>VOFJ01000041.1_pt1 | contig 116000 bp, 124 predicted proteins | sample 5384081 | NCBI WGS metagenome assembly VOFJ01 (sample SAMN12384729, study PRJNA508395) | human gut metagenome | isolation source: healthy gut I | host: Homo sapiens
GCGCCAGTAGCGGAGCTTCGAGCATCTTTGACGTGTGCTTTTCCTGTTTTGTCGGATATTCCGTTCCAGGAAAAGCGGTGATCGAGCCGCTGGGCAACGGCGATGTCGGATTAACTTCCTTAACCTCGGTGACGGTATGACCGCACCACCAGCACATGAGAACGGCCCGGGCAGGTCACGCCCCATGTCGATGCCGCTCTTATGCTCCTCGGGAACGGCGTCGTTCAGGAAAAAGAAGGCTGATAGAGCGTGGGGCAGATGGGCGCCCGCCCACATACACCGTGCGGCAATACTGCGCCGCCAGCTTTTGCGTTTTCGTGGTCGCTGCCGCACGCGCGGCTGTGATATAATGCAAGGGGTCGTTTCATTGTAATCCTCGAGCCGCCGCTGACCGAAACGCTCTCCGACTACCCGCGCCCAGCTTTCGGGCGGGCGCGACGAAGGCGCGCCATGGGGGGCGGGTATTTTCACGCTTTTGCTGTGCGTCATGGCGGTGCTGGAGCATTTTCCATCCTGCCGGAGGCGTACACCGCTGATCCGATGATCCGCGCGCTGCCGCCGCTGGCCGTCGAGGCGATCGTCTGCGCCATCGGCTGGCGCATTTTTGCGGGCGCGCTGCGCTCGCTCAAACAGGGAAAAAGTCACATCGGGCTTTTTGACGATGCTTCTATGCCTTGTCACGCTGCTCGATACGGCACTCTATGCTTTTCTTCCCGCGCGCGCGGCGCTGTCGCTGCCGCTGCCGGTGCTGGGGGCGATGTCGGTCTACTGCGCGCTGCTGGGCGAAAGTCTGCGTCTGCACGGCATGTATGACACGTTCCGCATCGCGGCCATCGGCAATGCGCCGTATATCGTCACCGTGACGGCAGGGGGCGCGGCCAAGCGCGTGGGCCTGCCGGGCGGATTTTCGAATTCCGCGCGCGCAAACGACCCGTATTCCCGCTGGCAGAGCGTGCTGCTGCCGGTCTTCCTCGCGGCGGCGGTCGTGTTCGGCATGCTCTCGACGCTCGAGACGAAGCAGAACGCGCTGCTTGCGTGGAACCTCTCGGTGATGCTCGCGAGCGCGAATCTGCTCGCGTTTCCGATGGTGTGCGCGCTGCCGCTCAAGCGCATCGCCGCGCGGCTTGCCAAAAGCGGCAGCGCCGTGGCGGGCTTTTCCGGCGCGGACGCCATCCGCCGGAGCAACTGCGTCATCCTGACCGACGGCGACCTGTTCCCGCCCGGAACGGTCACGCTCGGCGGGCTCAAAGTTTTCGGCGAGGAGAGCGGCAAGGTCATCTCCTACGCCGCGACGATGGCCCACGCGTCCGAAAGCGGCCTGAGCCGCCTTTTTGACAATCTTCTCGCCAGAGACGGCGGCTTCCGCGAGCAGGTCGAGGACGTCGACTTTTACGAAGAGGGCGGCGTCGGCGGCCGCATCCACGGCGAAACGGTGCTCTTCGGCACGGCGGGCTTTATGAGAAAACGCGGCGTGAACCTGCCGCGCAACTTAGGCCTCAAGACCGGCGTGTTCCTCTCGGTCGACGGCACGCTCATCGCGGTGTTCGCCGTGAAGTACATGCCCGCGGAAAATGTCGACTGGGCGCTCCACGCCCTGCACCACAGCCGCATCACCCCCGTGCTCGCCGTGCGCGACGGCAACATCACCCCCGCGCTCTTAAAGCGCAAGTTCGGCACCGACGCGCGCGCGGTCTATCCCAAGCTCTCGACGCGCTTGGCGCTCTCCGAGCGCGGCGGCGGGCGGCCGTATGCGCTGCTCATGCGCGAGGGCCTCATGCCGTATGCCGAGGTCGTGCTCGGCAGCAAGAGATTGTGCGCGTCCGCAAGGCGCTGCACGGTGCTTGCATTTTTAGCCGCCACGGCCTCGACGCTCCTTGCATTTTATTTAACTTTTGTCGGCGCATACAGCGTGCTCACGCCGTTTTCTCTGCTCATTTACGTACTTTTGTGGTCGCTCAGCGCGCTGGTCGACGCCCTGCTCAGCGACCGTTATTGACACTTCGAACGAAGAAAACGAAAATTTGCGGAAAAATATGGTTGTAATGGCGAGAAAAACATGATATCATTTCTGCATTGAGTATTATCCCACCTTATGGCGCGAGCCGATCTGGGATTTACGATTTTCGGAAGGAGACTGACCCATTATGAGTGCAAAAGACATCCGCAATATCGTGCTGCTTGGCCACAGCGGCAGCGGCAAGACCACCCTCGCTGAGAGCATGCTGTATCTCACCGGCGGCACGGACCGTCTGGGCAGAATTGCCGACGGCAACACCGTTTGTGACTACGATCCCGAAGAGATCCGCCGCCAGATCTCCATTTCTCTGGCCGTGGCTCCCGTGGAATACGACAGCTGCAAGATCAACGTGCTCGACGTGCCCGGCGGCTTCGACTTCGCCGGTGAGGTCGCGGAGGCCGTTCAGGCTGCCGACGCTGCCGTCATCGTCTGCTCGGCCAAGGCCGGCATGAGCGTCGGCGCGGAAAAGGCGTGGAAATATTGCGAGAAGAACTCTCTCCCCCGTCTGCTCTACATCTCCAAGACCGACGAGGAGAACTCCGACTACAACGCCGCGTTCAACACGCTGCGCGAGCGCTTCGGCAAGAACATCGCCCCCGTCGTCGCCCCCATCTGGGACGAGAGCAAGAAGGTCATCGGCATCATCGACGTGCTGCATAAGCGCGCGTTCGAGTTCGGCCCCGGCGGCGGCCGCGTCGAGATCGAAGTGCCTGAGAACAAAAAGCCCGTGCTCGATGAGCTCTACGACGCGCTCAAGGAGTCCGTCGCCGAGACGAGCGAGGAATTTATGGAAAAGTTCTTCGCCGGTGAAGACTTCACCTATGCCGAGATGATCCATGGCCTGCGCCAGGGCGTCAAGGACCTGTCCCTCTTCCCTGTCGTGTGCGGCTCCGCCATTCAGGGCATGGGCACGCGCATCCTGATGGATACCATCGTCGAGCTTCTTCCCCAGCCGCAGGACGCCCGCGCCCTGATGGCCGAGAATGAGGACGGCGAGTCCTCCGAATTCGTCGTCGCGCCCGGCGCACTGCCGACCGCGTTCGTCTTCAAGACCATTTCCGACCAGTACGGCAAGTACTCCTACGTCAAGGTGCTCTCCGGCTCCATCAAGCCCGATATGCCCATGGTCAACGCCCGCACCGGCGAGACCGAGAAGCTCGGCCGCCTGTACATCCCCAAGGGCAAGAAGTATACCGAGGTCAAGGAGCTCACCTGCGGCGACATCGGCGCCATCGCCAAGATGGACAAGGTCAAGACCGGCGACACGCTCTGCGAGCCGCGCAAGGTCGTCAAGATCGAGCCCATCCCGTTCGATGAGCCCTGCTACAGCGTCGCCATCGCGCCCAAGACCCGCGGCCAGGAGGACAAGATGGCCCAGGGCCTCAACCGCTTGAACGAGGAAGATCCGTCCTTCCGCGTCGTCAACAACGCCGAAACGCACCAGATGGTCGTCTCCGGCGCGGGCGACATCCAGATCGACGTGCTCGTCAACAAGCTCAAGAGCCGCTTCGGCGTCGAGGTCGTGCTCGACACGCCGCGCGTGCCCTACCGTGAAAAGATCCGCAAGACGGTCTCCAAGCAGGGCCGTCATAAGAAGCAGACCGGCGGCAGCGGCCAGTTCGGTGACGTTTGGATCCGCTTCGAGCCCAACGAGGAGAGCGAAGAGATGGTCTTCGCCGAGGAAGTCTTCGGCGGCAGCGTCCCCAAGAACTTCTTCCCCGCGGTCGAAAAGGGTCTGCGCGAGGCCTGCGTCCACGGCCCGCTCGCCGGTTATCCCGTCGTGAACCTCAAGGCCGTCCTTTACGATGGCTCCTATCACCCGGTCGACTCGTCCGAGATCGCGTTCAAGACCGCGGCGAACCTCGCCTACAAGGCCGCCATGCCCGAGGCGTCCCCGGTCCTGCTCGAGCCGGTGTGCGAGCTCAAGGTCACGGTGCCCGACCAGTACATGGGCGATATCCTCGGCGACCTCAACAAGCGCCGCGGCCGCGTCATGGGCATGACCCCGACCGGCGACGGTGAGCAGATCATCGAGGCCGAGTGCCCCGAGGCCGAGCTGATGAGCTACGCCATCGACCTGCGCTCCATGACCCAGTCCCGCGGCTCCTTCGCGATGCACTTCGTGCGCTACGAGCAGTGCTCTGCCGACGCGCAGGAGAAGGCCGTCGCCGCCGCGAAGGCGATGCAGGAAGCGGAATAATTGCTTCTGCACAGCAGAAAATAAGTAAAAAGAGAGGGCTTCTCGAAAGAGAAGTCCTCTCTTTTTCCGCGCATGGCGCGGAGGGGGAGCAGCCCGAAGAGGCTGCGGCTTTTCCCCACACCGTGTGGGGCTGCGGATAAGGGGGATATTCTCTCACGTGAGAGAATATCCCCCTTGGACCCCCAAGAGAACGCGAGGGGCCTTGCCCCTTGACCCCGCACATTGGCAGTCTGTAGCTTGAAGAACTGCACGCGCTGCGCAGTGTGGGTGCGGTGTACATGGCTTCGCCATGAATCCCTGTGAGTCGTGATCTGACACAGCAACCGCGCCTTACTGTCGTGAGGCGCGAGTGACGTTTTCTCGGCGGCAGACTGCGTGCGAAATAGCGGCATTGCTGCGCTCGCCGCATTGATGGGACTGGCGGTAAACGGAAATTACTGCGTACTCCTACAAGATGGGCAGAGCGGCACCCGCAAGGGGTGTGCCGCATCCGTAAGGCAGCAGAGCCGCCAACGGCTGCGCAACAGCGGATAGTAGGAGCAGAGGCAAGTCGTATAGCAACACCAAACGCGGCAACGCCGCGCTATGGGCAGTGCAATCGGCAAGCATTGCAGCTCTTCGAGCTACCCGCTTGCAATGGAAATTTTCTCTGGGAGGGTGAAAGGGAGGGATATCTCTTTTCGAAAAAGAGATATCCCTCCCTTTCCTGCGCTCCCTGCACGGTGCAGGGAACAAAAGGCCCGCCTGCAAACGCAGGCGGGCCTTTCTTATCACCTTTTGGAAAAAGCGGCTATCTCTTAGTACATGCCGCCCATGTCGCCCATGCCGGCGCCGGGAGCGGCCGGTGCGGGGGGCTCGGGCTTGTCGGCGACGAGCGCCTCGGTGGTCAGCACCATGGAGCTGACGGACGCAGCGTTCTCCAGCGCGGAGCGCGTGACCTTTGCGGGGTCGACGATACCGGCGGAGATCATGTCGCAGTAGACTTCCTTGTAAGCGTCGAAACCGTAGCCGACCTTGCCGCTGGTCTTGATCTTCTCAAGAACGACGCTGCCGTCGATACCGGCGTTGGCCGCGATCTGACGGATGGGCTCCTGCAGGGCCTTGACGATGATTTGGACACCGGTCTTCTCATCGCCCTCGACCTCGCTGATGAGCTTTTCCACAGCGGGAACGGCATTGACGTAGGCAGTGCCGCCGCCGGCCACGATGCCCTCTTCGACAGCTGCGCGGGTCGCATTCAGAGCGTCCTCGATGCGCAGCTTCTTTCCTTCATCTCGGTCTCGGTGGCAGCGCCGACCTTGATGACGGCCACGCCGCCGGCCAGCTTGGCCAGACGCTCCTGCAGCTTCTCCTTGTCGTATTCGCTGGTGGTCACGCCGATCTGGGCGCGGATCTGCGCCACGCGGTCAGCGATGGCCTGCTTGTCGCCGGCACCGTCGACGATGGTGGTGTTCTCCTTGGTGACCTTGATCTGGCGGGCACGGCCGAGCATATCGATCGTGGTGTTCTTGAGCTCGTAGCCAAGCTCTTCGGAGATGACCTGGCCGCCGGTCAGGATGGCGATATCCTGGAGCATCTCCTTACGGCGATCGCCGAAGCCGGGAGCCTTGACGCACACAACGTTAAGTTGCCGCGCAGACGGTTGACGAGCAGGGTGAGAGCGCGTCACCCTCGATGTCCTCTGCGATGATGACCAGCTTCTTGCCGCTCTGGACGAGCTGCTCGAGGATCGGGAGAATGTCGGAGATGACGGAGATCTTCTTATCGGTGATCAGCATGTAAGCGTCGTCCATGACGGCTTCCATCTTCTCGGTGTCGGTGACCATGTACGGGGTGATGTAGCCGCGGTCGAACTGCATGCCCTCGACCACCTCGGTGTAGGTCTCGGCAGTCTTGGATTCCTCGATGGTGATCACGCCGTCGGCGCCTGACCTTATCCATGGCCTCGGCGATCAGCTTGCCGATGAATTCGTCGCCGCTGGAGACGGTGCCGACGCGGGCAATGTCGTCCGTGCCGTTGACCTTCTGGGAGTTGGCCTTGATGGCGTCGACAGCAGTCTCAACGGCTTTGGCCATGCCCTTCTTCATCACGATGGGGTTCGCACCGGCGGCGAGGTTCTTCAGGCCCTCGCGCATCATGGCCTGCGCCAGCAGCGTTGCGGTCGTGGTGCCGTCGCCCGCGACATCGTTGGTCTTGGTGGAGACCTCGCGCACGAGCTGCGCGCCCATGTTCTCGAACGGATCGTCCAGCTCGATCTCCTTGGCGATGGTCACGCCGTCGTTGGTGATCAGCGGAGAGCCGAACTTCTTGTCGAGCACGACGTTGCGGCCCTTGGGGCCTAGGGTGACCTTGACGGTATCAGCAAGAATGTTAACACCGGCCTCAAGCGCCTTGCGCGCCTCTTCGCCGGACTTAATCAGCTTAGACATAAGAGTGTACCTCCATTAGAAATTTCGCGGAACGCGAAAATAGTTTAGATTATTTTTGCCGCGACATGTGCGTGGCAAAAATACTTTGACCCAGCCGCCTTGGGCGCTGCGTCGCCAGTCCGCAGACTGGCGGTGGGGAATCCAAAGGGGGAGCCTGCTCCCTCTTTGCGCATTTTACTCAACGATGGCCAGAATATCGCTCTGGCGGACGACGACGTACTCTTCGTCATCGAGCTTGACCTCGGTGCCGGCATACTTGCTGGTGATGACCTTGTCGCCGGGCTTGACGGTCATAACGACGTCGTGGCCGTCGACCATGCCGCCGGGGCCGACGGAAATGACCTCGGCGATCGAGGGCTTCTCCTTGGCGCTGGCGGTCAGGATGATGCCGCCCTTGGTGGTCTCTTCGGCCTCGAGCATCTTGAGGATGACGCGGTCGGCAAGCGGTGTGAGTTTCATGGCTTGGTGCCTCCTTGTATATTTTAAAAATTTTAACGGTTTCAGGCGGGTTAGCACTCAAACTTGATGAGTGCTAACCAACGGTGCTATCATAGCGCACTGTCAAGGCATTTGCAAGGGGTATTTGGGGATTTTTTCAAAAATTCACAGCTTATTCAAAATCTCCTCCGCCCGCTTGCGTCCGCTTTTCCACCGGAGAGGCGAAAGAGGTCGAATGCCGCAGCATTCGACCTCTTTTGTCATTTATTTCGTTATTGAGCTGCCGCGTTACCGCGCCGTCGCATCCGGATCGCAGCCCTTGGGCGCGAAAAAGTTGACCTTCTTGTCCGCGAGTTTGAGCGTCACGCACTGGGAGTGCATGCTCTCGCCGTCAAGGCAGGTCGTGAGGTCGCCCTCGAGCGCCTCGATGCGCACGACCTTCGCTGTCGAGACGCGGATGATGTCCTGCGGCAGCTTCTTGTAGTCGCCCGCGCTGTAGCCGCCGAAAAGCGTCGCAAAGCGTGCCTTGCTGACGTTCTTGACGAGCACCGTATGTAAGACGCCGTCGGTCATGCGGGCCTCCGGCACGGGGGTGGAACCGCCGCCGTAGTAGCGGCCGTTGCACATCGAAACGAGGGCAAATGTGTCCTCAATCACCTCGTCGTCGAGCGTGACGCGCCATCTGCGCCCGATTTTGCGGAAGAGGAAGTTGACCGCGACGCTGGCTAAATAGCTCCCGCGGCCCGAGAGCATCGGCGACGCGCCGAACTCGTGTACGCTCTCTCGGCGATGCGCGCGTCGATGCCTGTGCAGGCGATCGTCAGGCAGTATTTGCCGTTGCAGTCGATGAGGTCGAGCGGTGTCACGTCACCGTTCCACAGGTTTTCCGCGTCAAGAAACAGCGGCTCGGCGTCCTTACCGAAGTTTTTAAGGAAATCGTTGCCCGTGCCGATGGGGATGCAGGTCATCGCGGCGTTGGGAAAGCCCGCGATGCCGTTGGCGATCTCGTTGACCGTGCCGTCGCCGCCGCAGGCGTAAAAGCGGACATAGTCGCCCGTCTCCGCGATCGCGCGCGTCAAAGCCGTCGCGTGCCCGCGCGACTTGGTGAGCATGCACTCAACGTCCAAATTGTGATTTCTTTTCAGCGCCTCGGCCATCGTGTAGACGCGCTGGCGGCTGTCCTTTTTTCCCCGCTGCGGGGTTGATGATAAAAATGTGCTTCAAGAAGCTCACTCCTATGCAGTTTGCTATTTTCAATATACCGCAGGTCATTTGAAAATGGAATGGGCAGAGTGTTAAGAGATTGTAAAGAAGTTGCGATTCCTTTTCGCGCGGGTGCGAAGCGCTATGCGGCACTTCGGCCGCGGGGATTGCAGCGCCAAAGGCGCTGCACAAGGCAAGGGGGCCATTCTCTCACGTGAGAGAATGGCCCCCTTTGTCCGCCCCCCTGCGCGGCGCAGGGGAATAAAGAGCAGCGCTGGCGCGCTGAAATTTCAGATGCTCAAACCATTGAGCCTGCACAATGTATTGACCACCGCAAAAATAATGACCGCGCCGAGGTTGGCGGTCGTATTATCCTGGTCGAACCGCGGGGAGATCTCGCAGATGTCGAACCCGCGGACCTTGCGCGTGCGCAGCACATGCTTGATGAGCGGCAGCACGATCTCGGGGTCGAGGCCGAGCGACTGCGGCGCGCTGACGCCCGGGGCAAACGCGGATGAGAAGACGTCCGAGCAGACGGTGATGTACGTGTCGTCGCACTGGTAGAGGAACTGGTCCATGCGCTCAAGGATGGACTCTAAGTTCGAGGCCTGTAAATCCTTCGCGAGCACATAGTCGACGCCGAGCTCCTCGGCCTTTTTGAAGAGGCTCACGGTGTTGCTGTGCTGCTGGATGCCGATGGGGAAATAGTGATACGGTGTGCCCTCGGCCTTGCAGACGTCCGCCATCTGGCGGAACATCGTGCCGGAGGAGTTGCCCATGTCGTACGGGCGCAGATCGAAGTGCGCGTCAAAGTTGACGATGCCGAGCTCCGGCGTCTTGCCCTTGTCCTTTAAGAAGTTATGCTGGCCCTGGAAGTGGCCGAACGTCGTCTCGTGGCCGCCGCCGAGCACGATGGGGAACAGGTTCCGGCGCAGAATTTCCTCCACGGCGCAGCCCAGCTCGCGCTGGCCCTCTTCGAGCGAAATTTCATCGCAGATGATATCGCCCGCGTCGTAGAGCTTGACCTCCTGCGAAAACGTGCACGGAAGGCCCGACATCTGGCCGCGCACAAAGTCCGGCGCGAGCGCCGTGCCGGTGCGGCCCTTGTTGCGCGCGACGCCCTTGTCGCTGCAAAAGCCGATGAAAGCAAAGCCGAGCTTGCCGGTGAACGGCGCGCTGCCGTCGTTCAGGTCGATGGGCTGCACCCACTGGTGCCAGCGAAACGCGTCGTAATCGGTCTCGCTGTCGATGCGCCCTTTCCAGCTGTCCATGGCACTGACATAATGATCCAAAAGCATATCTGATTGCACTCCTTTACTGTCTTTCTGATCGTGGTTTTCTTATTCATCCAGCTTGAGGACAGCGAGGAACGCCTCTGTCGGCACCTGCACGGTGCCGAGCGAGCGCATTTTCTTTTTGCCCTCCTTCTGCTTTTCGAGCAGTTTCTTCTTTCGGCTGATATCGCCGCCGTAGCACTTGGCCAAAACGTCCTTGCGCATGGCCTTGACGGTCTCGCGCGCGATGATGCGCCCGCCGATGGCCGCCTGAATAGGAATTTCAAAGAGCTGGCGGGGAATGTTGTCCTTGAGCTTTTCGCACAGCTTTCTCGCGCGGGCGTAGGCCTTGTCGCGGTGCGCGATGAACGACAGCGCGTCCACCTGATCGCCGTTGAGCAGGATATCGACCTTGACGAGCTCGCTCGGGCGGTAGCCGGAGAGCTCGTAGTCGAGCGAGGCGTAACCCTTGGTGTTGGCCTTGAGCGCGTCGAAGAAGTCGTAGATGATCTCGTTGAGCGGCATTTCGTAGTGCAGCTCGACGAGGTAGGTATCAAGGTACTGCATATCCTTGAACTCGCCGCGGCGCTCCTGACACATCGGCATAATGTTGCCGACATAGTCGGGCGGCGTAACGATGGTGACCTTGACGTAGGGCTCCTCCGCGTGCTCGATGATGCTCGGGTCGGGGTAGTTGTGCGGATTGTCCACGCGCACCATCGTGCCGTCGGTCTTGTAAACCTCGTAAATGACGCTCGGGAGCGTGGTGACGAGGTCGAGGTCAAATTCGCGCTCCAACCGCTCCTGAATGACCTCCATGTGCAGCATGCCGAGGAAGCCGCAGCGGAAGCCGAAGCCCAGCGCGACGGATGATTCCGGCTCAAACGTCAGCGAAGCGTCGTTGAGCTGCAATTTTTCCAGCGCGTCGCGAAGATCCGGGTATTTGCTGCCGTCCTCGGTGTAAATGCCGCAGTAGACCATCGAGCGCACCTTGCGGTAGCCGGGCAGCGGCTCGCTCGCGGGATGCTCGACGCCTGTCACGGTGTCGCCGATCTGCGTTTCATGGACGTCCTTGATGCTGGCGGTGAAGTAGCCGACCTGACCGGCCTCAAGCTGCTTCGCCGGCTCCAGCCCCAGCGGGCGCATCAGGCCGCATTCGAGCACCTTGAAGGTCGCGCCGGTCGCCATCATCCTGATCTCCATGCCGGGCCTGATGGTGCCGTCCTTGAGGCGCATATGTAGACGATCACGCCACGGTAGGCGTCGTAATAGCTGTCGAAGATCAGCGCCTGAAGCGGCGCGTTCGGGTCGCCCTGCGGGCAGGGAAGGTTCTGCACGATGTCCTCAAGCACCGCGTCGATGTTGATGCCGAGCTTGGCGGAGATCTCCGGCGCGTCCTCGGCGGGGATGGCTAAAGGATGTCCTCGATCTCCTCCTTCACACGCTTGGGGTCGGCGGCGGGCAGGTCGATCTTGTTGATGACGGGGCGGATCTCCAGATCGTGCTCCATCGCAAGATAAGTGTTCGCGAGTGTCTGCGCCTCGATGCCCTGTGAGGCGTCCACGATGAGCAGCGCGCCCTCGCAGGCGGCGAGAGAGCGCGAGACCTCGTAGTTGAAGTCCACATGACCCGGGGTGTCGATCAAATTGAGCGTGTAGACCTGCCCGTCGGCGGCGGTGTAGTCGAACGTGACGGCGCGGGCCTTGATGGTGATGCCGCGCTCGCGCTCCAAGTCCATGTTGTCGAGGATCTGGTCCTCCATCTCGCGCGCAGAAACGGCGTTGCACTTTTCAAGAAGCCGATCCGCCAGCGTCGACTTGCCGTGGTCGATATGCGCGATGATGGAAAAATTTCGGATGTTCTTTTCGTTCATAGCTGTTGCTCCTGTTTGTTGTCGGCAAGGCGACGCCGCGCGCCAAATGGCGCGTCCAGGCGTTTTGCCGCAGGGGAAATTCTTATTTCCTGCCGAGCAGGGAATTCGTCTTTTCTTCGGTGCTGTGGAGTACCTGCGTCACGCTCTGCATGAGGCCGGGGTAGAGGGACGCGAGCGCTTCATCCTCCATAGAGGCGAACGCGCCGTCCTTTTCGGAAAGCTGCGCGAGCGAGGAGGCGTAGGCGATGTAGTCCGCGCGCATCTGCGCATCCACTGCGCCGGACTGGTAGGCCGTGGCATCTAAGCCGAAGTACCCCTCTTTCCCGCCGCTTGCGCGGTGCAGCGCGCGGTAGAGCTGGTAGAACGCGCCGCCAAGGTAGCTTCCTGCCGACGTGATGAGCGTGCGGTCGTTCGTCTTGCCCAGCAGCTCGAAGAGGACGCCCGCGGTGTTGACGAGCATCTTCTTTTGCAGCGTGGCGGCGATGCTGCCGCGCAGCGTGCCCTTTTCATCGCTCGAATCGTAGAGCGATTCGGCGTCGATCATGCCGCCGTCGCGGTCGAGCGTGCGCCCGAGCAGATAGTCCGCAGAGACGTGATAGTAATCGCACGCCTTTTTGACGAACGCGAGCCCCGGCTCGCGGATGCCGTTTTCATAGTGGGACAAAAGCGCCTGCGAAATGCCGAGCTCTTTCGCGGCCTTGCGCTGGGAGATCCCCTTTTCCTGCCGCAGCAGGGCAAGGGTGCGGGAAAAGTCAGCATTCATGGCAATAACCTCGTCAAATAAAATACGGTAGGTTATAGTATAGTCTATTGATAACCGCTTGTAAATTAAAAATTTGCGCTGATTTGCCGTTTTGCGCAAAAAAATCGGGCGCGGCAATTTCGCCGCGCCCCAAAAACGGAGGAGAAAAAACAATGGACTAAATGAGTACGCTGAGTAACCATGCCAGCGCGATGCCGCCCGCGCCGATGCAGCCCCACAGCGCGGGCGAGCCGCGCCTAAAAAAGCTGCGCTTGCTGCATGTCGCCGTGCGGCCGCAGGTGCGCGCCACGCGGCAGGCTTCGTCTACCAATCGCTGCGCCGTGACGCCGTTTCGGTTCATGGCGTCGTTGCGCACGATGAAAATGGCCTGTTCAAAAAGCTCCGTATCCGGCGAGTCGACCACGATCACTCTCCGCGATGTTCCCTTGACCATATTGAAAGCAGCACCTCCCGATGGAAAAACATTCTGCCTCCAGTATGCCCGCCGCGGCGGGCGCTATACGGGAAGAGCGAAAATTTTTGCTGCGTTCAGACCGCCTGCGCGCCGCCCGAATCCTCGGGAATGTAGAGTGCCAGAACACCAGCGTCGTCCGTGCCGCCGCGCTTTTCCATACTGTCGGCCAAGATCGCCGCGACGAGCTGCTGGGGATCATGCCCCTCCCAGCCCGCGAGCAGGTTTTGCAGCCATTCGTCGTCAAGCGAGTCGGCCACGCCGTCGGAGAGCATTACGAAAAAGCACCCCGGCGAGAGCTTGATGTGCGTCGCCTCCGGCGGGGGCGAGCCCTCCTGCAAGCCCGCGGGCAGGCACGAGCAGGTCACGCGGCGCACCGTGCCGCCGCGCTTTAGATAGCTCGGCGCCGCGCCGTACTTGTAGAGCTCGCCCTCGAGCGTCTGAAGCGAAAGCGTCAGCAGGTCGACTGTCGTAAAGCTGTCGGTCGACTCGGCGCGAAGAGACAATGCGCTGTTGAGCGTCTTGAGCGCGGGCGGCGCGTCGATGCCCGCGCTCAGAAAGCGCTCCAACAGCCGCGCGGCCATCGACGATTCGCGCTGCGCGGCCTCGCCGCAGCCCATGCCGTCGGAGAGCAGCAGGCAGAGCGTGCCGTCCTCGGTCTCAAAGTGGGCGGCGCTGTCGCCGCTCACGCGTTCCCCGCGCTTGGGGCGCAGCGAAAGACCGATCTCATAAGAATGCACCGGCTGCGTCGATACGGGGCGCAGCGCGCCGTCCGCCGCGCTCTGCATGAGCTCGGAGAGCTGGGCGTACTGCGACGCGGCCTTCGCGCGGTCGTCCTCCAGCAGCCGCCGGTACTGCCGCCGCAGAAGATAGGCGCGCAGCTCGCCGTTCACGGCCGACAAAAACGACGAAAAATGAATGCACCGCTCGGAAAAGTACGAGGGGAAGTCCTCGCCCCTGCCCTGCCCGCGGCGCAGCAGCGCTGCCGTCGCGTCGTTGAGCGCAGTATAGGTGCGCTGATACTCCTTTTCCCAGCAGTAGTCGCACAGCGCGCAGCCGCGGCAGACCTTTCCGCCGCGCGATCGAAGATGGCGGCGGGATTTTCCTCCGTCAGCGTGCGCGGACGGGCGATGCTGTCGTAAAGCTCGCGCAGCGCCGCGGCAGAGGCCGCGATCTTTCTGCGCACGGCGGCGTCCTCCTGCGCGGCCTCGTCGCTGCAAAGGCGCTTGCCGCGCAGGAACCGCGACGGGATCAGCAGGAATAACAGCGTCGCCGCCAGTCCCTCGTAGAGCAGCACAAGCCCCGCGTGCGCGTTCATCGGCAGGGCAAAGCACAGAATGCTCAGCGCAAACCACAGCGCCGAGGCCACGCGGTTGCCCCGCGCTGTGACGTTCACCAGCACCGCGGAAAACGCATATGACGCCGCGTGGACAAAGCTGCCGCCCCCCGCGCCGAGGTCCATCCCCAGCCCGATGCACAGCGCCGCCGGAATGGCGAACGCGCTGCCGCGCTCAAAGGCGAACAGCAGCACCGCCAGCATCGAGAGGATGCGACCCGGCGCAAAGCCGTCCGCGGTTTCGAACGAGGATGCGGCCATCAGCACGCCGAGCAGGATGAAAAGCGGCGCGTAGGGGTGGTCCTCCTTTTCCTTGTCGCCGGTCGACAAAAGCGCGCGGCCGCTCATCGCGCCGAGCGCGCACAGCAGCAGCGCCATCAGGCAGTTTGCCGCCTCGCCCACGCCGTCGCGTAAGACGTAGACAAACTCGACGGAGAACATCATCCCCGCGCACAGCAGCGGCAGAAACGCCCGCTTTTTGTAGAGTTTCAGATCGAAAAACGCGTTGTTCGCCGTGAAGATCAGAACGCCCGCGGCGAAGGTCCTAAGTGCGTGCGAAAACGGCAGAAACAGCACAGCGCCCGCCGACGCGCCGATCAGCGCGCTCACCCCCCGCAATCCTGCGCCCGATGCGCCGATCATGCCGAGCGCGAGCGGCGCGTAGCCGCCGAACACCTGCGCAAGCGCAAGCGCGAACGAGAGCGCAAAGCGCAGCACGCAGTCGATGACCTTTCCGGACCATTCCTTGCTTTTGAGCAGCTCGATCACCTTCACAGCCTGTCCCCTCCCTGTGCGTCGATTTATTGTGTCGGGGATTATTGTAAACGAGCGGAAAGAAAAAGCCTGTCGGGAAATACACGCGCAAAAAAAAGAACCGGCAGTTTTGAAAACTGCCGGTTCTCTCGTTCACGTTGATGCTTATTTGACGATCATTTCTGCCTCGCGGGCGTTTTGCGCGATCATGTCGTGCAGCTCCTGCGTGGAGGAGAACTTCTTCTCCTCGCGCAGATAGTCGAAAAAGTCGAGCTGTAATTTCTGCCCGTACAGGTCGCCGTCGAAGCCGACAAGATACGTCTCGATCGTCACGGTGTTCTTGTCGCTCACCGTCGGCCGCACACCGACGTTCGTTACGCCCACACATGTCTCACCATTCGGCAGATGCGCGCGCGTGGCGTACACGCCGCGCTTCAAGGCGATGATGTGCTCTTCGGGGATGAGGTTTGCCGTCGGGAAAAGGGCTTTTTTGCCGATGCCCTCGCCGTGGCGCACCGTGCCCTCCACGGAAAAATAATGGCCGAGAAATTCCGCGGCGCGCCTGACCTCGCCCGCTTCCAGAAGCGAGCGGATATAAGTTGAAGAGACGGTCACACCGTCTTTTTCGACGCGCGGGATGATGTCGCAGCCGAGGCCGTGGGCGGCGCAGTAACTTCTGAGCTTTTCCACATCGCCCTCATTTTTGTGGCCGAAGCGGAAGTCGTGTCCCGCGACAAGGTGCACCGCGTGGTACTTCCTGACGAGAAGCTCAGATATAAAGTCCTCCCACGGCATGGTCATCATGTTCCGGTCGAACGGCTCGACAAAGACCTCCTGCACGCCGTATTGTGTGCGGATGATGTTTGCGCGCTCAGACGGCGTTGTCAGCAGCGGCACGGGCTTTCCCGTGACGAATTCACGCGGCGAGCGGTCGAACGTGAACGCCGCGGAGCGGCAACCGCGCTCCTGTGCGCGGCGCACCGCCATTTTGAGCAGTTCGCCGTGCCCGATATGCACCCCGTCGAAAAAGCCCAGGGCGATGACTGTGGATTCATTCATAGTTTCGGTTTCCTTTTTGCGTCAGCGTCACACGCTGAAAAAATTTCGTTTCGAGGTGAGCGTGCCGTCCTTCGCCTCCGACAGGGCAAGGAACGCCCCGTCGCGCCCGTAGACGCGGTACAGCCCATTGGGGAGCTTTGCGCGCAGGGGATTGCCGCAGAGGCACTTGCGCTCCTGCTCGGCGCTCGGGATGGTGTAGGCCGGATACTGCCGGAACAGGCTGTCCGTGGGGCGGAGCAGTGCTTCGCCCTCGCGCGCGACGTCCTCAAGCGTCACGGCCTCGTCGATGCGGAAGTTTGACGCCTCCGTGCGGCGCAGCGCTGCCATGCAGCCGCCGCAGCCGAGCGCCTGACCGAGATCGTGGCACAGCGTGCGGATGTAGGTGCCCTTCGAGCACACGATGCGCAGGGCGTACTGTCCGTTTCCCAAATTCTGCGTCAGCGCAAGGTCGAAGATCGTGATCATGCGCGGCTTGCGCGCGACCTCACGACCCTGACGGGCGAGGTCGTAGAGCTTCTGGCCGTTTACCTTGATGGCCGAGTACATCGGCGGGATCTGCTCGATCTCGCCGAGAAAGCGCGGCAGCGCCGCGCGCACCTCGTCCTCCGTGACGGTCACGGCGCGCTCTTCGAGCGTTTCGCCGGTCGTATCCTGCGTGTCGGTCACAAGGCCGAGCTGTAAAACGGCCTCGTAGACCTTTTGCCCGCCCTCGGCAAAGGAGACGGCCTTGGTCGCCTGCCCGACGAACACGGGCAGAACACCCGTCGCCATGGGGTCGAGCGTCCCCGCGTGGCCGACGCGCTTTTCATGCAAAATGCCGCGCAGCTTGGCGCACACGTCCATGCTCGTCCAGCCCGCGGGCTTATCAATAATTACAATGCCGTTGGGCATAAATGGCCTCCTTTGCGCCAAGCCTTCGGCGCTTTTGCGCCGTACAAGCGTTTTGCCGGCAGGCAAAACGCAGTTCTCTTTCTACTCTCCGCGCACCAAGATATGCGCGTTCATGCGAAAGCCGTATTTCTCGTAGAGGTGGACGGCGTCGTTGCCGTCGACCACCTTGACTTCGATCTTCCGGACGCCGCTGCCCGAAAATACCGCCATCGCCCAGTCCATCAGGGCCTTGCCGTATTTCCTGCCGCGGCACTGCGGCAGAACGACGAGGTAGTCGAGCTTGCCCGTGCCGTCTCCGTGCAGGTCGACCTTGCAGAAGCCGACGATCCCGCTGTCCTCTTCGATGACCGCGATGCGCGAGACATTTTCTTCCAGCGCCTGTGCAAAAAGCGACAACGTTTTATCATAGGGCCGGCTCGGATAGCTGCCCTTGAAATTCACGGACACGCGGTTGTGGTGCTCGGACAAGGCCTGCACGCACGCGCGCAGGCGCGGCGCTTCGTCCGCCGTGATTTGTCGCAGCGGCGGCAGCCGCTTTTCAAGCAGCACGAGCTGCACACCGGCGATACCGTTAAACGTGCACGGCACGACGCCGATCTCGGCGTAGCCGAGCTTTTGATAGAAGCGGCGGGCGCGCGCATTGCGCGCGTTCGTGTCGATGCGAAGGTACCGGCAGCCGTGCGCGAGGGCATAGCCCTCGTAAAATGCCGCAAACTCGCGGCCAAGGCCGCGCGATTTGGCCTCGGGGTCGATGACGAGCGTGTGCAGCACCATGACCTCGCTGTCCGGCGCGTCATAGCGCCAGTTCGCCCCCGCGTAGGAATCGACCTGCGTTTGGTTGAGAATGGCCGTGCCGACGATCTCACCGTTCTGCTCCTGCACGAAAAGGTCGCCGCGCGTGAGCGCGGCCTCCGCCGTCTCGCGCTCGGGATACACGCCGCGCTGCCAGCCGATCGCGGCCTCGCCGCGCTCCTCTGCCGTGTGGATCTGGTCGTAAATGCGGCACACCGCGTCCAAATCGGCGCGCGCTGCCTTGCGGATCGTGCTCATGCCTCTTCCGCCACCGCTTCGGCGATGGCGTTCAGGATCATGGCGCGCGCGGTCTCATAGTCCGCGTGCTCAATGAGGCAGCCGGACGCCGCGCGGTGTCCGCCGCCGCCGAGGAACGAGCAGGCGAGCGTCGCGTTGACACGCGCGCCTGTGCGCACGCTGACCTTCCACGCGCCGTCCTTCGTTTCCTTCATCGTCACAGCGCAGTCCGTGCCCTCGACCAAGCCGCCGAGGGACGCAAGGTCTTCCATGTCGGCCTCGGAAAGCGCCATGCTCTTTTGTAAGGACTGCGGCACGGCGACGATGACGACGCGGTCCTCGTCGTAGAATTCCATCGTGCGCAGCAGCTCTCCCTCAAGCGCCAGGCGCTTTTTGCTCTTTGTGCGGAAGTGCAGCTTGTTGGCGGCTTTATAGTCGATGCCCGTCTCCATCAGCGCCGCGGCCACGCGGTGCGTGTTCGCCGTGACGTTGGAGTAGACAAAGCAGCCCGTGTCGGTCGACACGGCGACATAGAGCGGCAGCGCAACTGCGGGCGTCAGCTGGCCGAGCTCCTGCGCGAGCTCGCAGAGGATCTCGCCGCAGGCGGCGCATTCGGGGTGCACGCAGCTCTCTTGGCCGAAGCCCTCGTAGCTCGGGTGATGGTCGATGGCGAGGTCGACGCGCGTTTTGAACATCTCGGCATTGTCGGGGAACAGGCTCAGCGCGGCGAGGTCGACGGAGACGACCGTCTCATAGTCAAAATCGTCCGCGACCCAATACTGCTCGACGTACTGCTCGAAGTGCTCGGTCGTCTCGCGGTTATAGAGGATGCCCGCGGTCTTGCCCATCTGGCGCAGCATGGCGCACAGCGCCGCAGCGCAGCCGAGCGTGTCGCCGTCCGGACGGCGATGGGTGAGAATGAGGTACTTGTCGTGCGCGGAGGTATGCCGCGACTTCGGAAACGGTCATTCCTGCTCATCCTCCGTGTTCAGTGTTTCGTTTTCGGGGTTCGCGGGCTTCACCACGCGCGGGTCGCGCAGCATCTCTAAGATGTGCGCGCCGTATTCGATGGAGTCGTCCGCGATGAACTGCAGCTCCGGCGTGTAGCGCAGCGACATGTTCGCGCCCAGCTCGCGCCGGAGATAGCCCGCTGCGCTCTTGAGACCGCGAATAACGTCCTTTTCGAGCGACTTTTCGAGAACGCTCACGTAAATGCGCGAATAGCGCAGGTCGCTCGTCGTGTCCACATGGGTAATGGTCACCATGCCGCTCTGGACGCGCGGGTCCTTGAGCGTGCGGAAGAGCGAGCTGAGCTCGCGCTGGATCTCTTCATTGATGCGTCCAATGCGATTGCTTGCCATTTTTATTCCTCCTTTGAAAAAAGCAGGGGCGGGCGAACGCCCGCCCCCTACCTTAAGGCTTCTAAACATTGCGCCGCGCACGGCGCAAAAATCTTGATCTGTATTTCTGACGACCTGTGCGTCAGAAATACACTTTACAGGCTGCAAACGTGCGAGCGCAGCGAGTGCGCTGCCGCAGCCTGAATCCTACTCAAAAATTCGCTTCGCGGATTTTTGAAGTCTTACTGCTCGATTTGTTCCATAACGTACGCTTCAACGATATCGCCGACCTTGATGTCGTTGTACTTTTCGAAGCTCAGGCCGCACTCGTAGCCCTGCGCGACTTCCTTGACGGAGTCCTTGAAGCGCTGGAGCGAGGCGAGGTGACCCTCGTGGACGACGATGCCGTCGCGTACGATACGCACGTCGCACGCACGCTGGATCTTGCCGTCGGTGACATAGCAGCCCGCGACGGTGCCGACGGACGAGACTTTGTAGGTCTGGCGAATTTCGGCGTGGCCGATGATGGCCTCGCGGAACTTCGGCGCGAGCATACCCTTCATAGCGGCCTCGATCTCGTCGATGGCGTCGTAAATGACGCGGTACATGCGCATGTCGACATGGTTGCGGGCCGCGCTGTCGCGCGCCGCGGCGTCCGGACGAACGTTGAAGCCGACGATGATGGCGTTGGACGTGGCCGCGAGCATGACGTCGCTCTCGTTGATCGCGCCGACCGCGCCGTGGATGACGCGCACGCGGACCTCGTCGTTGGAGATCTTCTCAAGCGACGCCTTGACAGCCTCGACCGAGCCCATGACGTCCGCCTTGACAATGATGTTGAGGTTCTTCATTTCGCCCGCCTGGATCTGGCTGAACAGGTCCTCGAGCGAGACCTTCGTGATGGGGGCGTTGGCCTTGCGCTTTTCCTCTTCCTTGCGCTGCTCCACGAGCTCGCGGGCAAGGCGCTCGTCGGCGACGGCGTTGAAGTGTGCGCCGGCCTCGGGCACTTCGCCAAGGCCCGTAATCTCGACCGGCACGCTGGGGCCCGCGGTGGTGAGCTTCTGACCCTTGTCGCTCATCATCGCGCGCACGCGGCCGACGGCCGTACCGGCGATGATGATGTCGCCCTGATGGAGCGTGCCGTTCTGGACGAGCAGCGTTGCGATCGGGCCGCGGCCCTTGTCAAGGCGCGCCTCGACCACAGCACCGGACGCGGCACGGTTGGGGTTGGCCTTGAGCTCGGCGACCTCGGCGGTCAGCGCGACCATTTCGAGCAGGTTGTCGATGCCCATGCCGGTCTTGGCGGAGATGGGGCAGACAATGGTGTCACCGCCCCAGTCTTCAGCAACAAGGCCGTACTCGGTCAGCTGCTGCTTGATGCGCTCGGGGTTGGCGTCGGGCTTATCCATCTTGTTGATGGCGACGATGATGGGAATTTCGGCGGCCTTGGCGTGGTTGATGGACTCGATGGTCTGCGGCTTGATGCCGTCCTCCGCCGCAACGACGAGGATGGCGATATCCGTGATCATCGCGCCGCGGGCACGCATGGAGGTGAACGCCTCATGGCCCGGGGTATCGAGGAAGGTGATGGGCTTGCCGTTGATCTGCACCTGATAGGCGCCGATGTGCTGGGTGATGCCGCCGGCCTCGCCGGAGGCGACGTGGGCATTGCGGATATAGTCGAGAAGGCTCGTCTTGCCGTGGTCGACGTGACCCATGACGACGACGACCGGCGCGCGGGGCTGGAGCTCGTCGGCGCTGTCCTTGTGATCGTCGATGAGCTTTTCCTCGATGGTCACGACGACTTCCTTTTCGACCTTGCAGCCGAGCTCCTCGGCGACAAAGGACGCGGTATCGAAGTCGATCATCTGGGAAAGCGACGCCATGACGCCGTTCTTCATCAGGCACTTGACGACCTCGGCGCCGGTCTTCTTCATGCGGGACGCCAGCTCGCCGACGGAGATCTCGTCGGGAATTTTGACGGTCAGCGGGGTCTTCTTCGCGATCTCAAGCTGCAGGCGGCGCATCTTCTCGGCCTCCTCTGCTTGCGCTTGCCGGAGAACGGCTGCTGACGGTTGTTGCGGTTTCTGCTGTTGCGGAACTTTTCCTTGCTGCCGCGCTCCAAGTCGCGGCGGTCACCGGAGCGCTCGGCCATGTCCTGCAGCTTTTCGTCGTACTTGTCAAGGTTGACGTTCGTGACCTTGCGGGTGTCGACGATCTTCTTTTCCGGCACGCGCGTCGTGGGATGCTGCGTGGCGGTGGACTTGCTCTGCTGCTGCACCGGCTGGGTGTTCTGCTGCGGCTGGGCGGGCTTACCCTGCTGGCCCTGCTGGGGCTGGGGACGGCTGCCGCCGTTATTATTGTTATTTCTCGGCTGGTTCTGAGCGTTATTCGCCTTCGGCTGGTTCTGCGCGGGGGCGGGGGCAGCCTTGGGCTCGGGTTTTTTCTGGGGAGCGGACTCGGCGTAGATCGACTCGATCTTCACCTGATGCTTCTGCGTCAGATGCTCGAAGATCAGGTTGACCTCGTCCGCGGACAACACCTGCGAAGGCTTCTTGCTCCCGTCCTCATAGGTACTCAGAACGGACAGAATGTCCTTCGACGTAAGGCCGAAGTCCTTTGCCATATCGGATACCTTGTTCTTGTTCATTGTAGTAGCCAAATTATTGCACCTCCGTGTGTTGTGATCTCTGCTTACTGTCTTTCTTGATGCTGCCCTTGCCCTTCTTCACGGGGCGGGAATGGGCAAAGCGCCTTGCCGCGCGCTGCTTTTCCGCGGCGCGGTGCGCCTTTTCTCTCTCGGCACGCGTGCGTCCGTGCTTGACCGCGCCTCTCGGGCGCTTGCTCTCGCTCTTTTCCGCGCTCTTGGCCTTTGCGGCGGGAGCGGGCTGCGGTTCTTCCTGATGCGGCTTTTTCTTGCCGGTGCGCACATTTTTTTCGTGCTGCCTGAGCTCTTTCCTCCGCTCGGCGGCGCGTGCCGCCTTGATCGTCAGGCGCTTGGCCGCCTCACCGTAGTGCGCTTCGTCACTTTCCACCAGCTTTTTCGCGACGGCCTCGGCAAAGCCGATGTCCGTCAGCGCCAGCAGCGCGCAGGATGTGCGCCCCAGCGCTCTGCCGAGGTCCTCCTTCGTCGGCGGGATCTCAAGGCAGATGCACTCGCCCGCCTCGCCGAAGTGGAGCGCGCGGCGGCGCGTGTTGTCCGCCGCATCCGAGGCGATGAGGATGAGCCGCGCGTGCTTGCTTCGTGCCGCCGCGCCGACGGGCTCTTCACCGACCTCCAGCTTTCCGGCCTTTTTGGCAAGGCCGATCAGATTGAGCAGTTTATCCACCGTTTGCCATCTCCTTTTCCATTTCTTCGTAGACGCTCTCGGGGATGGCCGTGTCCAGCGCGCGCTCGAGCGCGCGGGATTTGCGCGCCCGCTTGAGGCATTCGCTGTTCGGGCAGACGTAAGCGCCGCGCCCGGGCTTTTTGCCCGTAAAGTCGAGCGACACCTCGCCTTGCGGCGATTTGACGGCGCGGATGAGCGCGCGTTTGTCCTTCATCTCGCGGCAGCCCACACACTGGCGCTGCGGGATCTTCTTTACTTTCTGCATGAGCCGCCCTCCTCTTTGGCGCTTTCAGCGCCTCGGACTTTTTTGCGCCGCGCACGGCGCAAATGAACTGAAATCGTTTTTACCGGCGACCGGTGCGTCAGTAAAAACACTTCTCGCCCCGCAAGTGTGCGAGCGCAAGCGAGTGCGCGCAGCGGGGTGCAAATTGAAGCTCAAAAATGTGCCTATGCACATTTTTGAAGATCACTCTTCTTCGCGATAGCTCTCGGGCTTAATGTCGATCTTGTAGCCGACGAGGCGCGCGGCTAAGCGTGCGTTCTGCCCCTCCTTGCCGATGGCAAGGGAAAGCTGATCGTCGGGCACGATGACGCGGCAGGCCTTGCCCTCTTCGGCAAGGCGCACGTCGACAACGTCCGCCGGAGCGAGCGCCGCGGCGATGTACTCCGCGGGATCGTCGCTGTACTTGATGATGTCGATCTTTTCGCCGCGCAGCTCTTCGACGATGCTGTTCACGCGCTGGCCGTGGGGGCCGACGCACGCGCCGATGGGATCAACGTTCTCGTCGTTGCTCCACACCGCCATCTTCGTGCGGGAGCCCGCCTCGCGGGCGATGGAGCGAATTTCGACTGTGCCGTCGTAGATCTCGGGCACTTCAAGCTCGAAAAGGCGCTTGACGAGACCCGGATGCGTGCGGGAGATCACGACCTGCGGGCCTCTCGACTGGCGGCGCACGTCGACAAGGTAGACCTTGATGCGCTGGCCCTCGACGAGCGTCTCGCCCTTGACCTGCTCGCCGGCGAGAAGAATGGCGTCTGTCGCTTCCGTGCCGGTGCCGATGCGAAGGGACGCATTGCCCGTGCGGGGATCGATGCGCGTGACGACACCGGTGAGGATCTCATGCTGCTTGGGAGTTGTATTCGTCGTAGACCATGCCGCTCTCGGCTTCGCGCAGGCCTTGGATGATGACCTGCTTGCCGTTGCCCGCGGCGATGCGGCCGAATTCGATGTTGTCGACGGGAATGTTGACGATATCGCCGACATTGTACTTGGCGGAGATGGCCTTCGCGTCATCGAGGCTCATCTGCGTGCCGGGGTTCTCGACCTCATCCACGACTTCCTTCTGCACGAACATCTTGAGCTCGCGCTTGCCCTCGTCCACATCGACCACGACGTTTTCCACGCCCTCGTGGTCGCGCTTGTAGGCGGTGGTGAGCGCCTGAACGATCTTATCCATCATAAAGGTCTGAGAAATGCCGCGTTCCTTTTCCAGCATCGCAAGCGCTGCGAAGATTTCATCACATTTCATGGGTATGCTCCTATTCTGTATAATCAAAGTAATTGGTATTCTTTTTGGTTAAAAGTCGCAGCGCAGGCGCACGAGCGCGACCGCGTCCTTTTCAAAGCGCTTTTCCTCTTCGCCGATGCGAAGCGTGACCGCGCCGTTGTCGTAGCCCGCGAGGTCACCGGAAAATTCCTTGCGCCCGTCCACGGGCTTGTAGGTCTTCAAGAGCACGGGCGAGCCCATGAACTGCTCAAAGTCACCGGGCCGCTTGAGCGGGCGCTCCGCGCCGGCGGACGCGACCTCGAAAATGTAGCTCGACTCGATGGGGTCGGCCTCGTCCAGAATATCACTCAGCGCGCGGGAGATGGCCTCGCAGTCGAGGATGTTCACGCCGCCGTCCTTATCAATGTAGATCCGCAGATACCACTGTCCGGCCTCGCGGACATATTCCACGTCCCAGAGCTTGCAGCCGTTCTTTTCGACCACGGGGAGCGCCAGTTCGCGCACGGTCTCTGTCACTTTCTTCATTGTATCCCTCGCAATCCGTGTTTTTTCCGAAATTTGCAAAAGAAAGAGCGGGCCAAACGGTCCACTCTGCGTTTCCTGCATCCATAACACAAGCATACTATCACACAAAGCTGCGGAATGCAAGCGTTTTTGCGCGCAGTTTGCGGCTTTTTTGAAAAAATTTCCGCTGTTTTTCGTTATTTTTTGCGCGCCGCACCCTTCCCGCTTGCAAAGCGGGGAAAAGTATGCTATAAGGATAGGACTCTGAATAGAGAATGAGAGAGAGGGATATTTTATGGCGCGTTCCGCCACGCTCGATATGACGCAGGGCAGCCTTGGCCGCCAGATCATCGGCTTTTCGCTGCCTCTGATGTTCACTAACCTTTTGCAGATGCTCTTCAGCATGGTCGACCTTGCGGTCGTCGGCCGCTTTTCAAGCTCCGCCGCCATGGGCTCGGTCGGCTCGACCACGACGCTCATCTTCCTGTTCACGGGCTTTCTGATGGGCCTTGGCAGCGGCGTCAACGTGCTTGTCGCCACGCACTTCGGCGCACGCAGCGAGAAAAACGTGCGCGAGTCCGTTCACACGTCGTTTCTTGTCTGCCTGATCGCGGGCTTTTTGATGCTGGCGCTGGGCCTTATCTTTGCCCGCCCGCTGCTCGAGCTTCTGAACACGCGCGACGATCTGATCGACGGCGCGGAGCTGTACCTTCGCATTTACTTCCTTGGCATGCCCGCCGCCGCGCTCTATAACTACGGCAACGGCGTTCTGAATGCCATCGGCGACACGAAAACGCCGCTCATCTTCCTTTCCGCCGCGGGCGTGCTCAATGTCATCCTCGACCTTGTGTTCGTCATCGGGCTCGGGATGTCGACCGACGGCGTCGCGCTCGCGAGCGTGCTCTCGCAGTGCGTGTCCGCGGGGCTCATCGTCCGCTCGCTCATGCGCAGCAAGGAGATCTACAGCCTCAGCTTAAGAGGTCCGCTTCCACAAGGACAAGGCCATCCACGCGCTGTCTGTCGGCGTGCCGGCAGGTTTGCAGAACGCGATCTTCTCGGTCGCAAACCTCTTCATTCAGGCGGGCGTCAATTCGTTCAGCACCGTCGTCGTCGAGGGCAACTCCGCGGCGGGCAATGTGGATAACCTCGTCTACTCCGTGATGAACGCGTTTTACATCGCCTGTTCGAGCTTTGTCGGGCAGAACTACGGCGCGGGCAAATCGCGCCGCGTGCTCAAGAGCTACCTGCTGACGCTCTGCTATTCCGCAGTAGCCGCAGCGGTGCTCGGCGGGCTGTTCCTGCTGTTCGGGCACCAGTTTCTCTCGCTCTTCACGTCGGAATCCGACGTCATCGAGGCGGGCCTCGCGCGCATCTGGGTCATGTGCTTCTCGTTCCCGATCTCGGCCACGATGGACTGCACCACCGCCGCCTCGCGCGGCCTTGGAAAGGGCCTCGTGCCGATGATCTTCGTGTTCCTCGGCTCGTGCGTGTTCCGCGTGGCGTGGATCTACACCGTGTTCGCCCACTTCCATACGATCCGCTCGCTCTATATGCTCTATCCGTTCTCGTGGGTACTCACGGGCGCGGCGGAGATCGCATACTTTTTGTATTGCTATAAGAAATATGTCAAGCCGCTGGATGCGTCCCACGCAGCGGAATGAAAAAGAGCTGTCCTTGCGGACAGCTCTTTTTTTGTATCCCGAAAACCACTCGCTGGGCGAGTGGTTCAAAAGAGGCTGCTGCCGATGAGGAAAAATAAAACTCCCTCTGTTATAGTAGAGATGCGGTCTGGCAACTGCAAACTACAAAACAAAGGGAGGTCACTCAAGAATGAATGACACGAACAGTTTAGCGCATACGAAGTGGAATTGCAAATACCACATCGTATTTGCGCCGAAGTATCGGCGCAAAGTGTTCTTCGGCGAAAAACGCAGGGAGATTGGGAAAATACTGCGGCAGTTATGCGAATGGAAAAAGGTGCGTGAATATCGTAGAGGCGGAAGTATGTCCGGATCATATTCACATGCTCCTTGAGATCCCGCCCAAAATTGCGGTTTCGAGCTTTGTGGGATACCTGAAAGGCAAAAGCTCGCTGATGATCTACGAACAGTTCCCAAATCTCAAGTACAAGTACAGAAACCGCGAATTTTGGTGTCGCGGATACTACGTGGACACCGTGGGGGGGAAGAATGCGAAGAAAATAGAAGAGTACATCCGGAATCAATGAGAGGAAGATAGGATGGGCGAACAACTGACGATGGGCAACTTCTAAGCCCGTTTACGGGCTGCTGGTAACAAGCCTATGCAGATGTCAGATCGTACCAACGCCGCATGAGGCGTGGCTGGTAACATAGGGCTTCGCCCGTCTAAGAAATACCCCCGGCTAGGCCGGGGGATATTTATTGCGACCACACTGGGCGCGTGTGCTTTATCGCGCTTGTGCGAAAAAACCAAAAATTTTCACAGCTTTTGCAAAGCTGCCAACTTGCGGTTTTTGTAATCCGCGTCCCCCGTCACCTCGCGGAGCACGGTGATCTCCTCCGGCAGCGCGGCGCTGCTTTGCCCGTACTGGAACAGCACGGCCCTTTCCGCGCTGAAGGGGTACATGTCGATCTCACAGCGGCGGTCGGCGAAGACGAAGCGATACTTTGTCTTGCGCACGGGCGAGAGCGCCGTGTCGCGCTCTAAGAGGTATTTTTCATACTGCTTTTGCGAGATGGGGCGCTCGGTGTCCCATTTTTCGCCGTTTTCCATGCGATGCTTTTCGGTGTAGAAGTACAGCGTCTCCGCGCCGCTTTTCTGCATGCGCACGCGGCGCTCGATGTTCGGGTTCGTCAGCGCGAGATACGTCTGCGTCATGTCGATGGCCGCGGCGCGGTATTTGTGGAAAACGCCGCCATGTCGGGCATGGCGATAAGGTACTTGCGTTTTTGCGCCATTGGCTCGACCTCGCCCACGGCGCGGTAAATTTCGCGCAGGGCGCGCTCGATGTTATTGAAATTCGCGTCGTTGTCGATGATGCGCAGATTCGGGTGCGCGCTCCACGCGCGCAGCGTGCGGTCGTCCATCTCGCGCGCGAATTCGATGGATTCCGTGCGCGCGTTGTTGCCGAGGTCATAGGCGAACTCCGCGCCCTTGGCGCAGGTGATGAGATGGAGCACCATGTCGTAATTGGCGAGCACACGCTTTTCGGTGCGGCCGTCAAAGCGCGCGATGACCTGCGCGAACTCCTCATCCGACACGTAGGCCTTGTCGTCCATCAGCGCGCGGTCGTAGAGAATGAGAATATTGTCCTCCGGCACGAGCTGCGCGGCATCCAGTGCGAGCTTTTCCTTGTGGATCTGATCGCCGACGACAAAGTCCTGAAATTGCAGCATCGACATACAGTTGTCAAAGGGCTTGATGCCAAAGCCCGAAATGAGCTCAGTTGCCGTCTCGGGGATCGTGATGACGCGCCAGCCGTCCTCCTGCTTGAATTCCTTGAGCACACGGCTCACGAGCGTGGTTTTACCCGCCGCGGGGCCGCCCGTGAGGACGATCTTTGTGATGCGCTTTGCCATAGTTACGCTTCCTTTCCGTGCAGAAGATAGTCGCCGAACGCTTCGACGGTCTTAAAGTACAGGTCGCAGTTTTGACGCATGAACGCCTCGATCTCTGGGATGTCGTTCGACCAGCCCGCGGCGGCGAAGCGCACATTTGCGGCCTTTGCCATGTCATATCCGGGCTTTAAGTCGTCGAGCACGAGCATCTGCTCGGCGGTGAAGCCGAGCTTTTCCATGATATCATAGAGCGCGTGCGGCTGGGGCTTGCGCTGGTCCTTTGGCACCTCCCAGCCGTAGACGAGCTTCGGCTCGGGGAGCTTATTTTCGCGGTAGTCGCGCAGAATGTTCGGCGAGAGCGAGTGCGATACGACGCAGATCGTGCCGCCCGCGTGCACGTAGTCCCACAGAATATCGCGCATCCCGTCGTAAACCTGCGGTACGTGGTGCTGGACATATTCGTGCCAGTACGCCTGCTCGTGCTTCATATCCTCCTCGGTCATGCCGACCTCGCCGTGGAAAAAGTCATAGACGCCGGGGTCAAAGTTTTTAAGGACGTATTCCTCCAGCGTGTAGCGCTTCGCCTTGGGGAAAAACTTCGCCGTGTACTCGGCAAAGCAGGGATAGTGCACCGTCGCGGTGGAGTTGACCACGGTGTCGTCGTGGTCGAGCACAAGGCAGGGGTAGGTCATAAAAGGGACTCCTTTTTGATACTTTTTATAAAAGTATAGCATATTAAGTGTCCGCCCTGCAAGGGCGGGAAAAAGCAGCGCCGAAGGCGCTTCGTCTTTATTCCCTGCACCGTGCAGGGGAACGGGCAAAGGGGGCCATTCTCTCACGTGAGAGAATGGCCCCCTTTAGATCCCCCAAGAGAACGCAAGGGGCCTTGCCCCTTGACCCCGCCATTGCAAGCGAGCAGCTCGAAGAGCTGCGCAGCCTGCGGAATCAGGTGCGGTGTACATGGCTTCGCCATGAACCCCTGCGAGTCGTGACCGCTTGCAACCGCGCCTTACTATCGTGAGGCGCGAGTGACGTTTGTCTGGCGGCAGACTGCGTGCGAAATAGCGGCATTGCTTCGCTCGCCGCATTGATTAGCACTCCGGTAGGCGGAAATTAGTTTGCACTCCTACAAGATGAGCAGAGCGGCAGCGGATAGTAGGAGCAAGTCAAATCGTATAGCAATGCTAACGCGGCTCTGCCGCGCGCAGGCAGCTGCATTCCGGAGGCTCAAAGATTGTTCAAGCTCCAAACTGCCAATCTAAACCTTTCTCTTGGGGGATCTAAAGGGGGCCATTCTCTTTTGTGAAAGAGAATGGCCCCCTTTGCCCCTGCCGCCCGCAGGCGGCATATCCCTCCGCGCCGTGCGCGGAAAGAAGTCTTCGCCCTTTAGGCGAAAAAAGAGCTGTCCTTGCGGACAGCTCTTTTCAAATCTTTGTTCCTTATTCGGTGACGAAGGGCAGCAGAGCGATCTGACGGGCGCGCTTGATGGCCTCGGTCAGCTGACGCTGATGCATGGCGCAGGTGCCGGTGGTCCGGCGGGGCAGGATCTTGGAGCGCTCGGAAATGAAGCGGCGCAGCTTGGCGGCGTCCTTGTAATCGATATACTCGCACTTGTCCACGCAGAACTGGCAGACCTTGTTGCGCTTGCGGTTCGGGCCGCCGGCGCGAGGGGCTCTGTTTTCGCGTTCCATAGCCATGGATGATTCCTCCTTATCAGAATTGGGGCTTTCGTACCCACATTAGAACGGCAGCTCGCCGTCCTCTTCAATTTCGGCAAAGCCGCCGCTCGCAGGAGCGGTATAACTCTCGGCGGGAGAGCCGTAGGCCGGGGGGCGCATAATCGCCGCCGGAGGCTCCGTCGCGCTTGCTGTCGCCGAAATATACGTTGTCGGCAACCACTTCCGCGCTGCGGCGGTTGTTGCCGTCCTTATCTTTCCAGTCGCGGATCTGCAGCCGGCCCTCGACCACGGCCATGCGGCCCTTGGCGAAGTACTGGCAGACAAACTCGGCGGTCTGGCGCCAGGCAACGACATCAATGAAATCCGTTGCCTTTTCGCCGCTCTCGCGGCTCTTGAAGTCGCGGTCCACGGCGAGGGAGAAGGACGTCACCGCCGTGCCGTTCTGCGTGCGGCGCAGCTCGGGATCACGGGTGAGTCGACCCATGATGACGATACGGTTCAACATAGCGCTGCCCTCCTTATTCGCCCTTGCAGACGATCATGGAACGGATGATACCATCGGTAATGCCAAGGATACGGTCCAGCTCCTTGGGGAACTCGGGCGCGCTGGTGAAGGAGATCAACACATAGTAGCCTTCGGTAATGTAGTTGATCGCGTAAGCGAGCTTGCGCTTGCCCCACTCCTCCACTTCCATCGCGGAGCTGTTCTGCTCCACCAGGGTCTTGAACTTTTCGGTCAGAGCGGCGACCTGCTCTTCGGGCAGTCTGCCGTCCATGATGAAAACGACCTCATAGTTAGCGGAAATCTTAGCCAATTTCTTGCACCTCCTTTTGGACTGATGGCCCACACGGATTCATGTGAGCAAGGATTTGCCTGCAATGCATATTACAAGCTCTACTATTATATAAAACTTTTCCGTAAAGTCAAGCAATTTTTCAAAAATACCGCCCTCTTTGCGTGGAAAAATCAGATTTTCCATGTTTTTCCAGTGTAAAGACGGCCGCATTGCTTGCAATCGGGCGGAAATTCGTGTAAAATTGTCGGTAGAGTTTACCAAAGGAGCGATACACCATGAAAAAGTTTTTCGCCGCGGCGCTGGTAGTGAGCATGCTGACCGTCCTTTTGAGCGGCTGCATGTGCCAGGTCGCCGATACGACGTTTCAATTTGACGGCAGCGGCACGGTCGAGGCCAAATTCGGCTTCTCCGAGGAAATGGTCAACGCGATGAATATGCGCGCCGAGATGACCCAGAACGGCTTTTCCTACTTTCACTACGATGGCCACGGCTACTACGGCGACCAGGCGAGCGAGTCGTTTGCCAACGCTGATGAGTTCAATGCGATCTTTGCCGAGGTCTCCGCGGAGACCGCCGAGGTGAGCAAGGCCGCCACGCCCGGCACGGTCACGCTTTCCGTTGCATCTGACGGCGGGCTTACGCTGACGGTGCAGAACACCCAGACCGACCGCCGCAGCGCGATCAAGACAGAGCTTGCCAAGCAGCTGCCCGACTACTCTGACGCACAGATCAACGCGCTGCTTGAGGACATGGTGATGACCTACCGCTTCGCTTTCCCCGCAGCGCTTGTGGACTACAACGCCGCTGCCGGCATCACGGTGAAGGAAAACGCCGTCACGGTCGACTACCTCACGCTGGAGGCGGGCACGTACCGCTTTACGACCTCTGAAACCGAGAGCCTGCACCAGCGCCAGCTCGGCACTGTGACACAGGATAGCATTCCCGCGAGCGGCACGGCCTATATGCGCCGCCAGACCATCGAGTTCGACGGCCGCGACGTCACGCTCCAGACCTACGCGCTGCCCGGCAGCAACGGCGGCGAGACGAATTATGTCCGCCTGCGCGATATTGCGTCCCTCTTAAACGGTACGAACGCGCAGTTCGGCGTGGACTGGGACGGCAATGTCATTATTGTACCGGATGAAGCCTATAAGCCAAACGGAACGGAGATGCAGGCGCCGTTTTCCGGCGACCGCCATTATCAGAAAGCCGATGCCAAGACTGTGATTTACGGCGAGAGCGTCCCGTTCACGGCGATCCTGCTGACCGACGATCAGGGCGGCGGCTACACGTATTACAAGCTGCGCGACCTCGGCAAGGTGCTGAACTTCAACGTCGGCTGGTCGAACAGCCGCGGGATCTATATTGAGAGCAACCACGCATACGAAAGCTAAAGCCTTCAAAAAAGCGGCCTGGGCCGCTTTTTTGAGTAGGAGCTTTGCAGTCCGCGGCAGCGCACGCGCCGTAGGCGCGCACGTTTGCGGCCTGAGAAGTGTAAATTCCAACGCACATGTCGTTGGAATTTACGATTGAAATTATTTGCGCCGTGCGCGGCGCAAAGTCTGCGACGCTTTTCAGTGCTTTCTTAAATAAAAAAGAGGACTTCCGTTCGGAAGTCCTCTTTTTTGACTCAGTTGAGCTTAAGGTGCTTCTGCATCACGCCGAGGAGGGGGATGCCGAGGACATAGCAGGCGACAGCTTCGCCGAGGCCGACGGTGAGGGCGTTATAGAAGAACGCGGGCGGGAAGCCGTTGCCGACGCCTGCTTCCTCCCAAGCGATGAGCGCGCCGATGAGGATGGCGTTGCAGAGCACGGGCGGCAGCGCCGCCGTCCACTTATTGCGGCAGCGGGCGGTGAGGAGCGCTGCGAGCAGCGTGGCCGCCGAGCCGACGATCATGTCGAGCGGGCCGTAGGGGCTTAAAATGTTGGAGAGCACGCAGCCGATAAAGAGGCCCCAGCTCGCCTCGGGCATCAGGAACGGCAGGACCGTCATCGCCTCGGAAAAGCGGAGCTGGATGGGCCGTAGGCAAGGTTCAGGGCATTGGAGAGCATCGTCAGCGCGACGTAGATGGCCGCGATGAGGGCACAGCGGGTGAGCTTTTTGGTGTCAAAGTGCATGGGTCGGGTTCCTTTCTGAAATCATGCGGGTGGGGTGGAAACGGATGAAAAACATGGCGCGGGCGGCCATCTGGCCGCCCACAGCGGTTTTTACAGAAGCTCGGTCAGGTGCAGGTGCTTGACGACCTCGGCGCAGCGGGGGCAGAGACCCTCGGCGTTTGCCTCGAGCGAGTGCTTCCAGCAGCGCGGGCACTTTGTGCCGGCGGCGTTATCGACCTTGACGGCGAGCACGTCGCCGATGGCCAGCTCCACCTTGGAAACGATGAAGATGTCGGCCAGCGCCTCAGGGCTCTCGTCGGCGAAGAAGCGGTCGCTCTCGGGCACGGTCAGGTGCACGTCGGCCTCCAGGCTCTTGCCGATGACCTTGGCCGCGCGTGCCTCTTCGAGCGCGCCGTTGACGACGGTGCGCACCGCGATGATGTGCTCCCAGCGCGCCATGGTCTCGTGTCGAGGGCGTAGGCGATGAAGGGCTTGTTCATGTCATTGAGCACCACGTTGCGCGCGTCGTCCTCGCCGGCGTGCGGCATGGCGAGCCAGATCTCATCGCAGGTGAAAGCGAGGATCGGCGCGAAGAGCTTGGAAAGCGTGTGGAGCGTGAGGTACAGGGCGGTCTGCGCGCTGCGGCGGGTGGCGCTCTCCGCGCCCTCGCAGTACAGGCGGTCCTTGACGATATCGAGATAGAAGCTCGAGAGCGTGTTCACGCAGAAGTCATTCACCGCATGGGTGATGATGTGGAACTCATAGTCACAGTAGGACTGCTCGGCCTTCTCGATGAGCTCGTTGAGCTTGGTGAGGAGCCAGCGGTCGAGCACGGGCATATCCTCGGGCTTGGTCAGCTTTTCGGGGTCGAAGTCGACAAGGTTGTCGAGCATGAACTTGCAGGTGTTGCGGAACTTGAGGTAGTTCTGGCTGAGCTGCTTGAAGATCTCCTTCGAGCAGCGGACGTCCGCGTGATAGTCCGCGCTGGCGGCCCACAGGCGCAGAATGTCCGCGCCGTTCTCGTTGAACACGTCCGCGGGATCGACGCCGTTGCCGAGGCTCTTGTGCATGGCCTTACCCTCGCCGTCGACCGTCCAGCCGTGGGTGACGCACTCCTTAAAGGGCGCGCCCTGGCCGAAGGCGCCGACAGCGGTCAGCAGCGAAGACTGGAACCAGCCGCGGTACTGATCGAGACCCTCGAGGTACATCGTGGCGGGCCAGAAGCCCTGATCTTTCTTCATCGCGGCGAAGTGCGTGGAGCCGGAGTCGAACCAGCCGTCAAGCGTGTCCTCCTCTTTGGTAAAGCCGACGTTCTTGCCGCAGTGCGGGCAGGTGAAGCCCTTGGGCAGGATATCGGCGGCGTCCGTATCGAACCAGGCGTTGGAGCCCTTTTCGGCAAAGAGGTCAGAGACGGCCTTGATGGTCTCGTCGGTGCAGATGGGCTTGCCGCAGTCCTTGCAGTAGAACACGGGGATGGGCAGGCCCCAACGGCGCTGACGGGAGATGCACCAGTCGGCGCGCTCACGGATCATGCTCTTCATGCGGTCGATGCCCCAGCCCGGGACCCAGCGCACGTCGTCGCACGCGGCGCAGGCCTCGTCCTTAAAAGAGTCGACAGAGCAGAACCACTGCGGGGTGGCGCGGAAGATGATGGGCTTCTTGCAGCGCCAGCAGTGCGGATAGCTGTGCACGATCTCCTCGCTGGCGAAGAGGGAACCGGCCTCCTTCATGTCGTTCAGGATGACGGGGTTGGACTCTTCAACGAGCATTCCCTCATATTTTCCGGCATAGTCGGTGTGGCGGCCCTGATCGTTGACGGGCACGACCATGTCCATGCCGTAGCGGCGGCAGGTCTGATAGTCGTCCGCGCCGAAGCCGGGCGCGGTGTGGACGCAGCCCGTACCGGAATCCATCGTGACATAATCGGCGAGCACCAGACGGCTGGTCTTGGGCAGGAACGGATGAGGTGCGAGCATGTTCTCATAGAAGTTGCCGGGGTGGGTCTCAAGGATCGAGTAGTGCTCGACGTTGCCGACGGTCATGACCTTTTCGACGAGCGCCTCGGCGACGATGTACATCTCGCCGCTATCCTCGTTCTTCACGATGGCGTAGCTCTCGTCGGGGTGCAGGGCGATGGCAAGGTTACCGGGCAGCGTCCAGATCGTGGTCGTCCAAATGACGAAGCTGAGCTTGCTCTTATCGAGATGGCCGAGCTTGCCGAGGTCGTCGTGCATCGGGAACTTGACGTACACGGTCGTGCAGGGATCGTCCTGATACTCGATCTCCGCCTCAGCCAGGGCAGTCTCGTCGTGATAGCACCAGTAAACGGGCTTTAAGCCCTTGTAGATGTAGCCCTTCTTGTACATCTCGCCGAAGACCTTGACCTCCTCGGCCTCAAAGCCGGGGTCCATGGTCTTGTAGGGGTGCTCCCAGTCGGCGACGACGCCCATGCGCTTGAAGCCCTCCATCTGCACGTCGATATAGTGCTGGGCGAACTCGTGGCAGGCGGAGCGGAACTCGGAAACGGGCATGGCCTTGTGGTTGAGCTTGTTCTGCTTGATGATGGCGCTCTCGATGGGCATGCCGTGGTTGTCCCAGCCGGGGATGTAGGGCGTGTAGTAGCCGCGCATCGCGTAGGAGCGGGTGATGAAGTCCTTGAGGGACTTGTTGAGCGCGTGGCCCATGTGCAGTCCGCCGTTGGAGAACGGAGGCCGTCGTGCAGGGCGAAGCGGGGCTTGCCCTCGTTCTTCTTGAGCATCACGTTGTAGAGGTCCATTTCCTCCCAATGCTTGAGCATCTCAGGCTCGCGCTTGGGAAGCCCCGCGCGCATCGGGAAGCCGGACTTGGGCATATTCAGCGTCGCTTTTGTAATCCATGTTGCGTCTCCTTACATTTATATGAATTTCGATCTTATCGTTGTTGTCATTGCAGGCAATTCATTTTTGCCGCGGCGTGTACGTGGCAAAAATTCCTTGATCCAGCCGCCTTGGGCGGCGACGCCAGTGACTTGTGTCACTGGTGCGGGGGACTCTAAAGGGGGGATGAAATCCCCTCTTTACTAAAAAAATACGCGCCCTGTCCCCATAAAGAGACAAAGGCGCTGACCTCTGCGGTACCACTCTTCTTGCTGTGTCTTGCACAGCCGCTCAAATGCTGCGATATAACGGTCGCACCCGTCCGGCCTTACTTAAAGTTCAGTCCGGCTGCTCCGAGGTGATATTCGGCCCTGCCGCGTCCCGCCTTTCACCAAAACGGCGGTTCTCTTTGCCGCGGGGGAGGGGTTTACTTGTCCTCATCCACGCATATTTCATAATGCAGTAGTAATATATCGGCTTTTTTGGCTTTGTCAACCCCACCGCGGCGCTCTCAGGGCAGAAAAAGATGTAAATTTGGAGTAAAAACTTGTAAACTACGGCAAAATACGCCCGTGAGCGCTTGACAGCGCAAAAAAAATGTGATACCTTTTGCAGCACGGAAAAAAGGGAGTAGCCGGCGCCCACGGGCGTTGAGCAGATCGTCATCGCGGGAAAGTTTCCCCGGTCTGCTTGCGAAATGGCAAGACTTTTACCCCGGGCAGCGCCCGCGGTAAAGGTCTTTTTTCTTTTGTCCGGCTACCAAAACCGACTGAATATAAGGAGTGTTTACAGCATGGAGTTTTTGCTCGACGGCATCCGCGCCGTCACGCCGCAGCAGTGCGTGATGTATGTGGTGGGCGCGCTGCTCATCTATCTCGCCATCAAAAAGGACTATGAGCCCTCGCTTCTGCTGCCGATGGGCTTCGGCGCGATCCTCGTGAATCTGCCGATGTCCGGCGTCCTCAACCAGATGGTCGCGGGCGTGGGCGAGAGCCAGGGCATCATTCAGTGGCTCTTTGAAACGACGATCGAAGCGAGCGAGGCGCTGCCGCTGCTGCTGTTCATCGGCATCGGCGCGATGATCGACTTCGGCCCGCTGCTCTCGAACCCGAAGATGTTCCTCTTCGGCGCGGCGGCGCAGTTCGGCATCTTCTTTGCGATGATCGCGGCGGTGCTGCTGGGCTTTGACCTCAAGGACGCAGCCTCCATCGGCATCATCGGCGCGGCGGACGGCCCGACGTCGATCCTTGTTTCACAGGTCTTACACTCCAATTATATCGGGCCTATCGCGGTCGCCGCCTACTCGTACATGGCGCTCGTGCCGATCATCCAGCCGTTCGCCATCAAGCTCGTGACCACCAAGAAAGAGCGCGCGATGCACATGCCCTACAACCCCAAGCACGTCTCCCGTTCGCTGCGCATCTGCTTCCCCATCATGGTCACGATCATCGCGGGCTTCATCGCGCCGATGTCCGTCTCGCTCGTGGGTTTTCTGATGTTCGGCAACCTGCTGCGTGAGTGCGGCTGCTTGGAGCGTCTTTCCCAGACGGCGCAGAACGATTTGGCGAACCTCATCACGCTGCTGCTCGGCATCACGATCTCGTTTTCGATGCAGGCCGACCAGTTCGTCAATCTCAAAACGCTCATCATCATGGCGCTGGGTCTTGTCGCCTTCGTCTTTGACTCCATCGCGGGCGTGATGTTTGCAAAGCTTCTGAACCTCTTCTGCAAGAACAAGGTGAATCCGATGGTCGGTGCGGCCGGTATCTCGGCCTTCCCGATGTCCGCACGCGTTATCCAGAAGATGGGGCAGGAGGCGGACTGCACCAACCACCTGCTGATGCACGCCGTCGGCGCGAACGTCGCCGGCCAGATCGCATCGGTGCTCGCAGGCGGCATGATCCTCAATCTCGTGCCGCAGCTCATGGGTTAAGGAGGAACGCACTATGACAAATCTTGAGATCGCGCTGCTCATCACGGGGCAGGGAATGCTCGGCATCTTCGCCGTGATGGGACTCATCACCGTACTGGTCACACTCTTCACCAAATTCGGCAAGAAGTAAGACCTCAACAATCAACAGGCGGCCGCTGCCAACGCAGCGACCGCCTGTTTTCGTATATAAGGGTTAAAAGCCTCGCAGAGTTTCGAGCCCGCAGGCTCGAAATGATTTTGATCGTAAATCGCCGCGACCGGTGCGTGGCGATTTACACCTCTCAGTCCGCAAGTCCGCAAGTGTGGAAGTTGCCCGCCAAGGCGGGCAACTTCTGCGCGCAGCGGGCTGCAAACCCCTCTCAAAAACGCGGGACTCAGTCCCGCGTTTTTGAAGTAATATAGAGCATTAAAGCTGCAACATCCGCCGGACTGACGCCCGAGATTCTCCCCGCCTGCCCCAGATTCTGCGGACGAATGGCGGCGAGCTTTTCGCGCGCCTCCAGACGGAGACCGTCGATTTTCGCGTAATCGATATCCTCGGGAATGGCGCGGTGCTCCAGGCGCGCAAACTCCGCGACCTCCGCCATCTGGCGGCGGATGTAGCCCTCGTACTTGACGGCGATCTCCACGCTCTCGGCGAGTGCGGGCGGGAAGGCGCGGCAGCCCGCATCAAAATCGCGCAGGTCGTCATAGGTGAGCTGCGGTCGACGCAGCAGCGCGATGAGCGGGCTGCCGTCGTGCACCTCCGCCGTGCCGCGCGAAGTCAACAGCGCGTTGAGCGCGTCGGACGAGGGGACGCCCGTGTGCTCGAGGCGCTTGATCTCGCGGCGCACCGCGTCGTATTTGCCCACGACCTTTTGCAGCGTTTCATCGCTGACAAGGCCAAGCTCGTGCCCGATGGGCGCAAGGCGCTCGTCGGCGTTGTCCTGCCGCAGGATGAGGCGGTACTCGCTGCGGCTCGTCATCATGCGATAGGCTCGTTCGTTCCCTTGGTCACAAGGTCGTCGATGAGTGTACCGATGTACGCCTGCTCGCGGCCCAGAATGAACGGCGTTTCGCCCTTTAATTTGCGTGCGGCGTTCACGCCCGCGACGAAGCCCTGCACCGCCGCCTCCTCGTAGCCCGACGAGCCGTTGAACTGTCCCGCGCCGTACAGGCCCGAAATGTGCTTATATTCAAGCGTCGGGTAGAGCGCGGTCGGGTCGATGCAGTCATATTCGATGGCGTAGGCCGGGCGCATGATCTCCGCGTGCTCAAGGCCCTTGACCGAGTGCAGCATTTCGATCTGCACCTCCTCGGGCATCGAGGATGAAAAGCCCTGAATGTAGAGTTCTTCTGTATCGAGGCCCATGGGCTCGATGAAGAGCTGGTGGCGGGGCTTATCGGGAAAACGAACGATCTTCGTCTCGATGCTCGGGCAGTAGCGCGGGCCGACACCCTCGATGACGCCCGAGTAGATAGGACTGCGATCCAGATTCTCGCGGATGACGCGGTGCGTCTCCTCAGTGGTGTAAGTCAGGTAGCAGACCGACTGATTTTCGGGCGGGTGTTCCGTCGAAAACGAGAACGGCAGCGGCGTTTTGTCGCCCGGCTGCACCTCCATCTGAGAAAAATCGACGCTGCGCGCGTTCACGCGCGGCGGCGTGCCGGTCTTGAAGCGGCGAAGGGGAAGGCCGAGCTTTTTGAGCGCGCCCGCCAATGTCAGCGAGGCGTGCATCCCGTCCGGGCCGCTCTCGCGCACACATTCGCCGACGATCGTGCGCCCGTCCAGAAATGTCCCCGAGCAGAGGATGACGGCCTTGACCGCGTAAACGCCGCCTGTCTCGGTCACAACGGCGGACACGTGGCCGTCGGTGACGCGTAAGTCGACGATCTCCGCCTGCCGCAGCAGCAGATTTTCCTGCGTTTCGAGCGTGTGCTTCATCACGCTCTGATAGCGCCGCCGGTCGGCCTGCGCGCGCAGCGACCAGACCGCGGGGCCCTTGCCGCGGTTGAGCATGCGGTATTGAATGCAGGCTAAGTCAGCCGCCCTTGCCATCTCGCCGCCGAGGGCGTCGAGCTCGCGCACGAGATGGCCCTTGCCCGTGCCGCCGATGGCGGGGTTGCAGGGCATATTGCCCACCGCGTCTAAGTTGATGGTAAAGCACACCGTTTTCATGCCGAGGCGCGCACAGGCAAGAGATGCCTCGATGCCCGCGTGTCCCGCGCCGATGACGGCGACATCGTAGCTTCCGGCAGAAAATTCACGCATAGCCTCAGCCCCTTTCCAGTGTGATGACCGCCACCTGCGGCCTGTTCAGAATGCGCGGGATGACGCGCGGCGAGTTTCCGAGCCCGCGGTTGACGAAGACGGATGCGCCGTTGTCTGAATAAAAGCCCGCCGTGTGCGTGGGGAAGAGGTTCCTCTGCGTGCCGAACACCCCGCCCACGAACGGAAGTCTCCAGATGCCGCCGTGGCCGTGACCGGAGATCGTTAAGTCTGCACCGAGGAGACTGTATTCCCGCGCAAAGCGGTCGTTTCGGTGCGCGAGCAGCAGCCAGAAGGGGTCGCCGCAGGCGGCGTAGACCTCCTGAGCAAGCTCGTACGGCGTTTCCTGATCGGCGTAGCCGTTCGGATCGTCGATGCCCGCGAGCACGATGGTATCACCGTTGCGCGCAAGATACGTAAACTCGTTGGAGAGCACCGTCACGCCGCTCTCGCGCAGCGTGCGCTTGATCTCCTCCACGACCTTTGTGCCGTGACCCCACTCGTGGTTGCCCGTGACGTAATACGTCGGTGCGATGGCCGAGAGCGCCGCGCCGACCTCACCGGCGTAGATGGTCGGGTTTTCGGTCTTGCGGTCGACCAGGTCGCCCGTCACGAAGATATACTCCGGATGCGCGGCCTTGACCGCACTGTACAGGCGCTCGTTGCCCTTGCCGAAGTATTTGCCATGCAGATCGCTGAGCTGCACGATGCGGCAGCCGTCAAAGCCCGCAGGCAGCGCGCCTGAGGTGAATGTCGCCTCGTCGGTCTCGATGCTGCGGTTGCCCCAGTAGAGGTAAATGCCGAACAGCACGATCAAAATGAGCAGGTTGCGCCAGAAATGATGTTTTTTTCTTTGTCTCGCCATGGGAACTCCAATCTATAAGGAGGCTATAAGCCAAAAAGCCTCGCAGAGTTGCGTGCCGCGCACGGCACGCAATCAATTCAAATCCGTTTTCTGCCGCGACACGTGCGCCCTCCAGAGGGGCTTCTCTTGCCCGCTGCGGGGCAATTCACCTTCTGGCAGAAAACACTTTGCGCGGAGCGGAAAACGGTGAAGCGCCGTCTGTGACGGAAACAGCAAGCCGTTTTCGAGGAAGCGGCACGATTGGCGCGCCTGAAAGGGCGCGGGAATCGTAATGCCGCGACGGTGCAATGTCGCAGCCGCCCTGCGGGTGGCAAGGCACGAAGCGCAGCGAATTCTCCTTGAAAAAGCGGCATGCCGCTTTTTCGACAATAGTAAGGGGCGGCTTTTGCCGCCCCTTATTGTAGCACACCGTCCCGCCTTGAAACAAGGGATTTTATTCCGCGCTCTTGAGACTCTCGACCATGTCGATCTTCTTCATCCTGAAGTGCGCGAGCACGTTGACGAGCAGCGAGAACAGCGCCGTCAGGATCGCCGCGTACACGTAGGCCGACGGCGCGGTCTGCCGCCCGAACATCATGAGGTCAATTTCCGTCGAGCGCACAAGGTAAATGTGCAGCCAGTGGCCCATGAAGCAGCCCATGAGGATACCGAACACCGTGAGCACGATGTTCTCGCGATACACATAGGCCGAGACCTCGCCGTCGTAAAAGCCCAGCAGCTTGATCGTCGCGAGCTCGCGCTGGCGCTCAGTGATGTTGATGTTCGAAAGGTTGAAGAGCACGACCATCGCCAGCGCTGCCGCCGCCAGAATGATGATGACCACAACGAAGTCCACGCGCTCCATGCTGTGCATGTAGGTATCCTGCGTGTCGCGCATGCGCGAGGTCGTCGCCACGCCGCTCATGTCGAGCAGCTTTTCAAAAATGGCGTTGCAGGTGTCGGTATCGTCGCTCGTGAAGTTCAGAAGGTAGGCGTTCGGCTCGCCGTCGGCGTGGAGCGCATTTTCATAGTAGCCGGGCGTCATATAGATGAAGTGGCCCGTATAGTGCTCGTAGATGCCCGCGACCGTCACATCGCCGCGCACGTCGCCGTCGAGAAAGAAGGTGTCGCCCACCGAGACCTTCAAAAGCTCGGAGAGCTTCTGGTCGATGTATACGCCCTCATCGCCCATTGTGATGGGATCTCCGCTCTTGTAGTCGAAAAGGTCCACGACCTTGCCGATCTCGTCGGAGGCCATCACCTCGACATAGGCGGTGGTCGAATAGGAGGGGGTGACCACCGTGGCGGACGAGGCCGCACAGGGGATGTAGTTCACAACGCGGGAGTCGCCTGCAAGGAAGTCCTCCACCGCTGCGCGCTCCTCGGGCAGGGCGTTGTCGGCAAGCGTCACCTGTGCCGAGTAGTGGAACAGCTCGTCATACTGGCGCGACATCGTGAAAAGAAGCGATGAGCGCATGCCAAAGCCCGCGATGATGAGCGCCGTGCAGCCGCCGATGCCGATGACCGTCATCCAGAAGCGCTTCTGATAGCGGAAGAGGTTGCGCGCCGTGACCTTGTGGATGAACGACATACGTCTCCACAGGGGCTTGATATACTCAAGGAACACGCGCTTGCCCGCCTTCGGCGTGCGGGGGCGCATCAGGCTCGCAGGCGTTTCGCGCAGCGTGGCAAGGCAGGCCCAGAGCGTCGCGACTGTCGTGCACGCGACCGCCGCGAGCACGGAAAAGAGCGAAATATCCGTGTAGGCGTGCAGCTCGATATCCGGCATCTGATACATGATCTGATAGGCCGTGAAGATCATCTTCGGGAACAGGATATAGCCGATGACAAGGCCCAGAACGCCGCCGACAAGGCTCGGCAGCAGCCCGTAGCCGATGTACTTCCGTGAGATCGAAAGGCGGCTGTAACCGAGCTTGAGCGCGCCGATCTGCACGCGCTGCTCTTCGACCATGCGCGTCATCGTCGTCAGGCACACGAGCGCCGCGACGAGGAAAAAGATGATCGGCAGCACGCTCGCGAGGTTCGCCATACGGTCGGCGTCCTGGCCGAAGCCCGTGTAGCCAGGGTTGTAGCTGCGGCTGAAGATGTACCACTCGCAGCTGTCGATATCCGCGACCTTGCGGCGCGCGTCGGTGATCTTCTCCTGCGCGTCGGCGATCTTCTCGTCGGCCTCCGCCTTGCCGTCCGCGTATTCGCGTAGGCCCTTGCGGTAGTCGCGCTCGCCGTCCGTCAGTTCGGTGTAGGCGTCCGAGAGCTCCTTGACGCCGTCGGCGTACTGCTCTTCGCCGTCGTAGTAGTCCTTCCAGCCGTCGTCCAGCTTTTTACGCGCGTCAGAAAGCTCCTTTTTCGCGTCCGCGAGCTGCGCAGGCGCGTCGTTGAGCTGCGCTTTTGCGTCGTTTAGCTGCTTTGGCGTCAAGCAGCTCTTTTCTGCCCGCGTCGAGCTCGGCCGCGCCGCTGTAATACTCGCTCCAGCCGTTGTCCAGTTCCCGCTTGTTTGCGGCGATGCTGCTCGCGCTGACGCTTTGCAGCTGGGCAAGCTGTTGGGTAAGCTCCGCTTTTTTCGCCTGCGCCTCGGCAATGCCGGCCTCGAGCTTTTGCTTTGCGCCTTGCAGCTCCGCAAGCTGCGCCTGATACGCCGCAAGCTGCTCTTCCGGCATTCCCTCAGTGGGCGTCTGCTCAAGCGCTGAAAGGTTCTTGTTGACCTCAGTGAGCTGTGCCTGCATCTCGTCGATCTTTTCCTGCGCCTGCGCGATGCCGCCTTCAAGCTGCGCTCGCATACCGCCCAGCGCGGCGTCCGTCGCAGCGATGGCTGCGCTGTCGCCGCGGCCGAGATCGTCGAGCAGCTTCCCCGGCGCGCCCGCATAAGGAGAGCCTGTGCCCGCGAGCGCGTCCGTCACAGTCTTGGCCAGCGAATTGAGCTGCTGCTGGCCGCTTTCCAGTTTGCTCCTGCCTGCGGCAAGCTCTTTTTCGCCGCTCTCAAGCTCCTTGACGCCGTCCTCGTACTGGGCGAGGCCGTCTTCATACTCTGCCCTGCCCTTTTCGTACTCGTCCAGCGCGTCTTCGTACTCTTCCATGCCGTTGAGGTATTGCATTTCACCGTCGTCGAGTTCGATCTTTGCATCGTCCAGCTCGACGCGCGCGTCCTTTGAGCTCCTGCTGGCCGTCGTAGTAATCCTTCCAGCCGTCGTCGAGCTTCCTGCGCGCGTCGCTCAGTTCTTTTTGCGCGTCGCCGAGCTTTTCGTCGGCCTCGGCCTTCGCGTCATCGAGCTCACGCTGCGCATCGTCGAGCTTTTCCGTCGCCTCGTCGACAAGATCGTCGTGCCGCAGCTGAGAGCGTGCGTCGCCGAACGGCTCCAGCTCGTCGATGACGGCGTCGATGTAGTCGTCATAGTCGCTGTAAAACGCGGCCATCTCCGCCGCGCCGGAGACGCGCACATAGGCCGCCGTGTAGTAGTCGAGCGTGAACGCCTCGCGCGGCAGGTACAGATACGCCTTGACCGTGCCGCTGCCGAGTGTCGACGTGCCGCGCTCCACCGCAAGATACACCGGCGAGCGCACCGTGCCGACGACCGTATACGTGTCCTGCGCGAGCGCGTCGGAGAGATCGTCCCCCGGCGTCAGGGTGATGCGATCGCCAATCTCAATGTTCATCAGCGAGAGCATGTTTTCCTCCACCACGCACTCGTCCGCGCGCTCGGGCATGCGCCCGCCGCGCAGCAGCACCTCGTTGATGCCGCGGCCCGTGAGGGAGAGGACCTTGACCACCGCGTCGAGTGAGTCGGACGAGGCAAACGCGTCGATGACGTACTCGCTCGGCGTCCTCGACCTTGTCCTGCGCGCGAATGGCCGTGATGTCATCGTCGGTCAGGCCGAGCGTTGAAAGCACTTGAATGTCCGCCAAGTGCAGGGAATCGAGATAATCGTCGCCGGTCTTCTTCATGTCCGGCGCGGTCGCCTTGAGACCGGAGAGAAACGCGACCGATAGCGCGACCAGGATCATAATGGAGAAAAAGCGGCTGCGCGTGTGCTGGATCTCGCGCCAGAAGTCCTTCTGCATGGCGTTTTTCATCGCGCCGCCCCCTTTCGTTCCGATTTCTTCGTTACCATTCGATCAGTTCCACGCTGGTCGGATGCTCATTGCACTGCATACTCTCTACCGTGCCGTTTTTGATGTGGATGACGCGGTCGGCCATCGGCGTGATGGCGCTGTTGTGCGTGATGACCACGACCGTCACACCCTTTTGCCGGCAGGTGTCCTGCAAGAGCTTGAGGATCTGCTTGCCGGTCACATAGTCGAGCGCGCCGGTCGGCTCGTCGCAGAGCAGGAGCTTCGGATTTTTCGCCAGCGCGCGGGCGATGGCGACGCGCTGCTGCTCGCCGCCGGAGAGCTGACCGGGGAAGTTGTTCGCGCGCGCGGACAGGCCGACTTCGTTCAAGACCGTCGCTGCGTCGAGCGGGTCTTTACAGATCTGCGCCGCGAGCTCGACGTTTTCAAGCGCCGTCAGGTTGCCGACGAGGTTATAGAACTGGAAGACAAAGCCGATGTCGTGGCGGCGATAGGTCGTGAGCTGGCGGGCGTTGAAGCCGCTCACGCGCGTCCCGTCGACCGTGATGGTGCCGCCCGAGCAGGCGTCCATGCCGCCGAGCATGTTGAGGACCGTCGTCTTTCCCGCGCCCGAGGGGCCGACGATGACGCAGAATTCACCCTTTTCGATCGTAAAGCTGATGTGATCCACCGCGCGAATTTCGATCTCTCCGCTGTGGTAGACCTTGGAAACATCCTCAAATGTGACGAAAGCCGCCATAGTCCGACTCCTCCGCTTCAAATATCATTTCTATTTTATTATAAGTGGAAAATAACGGAAATGCAAGTGTAGATATAGCAACTTGCATGAAAAAGTCGCTAATTTTTTGGGCAAAGCCATGAGAGCTGACGATTGAAATTTGCGTTTTCCGCGCTTATAATACAAACTGAAGTAAATGAAGGAAAGGAGCGTGAAAACGAATATGTTTGAGAACTTCATCAAGCAGGATGTTGACGACATGATCTTCGGCAGCACCAAGCAGATCATCAGCGAGCGCTGAGATCCGTTGTATCGACCACGCGAAAGCGTGGCTTTTTTTGTTTTTATCGCCGGAAAGGCGAAAAAGGGCCGCTTCCACGGGAATTTTCGTCCCGAGAGGCGGATTTTTCTTGCCTTTGCACGGTGTGTGTGATATACTTTTTCGGCTAATGAAGGATAAAAGTAAGGAGAGAGAACGCCATGGCTGTGATCGAATACGATTCCTACAAGCAGAAGCTGCTTGCGATGGACGAAACATTTGAAAACCTCTTCAAGGCGCTGGAGATCGAGCAGGCCCGTCAGGAGCTGAACCGCCTCGAGCTCGAGGCGCACGAGGACGGCTTCTGGAACGATCTGGAGCGCTCGCAGAAAAACCAGGTGCGCTCCAAGCAGCTGCACAATAAAATTCACCGCTACGAAAAGCTCGTTTCCACGCGCGACGATCTGCTCGCGCTGATCGACATGGGAACGGAGATGGACGACGCAAGCCTGCTGCCAGAGCTCGAAGAGGGCTACAAAAAGCTCGAAGCCGATGTGGAGCAGGCGCGACTCACGACGCTCCTTTCCGGCGAATACGACAACTGCAACGCGATTCTGACCTTCCACGCCGGCGCGGGCGGCACCGAGGCGCAGGACTGGGCGCAGATGCTCTACCGCATGTATATGCAGTGGGCGAACAAGCACGGCTTTGAATTCGAGATGCTCGACTATCTCGACGGCGACGAGGCCGGTCTCAAGAGCGCGACGGTCATGGTCAAGGGTGAGAACGCCTACGGCTATCTGAAGGGCGAAAACGGCGTGCACCGCTTAGTGCGCGTTTCCCCGTTCGACGCGAACGCCCGCCGCCAGACGAGCTTTGCAGCCCTCGAGGTCATGCCTGAGCTGCCCGACGACATTGAGGTCGAAATTCGTCCCGAGGATATTGAAATGCAGGTCTACCGCGCGTCCGGCGCCGGCGGCCAGCACGTCAACAAGACGAGCTCTGCCGTTCGACTCATCCACAAGCCCACGGGCATCGTCACCGCCTGCCAGACCCAGCGCTCGCAGTTCCAGAACCGTGACTACGCCATGCAGATGCTCAAATCCAAGCTCATGGAGCTCAAAATTCAGCAGCACGCGGAGAAGATCTCCGACATCAAGGGCGTGCAGCTCAAGATCGAATGGGGCAGCCAGATCCGCTCCTACGTTTTCATGCCCTACCAGCTTGTCAAGGACACGCGCACCGACTACGAGACCGGCAACATCCAGGCCGTCATGGACGGCGACCTCGACGGCTTCATCAACGCGTATCTCACCAAGTCCGCGAACGGGGAGCTGAAAAAATAATCAAAAATGTGCGAAGCACATTTTTGAGAGGGGCTTGCAGAGTGCTGCGTCGCACTCACTCCGTTCGCACGCTTGCGCTCTAAGGGGTATTTTTTCCAACGCACATGTCGTTGGAAAAAATGATTTGATTTTGATTCCGGCGCTGCGGCGCCGGAATTTTATATGTCGGAACGAAAAAGGTAAACAGGGAGGAAACATGGCAGAAAACACCAGAGAAAACAAGATGGGCACGATGCCCATCGGCAAGCTGCTTGCCAACATGGCGGGGCCCGTGATGATATCGATGCTCTTTCAGGCGCTCTACAACATTGTCGACAGCGTGTTCGTCGCGCGGCTCAGTCAGGACGCAATGAACGCCGTATCGCTCGCTTCCCGCTGCAAACGCTGTGCATCGCGTTCGCCGTGGGCACGGGCGTCGGTATGAACGCGATGCTTGCGCGTTCGCTGGGTGAAAAGAACATGCAGGCGGTCGACCGCGCCGCGGGCACGGGACTTTTCCTGACGCTCTGCACCGCCGCCGTCTTTGCTGTCCTCGGCTTTTCGCTCGCCACGCCGTTTTTCCGCTTTCAGACGGAGAATGCGCAGATCATCGCCTACGGCAGCGACTATGTGATGATCTGCATCGGCGGCTCGCTCGGACTGTTCCTGCAAATTTACGGCGAGCGCCTGCTCCAGTCCACGGGGCGGACGGACCTTTCGATGATCTCGCAGATCGCGGGCGCGGTGTGCAACATCGTGCTCGACCCGATTTTGATTTTCGGCCTTCTGGGCTTTCCCCGCATGGAGGTCGCGGGCGCGGCGGTCGCCACGATCGTCGGCCAGTTCGTCGGCGCGGGCCTCGGCCTTTTCCTGAACCTCAAGAAAAATCCCGAGGTGCAGATCCACCTCAAGGACATCCGTCCCCACCGCGCGACGGTGGCGGACATCTACGCCATCGGCATTCCGTCGATCATCATGCAGTCCATCGGCTCGGTGATGATGTTCGGCATGAACAAAATTCTCATCTCGTTCACCGAGGCGGCGACCGCGGTGTTCGGTGCTTACTTCAAGCTCCAGAGCTTCATCTTCATGCCGTGCTTCGGCCTCAACAACGCGATGGTGCCCATCGTGTCGTACAACTACGGCGCGCAGAAATTCGACCGCGTGCGCAAGACCGTCCGCCTGACAGTCTTCACGGCCATCGGCATCATGTGCGTCGGCTGCGCGCTCTTCGAGCTCATCCCCGAAACGCTGCTGGGGATGTTCTCGCCGACGGACGAAATGCTCTCCATCGGCCGTGTTGCGCTGCGCATCATCGGCGTGCACTTCCCGCTCGCGGGCTTCAGCATCATCGCGGGCAGCGCGTGTCAGGCGCTCGGCAAGCCCATCTACGCGCTCGTCAATTCCGTCTGCCGCCAGATCGTCGTGCTGCTGCCGGCGGCGTATCTGCTCTCGCTCACGGGGCGGCTCGAGCTTGTGTGGCTCGCCTTCCCGATCGCGGAGGTCGTGAGCGTCATCCTGAACGCCACGTTCCTGCGGCTCACGTATCGCGTCTCGCTCGAGAGAAAATAATTTTGCCTGCGCGCAGACGCAGATCGGGGAGAGCCTCTTATTATAGAAGAGGCTCTCCCCTTTTTATAAACGTTCCGCACGGCGGTTCAAATTTTTCCTTTTGACAGACCGCACAGACGCGGGTAAAATACATTTGATAAGCTACGCTTGATAAATTGTTTTCGCAGGAGAACCTATGAAAAGACAACTTGCAGCGCTGCTGCTGACGATTTTTGCCCTGTCCCTCACTGCCTGCGGCGAAACGGCTGCCGAGAGCGAGACGCGCACGGTGTACGCGATGGACACGGTGATGAACCTGACGGTTTACGGCGAGAACGCCGCTGCCGCGCTGGAGAGCGCGGAAAAGGAACTGCACACGTTGGACGAAGCCGTCCTCTCGCGCACGGCGGAGGGCAGTGAGCTCTATGCACTCAACACGTCGAACGGCGAAACGGTTGAATACGGCGCGGACGATATCTTACCCGCGCTGATCGAAACGGCGCTGACAATCTCTGACGCGACGGAAGGTGCATTCGACCCGACGCTCGCCCCTGTGCTCGACGCGTGGGGATTTACGAAGGACGAGCGCCGTGTGCCGTCCGCAGACGAGCTCAAAGAATTGCTGAGTCATACGGGCTGCGGCAAGGTCGCGCTCGAAAAAACGGCGGACGGCTGGACGGTCACGCTTTTGGACGGCGCGCAGCTCGACCTCGGCGGCATCGCCAAGGGCTACGCGGCGGATCTTCTGCGCGCGCAGCTTGAAAAGGAGGGCGTCACGTCCGCGACACTCGACCTCGGCGGTGATGTGTTCGTCATGGGGCGAAAGACCGACGGCAGCGATTGGCGCATCGCCGTCAAGGACCCTGCGGACACGGAGAGCTACCTTGGCGTCGTATCGGCGGCGGATAAGTTCATCGTGACCTCCGGTGTGTACGAGCGCTATTTGAAGAAAACGGCGTGCGCTATCACCATATCCTCGACCCCAAGACCGGCTGCCCCGCGGAAAGCGGGCTCGTCAGCGTGACCGTGCTGTGCGAGAACGGCGCGTGGGCGGACGCGCTCTCGACGGCGTGCTTCGTCCTTGGCCCGACGGCGCGCTTGCGCTGCGCGACGATCTTGCCGACCAGGGGACGAATTTCGAACTCATTTTAGCCACCGACGATGGCCGCGTGCTCTACACCGACGGCCTTGCCGACGCCTTCACGCCGAACGACGAAAGCGGGTACACGTATGAAGCGCTCGCCTAAGCTGAAGCCGACGAAGTGGGACGCGCTCGTCGTGCTCGCGGTGCTGCTGCTCACGCTCGGGCTCGCCGCAAGGCCGTATTTCGCGGCGAAATCGGCGGGCGAGCTGACGGTCAGCATCGCCATCGACGGCGAGACCGTCGAGCGCTGCGCACTCAGCAATTATGAAGGCGGCACGTATGAGAGCCGCGGCTACACGCTCACCGTCGCTGTGGAAAACGGTGCGGTGCGCGTGAGCGAAAGCGACTGCCCGAATCAGGACTGCGTGCACTCCGGCGCGATCTCGCGCGCGGGACAGAGCATCGTGTGCCTGCCCGCCCGCGTGGCCGTCACGCTCGAGGGCGCGGCGTCCGACTACGACCTGATCGCGGGGTGAGCGCATGAAGATCAAAACAAGAGAGCTAACGCTCTGCGCGGTGCTGTCCGCGCTGGCGCTGGCGCTTTCCTACATGGAGTCGTTTTTTCCGCTCGCGCTCATTGTGCCGCTGCCGGGCGTCAAGCTCGGCCTTGCCAATATCGTCACGCTCTACGCGCTCTATGCCCTCGGCTTTCCGAGCGCGCTCGCCATCCTGCTCGTGCGCTGCACGCTCGGCGCGCTGTTTGCGGGGAATGCCTCGGCGCTTTTATTCTCGCTGCTCGGCGGGCTGTCGGCGCTTTTGGTGATGGCGCTTTTGAGCAGGGCGAAAAAGCTCAGCATTTTCGGCGTCTCGATCGCGGGCGCGGCGGCGCACAACTGCGGGCAGGTCTGCGCCGCGCTCATCACGCTCGGCTCGACCGCGCCGCTCTACTATCTGCCGTTTTTGCTGCTGGTGTCGCTCTTCACGGGCGCGCTCAGCGGCCTGATCACTGCATTCTTGTTCCGCGCAATGGCGCACACGCCCTACGGAACGAAGGGAGAGAATCAACATGGATAAAAAGGACGAGATCATTCTCCAGCAGCTCGACGTCATCCGCACGATGACGCAGAACAACTTAAACCGCATGGGCAGCGACTTCTGGGGCGCGCCGCTGACGCCGGACGCGCCGAAATCCGCCGTCCCGAAGGAAGCTGCGCCCAAAGCAAACGCGCCGAAGAGCGCGGACGGCGCAAAGCCGAACAAGCCCGCCGCCTCCACCGGCGCGGACGAGAAAAGGAAGAGGAAGCGCCGCTTCCCCCGCCCGAGAAGATCGAGGACCTTAAAAAAGAACTCGACACCTATATCGGCCTTGGCGAGGTCAAGCGCGAGGTGAATAACCTCATCAACATGGCGACTGTCTTCAAGCGGCGCGAGGAGACGGGGCTTCCGAACGCGGACTTCTCGCTCCACATGGTCTTCACCGGCAACCCCGGTACAGGTAAGACGATGATCGCGCGTTTGATGGCGCGCGTCTACCGCTCACTCGGGATCCTTTCCAAGGGTCAGCTTGTCGAGGTCGACCGCAGCGGGCTCGTCGCGGGCTACGTCGGTCAGACGGCCATCAAGACGAGCAAGGTCATCGAAAAGGCGCTCGGCGGCGTGCTGTTTATCGACGAGGCCTACGCACTCAACGGCAAGGGCGACAACGACTTCGGTCAGGAGGCCATCGACACGCTGCTCAAGGCGATGGAGGACCACCGCGACGACCTCGTCGTGATCGTCGCGGGCTACGATGGCTTGATGGAAAAGTTCATCCAATCGAACCCCGGCCTTGAGTCCCGCTTCAACCGCTACCTGCACTTTGACGACTACACGCTCGACGAGATGCTCGAGATTTTCAAAATGCAGTGCCGCAAGTCGCAGTACACCCTCTCTCCCGACGCCGAGCAGGACGTCAAGGACTTCATCTACGATGAGAACGCCGACGGTGTGACGTTCGGCAACGCGCGCGGCGTGCGCAACCTCTTCGAGCAGATCCTGACCGCGCAGGCCAACCGCCTCGCGAAGATGGAGAGTTTTACAAAGGATGATTTGATGACCCTCACGCGCGACGATGTCCTCCACGCCCGCGGCATGGAAGACAACACGACCGTCGCCGAGCTCGAAGCAAAAGCAGCAGAAAAAAAAGACGAATAAAAAAGGAAGGACGCGCAGCGTCCTTCCTTTTTTATTTCGTTGTTACGCTTTCTTGGCGGCGGGCTCTTCCTTCGGCTTATCCTTGGGGACGACGCGCTTTTCAGGCGTCACGCGGCCCTCGTCCACCGCGACCATGTGCTCAAGCAGGCGGACGACCATGTTGGAGTAGCCCCATTCGTTGTCGTACCACGCGATCAGCTTGACAAAGTCGTTGTCGAGCATGATGCCGGCGGTCTCGTCGAAGATGCAGGGGCAGGAATTGCCAATCAGGTCTGTGGAGACGACCTGGTCCGCGGTGTAGCCAATGATGCCCTTCATATAGGTTTCGCTCGCGTGACGGATGGCGTAGCAGATATCGGCATAGGTCGTGCTGGTCTTGAGGTGGGCGGTCAGGTCAACGACGGAGACGTCCGCCGTGGGGACGCGGAAGCTCATGCCGGTCATCTTGCCCTTGAGCGCGGGGATCACGCGGCCGACGGCCTTGGCGGCACCCGTGGAGGAGGGGATGATATTGTTGAGAATGGAGCGGCCGGTGCGCCAGTCGCTGCCGCCGCGGGAGTCGACCGCCTTCTGCTTGGCGGTGGCGGCGTGGATGGTGGACATGAGCGCCTGCTCAATGCCGAACTCGTCGTTGACGACCTTGGCAAGGGGCGCTAAGCAGTTGGTGGTGCAAGAGGCGTTGGAGACGACCTTCATGTCGGAATGGAGCAGCATGTGGTTCACGCCCATGACGAAGGTCGGGGTCGCCTCGTCCTTGGCGGGCGCGGTGATGATGACCTTCTTCGCGCCGCCCTTGAAGTGGCGGGACGCCTTCTCGGTGGTGTTGTACGCGCCGGTGGACTCGATGATGTACTCCGCGCCGCAGCTGGACCAGGGGATCATCGCCGCGTCGGACTCGCTGAAGACCTGAATGGTGTGACCGTTGACGATCAGGTTCTTGTCCTTGTGCTCCACCGTGCCGTTGAACTGACGGAACACGGAATCGTACTTGATCATATAGACCATGTAATCCAGATCCGCCTTGCGGAGGTTGATGCCGCAGATGTCGAACTGCTCCGGATGCTCGATCATGATGCGCAGCACGACGCGACCGATGCGGCCGAAGCCGTTGATGCCCACTTTGATAGCCATAATGATAATCCTCCACAGAAAATGTGATCGTATTGTTCGGAGCTCGCGCCCCGTCATTGCAGAATCATTATATCATGGCGTATTTTTTTGTCTTCCCCTTTTCGGGAAAAAGGTAGCTGAACTTTGTTGTACAAATGTGTGCAAAACAGACAAAAACAGCGAAAAACATTTGTCTAACTTCTCCAAATATTCCATACATTTGAAACATTCGAAGCATCCGTTCGTGCAAAAAATTGCACTTTATCGCACTAAAATGACAGAAAACTTGCAAAACGAAAACGACCCTCTTTGAGGGCCGTTTTACTTCAGTCTAAATTCAATGGAGGCGCATTTCGAGCCTTCGGCTCGAAACAAGCCAACGTCCCCCACGCGCATTTCGTGCTCCGCATGAAACAGCTAACGCACCCCCCGCCGCGCATTTTGCGCCAAAAATGAAAAATAGAAGCAGAGACCCTCATCACGCACCAAAAGGCGTCGCAGACTTTGCGCCGCGCACGGCGCAAATAATCTTAATCGTTTTTTCTGACGACATGTGCGTCAGAAAAAACTCTTCTCACGGAGCGCGTGTCGCAGCCGCCCTGCGGGCGGCAAGGCACGAAGCGCAGTGCATCCCCCTCAAAAAAAGAGGACGGCGAATGCCGTCCTCTTTTTTTGAAGCCGTTAGGCAAGCGCCGCGGTGATGATCGCCATGGAGTAGACCTCCTGGGCGTTGCAGCCGCGGGAGAGGTCGTTGATCGGCGCGTTCAGACCGAGCAGGATCGGGCCGTAGGCATCAAAAGAGCCGAGGCGCTGGGCGATCTTGTAGCCGATGTTGCCGGCGTTGATGTCGGGGAAGATAAAGGTATTGGCGTGGCCGCCGACCGCGTCGGTGATGTGCTTGGTCTTGGCGACAGCCGGAGAGACCGCCGCGTCGAACTGGAACTCGCCGCCGATCGGGGTGTCGGGCATGAGGGCCTTGGCCTTCTCGCAGGCGTTGCGCATCTTGTCGACGTCCTCGCCCTTGCCGGAGCCGAGGGTGGAGTAGCTCAGGAAGGCGACCTTCGGGTCAACGCCGAAGATCTTGGCGCAGGAAACGGTCTCCTTGCAGATCTCGACGAGCTCGTCCTCGGTGGGCTTGATGTTGATGGCGCAGTCGGCCATGGCCAGCACCTCGTTCTCGCCGGACGCGGCGGGACGGACCATGATGAAGCAGGAGGAGACGATCTTGTTGCCTGGCTTGGTCTTGATGAGCTGCAGCGCGGGACGGACCGTGTCGGCGGTGGAGTAGGTCGCGCCGCCGAGCAGGCAGTCGGCCACGCCCATCTTGACGAGCATGGTGCCGAAGTAGTTGCCCTTCTTCAGCGCGTCGCGGCACTCGTCGGCGGTCATCTTGCCCTTGCGCAGCGCGACCATCTCGTCGACCATCTCGTCCATGCCGTCGAAATTCTCGGGGTCGATGATCTCGGCACCGCGGATGTTGAAGCCGATGTCCTCAGCGGCGGCGGCAATCTCATCGGGGTTGCCGACGAGCACGGGCTTTAAGAAATTACCGGACAGCAGACGGGCGCTCGCTTCGAGAATGCGGGGGTCGGTACCTTCGGTGAAAACGATCGTTTTGGGGCTCTTTTTCAGCGTGTTGATCAGTTGTGCAAACATGTTGATTCCTCCTGATATATGATGTGCCGGTCAAGCGGGCACAGATTTACAGATATAGTATACACCCACTTTTTCACCCTCTCAAGGAAAAATAACGCAAAATTCATGCAAAAGTTTACAAATTTTCCAAACTCTTACAACATATTAGCAGTATCATTTCCCCAAAAGGCTTGACGGAGCCTTGAAAACCAAGTATACTGGTCAACGGTTACAAATTGTAACTTTTACTTTTACTTGCATCCTTTAAGGAGTTTTGATATGTCAGAGCAAAAACGATCCACCCCGCAGCGCAGCGAGGCACCCACGCAGCGCCGCCGTTCGAATGCCTCGCCGCGAAGACGGCCGAGCAGGCGCGGCGGCATGCCGCAATGGCTGAGCGGCTGGATCGAGCACATGGCGCTGTTTTTTTCCACGCTCGGTGCGCGCATCCGCCGCATCGGCCCACGCGCCCGCACGGTCATGCGCGAGAGCAGGGCGCGCAACTTTCCTGAATCCAACCGCTTTTTGGTGCAGGTCTTTCTCGTCATCGGCGGGATGTTCCCGATGTGGCGCTCGCTGCTGCATGAAAGGGTGATGGCACACCGCCGCCAGCGCAGCCACGCTGCCGGCGAGCACGAGGACCGCTGGCGCAGGCAGGCGCGGCGCGTGAATCCGTTCTACTTTATCGGCGGCGCAGCTGTTGTGGCCGCGATCGCGCTGTTTTTCTCGTTCTACACGCTGGGAACGACCGTAGAGTATAACGGCAGCGTGGTCGACACCGTCGCGAGTGCCGCGCAGGCACGCAAGGCGGCCTCCAAGCTCGAGAGCATCACGACCGAGACGCTCGGCAAGTCCTACGAGATCGCAAAGGATGCCATCCATTATTCGACGGCTTTCGTCCGCCGCAGCGATGTGACGGATTCGACGACCTTCGAGCAGGACCTCGCCGACGAGCTCGGCCAGGTGACCTACGGCTACTCGCTCTATGTCGACGATGAGCTCATCGGTTCGACGCAGTACGCCGGCGCGCTGGACGAGCTGCTCAAGCAGATCAAGCAGGTCTACGCCTCGGCGGATACGCTGAGCGTCGACTTTGTCGAAAATGTCCGCATCGCGGAGGGCTACGTCCCGACCGACAGCGTGATGAACCTCGGCGAGATCGCCGAGATCCTGAATTCGACGAAGTCGGGCGAGGTGACCTACACCGTCGTCAAGGGCGACACCTGGGGCCAGATCGCCAACAACAACGGCATGACCGCCGCCGAGCTCGAAGCGCTGAACCCCGGCTACGACATCAACCGCATCCACATCGGCGATGCGCTGACGCTCTCGAACGCCGTGCCGTATCTGACCGTCAAGGTCACCGAGCGGCAGAACTATGTCGAGGACGTCAACTATGACGTGAACTACGTGAGCGATTCGTCCATGTATCAGGGCGATGAGCGCGTGATCTCCAAGGGCTCGTTCGGCAAGGCTGATATCGTGGCCGATGTCACCTATATCAACGGCGAGGAGCAGGAACGCACGGTCATCTCGTCCGTCACGCTCTCCGACCCTGTGGCCGAGACGCGCGCCCGCGGCACGAAGGTCCGCCCGACCTGGTACCCTACCGGCAGCTTCCGCTGGCCGTGCTCGGGCCGCATCACCTCGCGCTTTGGTTACCGCAACACCGGCATCCGCGGCGCGACGAGAAACCACAAGGGCATCGACATCGCCTGCGCGCGCGGCACGCCGATCTACGCTGCTGACGGCGGACGCGTCATCTTCTCCGGTTATAAGGGCGCGATGGGCTATGTTGTCATCATCGACCACAACAACGGCTATGTGACCTATTATGAGCACAACGGCTCGCTGCTCGTCTCGGCGGGACAGACTGTTTATAAGGGCCAGCAGATCGCCAAGGCGGGCCGCAGCGGCGTCGCCAGCGGCGTCCACTGCCACTTCGGCATTCAGAGAAACGGCAGCTACGTCAACCCGCTCAACTATCTAAGTTAAAATCAAAGGGATCCCATCCATCGGATGGGATCCCTTTGATTTTAGGGGATCGCACTTCGCTTCGTACCTTGCCGCCGTAGGCGGCTGCGACACGCGCGAAGCGAGAAGAATAAATCGCCACGCGCATGTCGCGGCGATTTATGATTAAAATTATTTCGCGTCTGCGGACGCGAAAGTCTGCGACGCTGGTGCCTGTTTTCTGCCCGTGGGGGCAGAAAATGCGGCGGGTGGGGGACGGAGGATGTTGCTTCTGGCCTGTTCGCTGCCGGAGGCAGCGAATGCGGCGGGCAAGATGCCTCTTTGTGCCGATTGGGGTGTGAGGGCCTGTTTGCCGCTGGTCGCGGCAAATGCGGCATGGGGATCATGAAAAGACCGCTGCGGCGTTTCGCAGCGGCCTTTTTTATCGTGTTTACTGTTCCGTCAGGACGCGGCGGACCTCGCCGGTGAAGTAGAGCGAGCCCCAGGAGCAGATGGCGTCATCCTCGCCTGCCAGCTCCAGGGCGCGGCGGACGCCGTCGTCGGTGTCCTTGGCGGGGACGGCCTGCACGCCCTGTGCGTTCAGCCACGCGGCGAGCTCGTTTTCATCGAGTGCGCGGGCAGAAGGCGGCGTGATGACGACGAACGCCTTGGCGAGCGGGAGCGCGCGGCGCAGCATTTGCTGCCAGTCCTTGTCGCGAAGCACCCCTGTGAGGAAGATGAGTTTTTTGTCGCCGTAGAGCGCGGCGAGCGAATCCATCAGCGCGTCGACGCACTGGGGATTGTGCGCGCCGTCAACGATGAAGTCCGGCCCGCGGCGCAGAAGCTCGAGCCGTCCGGGCCACTGGGCGTGGGAAAGCCCCTCGTCAATGGCCTCGTCCGTGAGCTTGTCCCAGCCGCGCGAGCGCAGCGCGCTGCACACGTCGATGACCGTCAGCGCGTTCAAGAGCTGATACTCGCCGAGAAGCCGCAGGTGGTACGGCCCGCGGCCGCGGTATTTGAACTCTTGACCGTCGAGCGAGGACGAAATGCGCTCAAGCTTTTCCTGCGCGGTGATCGTGAGAGCCACGTCCTCCTGCGCGCACTTTTCGCGCGCGACGTTCTCCACGCCCTCGCTCTGACCGAAGAGCACGGCGTGCGAGCCATGCTTGATGATGCCGCACTTCTCCGCGGCGATCTTCTCGACCGTGTCGCCGAGAATGGCCGTGTGCTCCAAGCCGATGTTCGCCACGACGCAGACCTCCGGCGCGGGGATGACATTCGTCGAGTCCATGCGCCCGCCGAGGCCGACCTCGAGCGAGACGATGTCGCACTGCTCCTGCACGAAGTACAAAAAGGCGATGGCCGTCATGATCTCAAAACCCGTGGGCATTTCACTCATGCGCTCCGCTGCGTTCCGCACGGTGTTTGTGAGCGAAATGAGGGAGTTGTCGTCGATCTCTTCCCCGTTCACGCGCATGCGCTCGTGGAAGCGCAGCAGGTGCGGCGAGGTATAGAGCCCCGTGCGGTACCCCGCGCGCCGGAGCACGGAGGCGAGCATCGCGGCGGTAGAGCCCTTGCCGTTTGTGCCCGCGATGTGGACGAATTTGAGCTTCTGCTCGGGATTGCCGAGCAGACCCAGAAGCTCGCGCGAGCGCGCAAGGCCCGGCGCGCTCTGCTCCCAGTTGTCGAATTGCAGATATTTGAGGGTCTCCTCAATGGTTTGCAGGTCTTTCACATTGTTCACCTGTATTTCCTGTAGAATAAGGCGAAGGCGTCGGCCCTCGCCTGCGGGATTTGATCTATCGGTCGATCTTGCGCAGCATGGCGGTGAATTCCTCGGGCAGCGGGCACGTGAGCGAGACGAGCTCCTTCGTCCGCGGGTGGATGAACTGAAGCCCCACCGCGTGAAGGCACTGACCCGTCAGGCCTGGAACGGCCTTTTTTGCGCCGTAGACCGTGTCGCCCAGGATCGGGTGGCCGAGGTAGGCCATGTGCACGCGAATTTGATGCGTGCGGCCCGTTTCGAGCCTGCACCGCACATGCGTGTAGCCGGGATAACGGGCGATGACCTCCCAGTGCGTTACCGCGCGGCGTCCACCCGGAACGACGGCCATGCGCTTGCGGTCGCGGCTGTCGCGCGCGATGGGCGCGTCGACCGTGCCGCTGTCTTCACGTAAGTTGCCGACCACGATACACTCATACGTGCGCGCGAGCGTGTGGTCGGCCAGCTGGGCGGAGAGGAACTGGTGCGCGTAGTCGTTTTTTGCCGCGATGATGAGCCCGCTCGTGTCGCGGTCGATGCGATGCACGATGCCGGGGCGCAGCGCGCCGCCGACGCCGGAGAGACTGTTGCCGCAGTGATACAAAAGGGCGTTCACGAGCGTCCCGTCCGGATGGCCCGGCGCGGGATGGACGACGAGCCCACTCGGCTTGTTGACGACGATGACGTCGTCGTCCTCGTAGACAACGTCCAGAGGGATGTCCTGCGGAACGGCGTCGATGGGCGCGGGCTCTTCGGGGGTGAATTCGATCTGCTCGTGTCCCGTGAGCTTGTAGCTCTTGTTCGGCGCTTTGCCGTTCACGAGGACACGCCCGTCCTCGACGGCTTTCGCCGCGGCGGAGCGGGTCAGGTCTTCAATTGCGCGGGCGAGGCAGGCATCGAGCCGCGTACCGGCATCGGCTTCACTTGTTTGCAGCAGGATCGGTTCCATCGACCTTGTTCCCCCAGTTTTTCTCGTCGCTCTTGCTGTAAAAGGCAAGGTAGTAAATCAGCGCGCAGACCGTGCCGCACACGACGAACACATCCGCCACGTTGAAGACGGGAAAGTCCATGAACATCGTGTCCAGCATGTCAACGACGTATCCGAGGCGCACGCGGTCAATGAGATTGCCGATGCCGCCGCCGAGGATGATCGCAAGCGACCACTGGCCCAGCGGATGGCGCACAATCTTGACGAGCAGCCATGCGATGGCGCACATGCCCGCCGCCGTCAGCGCGATGAGCAGCCACCGTGCGCCCGAAAAGCTCGACCACGCCGCGCCGTAGTTGTGCACGCGCGTGAGCTGTAACAGCGGCGGCAGCAGCGGCTCCGATTCGCCGGGCGACATTGTGTTCACGACGAGGAATTTGACGGCCTGATCCGCCGCCACGCAGAAAACCGCCGCGAGGGCAAGGCAGACCGCCTTGCCCTTGCCGCGTCGGTAAAATGCAGCGTATAAAATCACCATCAGCGCCAGCGCGCCGAAAAAGATCCACAGGATCGGCCCTCCGATGCTGCCGGAGACGACGATCTGTGTCGTGCCGTCCGCGCCGCCGATCACGCCGATATCGTTCATTCGCTCTCCTCTTCTCCTGCGGGGGTGTTTTCCGCAGGCTCTTCGACCGCCGGTGCGGTCTTGGCGACCCTCGACGATCAGAATATCGTCTGCCTGACGGAGCGCGGTGCGCTCAGCCTCAGGCAGCTCCATGGCGTCTGCTAAGTCATGTGCCGCTTCGGCCACGACGAGGTAGCTGACGTACTCGTCATTTTCCGCGTACACGGCCATGCCGCGCTCGTGCAGAAATTCCGCCGCCGCGGGCACATCCAGCGTGATGATGGCATAGCCGCCGCTTGCGTCGGCGGAGCGGTCGTCTGCGCCGTCTTCCGTGTCATAGGTGTCGAACGGGCTGGCGTCGGCCTGCACGCCCTCCTTCTGCACGGCGGAATAGCTGTAGGTAAAGTCCTCCGCCGTGTCGCCGGACGCAGCGGGCTCACTCGCCGTGTCATTGCCGCTGGTATTGCAGTCCGCGGCGCTGTCGTTGCTGCTGACCATCGCGGGCGCCAGCTTCCACGCCGCGGCCGTGACGACAAGCAGCGCAAAGCACGCGGCCAGCACGCGCGGCCATGCGCGGCGGTGGCGCGATCTCGCGCGCTTTTCCTCATGCACCCGCTCGAGCACGCGCTCGGAAAAGCCCTCCGGCGCGTCGAGCTCGGGCATTTCCTCGAACATCGTGTGCACGATCATCAGTTCCGAGAGATACTCCCGGCAGTTCTGGCAGTGCTCTACGTGCGAGAGCACCTCTTCCTTTTCGTTTTCGCTCAATTCTCCGTCCACAAAGGCAGAGAGCGCGGCGGCGTACTGTTCACAACATTTCATTTGGCGCTCATCTCCTCACGATTACATTCTGTAACTTTTGACGAAGCAATTTCAAAAAAGTTCCCGTTTCCGGATAAAAAGTTGCGCAAAAGTGATCGGCCCCTGCTGATGCGCGATTTGACCGTGCCCAGCTCGATCGACGCGCTTTCTGCGATCTCGGTGTAGCTCAGGCCTTCGATCTCGCGCAGGATGAGCACCTTTCGGTACTCCTCCGGCAAGGCGGAGAGGCCCTCCTGCAATAATTTCTGTGCCTCGCGGTGCTCGACCGTCTCCTGCGGCTGGGGCGAGGTGTCGACCGCGTCGACAAACAGCTCCTCGTCGTCGAGCGAGACGCTGCCGCTCTGTTTTTTTCGCCGCCGCAGCGTGTCGATGCAGGCGTTCGTCGCCAGACGGTAGATCCACGTCGAAAGCGTTGACTCCTGTCGGAAGCGGTCGATCCCGCGCCAGAGCGCAAGAAAGGCATCCTGCGCGGCCTCCTCGGCGTCCTCGCTGTTGCCGCACATGCGGAAGCACAGCGTATACACTTTTTTCTCATATTGGCGGATCAGCTCTTCGAAGGCGGCTTCATCCCGCTTTTGAAGGCGCGCAATGAGTTCCCGTTCGTCCATAGCTTTTTATCTGATCCTCAGCGCAGATCCCGCTTGATCGACGCGCTGAGCGCGTGCAGCTCAGAAAGCGTTGAGAGCTGCACGATCTTCTCCTTATAATAATTCGCGTGGCTGATGCCCTTTAAGTACCAGCACAGGTGATGGCGCGCCTGCAGCATGGCGACGCGCTCGTTTTGATACTGTGCGGAGAGCTCCACCTGACGCACGGCGGTGTCCCACCGCTCGGCAAACGGCGGCAGCGGCGGAATGTCGCGCCCTGAGAGCGCGGCGGCGGACTGCTCGAAAAGCCACGGATTGCCGAAGCTCCCGCGGCCGATCATCGCCATGTCCGCGCCCGTGAATTTAAGGATGCGCACCGCGACCTCGGGCGAACGTCGCCGTTGGCGATGACGGGGATGCTGACGGCCTGCTTGACGTCGCGGATCGTGTTCCAGTCGGCCTCGCCGCCGTACATCTGCATGCGCGTGCGCCCGTGCACCGCGACGGCGCTGACGCCCACTTCTTCGAGCATTTTGGCGAGCTCGACGGCGTTGATGCTGCCCTTGTCCCAGCCGCGGCGCATCTTCGCCGTGACGGGGACCTTGACGGCGCGCACGACCGCCTCGGCAATGCGCGCGGCCTTTTCGGGATCCTTCATCAGCGCGCTGCCGTCGCCGTTTTTGACGACCTTGCCCACGGGGCAGCCCATGTTGATATCCAGGATGTCCGCGCCGGAAATTTCGATCGCCATCTGCGCAGCCTCGGCCATGCAGTTCACATCGCTGCCAAAGATCTGCGCGGCAAACGGCTTTTCGCCCGGAAACGGGGCGCAGCAGCTGCGCGGTCTTCGTGTCGTGGTAGCACAGCGCCTTGGCGCTCACAAGCTCTGTGACGGTGTAGCCCGCGCCTTTTTCGGAGCAGATCTGGCGGAATGCAGCATCCGTTACGCCCGCCATCGGCGCGAGCGCGAGCTTCGATTCAATTTTTACCGTTCCGATCTGCATAGTCCGCCTCTTTTCGATAACAATACAAGCATAGTATAGCATAGCAAGACCGGCAAGTCAAAGGAACAAAACGCGGACGGAGAACTTTTTTGCAAACAGGTGTTGACATCACGGCGGAGGTATGGTATATTATCTGTTGCCGATATCTGCCGGTGTGGTGGAATGGTAGACACAGGGGACTTAAAATCCCCCGGTAGCGATACTGTACCGGTTCGAGTCCGGTCACCGGCACCAGTATTCCCTTAATTTCATATCGCGGAGTAGAGCAGTTGGTAGCTCGTCGGGCTCATAACCCGGAGGCCGTAGGTTCGAGTCCTGCCTCCGCAACCAGAAAAGTCCTGAAATCGGTCGGTTTCAGGACTTTTTTCTAACCTTTTGGCAGTAATTAGAAAGCGCAAAATAACGCTTTCTAACACTTTTCTAACATATTCCGGCAAAAGGCTGTTTTTGGGCACAAAAAGCAATCATAATAGAGAAAGTAACGCTCCCGAGATCAAGATGATCTCGGGAGCGTTTTTTCGTTCAGATGACGGCGGTATATGGCCATAAGACAGGTTCAGTAGAATGCTTCTCTTTCTACTCATCCTACGTTGTGGGACATTTAATGGAAAGTGCCTGCCTACTTAGTCAGAATATTCGGCAGCTGCGCGCGCAGGGCGGCCACGCCCTCGGCGGAGCCGAGGTCATAGCGCTCCACCATGCTCAAAACTGCCTGCAACGAGGTCTTCGGATCGCACCAGAGGTCCGGCTCATAGCCTTTGCCGTCTACATTCTCCATATTGTAGATGAAGTGGAACGACTGACCGAACTGGAAGCCGATGCCGGAGTTTGGAAGCGTCCAGCCTCGCACATTTCCGACCAGCTGCGCGCCTCTCGTCGGGCCGCCGATCACAAGGCAGTTGTCAAGTGTCCTGCAATAGGTCACGATGCTCTCGCCGGCGGAGCCGGACATGCTGTCTGTCAGAAGAAGAATCGGAGTGCTGTTTTCCAGCAGCTTTCCCTGAAACAGCTCATAGTCCTTATCGCCTGTCCGGAAGGCGGCAAATTCTTCACCCAGGTCCGCGTAGGCTTGGGTCCTATCGAACATAGCAGTGCCCCAGTTGGAGATAATCGTTTTCTGTTCGGGTTCTTCTCCCGTGTAGCTTTTCAGCCAGTTTTTGATAAAGTCTTCATCGCCGCCGCTGTTGGAGCGGGCATCAATGATGATGAGCTTCGCGTTTTTAAGGTCAGAACCGGTGCGGACGAACTCGTCCATTGTCTCCTCATAATTCCAGTCAAACCTGCGAATCGTTATCAAGGCAATACCGTTTGATTTCAGATAATGATGATCCGGGACCTGCGAACCGTCTTCCAGATAGGACTGGCTCAGCGACCATGTGACCGAAACCGTTTTGGTTTCAGCGCCCTTGGTCAGGGTGATACTGTCCGCCGTATGCGCAGCCGTCGCGGGACAGAACTGACGCAGGGAATAGCACACTCGGCCGCTGCCGTCAAGATACGGCTTCATTTCGACATTCGCGTTGCCGCAGGAGGTATAGTACCACTTCTCGTTTCCCCCCCAGCAGATAGTACCCGCTTTCATCCTTGCCAAAGCTTTGACCGCTGTAATAGTAAAGATACTGAACGCTTTTTTCAAAGGCCGGTTCATACCGCCCGGCGATCGAGAAATGTCCGTCCCGAACGAAAAGCAGGTGCGAGTAAATGAGCGAGACGAGCTGGTCCCACTTGATCGTCTGATAGGATGCAAGCTCTGCACGGATGGCATCTTCCGCCTTTTGGAACGTCTCCTCACCGAAATAGTAGTAAGCGCCGTAGGAGTAATGCAGCGCGCGGAAGAACAGGTCCACATCCTCAAGCGCTTCCGCGCGCGTAAGAACCGCCTTGCCGGGATTGTTCAGATTTTTCAGGCTGTCGATCTCTGCCTGCGTGATCTCGACCTCGCCGCGGTGATGCTGTAAATATGCTTCAAAGCCGTCGAACGACTCTTCCCTTGCCATATCGGCGCGGCGCTTCTCGTTCACGTCCTTAAGCAGTTTTTCAAATGCGTTTTGGTAGACCGCTGTGGAACCCTTGCTCAAAACGATGGCAGTATTGCTGTCGGCGTCATAATCGACGGTAAAGCCGAGCGCATCGCCGAGGTCGCGCAGCTTAAAATAGTTGTTTCCCCCGATGTTGTAGACGGAAAGACCGTCCGCAGCCTTTCCGTCGATCAAAACGGACTGCTTGCTGACAACGGCTGTTTTGGACTGATCCCGCCCGCGCGCAAGCTTGCCGCCGACAGGGGTATATTCCTTCCCGGAAACGACCGTGACCGCATTGCTTTGCTCATCGAACGAAACGGAAAAGCGGCTGTCCGTCTTGCTCAGAAGCTGCGCAAGATCGCGCAGCTTGAAATAGTTGCTGCCGTCGATGTTGTATTTGTCACAGTCTGCATCGACGCCGTCGACTGACAGATTTTGCGGCGAAGCCACCACATTCGCGGCGGAGACATAAGACACGGCAATGCAAACCAGGAGCAGCGTCAAAATGATGGGCAATCGCTTTTTCATGGATGATTCTCATCTCCCTTAGCACGCTTTCGGTGCGCCGCTTTCAAAGAAGCGTTCCCCGTCAGAGCAATTTTTCACTTTAAGGGTAGCATACTCCATCGTATGCTGCAACGCAAATTTTGCATAAAAGCGGTATCGCCCGTCTAAAGGCGACCGATAGCTTCATCCGCGGCCTTTCAGCCGAGCTTCTGCGCAAGGTCCTCGAGCGCGGCGGTCATCGCCTCTTCAAACGTGGGGTGCGGACGCATGGCCAGCAGGAATTGATCGACCGTCATGTGGTTGGCGAGCGCCTGCGAGACGCCGCCGATCATGTCGCTCGCATGCTCGCACATGAGCTGCGCGCCGAGAAGCTCGCGCGTTTCGGCGTTCGCGACGAACTTCATAAAGCAGCGGCCCGGGTCGGCGATGAGCGTCTTGGCGTTGTCGAACATGACGTGTTTGCCGACCTTGACGGGGATGCCCGCCTCCTTGGCCTCGGCCTCGGTGAGGCCGACGACCGCGATCTCCGGACGGCAGTAGATGCAGCTCGGCACGACGGACATGGATGTGTGATTTTCCCTTCCGTAGAGCAGGTCGACGCAGGCGATGCCCTGCGCGGTCGCCACATGGGCGAGCTGAATTTTGGGCCGAGACGTCGCCGATGGCGTAGATGTGGGGGATGCTCGTCTCGTAGCGCTCGTTCACGGCGATGCTGCGGCGGTTCATCTCGACAGAAATGCCATCCGCGAACAGGCCGTCGCAGTACGGGCGGCGGCCGATGGCGCAGAGCACGGCCTCGCCGGAGACGGTCTCCTCCTTTTCCTTGCAGGTGAAGTTGACGGCGATATCCTCACCCGTCTTCTCGACGCTCTGGACCATCGCGTTCGTGAAGACCTTCACGCCCTGCTTTTTGAGGATGAGCGCGAGGCTCTGGCCGAGCTCCTTATCCATGTTCGGCAGCAGGCGGTCCATGCCCTCGATGACCGTGACGGCACAGCCGAGGTCGGCGTAAACGTCGCAAACTCGATGCCGATGACGCCGCCGCCGATGATGACGATGGAGCGGTACAGGTGGTCGCACCCCTCAAGCAGCTCGTCGGAGGTCATCGCGAACTCAAGTCCGGGAATCGGCGGGCGGGACGGGACGGAGCCGGTGGCGATGAGAATATCGTCGCAGGTGTAGTCGTTGGCGCTGCCGTCCGCGTCCGTCACGCGGACAGCGCCGGGTGCGGTGATGAGCGCCGTGCCGCGCAGAAAGTCGATCTTTGCGGTCTTGAAAAGCGATTCAATGCCGGAGGACAGCTTTTGCGAAATTTCGCACTTGTAGGCAAAAATCTCCGTCATGTCGGCGCGGATATCGTCGGTGTGGATGCCGGCGTGTGCGCCGTGCCTGGCGTCGTGGAAGATCTGAGAAGAGTGCAGCAGCGTTTTCGTCGGGATGCAGCCGCGGTTTAAGCAGGTGCCGCCCGCTTCGCGCTTCTCGACGACGGCGACCTTCTTGCCCAGCTTGGCCGCATGGAGCGCGGCTTCGTAGCCGCCGGGGCCCGCGCCGATGACGATGAGTTCATAATGAGCCATAATAGTTCGTTCCTTTTTGAGAGCAATGCCGCCGACTTTTCGGCGGCATTGCGTGATGTTAAGATATGCGCTGCCTTCGTCAGGCAAACTGATAACGTAAAACCATGTTGCGCGCCGCGCCGACCTCGTCGAGACGGCGGACGGGCGTGGAGTGGGGAGCGGTGTGGAGCGTCTCGGGATCGGAGTGCGCGAGTTCAAAGAGCTTGCAGTAGATGCCGCAGACCTCGTCCATGGTCTCCTTGCTCTCAGTCTCGCAGGGCTCGACCATGAGCGCCTCGTGGACGATGAGCGGGAAGTACATCGTGGGCGGGTGCAGGCCGTAGTCGAGCATTCCCTTGGCAAGGTCGAGCGCGGAGACGCCCGTCTCCTTGTGCAGATCGACGAGCGACATGACGAACTCGTGCATGCAGATCTCGTCATAGGCCATGGTGAAGGTATCCTTGAGCCTGACGCGCATGTAGTTCGCGTTCAGCACGGCGTTCATCGCCGCCTCGCGGATGCCGGACTTGCCGAGCGTGAGCACGTAGGTCAGCGCGCGCACGACGACGTCGAAGTTGCCGTAGAACATCTTCACGCGGCCGATGGACTTTTCGGGGTATGCAAAGCCGTACTTGCCGTCCTTTTCGACGACCAGCGGGCCGGGCATATACTTGCGAGAAAGTCCTTGCAGCCGACCGCGCCCGCACCCGGGGCCACCGCCGCCATGCGGCGTGGCAAAGGTCTTGTGCAGGTTCGAGTGGATGCAGTCGAAGCCCATGTCGCCGGGACGGACGACGCCCATGACGGCGTTGAGGTTCGCGCCGTCGTAGTAGCACAATCCGCCCGCGTCGTGGACGATCTTCGTGATCTCCAGGATGTTCTTATCGAAGATGCCGACGGTGTTCGGGTTCGTGAGCATCAGTCCCGCGGTGTCGGGGCCGACGGCGGCGCGCAGCGCGTCGAGGTCGACGCAGCCGTCCGCGCCGGACGGGATGTTGATGACCTGGAAGCCGCACATCGCGGCGGTTGCGGGGTTCGTGCCGTGGGCGGAGTCGGGCACGATGATCTTCGTGCGGTTAAAATCGCCGCGGTCGGTGTGATAGGCCTTGATGAGCAGAACGCCGGTGAACTCACCGTGCGCGCCCGCCGCGGGCTGGAACGTGACAGCGTCCATGCCGAAGACCTCGCCAAGCTCAGAGCCTAACGTGTGCAGCGCCTCGAGCGCGCCCTGCGCGGTCTCGATGGGCTGGAGCGGGTGGAGCTGGGTGAAGCCCGGCAGCGCCGCCATGTCCTCGTCGATCTTGGGGTTGTACTTCATCGTGCACGAGCCGAGGGGATAGAAGCCGTCGTTCACGCCGTGGATGCGCTTGCAGAGCGCCGTGTAGTGGCGCGTCAGCTCGTTTTCACTCACGTGGGGCAGGTGCAGCGCCTCGCTGCGCTCTTCGGGGAGCTGATATTCGGGGACGTCACACTCCGGCATGAGGGTCATGCCGCGGCCTTCGACGCCAAGTTCAAAAATGAGCTTCATTTCAGCACCTCCTTCACGATGGCGACAGCTTTGTCGAGCTGCGACTTGGAGACGAGCTCGGTCACGCACCAGAGGATGCCGCCCTCGACCTCCGCGCCGCCGAGGATGCCCTCTGCTTCGAGCGCGTCGAGGATCTTCTTGCGGCAGTTGGGGCATTCGACCTCGGTGACGAACTCGTGGAAGAATTCACCCTTGTACTTCAAGGTGCAGCCGATCTTTTCAAGTTCAGAGGCGAAATAGTGCGCCTTCGAGGTGCAGAGCCGCGCGCACTGCTTCATGCCCGCTTCGCCCATCGCCGCCATGTAGACGCCCGCGGTGAAGGCGCACAGCGCCTGATTCGAGCAGATGTTGGAGCTGGCCTTTTCGCGGCGGATGTGCTGCTCGCGCGCGGAGAGCGTCAGCACGTAGCCGACCTCGCCGTCCACATCCTTCGTCTGGCCGACGATGCGGCCGGGGAGCTTTCTCGTCATGGCGGATGTCGTGGCCATGAAGCCGAGGAACGGGCCGCCGAACGCCGTGTCGAGGCCGAGGGGCTGACCGTCGCCGACGGCGACATCCGCGCCCATCGCGCGCGGCGTGGGCAGAATGGCGCAGGCGATGGGGTTCACGCCCATGACGAACTTCGCGCCCGCGGCGTGGACGATCTCACCGGCCGCCTTCGCGTCTTCGATCTGGCCGAAGTAGTTCGGCTGCTGGAGGTAGAAGCACGCGGCGTCCTCGCCGAGCGCTTCCTTGAGCGCGTCGAGATCGGTCCTGCCGTCCTTTGCGGGGACGACAAAAAGCTCGGTATTCGAGGCGAAGCAGTAGGTCTTCATGACCTCGATGACCTGCGGATGGGCGCAGGCGGAGACATAGGCCTTCGTGCGCTTGCGGTCCTTGCACATGGGGATCGTCTCGGCCGCGGCGGTCGCGCCGTCGTAGTGCGAGGCGTTGGAGACGTCCATGCCGGTCAGCTCGCAGATCATCGTCTGGAATTCGAACGTACCTTGCAGCACGCCCTGACTGATCTCCGCCTGATAGGGGGTGTAGCAGGTGAGGAGCTCTTCGCGGGAGGTGACGGATTTGACGACCGACGGGATGAAGTGGCGGTAGGCGCCCGCGCCGCGAAGAACGGTCTTGAAGACCTTGTTCTTTTCGGCCATGGCGGTGACGGCCTCGCGCACCTCAAGCTCGCTCAGGCCCTCGGGGATGTTCAGCCCGCCGCTCCGCAGGAGCATTTCCTGCGGGACGGCCTTGTACAGCCCTTCCAGGCTGTCGACCCCGATGGCGGCGAGCATTTCTTCCCGTTCCGCAGCCGTGGTGGGAACGTAAGAGCCCATCTCAGCCCTCCTGCGCGCAATGCGCTTCGTAAGCGGCGGCGTCAAGCAGCGCCTCAGTGTCGGTCACGGGGGAGACCTTGATGATCCATGCGCCGTAGGGGTCGGAGTTCAGCGTCTCGGGCGCGTCGGCCAGCGCTTCATTGACCTCGCAGATCGTGCCGCTGACGGGACAGATCACGTCGGAGACCGCCTTGACGGACTCGACATCGCCGAAGCTCTCGCCGGCGGTGACGCTGTCGCCCTCGGCGGGCAGGTTGATAAACACCACATCGCCCAGCGCGTCCTGGGCAAAATCAGAAATGCCGATCACGGCGATCTCGCCGTCCATCTTGACCCACTCGTGGGACTTGGAATACTTCAGCTCAGCGGGAAAATTCATCATGTGTTCCTCCTTGAATTTGATAGAGTTGTTCTTATGTCAATGTACTTAGCGCTCCAGCTTATAGAACGGCATGGGCACGATCTCCAGCTCGACCATGCGCCCGCGCACATCGGCGTTCAAGTGCTTGCCGATCTCGATATCCTCGACCGGGATGTAGCCCATCGCGACGCCGCAGCCGATAAACGGCGCGAACGTGCCGGAGGATGCCCAGCCGATCTTTTCTCCGTCCATCGTGTAGAGGTCGCAGTGCTCGCGCACGATGCCGCGGCCGACGACTTTCATGCCGATGCGCTTCAGTTTCGGCGCGCCGAGCGCGACGAGCGCGTCGCGGCCGATGAAGTCCTTGCCGGTCAGCTTGCAGGGAAGGCCCGCCATCTTCGGCGTGATCTCCTCGTTCATCTCGTGGCCGTAGAGCGGCATGGAGGCCTCGAGCCGCAGCGTGTCGCGCGCGCCGAGTCCGCAGGGGATCAACCCCTCGGGCTCGCCCGCCTTCAGAAGCGCTTTCCACAGGTCGACGGTGTCCTCGGCCTTGCAGTAGATCTCAAAGCCGTATTCACCGGTGTAGCCCGTCTGGGAGACGAGGGCGCGGATCGTGCGCTCGCCGAGGTTCAGGGGCACGTCTTCGGTGAAGGTGTAGTACTTGGCGGGGATGTACTGCTTGTCGCAGAGTTTTTTGAGAATGTCGCCGGACTTGGGGCCCTGCAGGGCGATCTGGCCCCAGTCGTTGCCCTCGTCGCGGTAGTCGACGTCGCCGGAGAGATGGCTCTCGACCCAGGCGGCGTCCTTTTCGCGGTTGCCCGCGTTGACGACGAGCCAGTAATTGTCCGCTGCGCAGCGGTAGACGATGAAGTCGTCGATGATGCCGCCATTGTCGTTGCAGAACATCGAGTACTTGATCTCGCCGTCTTTCATGTTCGAAATGTCGGCGGTGATGATCTTCTGGACGTTGGCGACGGCGTCAGGGCCCTTGAGGCGAAGCTCGCCCATGTGGGAAACGTCGAACAGACCGGCCTTTTCACGAACGGCCATGTGCTCGGCAATCACGCCGGTGGGATACTGCACGGGCATCAGGAAGCCGCCGAATTCGACGATCTTGCCGCCCATGTCCACATGCGTTTGGTAAAGTGGGGTCTTCTTTTCCATAGTGCGCATCCTCCGAAAACAATAATTTTAATGAATATTATAAAAATTATTAAAATTAAGCATCAAAAAAGAGACACAAAACTCCCTTTTGAGCTTTGTGCCTCCGTTGATCACCTGAGAGATTCCCCGCCCGAGTCATCGCGGCAGGTTGCACCTTCGGCGTGCGTAAACGCACTTTTCGGAGCGTCGTCCGAGTTCGGCCCTTTTGCCTGAGAGCTTCTGCGTTCCCCTTCGGCGCCGCGGCAGAATATTCCGCGGTCTCTCCCGAACTCATCATCCGATCGGTTGATTTATTTTGCTTTTTAAAGCTAACATAAGAATAGGCCTTTGTCAAGAAAGAAAAAATAATATTTTGTTAAAATATTTTAAACGGAAATTCGGCAAACCGAAAACTGCCGAAACGGGTCAAAATTTGAAAGCATCCCGTTGGTATGACTGCGTTGCCGGCCAGGTTCCATTTCGCTTCGGCATAGCTTTATTTGTATTTCGCATTTGCATTTTGCCTAAAGCGGCGGCGGAGAAGTGATGGGGCGTCTATTTTCTTCGACGAAATCCGTCCTGCGCGGACAAAATTGTATTGACAACGGCGTAGGATGGGTCTATTGTACACACATCCTTCGTCAAATGCTTTGAGCAGGACACGACTTCCCCGGATCACCGCTTTCAGAGAGCCGTTGGTGGTGCAAAACGGCAGCAAGGAACGGGCAGGCCATCCCCTGTGAGCAGCCGCGGTGAAAGGCTCAAACGCCGAGTAATCGCAGCCGGTCCCCCACCGTTAACAGGGTGCGCTCTCCGATCCATTCGGGCAGCGGTCGAGCGGCCGGTTTTTCGGCAAGCAAAGTGGTAACGCGGAAGTTGAGATCTGCGGCGGATATCGCCGCGATATTGGCCTTCGTCTTTGCGATGGGTTTTCGTTGTGGAAAATCCGCAGCAGAGGCGGGGCTTTTCTTTTTGCTCCCGGCATTGGCGAAGAACACAGCTTTTTTAGGAAAGAAAGGGAAATCACATGAACACACTCGTCATCGTGCTGACCGCGGCGGTCGTCCTCGTCGCTGCCTACGCACTCTATGGGCGCTGGCTCGCCAAAACCTGGGGCATTGACCCCAAGGCGCAGACGCCCGCCGTCAAGTATAACGACGGCAAGGACTTTGTCCCCACCAACGGCTGGACCGTCTTCAGCCATCAGTTTTCCTCCATCGCGGGCGCGGGCCCTGTCACCGGCGCGATCCAGCCGCCGCGTTCGGCTGGCTGCCGGTGCTGCTGTGGGTGCTGCTCGGCGGCGTCTTCTTCGGCGCTGTGACGGACTTCGGCGCGCTGTACGCCTCCGTCAAAAACGACGGCAAGTCCATGGGCATGCTGATCGAAAAGTACATCGGCAAGCTCGGCCGCAAGCTGTTTCTGCTGTTCTGCTGGCTGTTCTGCCTGATTGTCATCGCGGCGTTCGCCGACATGGTCGCCGGCACGTTCAACGCCTACACCGTGGTCGACGGCGTGACGCAGCTTGCTGACGCCGCGCAGACCAACGGCGCAGCCGGTATGGTGTCCATCATGTTCATGGTGTTCGCCGTCGTCTTCGGCCTTGTGCAGAAGAAGCTGAACCTCTCGGGCTGGAAGGAAGCCGTGCTCGGCATCCTCTGCATCGTTGCCTCGTTCGCCGTCGGCATGAACTGCCCACTCATCTTCGGCAAGGCGACCTGGAGCTACATCACGTTCGTCTACATCTTCTTCGCCGCCGTTCTCCCGATGTGGCTTTTGAAGCAGCCGCGCGACTACATGACCACCTTCATGTTCATCTGCATGATCGCGGGCGCGGTCGTCGGCCTTCTCGTTGCGCATCCGACGATGAACCTCCCGTCTTCACGGGCTTCAACAATGAAAAGCTCGGCACGATGTTCCCCATCCTGTTCGTCACCGTCGCCTGCGGCGCGGTGTCCGGCTTCCACAGCCTCGTCTCCTCCGGCACGTCGTCCAAGACGGTCGAAAACGAGAAGGACATGCTCAAGGTCGGCTACGGCGCGATGATCCTCGAGAGCCTGCTTGCTGTGCTCGCGCTCTGCGTGGCCGGTGCGGCCGCCGCGGCGGACGGCACTCCCGCCGCCGGTACCCCGTTCCAGATCTTCAGCCGCGGCGTTGCGGGCTTCTTCGAGATGTTCGGCGTGCCGAACTTCGCCGCCACGGTCTTTATGACGATGTGCGTCTCCGCCCTCGCCCTCACGAGCCTTGACGCCGTCGCGCGTATCGCGCGCATGAGCTTCCAGGAGCTTTTCAGCGTGGACGATATGGCCCACGCCGAGCCCTGGCGCAAGCTCCTGTGCAACACGTATTTCTCCACGGTGCTGACGCTCGTGCTCGGCTACGTGCTCACGAAGATCGGCTACTCCAACATCTGGCCGCTGTTCGGCTCAGCGAACCAGCTGCTCTCCGCGCTCGTGCTCATCACGCTGTGCGTCTTCCTCAAGGTCACGGGCCGCAGCAACAAGATGCTCTTCCCGCCGCTCGTCATCATGCTCTGCGTCACGTTCACGGCGCTGTGCAGCGCCTGATGGCCATGGTGAGCGCCATCCAGAATGCCGCTGCCGTCACCATCCCCGCGGGCGAGACGACCTGGGGCGCAGTGTTTATCGCCAACGGCTTGCAGCTCATCATCGCGGTGCTGCTCATCGTGCTCGGCGCGACCATCGTCGTGAACTCGATGAGAAGCTACGTCGCCAGCAAGCACAACAGCGAGGCCAAGGTCTAATTTTGAAAAATGTGCAAAAAAGGAGGCTTCCCGTCGGGAAGCCTCCTTTTTGTATCCCGAAAACCACTCGCTGGGCGAGTGGTTCAAAAGAGGCTGCTGCCGATGAGGAAAAATAAAACTCCCTCTGTTATAGTAGAGATGCGGTCTGGCAACTGCAAACTACAAAAAACAAAGGGAGGTCACTCAAGAATGAATGACACGAACAGTTTAGCGCATACGAAGTGGAATTGCAAATACCACATCGTATTTGCGCCGAAGTATCGGCGCAAAGTGTTCTTCGGCGAAAAACGCAGGGAGATTGGGAAAATACTGCGGCAGTTATGCGAATGGAAAAAGGTGAATATCGTAGAGGCGGAAGTATGTCCGGATCATATTCACATGCTCCTTGAGATCCGCCCAAAATTGCGGTTTCGAGCTTTGTGGGATACCTGAAAGGCAAAAGCTCGCTGATGATCTACGAACAGTTCCCAAATCTCAAGTACAAGTACAGAAACCGCGAATTTTGGTGTCGCGGATACTACGTGGACACCGTGGGGAAGAATGCGAAGAAAATAGAAGAGTACATCCGGAATCAATTAGAGGAAGATAGGATGGGCGAACAACTGACGATGGGCAACTTCTAAGCCCGTTTACGGGCTGCTGGTAACAAGCCTATGCAGATGTCAGATCGTACCAACGCCGCATGAGGCGTGGCTGGTAACATAGGGCTTCGCCCGTCTAAGAAATACCCCCGGCTAGGCCGGGGGATATTTATTGACTTGTAAGGGGTTCACGCCTTGGCCCTGTTCCCGCGCATGAAGTGCAGAATAAGGCCGATGGCCGCGCCGATAAGCGTCGGGCAGATCCAGCCGAGGCCGAGGTCGGCAAACGGTAGGTACTGCTGACCGAACGCCTTGATGGCCGGACCGTGGATGGCGTTGAACACGCTCTCGGGCAGCGCGATGATCAGATCGTAAACGGCAGCGATGAGCGTGAAGCCGATCGTCCAGCAGTACACCGTGCGGTCGTGGCCGAAGAATTTACCGAGCAGCGCCAGCGCAATGAGCGCGATGGAGAGCGGATAGAGGAACATCAGCACCGGCAGCGAATAGCTGATGATGGCGCTGAGGCCGAGGTTCGCAAACAGCAGCGACACGAGGCTGAAAATGATTGCCCAGATGCGGTACTTTGGCCCGTCGGGGAAGAGCGCGCTGAACGTCTCGGCGCAGCTCGTGATGAGACCGACGGCGGTCTTGAGGCACGCGAGCGTCACCGTGGCGGCGAGGATGAAAAGACCGGCGGAGCCGAGGTAGTGCTGCGCGATCTGCGCGAGCGCCGTGCCGCCGTTCTCGCTGGCTTCAAGCACGCCGCGGCTCTGCGTGCCGGCGATCGTGACGGCGATGTAGATGAACGCCATCAGAAGGCTGCTGAAAATGCCCGCGCGGACGGTGCTCCCCGCCACAGCGGTGGGATCGTCCACGCCGAGGTCACGGATGACCTGCACGACGATGATGCCGAAGGCAAGACTCGCCAGCGCGTCCATGGTGTTGTACCCTTCGAGGAAACCAGCGAAAAACGGCTGGGACGCGTAGTCGCCGAGCGGCTCGACATCCGCGATGGCCGCACTCGGAGAGAGGAGCGCGACGACGACCAGAATGCCGAGGAAGACGAGAAAGCAGGGGTTCAGAATTTTGCCGACCCAGGTCAGGATCTTGCCCGGGCGCAGTGCGAAAAAGAGCGCCGCAGCGAAAAACGCTGCCGAGAAGAGCAGCAGGTACAGTGTGTTACTGCCATTTTGCGGAAGCACCTGCTCAAGTCCCACGGTGAATGACGTCGTCGCGCAGCGGGGAATGGCGAAAAACGGCCCAATGGTCAGATACAGCGCGCAGGTGAAGAACATCGCGTAGGGGCGGTTGACCTTGCTGCTCAGGTCAAAAAGACCGTTGGAGCGGCTGATGCCGAGCGCGGCCACGCCGAGCAGCGGCAGGCCCACGCCCGTGATGAGAAGCCCTAGAATGGCCTGCCAAACGTTGGAACCGGCCATCTGGCCGAGGTGCACGGGGAAAATAAGGTTACCTGCGCCGAAAAACAGGCCGAAGAGCATGCTGGCAACATAGGTGTATTCCTTGACGGTGAGCTTGCGTTTCATGGTAAAAAATTTCCTTTCTTGGCGATGGGGCAAAAATGCCCCGTCCTGAATGATTCGGGTAACAAAAAAAACCGGTCTGTTCCCGCGCTCTGACATTGCAAGGGGATACTCCCATGCTTGTGGAACATTCCACAAGTGCTTTGCCAGATCAATGGAGCATACCGGATCCATGCTGCCGATCATTGCAGGCAGCGAATCAAACCGAGCCTTGGAAAATGAGGTCGATCAAACCGCTGCCGACTGCTTCGACGACATAGATTCGGACGAATGCCCCTCTACGCCAACGATCAGTCGCCAGCTTACTCCAAAATTGACATTTTTGGACGTAACCATGGTGTTCAAACGATCGCCTCCTTTGCTGCGGAAATTGGCATCATTATACCATGCCATTACATTTTGTCAAGTATCAATGAGAAAATGATATGTTAAAATCGGAAGCGAAAAAATGGGCCGATGGATGAAGCTTCATTCGGGCCACGCAAAGAAGCATGCGGCGCGATAATGCGCCACCTTGCGGTAAAGGCGCGAAAACAGACTGCTTTCGCACCTTTTCGGTAAATAAAAAGATCAGAACACCACGACGAGCAGCATCTTGAACTGCTCCTGACCGTACACCGCGTGCGGATGACGCGCGGGCATGACGATGGATTCGCCCTCGTGCAGGATGTGCTCGACGCCGTCGATCGTGATCCGGCCCACGCCGTCGAGGCAGGTGACCATCGCGTCGCCGCCGGATTCGTGGGTGCTGATCTCCTCACCCTTGTCAAACGAGAAGAGCGTGACGCTCACGTGCTCGTTCTGCGCCAGCGTGCGGCTGACGACCTGACCGGACTGATAGGCGACCTGATCGCGCAGGGTCAGAACCTCTGCCTTGCTGATATTTTTCATACCGTCCATGATAATTTCCTCCTGTTGAAACGCGCGGCGTTTACCGCCGCGCGTGATATGACTTTCTTATCATGCCCTTTTTGCGGAAAAAGGCAACGATTATTTTGCTTTGTGCGCCAGCACACAGTACCACTCGCTGTTTTCGATGTCGAACGCGCCGAACTGCACGGGGAAAGCCTTGACCTGAATGTCCTGATAGCCGAGCTGCGTGAGCTTGTCGAGCAGTAATTTCTGCGGCACGGGGTGGTAGTGCTCCTCAAAACGCTCTTTTTGGAAGATTTTGTTATCGCGCTCGAAGGTGTAGACAAGATTGAAGACAATGGAGCCGTCGGATAAATGGTCCCAGACCTGCATGAGGTTCACGCGGTCGCCGTTTGGCAGAAAGGCGGGATTGTAGCAGTAAAAACGCTTTTTCTGCCCCACGATACGGTCCCAGTTGCGAAGGTCGAAGTAGAGGTAGCCTCCGGGCTCCACGAGCGCGTCCATCTGCTCCAAAACGCCGGTGATCTCGTTGTTTGTCACGTAGGCAAGCGAGTTGCCGGTGCTCATCACGCAGTCGAAGCTGCGGTCAAAATGAGACGACAGGTCGCGGAAATCGCTCTGCCGCAGGTCGATGGCGATGCCACGCTCGTCCGCCTTTTTGCGGCAGCGCGCGAGCATGCTGCCGCTCAAATCGGAGCCGTACAGCGAGACGCCGAGCTGCCCGAGCGGCAGCGTGAGCGAGCCCGTCCCGATGCTCACATCGAGCGCCGAGCGAATGGGCCTGCCGTCGAAAACGGTCTGCCAGTGGGAGAGGGTCTGTGCATCCTTTTTCGGGGAGTCGAAGAGGTCGTAGATGTCGGTGCGGTCGTAGACGCTGGCCATAGTGAATGTTCCTCCTGATAAAATATTGGATCGCGCCCCGCGCTCAGCGCTTTTTGCGCTGGGACGAGGACGGAATGTCCATTTCCGCGCGGTACTTGGCGACGGCGCGGCGGCTGACCTCGATGCCGAGAGCCGAGAGCGTCAGACGAAGCGCCTCGTCCGAGAGCGGCGCGGCCGGGTCCTCTGCGCGAATGAGGCTTTGCAGCCGCTGCTTGACCGCGTGGGACGAGACTGCCGCGTCGGGGCGGATCGCCGTGGTGAAAAAGCTGCGCACGGGGATGATCCTGCCCTGGAACTGAATGTATTTATTCTGCGCCGCACGGCTCACGGTGGAGGTGCTGACGCCCATTTTTTCGGAAAGCTGCTGCATCGTCACGGGCAGCAGTGCCTCGCCGCCACAGAAAAAGCCGTGCTGCTCGCGCCCGATGAGCGTGAGCATCTGTACGAGCGTGTCGCAGCGGGTGTGGACGCCCTTGATGAGGGCCTGTGCTTCGAGAGCTTTTCTTTCACGTAGCGCTGGACTTCGGGGTCGTCGCTCGTGTTCATCAGCGCGGCGTATTCGGCGTTGACGGACAGGCGCGGCAGAATGCGCTCGTTGAGCTCGATGACGAGCTGGCCCTGCTGCACGGAAAATTCCGCGTCGGGGGCGACATAGGCGATCTGCTCGCTGCCGGCAAAGCTGCGCGAGGGGATCGGGTTAAGCGCGAGTATCTTGGCCGCAGCGGCCCTGGCTTCACCGACGCTGACGCCGAGCAGGGCGGCGAGGCCGGAAAAGTTGCGCTTGCCGAGCATTTCGAGCCCATCGCGCGCGATCTTCAGCGCCAGCGGGTCGAGCGAGCGGCCCTGCGCGAGCTGGAGCGTCAGGCATTCCGACAGGTTCCGCGCGCCGACGCCCGGCGGGTCGAGCATCTGCACGGCAAACAGCGCCTGCTCGAGCGAGAAGAGCGGGATGTCGAATTCGCGGGACAGCTCCTCAAGCGGGCAGTCAAGATAGCCGCGCTCGTCGAGGCAGTCGATCAAAAAGCGGCACAGGCGCAGAAGCTCGTCGTCGACGAGCTTCATCTGCCCGATCTGCTCGGTCAGGTGGTCGCGGAACGTTTTTTCGCGCGTCAAAAAGGCGGTGAAGTCCTGCACATCCTCCATACCGGAGGAGGTGACGCCGCGCCACGAGTCCGTCTCGCGAACCTCGAGCGGTTCACGCTCGGCGGGCGCGGTTTCGCTGGGGAGCTCGGTCTCGTAATAGGTGGGGGACTGTACGTCGAGCAGCGGGTTTGAGAGCGCGACCTCCTGCACGTATTCGCTCAGCTCCGGCGCGGAGAGCTGCAAACAGTCGAGCGACTGGCGCATCGTCTGCGTCAGCACGAGCTTTTGGCTCAGCGTCTGCTTCTGTTCAAGCTGCACGATAGATTCCCTCCCCAAATGATGCTCATTCAGTAAATTAAAGTATAGCAGTTTTCGCCTTTCTTCGCAACACACAGATGCGCGGGAATGGCCCCAAAAAAGCAAGGGGGCATTCAGATCGCGCAAAAAAGCAAGGCGGCCCAAAGCCGCCCTGCTTGGTGCAAAGGGAATGTTGTGTTACGGCAGCGGGATCTCCTTGCTGTCGAAGAGCGTCTTGAGCTCGATCGAGGTGCGCGAGTCGCCGAACTTCTTGATGAGGGAGAGAAGCTGGTCGAGCTGCTGCGTGTCGCGCACGGCGAAGCGGAGCAGCGCGTTGAACTCACCCACCATGTGATAGTGGCTGATGATGGCGCTCTGCGAGGCGCAGAAATCGCAGAATTTGTCGTACTTGTCCGGCTCGAGCGCAACGGAGATAAAGCCTGTGATGTTACAGTCAAGCTTCGTGCGGTCGATGTCGATGTGATAGCCGCGGATCACGCCGCTTTCCTCCATCCGGCGAATGCGTTCCGACACGGCGGGCGGCGTCAGCCCCACAAGGTCTCCCATGCGGCGCAGCGTGCAACGGCTGTCGTCCTGGAGGAGGTTGAGGATTTGGTAGTCAGTCCGATCCATCATGTTCTCCCTCTACCGTTCTCTCACACGATCTCGCCGCGCTTGATGACGGTTTTTGCAAGATTGCTGCCAACGCGGTAGCAGATGTAGTCGAGGTCGGGCGCGTCCCAGATGACAAGGTCGCCCAGCTTGCCCTCTTCGACAGAGCCGACCTTGTCGGCAAGGTCGATCGCCGCGGCGCCGTTGAGCGTGACAGCCGTGAGGACCTCCTCCGGCGTCAGCTTGTACTTGAGGCAGCCGAGGTTGATGACAAACTGCATATTCAGGCACGGGCAGGAGCCGGGGTTGAAGTCCGTCGCCATTGCAACGGGCACGCCAGCTTTGACCATGTCGCGCGCGGGCGCGAACACCGCGCCGAGGTTGAAACTCGTCGCGGGCAGCAGGCATGCGATGACGCCCTTGGCCATGGAGGCAATGCCCTCCGGCGGGCAGACGATCAGGTGCTCAGCCGAGATCGCGCCGATCTCACCGGCGAGCTGGCTGCCGCCGATGGCCTCGATCTCGTCGGCGTGGATCTTGGGACGCAGGCCATACTTGAGACCCGCTTCGAGCACCTGACGGGACTCTTCGACGGTGAAGGTGTCGGCTTCGCAGAAGACGTCGCAGAACTTGGCGATGCCCTGCTCCTTGACCTTGGGCATCATCTCCTCGCACACAAGGCGGACGTACTCTTCGCGGTTGGACTTATATTCCGCGGGGACAAGGTGCGCGCCCATGAAGGTCGCGACGAGGTCCATGCGGTGGTGATCGTTGAGATCCTTGATGACCTCGAGCGCCTTGAGCTCATGCTCGGTGGCAAGGCCGTAGCCGCTCTTGGCCTCGACCGTGGTGGTGCCGAAGCCCATCATCTCGTCGAGCGCCTTGGGAGGCCTTGGCGGCGAGCTCCTGCTCGCTGGCCTGACGGGTGGCGTTCGTCGTGGACTGGATGCCGCCGCCCGCGTTCTGAATGTCGAGATAGCTTGCACCGTGGAGCTTGAGACCCAGCTCGTTCTGGCGCCAGCCGCCGAAGATGAGGTGGGTGTGGGCGTCGACAAGGCCGGGGGTGACGAGGTGGCCCTCCGCGTCGACGACTTCCGCGCCCTCGACGGCGGGAACCGCGCCGGTACCGACGGAGGCGATGGTGCCGTCCTCGATGAGCACCCACGCATTCTTTAAGAATTTGATCTTGCCCTGCTCCTCGCCGCGATGGGCGGATCTGCCCTCCGGCGTCGCCAGCAGGCCGATGTTTTTGACCAGTAACTTTTTCATAGTAAATGTTGTCCTTTCTCACTGTTGGAAAGAGCATTCTGTTCGATGGCTTGTCAAAAAAGCCTCGCAGAGTTTTACCCGCAAGGGGTACGCGGCATCCGTGAGGCGGCAGAGCCGCCAACGGCTGCCCAGGCCGCCCGCAGGCGGCAAATAAATTGAGATCATCTTTCCGACGACATGTGCGTCGGAAAGATTCTTTGCGCTCCGCAAGTGTGCGAGCAAAGCGAGTGCGCGCAGCGGAGTGTATCCAGCTCAAAAAAGGGGCATATTTCTATGCCCCTTTTTTGAAGTAAATTTTAGTGCATGTATTCCTTCACGGCCTTCTCGCAGAGCTCTTCGTCCGCGACGTAAGGCATGGTGATGTGATCCTGACCCTCGTACATCTTGTTGTACTCGGCCACGGTGGTCATGGCGTTCTCATTGCGCGCCCAGCTGCGGCGGGCCACGCCGACCATGGTATCCCAAGGCATGGACATGCGGAGGATGGTATCGACGCGCTCCGAGCCGTCGAGCACCATGCCGAAGCCGCCGTTGATGGCGCGGCCGATGCCCGTGCCGCCGCCGTTGTGCAGGGCGATGTAGCTCATGCCGCGCGCGGCGTTGCCCGCGTAGCACTGCGTTGCCATTTCGGCCATGATATTCGAGCCGTCCTTGATGTTGGACGTCTCGCGGAACGGCGCGTCCGTACCGCCGGTATCGTGATGGTCGCGGCCAAGGATGACCGGGCCGATCTCACCGTTGCGAACCATTTCGTTGAATTTGAGCGCCAGATTCATACGCCCCATCGCATCCTGATAGAGAATACGGCACTGTGTCCCGACGACGAGCCGGTTCTTCTCCGCATCGCGCACCCAGACGTAGTTGTCGTAGTCCTGATAGCGCCGGTTGTGGGTGCGGATGTACTCCGCGGCAGCCATGTCGGTCTTGTGCAGATCCTCGGCTTGCGGCTCAGGCAGCACCAGCGGAACGGGCCGTAGCCGTAGTCAAACAGGCACGGACCAAGGATATCTTCAACGTAGGACGGGAAGACGAAGCCGTCCAGATCGTTTTCGCCGTTTTTGCAGACCGCTCTTCACACCGGAGTCGTAGACAGCCTTCAGGAAGCTGTTGCCGTAGTCGAAGAAGTAGGTGCCCCGGTCGTGGAACTTGCAGATCATCTCATAGTGGTGATGCAGCGTCTTGTCGACGAGGACACGGAAGCCGTCGGGGTCCTTGTCGAGCATCTCGGTGCGCTGCTCGAAGGTGAGGCCCTGCGGGCAGTAGCCGCCGTCATAAGGCACGTGGCAGGAGGTCTGGTCGCTCATCAGGTCGACGTGCACCTGCTTGTTGTACAGATACTCCAGCAGGTCGACGATATTGCCGCAATAGGCGACTGCGCACGGCTCGCCGTCCTTCTGGTGGTCGAGAGCGATCTTGGTGGCCTCTTCGAGAGAGTCCGACGTTCTGTGGCTGACCCAGCCCTGCGTGAAGCGCGTATCGATACGGGAATCGTCGACCTCGGCGATGATGGAGGCAGCGCCGGCGATCTCAGCAGCCTTGCCCTGAGCGCCGACATGCCGCCAAGACCGGCGGAGACGAACAGACGGCCGGCGAGGTTCTGATCGTTCGGGATGCCGAGCTTCAGACGGCCGGCGTTCAGAAGCGTGTTGAACGTGCCGTGGACGATGCCCTGCGGGCCGATGTACATCCAGCCGCCCGCGGTCATCTGGCCGTAGTTCGCAACGCCGAGCGCGGCAGCGCGGTTGAAGTTCTCCTGGTCATCGAATGTACCGACCATCAGGCCGTTGAAGATGATCGCGCCGGAGCCATCCTGTGGCTGTGGAAGAGGCCCAGAGGATGACCGGACATGACGACGAGGGTCTGCTCATCGGTCAGCTGTTCGAGGTACTTCTTGATCAGACGGTACTGCATCCAGTTCTGGCAGACCTGGCCTGTCTCGCCGTAGGTCGTCAGCTCATAGGGATACAGAGCGCGATCGAAGTCGAGGTTGTTGTCGATCATGACCTGAATGGCCTTGCCCTCGATGCACTTGCCCTTGTACTCGTCGATGGGCTTGCCGTAGAGCTTGCCCTCGGGACGGAAGCGATAGCCGTAGATGCGGCCGTGCTCCTCGAGCTCGGCGGCGAACTCCTTGGCCATCTGCTCGTGATGGTCGGGGTGGATGTAGCGCAGAGCGTTCTTGATGGCGAGCGCCTTATCGGCCTCGCTCAGGTGGGATTCGCGGCGGGGTGCGCGACGGTAGCCCTCTTCGAACTTCGGATACTCAGGAAGCTCGTAGTCCAGCTTGATCGTCATCGCATCGTCTGCAAGATTGATCATGGTGGGTTCCTCACTTTCATAAAAATATTTCTGTAAAAACCAATAAATGAAAACGGAATTCTCGCTTTTCTTTACAACTTGCATTATAACAAAGATGCGCTATAATGAAAAGTACTTAATTTATCTGCATACCATACCACAAAAGTATGACATGGAGGACGAGCGATGAAGATCAGACAGCTGGAATACTTCTGTGCGGTGGCGGAGGAGAAAAGCATCTCCGCCGCGGCGCGCGAGCTGCACGTGGCGCAGCCGCCGATCTCGCGCCAGATCGCGCAGCTCGAGGAAGAGCTCGGCGTGCAGCTCTTCCTGCGCGGCAGCAAGGGCATGTCCCTCACCGACGCGGGACAAAGCCTGTATCAGCAGACGCAGCAGATCTTTCAGGACATCCGCCGCGTGGAGGACAGCGTGCGCAGCGTGGGGACGGGCATGAGCGGGCGCATCAAGCTCGGCGTCATCTACTCGGCGATGTCGTACGCGTTACATTATATAAATGAATATCACAGCCGCTATCCGCAGGTGGAGCTCTTCATCCGTGTGGGCTCGCCGCAGGAGCTCATTGAATCGCTCAACCGCGGCGAGCTGCATGCGCTGTTCCTGCGCACCGCCGCGCGCGAGCCGAGCGGATTGCAGGAGCGCATTCTGGGCGAGGATAAGCTCGAGCTCATCATGCGCGAGGACCTGGACCCCGCGCCAGAACTGAACGAGGTGCCCATTGAGCGGCTCGAGGGTGTGCCGATGTGCCTTCTGCGCTCGGACGACCTGTGGAGCTACAACGACTTTTTGGTGCAGGAGTGCCAGCGCAGCGGCTTTACGCCGAATGTGACCTGCCACTGCTACGATACGCCCATGGCGATGCAGCTGGTGCTCTCGGGCTTTGGCATCAGTTTTCTGCCAAAGTCCATCCTCAGCACGCATCCGGGCGCGCCTTTAAAGGCAAAGCCTGTGCGCGGTCTGCCGATCCGCTCGTATGCCGTTTTGGCATGGAACAGCGCGGTGCTCAGCGCCCCGTGTGTGCAGCGCTTCGTCGAGGAGAAGATGACTTAAAAAAATTAAGCCGCCGTTGAAAAAAGAGAAAGAAAACCTGTTTACTCCCCCGTTGGGCCGCGATATAATGGCAACGCTGAACAAAAATGGACGGGCGCAGCGCGCCTGTCTGAGCAAAATGACGATACAAAATAAATTGACGGAGGAAAACAACCATGGCAAAGTTGATCGAATGCATCCCCAATTTCAGCTGCTCCAAGGAAAAGGACGAGGCCACCTATAACGCCCTCGTCGAGACCGCCAAGAGCGTTCCCGGCTGCACCCTGTTTGACGCCCAGACCGACGGCAACCACAACCGCTGCGTTTTCACCCTCATCGGCTCCCCCGAGGCCATCGAGGAGGTCGCCTTCCAGCTCACGAAGGTCGCCACCGAGCGCATCGACATGAACAAGCACCACGGCGAGCACAAGCGCATGGGCGCTACCGACGTTATCCCCTTCGTTCCCCAGATGGACGTGACCGTTGAGGAAGCTGTCGAGATGTCCAAGCGCGTCGCCCAGCGCATCTGGGACGAGCTGAAGGTCCCCTCCTTCCTGTATGAGGACAGCGCCACCCGTCCCGAGCGCCGCAACCTCGCCACCTGCCGCAAGGGCGAGTTCGAGGGCATGCCCGAGAAGCTCCTGCAGCCCGACTGGGCTCCCGACTACGGCGAGCGCAAGATCCACCCCACCGCCGGCATCACCGCCATCGGCGCCCGTATGCCGCTCGTCGCGTTCAACTGCAACCTCGAGACCTCCGATGTTGAGGTCGCCAAGAAGATCGCCAAGGTCATCCGCGGCTCCTCGGGCGGCTTCCGCAGCTGCAAGGCCATGGGCTTCATGCTCGAGGACCGCGGCATTGCGCAGGTCTCCATGAACATGGTCAACTATGAGGATACCCCGCTCTATGTCACCTATGAAATGATCAAGGCTCTGGCCGAGCGCTACGGCACCCGCGTCATCGAGAGCGAGATCGTCGGTCTGACCCCCGCCAAGGCGCTGATCGACTGCGCCGAGTTCTACCTCAAGGCCAAGGACTTCGACTGCAAGAAGCAGGTCATGGAGTATCATTTGATCGACATGGAATAAAATACTTCAAAAATGCGCTGAAAGCGCATTTTTGAGCGCAACCAGGAAAAGCGGCAGGCCGCTTTTCCTGGTTGGTTTACAGTCCGTTGCGTCGCACTCGCTTTCGCTCGCACGCTGGCGGACTGCAAAGTGTAATTCGCCACGCGCATGTCGCGGCGAATTACGATTAAAATCGTTTGCCGCCGGGAGGCGGCAACGGCTGCGACGCTTTTGGCTCGTGCGGGCGTTGGCTGCTCCAAGAGGGGCGGCTGACCGTAAAGGTGCGGCGATGCCCGCGCGGGACGAAAACGGCGCGAAATGATGAAAGGAAATATTCAACATGATGAAGTTAGCTGATATGACCGTTACCGGCTTTGCCGATACCGTTGCCTCCGACGCGCCCGCGCCGGGCGGCGGCTCCTGCGCCGCGCTCTACGGCGCCATCGGCGCTGCGCTGACCGCCATGGTCGGCGGTCTGACCCAGGGCCGCAAGAAGTACGCCGAGTACGCCGAGCACGCCGCCGAGGTCGAGGCCAAGGGCAACGAGCTCAAGACCCGTCTGCTCAACGTGATGGACCGCGACACCGACGCGTTCAACGTCGTCTCCGCCGCCTTCGGTATGCCCAAGGACACCGACGAGCAGAAGGCTGAGCGCTCCGCCGCCATCCAGAACGGTCTCAAGGGCTGCACCAAGACGCCCATGGAGATGATGGAGCTGATCGACGAGACTCTCACCCTCGCCCACTCCCTGCTTGGCCGCTTCAACGACACCTCCGCGAGCGACCTGGGCGTTGCGTTCCTCTCCCTCAAGGCCGGTATCCAGGGCGCGTGGCTCAACGTGCTCAACGTCGGCTCCCTGAAGGATCAGGAGTTCGCTGCTGAGTACCGCGCCAAGGGCGAGGCCCTGCTCGCGCACGCTCTGCCCCTTGCCGACGAGTGCTACGCTGAGATCGTCAAGCTCATCGAGGGCTAAACGAAAAGATTCATCAAAAAATGGCTTCGGTGCGCGCACACCGAAGCCATTTGCAGTTTGCAAAGGAGTTGTATTTCCATGACCATCCAGCATTTAACGCCGAGTGACTACATTACGACCAAGTGGTCCGGCGGCCTGACGACCCAGCTCGGCATCGCGCCCGCGGGCGCGGTGTACGCAGACCGCGACTTTTTGTGGAGACTCAGCTCTGCGACCGTTGAGGACGCAGAGTCCGACTTTACGGCCCTGCCCGACTATGAGCGCCTCATTTCGACACTTGAGGGCACGATCGAGCTCAATCACAACGGCGGCGAAAAGCTGACGCTGAACCCTTACGAGGTCCACCGTTTCGACGGCGGCGACGACACGCACTCCTGGGGCCGCTGCCGCGACTTCAACCCTCATGCTCCGCAAGGGGGCAAGTGCGAGGGCAAGATGCGCGGCGAGCACCTTGCGGCGGGCGAGCACAAGACCGTCCACGGCTGCGAGGGCATGACGCTCATTTACTGCGGCGCGGGCGAGGTTCACGTCATCGTCGGCGACGAGAGCGTCGAGCTCAAGGCTGACGAGGCCGCGCGCCTCGACGGCTACGCGGGCGAGATCACGCTCTGCTCCAAAACGGGCGCAAAGCTGATGCTCGCCAAGGCGAAGGCGGTCTAAAAGAAACGAAAAGGAGAGGCAAAAGCCTCTCCTTTTTCAGTCTTCAAAGTCGTTTGGGTCTTCGTCGGTCTGCTTGCGGAAGCGATCGAGCGCGACGAGGATGGCGGCCGCCGCGGCGATGACGGCAAGAACGCCGACGAGAATGGAAACGCATTTTTTCATAATAATTCCTCCTGTTGTGATAAAGTGTGGAATGGGTTACGGTTCAGCGGAAATGATGTCATAGACCTGCTGCAAAAACGCGTCCTGATCCTGCACGGTGCAGCGGATGGTCTTGCCGTCGTAAGCGCGGAAAAGCGACAGCTTGCCAAAAAAGTTCCGGCAGGTGACAAGCACGCCCTCGCCGGTGCTGCCGTCAGGGAAATCGGTCGCGTCGAAGCAGAAGCCGACCTCCCAGCGGAAGTCACCGTCCTGCGTGCGGTGGGTCGTGCCGCCCTGCGGCAGAAGATTGGCGAGCGAGCGGCAGAATTTCTGCTGCGCGAAAAGCGCGGTGAGCTGCGCGCAGCGCGTGTCGTTTGATGGGAATTCAAAGCGCGTGTCCTCCACCTGCGGCGCGCGGAAATGATAGCCGAAAACGGACTGACACTGTGTGATGTCCGCTTCGCAGAGCGCCTCAAGCGTCATCGGACGCGTGTAGATCAAAACTGCGAGGACGAGAACAGCCAGAATGCCGAGGGGGAGAAGCCGTTTTTTCTTCATGGGGAAACCTCCTCGAAAGTACTTCTACTCTATTAGACGCAGAAAATGCAAAAAAGTGTCACAATTTTGCAGATTTTTTCAATGGAGTATGGAACAGGCTACTACCATCAACATAACATGAAAGGCTGTGCTTTGCAAGTTTGCAGGCGCAGCCTTTCAGAAAATTTAAGAAGTGGGTCATCCCCGTCCGCGGCCGATCAGGCAGCAGAGGAGGAACGCCGCAAGGTCGCAGACGACGACCGTCGCACCCACGGGGGTGGAGAGCAGATACGACCCCGTGAGCCCGAGGCAGAAGCACATGACCGAGAGCCCCGCGGCAAAGCACACGACAGAGCGGAAGCTCTTGAACACCCGCATCGCGGACAGCGCCGGAAAGATGATGAGGCTCGAGAGCAGCATCGCGCCCATCATGCGCATACCGAGCACGACGGTGAGCGCCGTTAGAACGGACAGGATCGTCTTGTACGTGCCGACGCGCACGCCCGTCGCGCGGGCAAAGGACTCGTCGAACGTGACGGAAAAGAGCTTGTGGTAGAAGAGAATGTAGAGCGCGAGCACGCAGAGCGCGAGCGTGACGCTCAGGATGACGTCCGAGCGCGACATCGCGAGGATGCTGCCGAACATATAGCTGTCGACATCCGTGGTCATGCCGGTCGTGAGCGAGGTGACGATGACGCCGATGGCGAGCGCCGAGGCTGAGAACACCGCGATCATCGCGTCTGCGCTGACGCGGCTCTTTTCCGCGACGTGCATCAGGATGAACGCCGCGATGACCACAACGGGGATGGAGAACCACAGCGGCGCGAAGCCGCACGCCACCGCGACCGACAGCGCGCCGAACGACACGTGGCTCAGCCCGTCGCCGATCATGGAGTAGCGCTTCAAAACGAGCGGCACGCCGAGCAGCGACGCGCACAGCGAGACCAAAATGCCGACAACAAACGCGCGCACGATGAAAGGATAGGCGAACATCGAAAGAAGCAGCTTCATGCTCTGTCACCTCCAAACCGTTTTCCGGCGGGCGAAGACAAAAACTCGCTTACCATGCCGTAAAAGCAGCCCGCGCGGTCGATGCAGAGGATGTGCTTGGCCTCGCGCAGGGCGTTTTCAATGTCGTGCGTGACCATGATGATGGCCATGCCCTCGCGCTCGTTCAAATAGCGCAGCGTTTGTAAAGGTCCTGCATGCTCGCGGGGTCAAGGCCCGTGACAGGCTCGTCGAGGATGAGCAGGTCATTTGCCGCGCACAGGGCGCGCGCAAGCAGCACGCGCTGCTGCTGCCCGCCCGAGAGCTCGCGGTAGCACTTGTCCTTTGAGTTCCAGCACGCCGAGCTTGCCGAGGTTCATCAAGGCCGTCGAGCGTTCCTCTGCCGTGTAGAAAAAGCGCGCGCGGCGGTTCGAAAAGCCCGAGAGCACGACCTCCGTGACCGTTGCGGGAAAGTCGCGCTGCGTGGGCGTCTGCTGGGGCAGATACCCGAGCCGCCCCTCGCGCTGGGCGGGGCAGTCGATCTTGCCCGCGAGGGGCGAGAGAAGCCCGAGGAGTGAGCGCAGCAGCGTCGATTTGCCGCTGCCGTTTTCGCCGACGATGCAGAGGTAGTCCCCCGCGCGGACGGTGAGGGTCAGGTGCTCCAGGAGCGGTTTGTGCTCGTAGCCGAGCGTGACGTCCTCGCACGCGAGGACGATGGGCGATTCATTCATTCGTTGAGCCCCTTTCTGAGTGCTTCGTAGTTGCGCTCCATGAGCGTGAGGTAGGTCTCGCCCGCGTCAAAATCCGCGCGCGAGACGGTCTGCATCGAATACAGGGTGTCAACCGCCGCGCCGGTGCACTCACTCACCACAGCGGCGACCTTTTTCGTGCCGAAGTCGATGGTGTAGACCACGGGGATATCCTCGTCCTCCACCTTGTCGATGAGGTACTTGATCGTGGCGAGCGACGGCTCGGTGTCGCCCGAGCAGCCGTGGAACGCTGCGCGGTAATCCAGGCCGAATTCGCGGCAGAAGTAGAGCATCGGGAAGCGGTCGGCGAAGACGAGGAGCTTGTGCGGCGTGGACGCGCAGAGGTCGGCAAAGCGCGCGTCGAGTGCTTCGATCTGCGCGCAGTAGTCATCGCAATTCGCGCGGTAGAAATCCTCGTTTGCGGGATCGGCCTTGCAGATCGCGTCGCAGACGGCGCGGCAGAGGACAACGGCGTTTTTCGGCGACGTCCAGATGTGCTCGTCGTATTCGACCTCGTCGCTGTCGTGCTCATCTTCTTCATGATCGTGGTCATGGTCATCATGGTCATCGTGGCTGCCATGCTCATGGTCGTGGTCATGGCCGTCCGCGCCCTGCATGCCCTCGACATATTCCTCGTCGAGCGCGTCGACGTAGTCCATCATGCGGGCGATGACGGCGATATTTTCGCCCGCGGCGCCCAGCATACTGTCGACCCAGTATTCCCCCTCGCCGCCGTTGTAGAGGAAAACATCGGATTCGGAGATCGTGACGGCGTCGAGCGGCGTGGGCTCGAAGCTGTGCGCCTCGCGCCCCGGTGAGAGCAGAAGCGTGACGGCCGCGCGGTCGCCGACAATGGCGCGGGCGAAGTCATAATAGGGGAAAAGCGTCGCGACGATCTGGATTTTGCCGTCGTCCGCCTTTTCCACAGGCACGGTGCAGGCGGTGAGGGAAAATGCCAGCGCGAGCGCCAAAAAAAAGGAAGCAATGCGTTTCATGCGCCCTCCTGACACTCGCGGCACAGGCCGTAGAACATCGTCTTGCGGGGATTGATGGAAAAGCCGTGCTCATGCTCCAAATGCTCGTAGAGCGGCGCGAGCTGGTGGCAGTCGAGGTGCACGATGCGCCCGCAGCGCTCGCACTTAAAGAGGCAGCAGTCCGATGCGCAGCCGTGGGTGCAGAACTGATAGTATGCGCCCTCGTCCGTCGTGACCTTGTGGACGCTGCCCTGCCGCTCGAGCTTTTCAAGCTGCCGGTACACCGTCGCGATGCCGATGTGCTCGCCCTGCTCGCGCAGCGCGTCGACGATCGCCGCCGCGCTGACCGGCGAGTCCGCGCGCTCAGAAAGGCAGTAGAGCACTGCCTTTTGCTGTTTGGTCGTATAGGTCGCCATAGTGGCCTCCTGAATTTGAAAATGAAAATCAATTTCAAATTATAGCCGAAAATTTTCGCCTGTCAAGCATTTTGTGCAGGCAAATCTTGCCATTTTCCGGTAAAAATGGTAAATTTAAGGCGAAAGCATTGGAAGTGAGAGACTGCGTACAAGAAGAACATCCTGTGGAAAAAGAAAGGAGATTTCGCATGAACTGCCCCTACTGTGCAAAAGAGATGGAGTCCGGCTACCTGCGCGGCGGCAGCGGCTACGAGCTTCTGTGGACGGAAGAGCCGTTCAAGATGACCTCTCTCCCGACCGGAAACGATTTCTTCGTCTGCAAAGCATCCGACGTCTACCGCCCCATCGCCCACCTCTGCCGCGCCTGCGGCAAGATCGTTCTGGACATCAAAAAATAAGAAAGCGCCGCGGATCTCTCGACCCGCGGCGCTTTCCACAAGGATTTATCATGCCGCATTTGCCGCCCGCGGCGAACAGGCCCGCGCGCCCCGCCACATTTGCCGCCTACGGCGGCAAATAATCTTAATCGTTTTTTCTGACGTCACCGTCGTGGCATTACGATTGGCGCGCCCTTTCGGGCGCGCTAATCGTGCCACTTCCTCGAAACCGGCTCGCTTTATCCGCCACTGGCGGCGCTTCGCCGCTTTCCACGTGCGTCAGAAAAAACACTTCTCAGCCCGCAAGTGTGGAATTTGCCCGCCAAGGCGGGCAAATTATGCGCGCAGCGGGCTGCATCCCCCTCAAAAAAGAAAGGCTGTCCTTTCGGACAGCCTTTCTTTTTTGAAGCAAAATTATTCGTAGATGGGGTACTTCTTGGTCAGGGCGACGACGGCCTCCTGAGCGGCGGTCTTCTTGCCCTCGAAGTCACGGGCGACCATGCCCATGATGCGGGCGATCTCCTTCATGTCCTCTTCCTTCAGGCCGCGGGTGGTGGCAGCGGGGGTGCCGACGCGGATGCCGGAGGTGACGAACGGCTTCTCGGGGTCATTGGGGATGGCGTTCTTGTTGACGGTGATGAAGCACTCGTCCGAGGCGGCGCTCGATCTCCTTGCCGGTGATGTTGAAGTTGCGGACGTCAACGAGCATCAGGTGGTTGTCGGTGCCGCCGGAGACGAGACGGAAGCCTTCCTTCTTCAGACCGTCGGCGAGAACGGCGGCGTTCTTGACGACCTGCTCACCGTAGGCCTTGAACTCGGGCTTGAGCGCCTCGCCGAAGCAGATGGCCTTGGCAGCGATGATGTGCTCGAGCGGGCCGCCCTGGGTGCCGGGGAACACGGCGGAGTCGATCTTCTTGGCCAGGTTGATGGTCTCCATCTCGCCGGTCTCGATGTTCTTCTTGGTGATCTCGTTCTTGCACAGGATCATGCCGCCGCGGGGGCCGCGCAGGGTCTTGTGGGTGGTGGTGGTGACAACGTCGGCATAGGGCACGGGGCTCTCGTGAACGCCAGCGGCGACGAGACCGGCGATGTGGGCCATATCGACCATGAAGAAAGCGCCGACGGAATCGGCGATCTCACGGAACTTGGCGAAGTCGATCTTGCGGGGATAGGCGGAGGCGCCCGCAAGGATCATCTTGGGCTTGCACTCCTGCGCGATGCGGTAGACCTCGTCGTAGTCGATCATTTCGGTCTCATCGTTGAGGGAGTAGGGGACCTGATGGAAGTACTGGCCGGAGATGTTGACCGGGCTGCCGTGGGACAGGTGGCCGCCGTGGGCGAGGTTCATGCCCATGAAGGTGTCGCCGGGCTGGAGCATAGCCTTGAACGCGGCCAGGTTGGCGGAAGCGCCGGAGTGGGGCTGGACGTTGGCGTGCTCAGCGCCGAACAGCTTGCAGGCGCGCTGACGGGCGATCTCTTCGGTCTCGTCGACGCAGTAGCAGCCGCCGTAGTAGCGCTTGCCGGGATAGCCCTCGGCGTACTTGTTGGTAAGGCACGTGCCCATAGCCATCATGACAGCCGGGGAGACGATGTTTTCGGAGGCGATCAGCTCGATGTTGCGCTGCTCGCGGTGATACTCGTTCTCAATAGTGGCGCCGACTTCGGGGTCATACTGGGACAGGAATTCCATGGTTTCTTTGATCATGGTGCGTGTTCCTCCTCTGATTTTTCAGTCGATTGATATATTACCGGCGGCTAAGCTGAAAAGTGCGAACTTATGCCGGTTCTCTCACACCTTAGAATAGCAAAAAAAGTAAGGCCCTGTCAAGGAAAACCGGGCCTTGGAGGGGCTGAATTTATTAGGGAAAAGAGGAATATCACCTTAAAAACGTAAAAGTGTGCCAAAAGGGTCGAAAAGGGATTGACGCGTGTTGTGCAATCTGCTATGCTGTGCCTGCATGAAGTTTAAATTTTGAAGAGCTTTATGCATCGGCAGAGTAGGAAACCATGTGTTTACGCGAAAAGCGAATAGTGCCGTCGGGATGGGAAGTTGCCCGCGGACGAAAAACCCATGGTTTGCAGTATGGTTTCCGCATCCGCTTGCCACTCAGAAGAGAGTTTAAGTGAGGCCTCTCCTCCGCGTGGTTCCTGCCATCCGGAGGGAGAGGTGTTTTCTTTTTCACCGGATCAAGCCGTTCCGCGCGGCGCCGCAGCCGCGGGAAAATCTTTTGATGAAAAAGGAGGTCCTCACAATGTCCCTTCAGATCGAAGCGCTTTCCCCTATCATGTGGACGATCATCATCGCGGTCGCCCTCGTGCTCATCGCCGCAGTGGTCTTCACGTGGAAGTCCTCGGCCATGTCCACGCGCAAAATGGTCACCATCGCCATGCTGACCGCAGTTTACGTTGTGCTGAACTTTGCCGGTACGGTGCGCCTTGGCTGGATCAACATCTCCGTCGCGTCGCTGCCCGTCATCGTGGGCGCGATGCTCTACGGTCCGGTCGGCGGCCTGCTCGTCGGTCTTCTCGGCGCATTCATGGGTCAGCTTCTCACCTATGGCGTGACCGCGACCACGATCCTGTGGATCCTGCCGCAGGCAGCGCGCGGCCTGCTCGTCGGCGTGTATGCCAAGCACTGCGGCTACAAGTTCTCCAGCGGTCAGCTCACGCTTGCGCTGATCGGCACGGCACTGGTCGTGACGGCGCTCAACACGGGAGCGATGTATATCGACAGTGTGATCTACAACTACTACAGCTACGCCTATGTTTTCGGCGGCCTGGTGGTGCGTATCATCTCCGGCGCGGCTACGGCGGTGCTGATGGTGTTCGTGGCTCCGCCGGTCGTGAATCTGCTGAACCGCTCGCTCGACACGGTGCGCACGGCGCAGTAAAAAAAATATTCAAAAAAGAGGGACGCAGTTGAAAACTGCGTCCCTCTTTTTTGAGAAAGATTGCACTCCGCGTCAGCGCACGCGCCATAGGCGCGCACGTTTGCGGAGTGAGAAGAGTTTTTCTGACGCGCACGCCCCAGGGCGGCTTCTCTTGCCGCTTTGCGACAATTCACCTTCTGTCGTCAGAAAAACGATTTTAATTTCTTTCGCGTCTGCGGACGCCTGGGCAGCCGTTAGCAGCTTTGCTGCTTTACGGATGCCGCGTACCCCTTGCGGGTAAAAACTCTGCGAGGCTTATTTTCTGTCATTTTCGACGAGCGACAGGAGAGTCTGCTCGAAGCCGTATTGGTCGCGGAGACGGCGGGACTCGGTGAGTTTTTTGGTGCCGCGGTGGCCGGTACGGTGACAGCGGAGCATCAGATTTTTGGGCGAGTGGGCGAAGTCGATGAACTCGATGACGTCGACGTCGTAGCCTTCGTCCTCCAGGACCGCTGCGCGGATGGCGTCGGTCAGCAGCGCCGAGAAGCGCTCCTGAAACAGCCCGTGGGAGAGCAGAATGTCGAAATCGCCGCCCTTTTGGATGGTCTTATTGACCTCGTGCTGGCAGCAGGGGACGGAGAAGATGTGCTCGACGCCGCGGGAGATGGCGTAGTGCAGGGCGTAGTCGGTCGCGACGTCGCAGGCATGGAGCGTGACAAGCATGTCAATGTGCTCGCTGTAGAGCACATCGCGCGTCACGTCGGCAACGACAAAGCGCAGACCATCGTAGCCGTAGCGCGCGGCGACCTCATTGCAGTGCTCGACCACGTTTTCTTTCAAGTCGTAGCCGATGATCTTCGCGCGCACGCCGCGCTTGACGGCGAAATAGTAGTACAGCACGAACGTGAGGTACGATTTGCCGCAGCCAAAATCGAGAATCGTGATCTCGTCGCGGCCGTAGGCGCGGAACGCGTCGTCCACGAGCTCGATGAAGCGGTTGATCTGCTTATATTTGTCGTATTTTGCCTTGACGATCTTGAACTCGGGCGTGAAGACGCCGAGATCGACGAGGGCGGGGATGTTCTCGCCCTCCTGCAGGATGTACTCTTTCTTGCGGTTGTGCGAGGCGGTCACGGCGGCGCGGGCCGCGCCGGACTTGGCCGTGCACTTGTACGCGCCGTTCGTCTTGCGGACGTACTGGCGCGTCTCCGTTTCGGTGCAGAGTGTGACAGAGCGGAACAGACCGTCAAGCTCCTGTTCGAACGTTTCGAGCAGCGCGCCGCGCGCGACGTTGCGGTGCGCGACCTTCTGCCCCTGCTGGTATTCGAGCTGAAAAGAAGGCCTTGCCGCGCAGGGTGAGCGGCCGCACGGTGACACGCGAGTGACCGATGCGCGCGACCGGCTCGGCGAGGACGAGCTTGGTGAGCGTGTCGAGCCGTTCGGAGAGGTCGGAGACTACGATGCTCATGCGCCAAACCTCTCTTTGAGCGCAAGGTGCGCGGCGTACAGCTCGTTTTTGCTGTAGGTGTTGTTGTCGTCCTTGAGGAGCAGCTTGATGGCGTCCTTGGCGGTGCAGTCATGCTGCACCATGCAGTCGACGAGCAGCGCCTCAGGCGAGGTGATGTGCTCGACCTCGCGCAGGCGGTAGTCATCGCAGACCTCGACAATGAGGGCATATTCACCCTTTTCGTAGGTCTCCTTCGCGATGAGCTGATCCTTGACCTCCTGCGGCGTGCCGCGGAAGGTCATCTCGTGGAGCTTCGTCATGTCGTTGCAGAGGCACAGGCGCAGCTGCGCGTTTTCCTCGATGAAGAAGTCGATGACGCTCATGATGCGCTTGGGAGATTCGTAAAAGGCGTAGGTCGCGGTGTCGCCCTTGCGCATCATCATCAGCACGCGGCGGCGGTCGGCCGTCTCGCGCGGGAAAAAGCCGAAGAAAAGAAGGTCGAGAGGTCAAAGCCCGAGATCGATAGCGCGGTGACCGCGGCGCAGCAGCCGGGCACGCCGACCACGCGGATGCCGTTTTCGACCGCGGCGCGGATGAGCTCGTTGCCGGGGTCGGAGATGCAGGGCGTGCCCGCGTCGGTGATGACGGCGATGTCCTTGCCGGAGGCAAGCTGTTCGATGAACCACTTCGCCTTGCCGTATTCGTTGAACTTGTGGTTGGCGCTCAGACTGTTGCCGCGGATGCCGAGCTTGTTGAGCAGCACCACGCTGCGGCGGGTGTCCTCGGCGGCGATGATGTCGGCGGTGGACAGGATTTCGCGTCCGCGCTCGGACATGTCGCGCGAGTTGCCGATGGGCGTTGCGACGATATAAAGGGTGCCGGTGGTCTTCTGCTCGTCCATAAGATCCTCCAAAAAGCAAAAATTTCTCATTATGCTGACAGTATAGCCTATTTTCGCCCGCTTGGCAAGGCGGGAGAAGCGGCGGGATTTGCGATTGCTTTTTGCCGCGGGCACGGTATAATGGAGAAAACTGCCGAACAAAGGAGAATCGGGCATGAAAAAGAGACTGTTCCGCCTGGGCGCGCTCTGCTGCGCCGCGGCGATGACGATAACGACCGGTGCGCAGGCGCTCAGCGTGGAGGAGGCCTACGATATTTTGCAGCGCAGCTATGTTGATAAGCTGCCGCGCGCCGCGCAGGACGCGAAGTCGCTCGACGAGCTCTTTTCCTACACGGATGACTACACGTACTACATGACGGCGGAGGAGTATCAGGCGTTTTTGCAGGGCGTCGAGGGTGATGTGAGCTTCGCCGGCATCGGCGCGGAGATCACCTATGTGCCCGAGGGCATCCGCATCGTCTCCGTCCTCAAGGGCGGTGGCGCGGAGAAGGCGGGCCTTGCCGCGGGCGACATTATCATCGCCATTGAGAGCGAGTCCTGCGCGCCGGGCGGCGCGGAGCACCGCGCCAAGCTCCTCGGCGAAGCGGGGACGAGCGTGACCGTCACCGTCCGCCACGCGGACGGCACGCAGGCGGATTATACCGTTACGCGCGCGCTCGTCACGCAGACGAATACGACCGTCTCGGTCACGGGCGGCGTGGGCTACATCGACTGCGACAGCTTCGGCACGCAGACGGGGACGTATTTTCAAGAGGGCGTGCGCGGGAATGACAGCGCTGTGCGCGCGTGGATCGTCGACCTTCGCGGCAACGGCGGGGGGCTGACCTCCGCGGCGGTGTCGGCGCTCGGCGCGTTTTCGGGCGAGGGAGACCTCACCTACTTTGTCGATCAGGATGGCGAGAGTACCGCGCAGAGCTATTCGGGCAAGGACCTGACGGACAAGCCCGCCATCGTGCTGATGGACAGCGGCAGTGCCAGCGCGTCGGAGATCTTTGCGGGCGGCGTGCTCGGCACGGGCAGCGGCATCGTCATCGGCACGCGCAGCTATGGCAAGGGTGTGGCGCAGGTCCTATACGATGAGTCGAACTGCCCGTATCTGCACGGCGACGCCGTGAAGGTGACGGCGTACCGCTTCTACTGCGCGGGCGGCAACACGACCGACCGCATCGGCGTGGTGCCGACGCTCTACATCCCGCAGGATCAGGCCGTTGCGGCGGCGCGCCTGCTGAGCGGCGAGAAGACGAAAGACAGCGCGTATCTCCGCCTGGTGCTGAACGGCTGCGACTTTTACATCGACATTCCCGCGGGGAAGGAGAGCTCTTCCGCCGCGCTTGAGGCCATTTTGACGGCGCTGACGCCGGACGCCGTGCTTTACTGGGGCGAAAATGGCGGCGAAAGGAAGCTCACGCTCGCGCAGGCGCGCGAAAAGTGCGGCTTTGCCGCATCGTCCGCGCTCGACTTTTCCGACGTGGCGGACAGCGAGTACGCGCAGGAGATCGATTCGCTTGCGGCGAGCCGCATCGTCTTTGGCGATGGCGGCAAGTTCCGCCCCGACGCGACGATGACGCGCGCGGAGGTCTGTGCGCTGCTCGCGCAGGCGCTTGACCTCTACTCCACGGCGAACGGGTGCTTTACCGACGTTGCCAAGGGGAGCTGGTACGCGCCCTCTGTGAACGCGATGGCAGCCATCGGCCTTGTCTCCGGCGTGGGCGGGGGAAAATTCGACCCGAACGCGACGATGACACAGGAGGAATTCATTACGGTGCTGGGCAGGCTCGTGGAATTCGTGAATCTGGATGCGCGGGAATTTTTGGACAAGAACCCGCTGGCCATTTTGCAGCCGCTGCCGAAGTACAAGAGCTTTTCACACTGGGCCATCCGCAGCGCGGAGCTTTTGACGAATTCCGTGTTCGATGAAAACGGCGATGCTGTGAATATGTACTGCATGAGCCTTGAAGATATCGAGCCCCAGGTCCCATCCTGCGCGAGCAGGCTGCGGCGGCGCTCTATAACGCGCTGCGCACGACGGGCGTGCTCAAGTATTGAGATGGACTGGTACGTCTACATGCTGCGCTGCGAGGATGGCTCGCTCTACACCGGCATTGCCTCAGACGTGAAAAAGCGCTTTGCCATGCACAAGAGCGGGCACGGGGCGAAGTACACTCGCTCGCACCCGCCTGTCGCGGTCGTGTACTGCGAGCAATGCAGCGACAAGGGCGCGGCGCTGCGGCGCGAGGCCGCCATCAAGAAGCTGCCGCGCGCGAAAAAACTCGAACTGACGGAGGAAAACTGCGATGCGTGAAACGATCGTCGACCGCGCGTATGCCAAGACGCTCCTGCCGCCGCGCAAAGAAGATGGGCACAAGGGCGACTTCGGCAAGCTCTTAGTCCTCGGCGGCAGCGTGGGCTATACGGGCGCGCCGTATCTGGCGGCGAGCGCGGCGGTGCATTCGGGCTGCGGGCTCGTGTATCTCGGCGTGCCGGAGAGCATCTGGGCGGTTGAGGCGCAAAAGTGCGTGAGCGCAATGCCGTTCCCGCTGCCGGAGACAGACGGAAGGCTCTGTCTCGCCGCGCTCGACAAGATGCAGGACAAGCTCAAAGGCTGTGATGTTTTAGCGCTCGGTCCCGGCCTTGGCCGCGGAAAAGAGACAGAGCAGCTCGTCCACGCGCTTTTGTGGCAGGTGAAAGAGCCGCTGGTGCTGGACGCCGACGGCCTGAACGCCTTGCAGGGCTGCACGGAAAAGCTGGACGTCCGCCGCGGACGCGTGACGATTTTGACGCCGCACGACGGCGAATTTGCGCGCCTGACGGACCGGACGCTCCGGGAGATCGCGTCGAGCGAACGGACAGAGCTTGCGAGCCGCTTCGTCTGCGAGCACGGCTGTATCTTGGTGCTCAAGGGGCACCGGACGCGCATTGCGCTGCCGGACGGGCGGATGCTCGTCAACACGAGCGGCTGCTCGGCGCTCTCAAAGGGCGGGAGCGGGGACGTGCTGACAGGCTTGATCGCGTCGCTTCTGTGCCAGGGCGTGGGCGCGGCAGAGGCTGCGGCGCTCGGCGTGTGGCTCCACGGCCGCGCGGGAGAGCTTCTGGCGCAGGAAATGACCGCGTATTGTGCGAGCCCGCGGGAGCTCGTGACGCGGGGACTGGGCCTCGCGTTCCGGGAGCTGCTGGAAGCATAAAAAGGCAAAGAGGAACAAGGCCGCCGCATCGAATGATTCGGCGGCCTGTTTGATAGAAGTGAAGACAGGAAAAGCGCCCCCGAACGAATCGGGGGCGCTTTTGCCTATTTTAACAGAGGATGGAAAGGATCACTTTTTGCCGGGGATGCGGTTCGGGTCATCGGCGTGCTTGACCACAAGGTTCGTCAGGGCGAAGAGGGCGATGACGTTGGGGATGACCATGAGGTTGTTGAACATATCGCTCAGCTCCCAGACGAGGTCGTTGGCCATCATCGTGCCAAGGAAGATGAAGATGAGCGCGAGGATGGTGTAGACGATGACGCTCTTCTTGCCGAAGAGGTAGGCGACGTTGATCTTGCCGAAGAGATTCCAGCCGAGGATGGTGGAGAAGGCAAAGAAGAACAGGCACACCGCGACGAACATGTTGCCCGCGGTCTCACCGAAGACGACGCCAAACGCGGTCTGGGCGAGGTTGGCCTTGCCGAGCGTGGTGGACGCGGCGGCAGCACCGCATTCGTGGAGGGGACCGCCCTCAGTGTAGAGGGTGGAGATGATGACGAGCGCGTTGAGGGTCAGGACGACGAAGGTATCGATGAACACACCGATCATGGCGACAACGCCCCTGATCGTGCGGGCACTTGACGTTCGCGAGCGCGTGGGCGTGGGGGGTAGAACCCATACCGGCCTCATTGGAGAACAGGCCGCGCTTTGCACCCTGAGAAATGGCGGTCTTGATGGCATAGCCGAAGCCACCGCCGATGATGGCCTGCGGAGCGAAGGCATACTTGAAGATCATGCCGAAGGTCGCGGGGACATACTTGATGCGCGCGATGAGAACGATGAGACCGCCGAGCAGGAAGATCGCGGCCATGATGGGAACGACCTTCTCGGTGACGGAGGCGAGGCGCTGCACGCCGCCGAGGAAGATGAAGCCGCAGATGGCGACGAGCACGAGACCGACGATCCAGGACGGGACACCGAAGGCGGTCTGCATCGTCGAGCCGATGGAGTTGGACTGCACCATGCAGCCGAAGAAGCCGAGCGCCAGCGTGATGGCGATGGCGAAGAAGCCGGCGAGGAACTTGCCGAAGCCGCCCTTAAAGGCCGTCGTGATGTAGTAGACAGGACCGCCCTTGACGTTGCCGTCCTTTTCGACGATGCGGGTCTCCTGGGCGAGCGTCGCTTCCGCGTAGATCGTGGCCATGCCGAAGAAGGCGATCAGCCACATCCAGAAGATGGCGCCGGGGCCGCCGGTGAGGATGGCACCGGAAGCGCCGACGATGTTGCCCGTGCCGACCTGAGCGGCAATGGCGGTGGCGAGCGCCTGGAAGGAGCTCATACCGCTGTCATGCTTCTTGCCGCGCAGCGACAGGTTGCCGAACACGCTGTTCCAGCCCTCCTTGAAGCAGCGGATCTGGACGAAGCGGGTCTTGATGGAGTACCAGAAACCAATGCCGAGCAGCAGGAACACAAGGATGTAGTTGCTCAGATATTCATTGATCTTGCATACAATTGGGAACAGTGCGGCTTCGATGGATTCAATCATAACTCTCTCTCTCCTAAAAAAACAAAGAAGTTGCCGATACGAAAATCAGCAACTCCGGAAGTAGCATTCAGTTGAGCGGGGAGGAGAAACGGTGCGATGACGTAAAAACGTCCTGCTTCTCTGTCCCTTTGCCTGAGAGATTCGACCACCATGGCCTTGCACCTTCGGCACTCAATTCAATGAGTTCTCCAGAGTTTCCTCGGCTTCCGGTTTGCGAGATCCCGAAAGCGTCATCGGTAGATATTCGTTTGTTTCAGCAGTAAAAGCGTAACATGCCGTAAAGAAGAAGTCAAGAGAAGCGGCGGCTTCAAAACCGCCAAAGATTCATCAAAAATATTATGCAAATTGATGATAAACTTTTATATTTTTAATGAATAGAAAATGGAATACCATTCCGAAAAGGAATCACGCCGCAAAACATTAAAAAATGCGGGTGGAGCATGAAAAAAGCACGCGGCTTTTATCAAAAGCCGCGCTCTTTTGCGCTTTTTTGGGGAATATCAGCCGTTTTCCCGGACGGACAGGCGGTCGGGCGTGTGGGAATGCTTGACGACGTGCCTCGTCAGGGCGAGCAGGGCGATGGCGTTGGGGATGACCATGAGCTGGTTGAGCATGTCGCTCAGCTCCCAGACGAGGTCGTTGGACATCGTGGTGCCGAGGAAGATGAAAATCAGCGCGAGCAGCGTGTAGACGTTGGCGCTCTTTTTGCCGAAGAGGTAGACCATGTTGATCTTGCCGAACAGGTTCCAGCTCAGGATCGTGGAGAACGCGAAGAAGAACAGGCAGATCGCGACGAACATACTGCCCGCCTTGTAGCCGAACACCGTGCCGAACGCGCACTGGGCAAGGTTCGTCTTATTGAAGGTGCTGCTCAGCGCCGCTGCGCCGCAGCCGGCGAGCGGGCCGTCGCCTGCGTAAAGTGTGGAGATGATGACGAGGGCGTTGAGCGTCAGGATGACGAACATGTCGATGAACACGCCGATGATGGCGACGGTGCCCTGCTCGTGCGGATTTTTGACGTTGGCGAGCGCGTGGGCGTGGGGCGTGGAGCCCATACCGGCCTCGTTGGAGAACAGGCCGCGCTTCGCGCCCTGGGAGATGGCGAGCTTGATGGCGTAGCCGAAGCCGCCGCCGACGATGGCCTGCGGCTCAAAGGCGTAGCGGAAGATCATGGCAAAGGTCTCGGGAATGTACTTGATGCGAACGACAAGCACGATGAGGCCGCCGAAGAGGAATACCGCCGCCATGAGCGGCACGACCTTTTCCGTCACGGACGCAAGGCGCTGCACGCCGCCGAGGAAGATGAAGGCGCAGATGACGATCAGCACGACGCCGACGACCCACGACGGGATGCCGAACGCGGTTTCCATCGTTGCGCCGATGGAGTTGGACTGCACCATGCAGCCCATGAAGCCGAGCGCCAGCGTGATGGCGACGGCGAAGAAGCCCGCGAGAAACTTGCCGAATTTCCCCTTGAAGGCTGTCGTAATGTAGTAGACAGGACCGCCCTTGATCGTGCCGTCGAGCTCGACGATGCGCGTCTCCTGCGCGAGCGTCGCTTCCGCGTAGATCGTGGCCATGCCGAAAAACGAGATGACCCACATCCAGAACACCGCGCCCGGGCCGCCGGTGAGGATCGCGCCCGCGACGCCGACGATGATGCCGGTGCCGACCTGGGCGGCGATGGCAGTGGCGAGCGCCTGAAACGAGCTCATTCCGCTGCCGCCCTTCTTGCCGTTGAGGGTGATGTTGCCGAACACGCGGTTCCAGCCCTCCTTAAAGCAGCGGACCTGCACGCAGCGCGTTTTGATCGTGTACCAGATGCCGACGCCGAGCAGCAGGATGACCAAAACATAGTTGCTCAGGTATTCATTGATGGTCTGAACGATAGGGAAAAGGGTGGTCTCGAATGATGAAGCCATGATGCTCTCCTTATATTGTAAAGTCGAAAATGCAAAAAAAGCTGCCGATCCAACAGAAGATCGACAGCTTAAAAAACAATAGAGAGAAAAAGTGAGGACGGAAAAACCGGCATGGTGCCGATGCTCTCCGTCCTTTTGCCTGAGAGATTCGGCCTTAACAATTTTAGCAAGGCCTTGCCCCTTCGGCACCCAACTGAATGAGTTCTCCAGAGTTTTCCAGCGCTTTCAGTTTCAAAAAGATCCTGAAAACCGTGTATCTTCGCTCGTTGCAGCGAAAAAGAGGGTAACATGCCGCAAAAATCTTGTCAAGAAAATCGCCTTGGCGAAAATGACAAAAATTATGCAGACTCAATGCGCAAAATGACGGAAACCTTGCAGAATTTAAACGGAAACGGATTTGCCCTGTAATTTTTCAAGCACATCGCGGGCAAAACGTTCGGTTGCGGCGCTGGGCGAAACGTTGCGCAGCATGCAGAGGTCGACGGTGCGCGGCGGGATGGAAAAAGCGGTGGAAAGCTCGCGGATCTCGCCCGCGGCGAGCTCGCCCTGGACGAATTCGCGCGTGACGCCCGCAACGCCGAAGCCAATCTTCGCCAGGTCGACAAGAAGGCTGCGCGCGCCGAGCTCGATCTCCGGCGTGAGCCTGACGCCGCTTTGGAGGAAGTATTTTTCAAGGTAAGTGCGCGAGGAGGCCTTCTTTTCAAGAAGAATGAGCGGGAATGCGGCGATCTCCTCGGTCGTGTAGGCGCGGGTGAAGTCGCAGGGGTAGTCCGGCGCGGCGACAAAGCAGGAATGCGTTTCAAAGCAGGGGATGTGCTCTAAGTCGTCCGCATCGCCGGGGGCGCTCGCAAAGGCGATATCGACCCTTCCGGCGCGGAGAAGCCCCAGCACCTTATAGCTGCGGCCGCTGATGATGCGGATGTGGATGTTGGGATAGCGGCGGTGGAAGGCGTCGAGATGCGGCAGCAGGAATTGACTTGTCACCGTGTCGCTCGCGCCGATGACGAGCGTGCCGGCCTGAAGCGTGCGCGACTGCTGGAGCTTATCTTCTCCGGTCTCGAGAAGACCCATGGCGCTGCGCACATATTCAAATAAGAGGCGGCCGTCCTCGGTGAGCGTGACGCCGCGCGGCGAGCGCAGGAAAAGACGCGTGCCGAGCTGCTGCTCGAGCTGCTTGACGCTCTGGCTGACGGCGGACTGCGAAAGGTAGAGATTCTCCGCTGCCAGGGAAATATTCCCGGCCTCGGCGACCTCGCGGAAGACGCGGTAAAGCTCCAGCTTGACCATTTGGCAAACCCTCCTGATCTTAAACCATAAGAATGATTTATATTTATTATCAAAAAACGATGCTTTACTTATCCCTATACCGTGATTATAATACTAGACTGTATGACTTTGCAAGAGCGCCTTGTGCGCTGACTATAAAATAAAAAGGAGATCAAGATGAGAACGATCGGAACTGTCGTGCGCGGCGTGCGCGCACCCATCATCCGCGAGGGAGATAACATTGCTGAGGTCGCTGCCGCTTCCGTGATGGAAGCGTGGAAGGAAGCGGGCATCGAGCCGCGCGACCGCGACGTCGTCGCCGTGACGGAATCCGTCGTGGCGCGTGCGCAGGGCAACTACGCAACGCTCGACCAGATCGCGAAAGACGTGCGCGAAAAGACCGGCGGCGGCACCGTGGGCGTCGCGTTCCCAATCCTGAGCCGCAACCGCTTCTCCCTGCTGCTGCGCGGCATGGCGATGGGCTGCAAGAAGATCGTGCTGCTGCTCTCCTACCCCTCTGACGAGGTGGGCAACGGCCTTGTCGACTGGGACAAGCTCGACGAGGCGGGCGTCGACCCGTACAGCGATGTTCTGACGCTCGAACAATTCCGCGAGAAATTCGGCGCGGCGGTGCACCCGTTCACGGGCGTCGACTACATCGACTTCTACTCCGGCATCATCACCGACGCCGGCGCTGAGGTCGAGGTCATCTTCGGCAATCGCGTGCAGACGCTGTGCGACTACACCGACGCCGTCATCACCTGCGACATCCACACCCGCGCGCGCAGCAAGCGCCTGCTCAAGGCCGCTGGCGCCCGCGTGGTGCTCGGCCTCGACGATCTGCTCAACAGAAGCGTCGACGGCAGCGGCTACAACGCCGAATACGGCCTGCTCGGCTCCAACAAGGCGACCGAGGAGACCGTTAAGCTCTTCCCGCGCGACTGCATGGCCGTTGCCGAGGAGCTGGGCGAACGCCTCAGCAAGGCCAGCGGCAAGCACATCGAGGCCATGGTCTATGGCGATGGCGCGTTCAAAGACCCCGTCGGCAAGATCTGGGAGCTCGCTGACCCCGTCGTCTCCCCCGGCTACACCAAGGGCCTTGTCGGCACGCCGAACGAGCTGAAGCTCAAGTACCTCGCCGACAATGACTTCGGCGATCTCAAGGGCGAGGCGCTGAAGGAAGCCATCGAAGAGCGCATCCGCGAGAAGACCAGCGAGAGCCTGGTCGGCAACATGGTGTCCGAGGGCACGACGCCCCGCCGCCTGACCGACCTGATCGGCTCGCTCTGCGACCTGACGAGCGGCAGCGGCGACAAGGGCACGCCCATTGTCTACATTCAGGGCTACTTCGACAACTATTCCAACGACTGAGCCACAAACAGAATATAAAAAATCGCACCTCGTTCGAGGTGCGATTTTTTGTCAATGCTCAAGTTATTCGGCGCGCTTGCGCGTCTTTTCGAGCGCATCGGCGGCGGCGTTCAGCCATGTGCCCTCGAACTCTTCGATCTTGCCCGCGTCCACAAGGGCGGCGAGCTTCGGGTCGATGGGCATCTGGGCGAGCAGGGGAAGATTGTGACGCTTTGCGGCCTCTTCGCTCTTGCCCTGGCCGAAGAGATAGATCTTTTTGCCGCAGTCAGGGCAGGCGACATAGCTCATGTTCTCCACGACGCCGACGATGGGGACGTCCATCTTTTCAGCCATCTTCACGGCCTTCTCCACGACCATGGAGACAAGCTCCTGCGGGGAGGTGACGACGATGATGCCGTCGAGCGCGATGGACTGGAAGACGCTCAGTGGCACGTCGCCCGTGCCGGGGGGGCATATCGACGAACAGATAGTCCACATCCCAGGCAACATCCGTCCAGAACTGCTGGACGACACCGCCGATGACGGGGCCGCGCCAGATGACGGGATCGGTCTCATCCTCCAAAAGCAGGTTGATGGACATGACCTCGATGCCGCTGTGGCTGACGCAGGGGTAGAGCGCGGTCTGCGTGCCGACGGCCTTGTCGTGCACGCCGAAGGCCTGCGGGATGGAGGGACCGGTGATATCGGCGTCCATGACGCCGACCTTGTAACCGCGGCGGTGCAGCGTGACGGCGAGCTGGCTCGTGACCATGGACTTGCCGACGCCGCCCTTGCCGGACACAACGCCGAACACCTTGCCGATGCGGCTTTCGGGGTGCGGCGCTTTGCGCAGGGATTGCGGCGTTGCACGCTCAGCGCAGCTCTCGCCGCAGGTAGAGCAATTATGGGTGCATTCGCTCATAGATCAGTATTCTCCTTTTTGCTGCATGGTGCGCCGTCAGCTTAACGACGGCGCGCTTAGTTTATACCGTTTGCGCGCGGAAGTCAACCGCGCGCGGCATTGGCAAATTACGCCTTGCGCTCATCGCCGAAGAGCTCGTCGGCAGCTTTCTTGGCCTCGGTCTCGCTCTCGTTCAGGCGGGCGCGGATCGTGGCGAGCAGGTCTTCACGCGACTTGCGGATGTCGGGGTGGGAGTGGAGCAGGCGGCGCTCGAAGATATCCGCACCGTCACGCAGCATGCGGGCGCGCTCGCGTACCTCGGCACGGCGCTCGGCCTTGCGCTCCTGGCTCTCCTCACGCTTTTCGGCGACATAGTCCTTGAGCTCCGATTGCAGCTCGCGCAGCTTGCCCATCTGAGCGCTGAGCTGGATGGCGCTGCGGATGGAGAGCACGGTGTCCATCAGATAGATGCCGAAGATGAAGGACGCGAGCGGCACGGTGATGGTAGGGCCGAGATTCACGATGTGCTCCCCACAGCCAGGGCTGGACAAGGTGGCACAGCAGCACGCACGCAAGGCCAAAGCATGTGTGGAGTTCAGAAGGCACACACGGCCATTGATCTGGAATTTATAATGGGAGTAGTCCCACCAGCGCATGTGGAAGAGCTTTTCCATGATCCAGCTCGTGAAGTATTCGAGGATCGACGTGACGATCGCACCGAAGATGAACGTGAGCACCGGATTCTGGAAGCCGCCGTGCAGAAGATACAGCACGAGCAGCGCGCCATGGCCGTAAATGGGGCAGAGGAAGCCGTTGAGGAAGCCTCTCTTTTCGCAGATGTGACCCTTGGGGATGGAGCAGTATAGCATCTCGCCGCACCAGCCGAGGGTGCTGTACGCGATGTAGAGCAAAAACAGCTCGCAGAGGTCTTCGAAGTTGGAAGGCAGGGGAAGGGCTTGCAGTGTGGTCATTCAATTTCTCCTTTATCAATTTGGAATTATAGGGACAGGAATGTGACGCCGTCGCGGCCGGAGAGATACGCGCTCTCGCGGTGCTGACAGGTGAAAAGCAGAATTTGACGGGATTGCTTTCCTCTAATAAAAGCTCGAGCGCGGCGCGGCAGCGCTCGTCGTCGAAGCGGACAAGTGCGTCGTCGAGCACGATGGGCGGGGGATCGTCCGCGGGCAGGGCGCTTTCGCAGATGGCGAGGCGCACGGCAAGATACAGCTGGTCGAGCGTGCCGAGGCTCAAAAGCTGTGCGTCATGGGAAACGCTCTCGCCCGTTTCGCCCGCCTGCGCGGAAAACGTGCGGTCAAGCAGGACGCTTTCGTATTTGCCGCCCGTCAGGCGGGAGAAAAGCTCGCCGGCGCGGCGGCTGAGCGCGGGAGAAAAGCGGTTTTGCAGTGCGGTGTTCGCGCTTTGCAGCGATTCCATCGCGAGGGCGATGGCGTCGTATTCCGCTTGTTTTTGTGCAAGCTCGTCGCGCTTCTGCGTGAGTGCGGCTTCAAGCTCGGCGGCGTCGCCGATGGCGCGGCAGCGGCCGGAGGTGTAGTCAAAGGTGCTCTGCGCTTCACGACGGCACCGTGCGAGCGCGTCGAGCGCAGTTTGCAGCTCCGCACGGGAGCGTGCGGGGCGCACAACTGGCTCGTCGGGAACGTCACCCTTCGGCGCGCGGGCGGAAAGCAGCTCGCAGCGCAGCGACAGGTCGCGCGCCTCGCGCGTCAGGGCGTCCAGTTCGGCGTATTTTTGCAGCGCGGCGTCGAGATATGCGCCAACGCGGGAGATGTCGCCCGCGGGGATGAGCACGAGCAGCTCGCGCGCGGCGGCATCATACAGCTTTTGCTGTGCGGCGGCGTCGGAACGCGCATCGCGCAGGGCTTGCTCTAAGACACCGCGCTTTTCCTCATGTGCGGCGCGAACTTTGCGTGCGTTGTTCCAGTTTAAGACAAGAAGTGCAGCCAGCGCAGCGCCGGAGACGATGCACCCGGCCAGAGCGACAGGGCTGGGCAATGCGGGAACAAATATAAAGAGCAGCAATAGCACGGCACTTACTATTATATAAGGTAATAGTGAGCGCGGGCGCTCGGCGGGTCTTGCGTCAAAATCAGACAGAGCAGCTTCGGCGTCATCACAGCGCTTCTGCGCGCCCGCGGCCTCAACCTTGAGGGAAGAGAGCGCGTTGAGCCTTGCGCGGCCCTGCTCCAGCGCGTCGCGTGCGGGCACATTCTGTTCAATCAGCGCGCGGCGAAGATATTCGGCTTTGCTTTCGGTGCTCTGCCATGCCTGCTGCGCTTCCGCGGCGGCGCGGCGGGCGTCCTGCGTATCGCAGAGATCGTGTGCGCGGAGCTGTTCGCGCAGCGAGGCTTCCTCGGCATCGAATGAGGCGAGGGCTTCCTCGGCCTTGCGCTTGCTGCGCGTGAGCTGCGACAGTTCCTCGAGCGCGCGCTCCTGTGCGCTGATCTCGGCCTCGAGCGCGGGGATGCGGCCGGACTTGTTGTATTTGCGGGCGTTGAGCTGCTTTTTGAGCGCGGCGGACGCTTCGCTGAACGACTGGCCCTCCTCGCCCGTGGTGATGAGCGCGGCGATGCGGCGCTCAAGCTCGGCGCTCGCGTCGACCGTCAGACTGCTCTGGCGGATGAACGCGCTGCGCTCGTAGACCTCGCACGGGACGCTGAGCAGCGTTTCGCCGCAGTCGGCGGCGGTCAGGCCGTCGACCGCTTCGCCGCTGCCGGTGTAGACGGCGGAAAAGCGGCCCATGGGACTATTCGCGCGCGCGGTGTCGCGCTGCAACGTAATGTCGCCCTTTTGACATGTGAGCGCCAGCGTGCCGCGCATCGGCGATAGTGACCATGGGGCGTAGCGGTTCTTGTCCGCCAGCGCGCCGCGCTCCCGCGGCGGAAAGCCGTAGAGCATCACGCGAAGAAACGCGAGAAGCGTCGACTTGCCGGACTCATTCGGCGCTTCTATAATATTAAGACCTTTCGAAAACGAGAGCGAACGGTGCTCCAGCTTCCCGAAAGTTGCCTCAATATGTTGGAAATCCAAGGGAAATACCTCCAAAATGAAACGGTTTTCCTATTATAACATCAATGGATGGATTTGTCTCTATCTGGCTCTGAAAAATAATTTGAAAAAAGTGAAAAAAGGTGTTGACAAAAAGGGCGAGTAGGTGCTAAGATAACACCTGTTCCGCGAATGGAGCGTGCACCTTGTAAATTAAACAACGAAACTTTGACAAGCACCAGATGAAAAACTGTGCAATATGTACAGGGCTTGCGGAGGACGGTTAAGTCAATTACGTCTGAAGTAAGGATAAAAAGTTTTAAGCTATGACAAGTAGCTCGATAAAGATTTAAGAAGCTTCGGCTTTTTAGATACCATTTTATTGAGAGTTTGATCCTGGCTCAGGACGAACGCTGGCGGCGTGCTTAACACATGCAAGTCGAACGAGAATCTACTGAAAGAGTTTTCGGACAATGGAAGTAGAGGAAAGTGGCGGACGGGTGAGTAACGCGTGAGGAACCTGCCTTGAAGAGGGGGACAACAGTTGGAAACGACTGCTAATACCGCATGAAGCATAGAGGTCGCATGATCTTTATGCCAAAGATTTATCGCTTCAAGATGGCCTCGCGTCTGATTAGCTAGTTGGCGGGGTAACGGCCCACCAAGGCGACGATCAGTAGCCGGACTGAGAGGTTGAACGGCCACATTGGGACTGAGATACGGCCCAGACTCCTACGGGAGGCAGCAGTGGGGAATATTGGGCAATGGGCGCAAGCCTGACCCAGCAACGCCGCGTGAAGGAAGAAGGCTTTCGGGTTGTAAACTTCTTTTAAGAGGGAAGAGCAGAAGACGGTACCTCTAGAATAAGCCACGGCTAACTACGTGCCAGCAGCCGCGGTAATACGTAGGTGGCAAGCGTTGTCCGGATTTACTGGGTGTAAAGGGCGTGCAGCCGGGTCTGCAAGTCAGATGTGAAATCCATGGGCTCAACCCATGAACTGCATTTGAAACTGTAGATCTTGAGTGTCGGAGGGGCAATCGGAATTCCTAGTGTAGCGTGAAATGCGTAGATATTAGGAGGAACACCAGTGGCGAAGGCGGATTGCTGGACGATAACTGACGGTGAGGCGCGAAAGTGTGGGGAGCAAACAGGATTAGATACCCTGGTAGTCCACACTGTAAACGATGAATACTAGGTGTGCGGGGACTGACCCCCTGCGTGCCGCAGTAAACACAATAAGTATTCCACCTGGGGAGTACGATCGCAAGGTTGAAACTCAAAGGAATTGACGGGGGCCCGCACAAGCGGTGGATTATGTGGTTTAATTCGAAGCAACGCGAAGAACCTTACCAGGGTTTGACATCCTGCTAACGAAGTAGAGATACATTAGGTGCCCTTCGGGGAAAGCAGAGACAGGTGGTGCATGGTTGTCGTCAGCTCGTGTCGTGAGATGTTGGGTTAAGTCCCGCAACGAGCGCAACCCCTATTGTTAGTTGCTACGCAAGAGCACTCTAGCGAGACTGCCGTTGACAAAACGGAGGAAGGTGGGGACGACGTCAAATCATCATGCCCCTTATATCCTGGGCTACACACGTAATACAATGGCGGTCAACAGAGGGAAGCAAAGCCGCGAGGCAGAGCAAACCCCCAAAAGCCGTCCCAGTTCGGATTGTAGGCTGCAACTCGCCTGCATGAAGTCGGAATCGCTAGTAATCGCGGATCAGCATGCCGCGGTGAATACGTTCCCGGGCCTTGTACACACCGCCCGTCACACCATGAGAGTCGGGAACACCCGAAGTCCGTAGCCTAACTGAAAAGGAGGGCGCGGCCGAAGGTGGGTTCGATAATTGGGGTGAAGTCGTAACAAGGTAGCCGTTCGAGAACGAGCGGCTGGATCACCTCCTTTCTAAGGAGACTTCAAGCTTTGAAAGATAAGCTTGTAACGTCCTAAGGTCAGGGTGCTGAAGATTTTTCGTTGTTTAATTTAGAGGGCGCAGGCGATGAAGTCTGCGGGAAGCGAAGATAGCTTGGGGATATAGCTCAGCTGGGAGAGCGCCTGCCTTGCAAGCAGGAGGTCGCCGGTTCGATCCCGACTATCTCCACCATTTAAGTTCATACGGGCCCGTAGCTCAGCTGGCTAGAGCGTACGACTGATAATCGTAAGGTCGGTGGTTCGAGCCCACTCGGGCCCACCAACAGATTACACCGAGCGTGTACGCGAGGTATGTATAATCGTATCTCGTCTGGAGGACGAGATACAGAAACAACAGATTTGTTGTTGGATTTGAAGACCTGGCATAAGACAGATCTTCAAATCTGGCTGCAAAAGCAGTTGGAAGATCGAACCTTGAAAACTGAACAATGTAATGAAGAAGTGATAAGCAAGGCAACAGAGAGGTCTTTTGTTTGAAAGAACAGAAGAACGTATTTTTAGTTTTAATTGTGGAACATCGTATAGATGGGTAACAATTACAATTTCGAAAATCCTGTTAAATTGCCTGCATAATTCAACTTTGAGGATCAGCAAATGATTCGATAGGTCAAGCTGAAAAGAGCGCAAGGGGAATGCCTTGGCATCAGGAGCCGACGAAGGACGTGACAAGCTGCGATAAGCCACGGGGAGGAGCAAATATCCGTTATATCCGTGGATTTCCGAATGGGGGAACCCGCTCAAGCAATACTTGAGCATCGTGCGTTGAATCAAATAGGCGTACGAAGGGAACGGCCTGAACTGAAACATCTAAGTAGGGCCAGGAAAAGACATCAACCGAGATTCCGCTAGTAGTGGCGAGCGAACGCGGAGGAGGCCAAACCGAGGGACGCAAGTTCTTCGGGGTTGCGGACAGACATCATGACCAGAGGAAATTAAGAGAACGGCGTGGGAAAGCCGGCCATAGAAGGTGAGAGCCCTGTATCTGAATGAAGACTGGCAGTCTGGATCCAGAGTACCGCGGGACACGTGAAACCCCGTGGGAAACCGGGTGGACCACCATCCAAGCCTAAATACTACCTGATGACCGATAGAGGAGCAGTACCGTGAGGGAAAGGTGAAAAGGACCCCGGGAGGGGAGTGAAAGAGAACCTGAAACCTTGTGCTTACAAGCAGTCAAAGCACGTTAAAGTGTGATGACGTACTTTTTGTAGAACGGTCCGGCGAGTTATAGTAACGAGCAAGCTTAAGGTATTGAGTACCGGAGGCGAAGCGAGAGCGAGTCTGAATAGGGCGTAAAGTTCGTTGCCATAGACCCGAAACCGGGTGACCTATCCATGAGCAGGCTGAAGTGAGAGTAAAATCTCATGGAGGGCCGAACCGACCCCCGTTGCAATGGTGGCGGATGACTTGTGGATAGCGGAGAAATTCCAATCGAACTCGGAGATAGCTGGTTCTCCCCGAAATAGCTTTAGGGCTAGCGTTATGTTAGATTACCGGAGGTAAAGCACTGAATGGTGGCGGGGCCGATAAGGTTACCAAGACCTATCAAACTCTGAATGCCGGATAATTGATGCATAGCAGTCAGACAGCGTGAGATAAGTTTCGTTGTCAAAAGGGAAACAGCCCAGACCCACAGCTAAGGTCCCAAATTCATGCTAAGTGGAAAACGATGTGGAATTGCGAAAACAACCAGGATGTTGGCTTAGAAGCAGCCACTCATTAAAAGAGTGCGTAATAGCTCACTGGTCGAGTGACTCTGCGCGGAAAATATAACGGGGCTAAGCATGAAACCGAAGCTTGGGCTTGTCGTAAGACAGGGGTAGGGGAGCGTCGAGTATGGGGTGAAGTCAGAGCGGAAGCACTGGTGGACTGTACTCGAGTGAGAATGCCGGAATGAGTAGCGAGAATTATGTGGGAATCATAATGGCCGAAAATCTAAGGTTTCTTGGGGAAGGTTCGTCCGCCCAAGGTAAGTCGGGAGCTAAGCTCAGGCCGAGAGGCGTAGGCGATGCACATACGGTAGAAATTCCGTAACCACCGAAACTTAAACAGAGGGACACTTCGAAATAGCGGAACCCGGGCGTTGGTTGACCCGGGCGAAAGGGAGCGAAATTAGAGTAGCGAAGTCCGCGATGTTCGGAGGCGAGAAAAGCTCTGAGGTATGCTAAGGTGCCCGTACCGCAAACCGACACAGGTAGATGAGGAGAGAATCCTAAGGCCAACGGGAGAAGGGTTGTTAAGGAACTCGGCAAATTGACCCCGTAACTTCGGAAGAAGGGGAGCCCCCTACGGGGGGTCGCAGAGAAATGGCCCAAGCAACTGTTTACCAAAAACACAGGTCTATGCTAAATCGAAAGATGACGTATATGGGCTGACGCCTGCCCGGTGCCGGAAGGTTAAGAGGAGATGTCAGGCAACGAAGCATTGAATTTAAGCCCCGGTAAACGGCGGCCGTAACTATAACGGTCCTAAGGTAGCGAAATTCCTTGTCAGGTAAGTTCTGACCCGCACGAATGGCGTAATGATTTGGGCACTGTCTCAACAGCCCGCCCGGCGAAATTGTAGTACTGGTGAAGATGCCAGTTACCCGCAACTAGACGGAAAGACCCCATGGAGCTTTACTGCAGCTTAATACTGAAATTCGGTAGTACATGTACAGGATAGGTGGGAGACTGAGAAATACAGGCGTCAGCTTGTATGGAGTCGCTGTTGGGATACCACTCTTGTACTGCTGGGTTTCTAACCTGCGGCCGTGAATCCGGTCGGGGGACACTGTTAGGCGGGCAGTTTGACTGGGGCGGTCGCCTCCCAAAAGGTAACGGAGGCGCTCAAAGGTTCGTTCAGCACGGACGGAAATCGTGCAATGAGTGTAAACGCATAAACGAGCCTAACTGCGACACCGACGGGTGGAGCAGTAACGAAAGTTGGAGTTAGTGATCCGGTGGTATGTGAGTGGAAATGCCATCGCTCAACGGATAAAAGCTACCCTGGGGATAACAGGCTGATCTCCCCCAAGCGTCCACAGCGACGGGGAGGTTTGGCACCTCGATGTCGGCTCGTCGCATCCTGGGGCTGAATTCGGTCCCAAGGGTTTGGCTGTTCGCCAATTAAAGCGGCACGCGAGCTGGGTTCAGAACGTCGTGAGACAGTTCGGTCCCTATCTGTTGCGGGCGTAAGAGATTTGAAGGGAGCTGTCCTTAGTACGAGAGGACCGGGATGGACGTACCTCTGGTGCACCAGTTGTCCTGCCAAGGGCATAGCTGGGTAGCTATGTACGGACGAGATAAACGCTGAAAGCATCTAAGCGTGAAACTCCCCCTAAGATGAGATCTCTCATCCTTTAAGGAGTAAGGACCCAGAAAGACGATCTGGTTGATAGGCCGAAGGTGGAAGCGCAGTAATGTGTGCAGCTGATCGGTACTAATAGTCCGAGGGCTTGACCTACGAATGAAGCAGGCAAGGCCTTGAGAGGAGCTTTGAAGTTACATTGTTCGGTTTTGAAGGTTCGATTTGAAGACATGCACCTTTAGCTCAGCTGGTAGAGCACCTGACTCTTAATCAGGGTGTCCAGGGTTCGAGTCCCTGAAGGTGTACCATCCCACTGGATGGGAGCACCATCCAGTGGGGACCCCACGACGCAAGGCATGGCCCGTTGGTCAAGTGGTTAAGACAGCGGCCTCTCACGCCGTTAACATCGGTTCGAATCCGGTACGGGTCACCATTTTCCGAACTTGATAAATGAATAAAGGTTTGTTACTGTAGAGATGCAGTTGCAATACAGCAGTTGGTGCTGATTAGGGCGAGGGTCCACCCGTTCCCATCCCGAACACGGAAGTTAAGCTCGCTTCTGCCGACAATACTTGGCTGGAGACGGCCCGGAAAGATAGGTAGCGCCAACACTCCTCCTTAGCTCAGTCGGTAGAGCACGCGGCTGTTAACCGCGGTGTCGTTGGTTCGAGTCCAACAGGGGGAGCCAAGAGTGCCGCCACTCTGGTGGCGGCACTCTTTCTTTTTTAAAAATTAGGGATAGACAATCACTTGGGCCTTTAGCTCAGTTGGTTAGAGCGGCCGGCTCATAACCGGTTGGTCCTGGGTTCGAGTCCCCGAAGGCCCACCACACAGGGGTATAGCTCAGTTGGTAGAGCAGCGGTCTCCAAAACCGCGTGTCGAGAGTTCGAGTCTTTCTGCCCCTGCCATAAAAAAATACTTTACAAGTCCGCTTGTAAATGTTATAATAAATCTGTTCTTTGATTAGAACGCCTTAGTAAATGGCCAGGTAGTTCAGCTGGTTAGAACGCCGGCCTGTCACGCCGGAGGTCGAGGGTTCGAACCCCTTCCTGGTCGCCATTTGCTGCTGTAGCTCAGTAGGTAGAGCGCATCCTTGGTAAGGATGAGGTCGGCAGTTCGAATCTGCCCAGCAGCTCCACAAAAAACCTTGAAACCGCAATGGTTTTGAGGTTTTTTCTTTTTTTGAGATAGCCCTCAAATACCTCAATTTATGGGTTCTGCTAAACATCCTGCTAAAGATCGTGCTAAACGAAAAAATGTTTGCAAGGAGTGTCATCTTACGCAGAGACCTTTAATAGCTGCATAAGTTTCGCTGCGAGGTCAGGATTCTCCTGAATTAGTTTCAAAATTTCGGATGGATCAAGAGTTGCTGGTGTCTCACTCTTTTTTTCAAGTGATGGATAAAAACTTGATTCAACCATCGAGGCAAGCTGCTGCTTTTCGGCTTCAAGCGCTTCATTGTAATGATGCATAAGTACTTCAGGGGATTGCCCAGCGTTAGCAGCGACAAGTTGATAATTGTTTTTCGTCAATCTGATTTTGTGCATCTGCCCTGACTTGCGTAGGCCCTGAAGATCAATTTGATCTGTGATATTCATTGTACTCTGCCATTCCTTAAAGGATTTGCAGAGATTATTTGGATCAACAGGGCGTCCATCGGGTTGACAAATCAGAAAACCGTTGTCCTGATATTCTGGACCAAGGAGTTCTTTCGCTTTGTTGATTTCCGCAATGCGCTCTTTGATTTCTTGAACCAATGGACGAGTTAGGTACTGTTTTCTCAAACTGCCCTCC
>VOFJ01000155.1_pt1 | contig 116000 bp, 102 predicted proteins | sample 5384081 | NCBI WGS metagenome assembly VOFJ01 (sample SAMN12384729, study PRJNA508395) | human gut metagenome | isolation source: healthy gut I | host: Homo sapiens
AGAAAGTCCATCGCTTCCGGATTGTTATTGATGTCAACGAATGCCCTGTCGGGAATCCCGAAAGCCGGAAAGTCCTCCAGGTTGACGGTCAGTACCGTATAGGCTTCCCCGGTCTTCGGTACTTCCAGGCTCAAGGCAAGCCAGCCGTTCGGATAAAAACCAGGGACAAGTTTCAATTTCCTTTTATGGTATGGATATGTATTGCCATGCCGGTTCTGACCGGAATCCATGATTTCGAAATCTTCTTCGCCCTCGGTAAATGACCGCATCGGGCAGGATACATCATAATAGCAGCCGTCTTCGTGACAGCACAGGTATTCCTTTTCCTTCGGAGAGGATGATGACATATTTCTTTTTTCATGACTTTATGGTTTTAATGGTGGATACTTGATTTTATGAGGCGACAAGGCTTATCCTCTCACCGAAAAAGGAGTCGTCCACCCCATATACATGCCGGACCGAACAGTCATTGTTGGACCGTTCGTTATCCAGACAGAGACGGAAACCGTGATAGTCCTTGACTTCCAATTTCAGCTTTACGTCCCGTTTCAGTTCCATTTCAAGCAGGCTTCCACCACCATACGTCGAACTGAAAAGTCCGCAGCAGTTCCCTTTGGGTATGATGACTTCTTTCAGAGAGAAACCGGCATCGTACAAATCTTTCAGGCTTACCCTGCCGATATATGTCAGCAGGTTCGCCCCGCAGCAGGAGTTGATAAGCTCCTCGTAGAATTGTTCGTAGGAAACCTGCTCCTTGCCGTTCCGGTTCTTACGGTTCGGAAAACGCCCGTAAGCCCTGTAGCCGTGCTCTGTCAAGATTTTCTTTACTCTCGCCGGATTGAGGTTCAGGCTGTCCACCATATCCCCGAAGTAGGATTCCTCGTACCTGTAACCGCCCTGCGATTCAAACCAGTTGGAGTTGATGCAGTCATAGTTGGAAAGCATCTCCACACGGATAGGAATGTCGTCCGTGTGCCTTACCAATTCCTTCACCACGTCCGAATCGTTGCGGCTGTAAATCTCGTCACGGATTTCATCTTCGTATTCATCGAAGAAGTCATCGACCGCTTCCCCGTCAAAGTCATGGAATACGGCACATTCCTCTTTCAGTTTCGCAATAATCTCACGGACAGCCTCCCATTCGGCATCGCTGTACCACTCGTCTGCCTTTTCCCACAAATGTTCGCGGCTCTTGCTGTCAAGGCATTTTTGAATCAGTCCGCAATGGTTGTCAAGATTGTCATTGTAGTCCGTCCATATTAGCGTATAGGCCGGTTCCATCAGGGATTTGATGAAATCCAATGTCAATGTTTTCTGTTCATCCATTTTTGTTACCTGTGTACGGCAGGATTCCTTTTCCCGTACATACCGTTATAAATGACGGAAGCGACCTTCCGGCCGCCTCCTTATTACTCTCGTTATCCATACAGTTCCTTCACGATCTTGTCATATATTTCCTTTGCCATTTCCGTATTCCGGTTGAAGTGGAAATAAGCCGTGTATCTGTATCCTGTTCTTGGCACTCCTCCGCACTGCCGTATCGCCATGTCTATGTCCCAGTCGATATCACCTATGCCGAGCGATATGCTTGCGTTCTGCAACATGCACCGGGCAAGTTTCAATGCGGAATCCTTCTTGTCTTCCTTGCGCAGCCTGTCGAAAGCCATCAGCGCGATTTCCCTGTTTGCTATCGTTATCGTATCCATGACCGTCATTTTCAGTTCAATGCAAGTGAGTCTCTTTTCCTGTCACGGCTTGCCAGCATCCCGAAATGGATGCTGAATATGCGCCGGCTGAAGCAGAGCGGCGAGTTGTATTCCACCCGTTGCCACAGGGTAAAGTGGTTGTCGGAGAATGACCATCTGAAATATCCTGACAACGAGCCGAATAGCGGATTGGCATTCCTGTTTATCAGGAACCTGTTCACATCCACGATGTGCCCTGCCGTCAGGAGAATGTTCAGTATCTCCACAAACGCCATTTGCGAATAGGGGTCAACCGGCATTACCGGTCCTTTGAAGTTGATTTCCATCTTGTATATGTTTATACGCTTTAATCGTAATTGTCATCGAATACCTCGAAGCGGGGAATACCCGTGTCGAAATAGTTGCTTGATATGCCCGGATAGTACAGCAGGCTGTCATCCCCGCTGTCCGGGCAAGGCTCATCGTCGATATAGGCCGCATTTCCATAAAGTTCGATATAGTGCGCCACCAGCAGGTGCGGGTCTTCCGTACTGATGTCATGCCCGTAACGGTCACACCAGTCGAAGAAGCAATCCTTGTCGGGTTCCTCCAGCTGTTCCATCGCCTCCCTTATCTCGAAGAAGTTGGAACACAGCCATTCCCGGTTGATGAGCAGGTCCGGGATTTCCTCCCATTTCGTGTACCTGTATTCCGGAGTTTCCTCTTCGGGAAACAGTTCGGAGCAGGTGCACAGGAATTCCCCCATGTCGCCGAAGTCGGACATTTGCAGCAGGTTGTCTTTTTCCTGCCCCATGTCTATGAGATGCTGCGTGGTCACTGCCACTTCTGCCTGATTCAAGTCCATGATATTCTTCATTATAGTTTATGATTCGGAACCGGGGATTTCATTCCACAGGCTCCAAAAGGTCCGCACCCCGGCAGTGCAGGGTTTTTCGGGATAATACCGGAGCCTCCGGCGAGGATGATTTTCCCGAAAACCGCTTGCGGCATGACCTTGCCCTGCCGGTAAGGGGGCGGGCTACCTTTGCCTGTGGAATGGAATCTGCGGTTTCTCATTTGTTTTTCCATTTTTCAGTTCATGATGCGCTGGCTTCCCCAGCTGATGTGTATCTTGCCTTCGCTGTCCCGTTCCCTGACCAGCAGGCTCTCGATGACGGACATGGTGACGTCGAACTCCTCGAAGATTTCCGACTGTTCCTTTACTTCGCCCGTCTTGATGAACTCGTTCAGCCGCTCTTTGGTAAGCACCAGCGCCATCAGGTTCTACTGCTCCACGGAGTCCTTGTAGGTGACATAATGCACGTCCTTCAGCTCTTTGGAGTCGAGACGGATGAAACGGAAGTAGAACTGCTCCATCTTCGGGATGTTCCATTGCAGGGATTCAAGTATCACGTCGTTGCAGGTGGGTATGTTCACCGAACTGCTCAGGCTCTGCTGCGTGCAGACCAATATGCCGTTGATGGTGGAATCGAACTCCGTCACGATCCTTTGCCGTTTCTTGAACGCCACGTCGCCCTTGACCACAAAGACGGGACGGTCAGGAAAACATTCGCGGAGACGGCTCCCGTAAAGGTCGAATGCGGCTATGGACGTGCAGCCGACAGCCACCTTGCCGGGTATCTTCCGTACCAGCCTTTCGATGTACCTTGTCTTGTTCGGAATCCGTCTCCGGAATAGCCCTCTATCAGGTGTGGGACGGAGCAGGCCTTGATGAGCAGCTTGATCTGGCGCATAAGCCGGAGTCCGGCATCCTTCTTTGCATCCCCCCGTGCTGTTGTAATACAGTTCGCAGATGCGGCAGAACTCCTCGACGATGACACGGTAAACCTCACGCTCGCCGTCGGACGGGCTGACGGTATGTGTCCGTATCTTGTATTTCTCTCCTGCAAAGTCCCTGAACTTGCGTGTAATGACGGTCTTCCCGATAAGGCCGGCCAGCTCCTCCTTGTTATAGACATCCTGGTTCTGCTTCTCAATGCCGAACACGGTGGATTTCCCCGGACAGTGGCAGGCACGGAAAAGCACATGCCCCCTGAAAGCGGGGAACGGCTCACCATAGTGCGGATTGTTATCTTCCTCTATCTCCTTGTCCCTGTTCTCGTGGTACACACGACTGCTCCAACAGACCATGTTTATGGAATTGTTATATAACAGCTCAAACTGGCTGTACAGTTCGGCGATGTTGTTGCGTGTGGTCGTACCGGTGTCGAGTATCTTGTATTTGAGGCGGCGGAAGAGACCGAGGATATGCCTTGTACGTTGTGACGACGACGGGTTGGTTATCTCGTCCGACTCGTCGAAAACAAGGCACAGTTTTCTTGAACTGCGTTTGACAAACCTTGCCATGCCCCGTTTCAGCTTGCCGAGCATGGAGGTGGATAGGACGATGAACACGCCTTCCGGCACAGCTTCCAGGTCGGCATTGTTCCTTGCCACCCGGAACTGTTCCCTGTTTATCGAGAGGAAGGGTATCCATGTCATATTGGTGGCGATGGCAGGAGCCAGTATGATGACATTCCGTACTTTGCGGAATTTGAGCAGGTATTTGGCACGATGGTACACGGCGGCTGTCTTGCCAGAGCCTTGCTGCCAGTTCAGCAGCGCGTGGCGTTTCTGCAAGACGAGGTTCAGGTCGTGTTTCTGGAGCGTGGTAAACTCGCAGGTCTCGCCGTCCTTGTTGATGAATGCACACCGGTCCAGGTATTCTTTCAGCCTGCCATCTTCCTCCATTTCCGGGAACTGCCGGTTCTGCATTTCGTACTCTCTCCGCTTGCGTCGGATCAGTTTCTCCGCCGCACGGATTTGATGCATGTTCTTTTCTGTCGGCACTTCCGGCATGGGCAGTTCAGTACGTTCCAGCACGAGGTCGTTGATACTTGCCGCCTTGTGCGGAACTTTGTCAAGGAGTCGCGGAGCATATTGTTTCAGTTTGAAGCCGTATGAGGTCTTCACCAATGCCACTTCCTTGCGAGGTACGGTATTTTGCGAGGTGATGTACCTGCGGATGACGGCAAGCACTTTCTTCGGGGTCAGTTTGTTCTTCTCCCATTGCTCCACCTGTTCCCGCGTGGAGTTCTCAGGCGGTTTCTGGTTACGGAACTTCGTGACCAACGCTTCCGCCCTGTCTATATGTTTGTTCAACTTGGCGTGCGCCTTCAGCTCGTACATGTACTTGGCAAGTTTGTACTCGAACAGCTCAAGTTCTTCCTTGTCGATCCGGTTGGTTTCGCGCATCAGGTCGAAACGCAACCGGTGTTTCATCGCCCTTGCCTCGCCGATGCGCTTTTTCAGCTCGTCCGCCGTTATGAATTCTTCCGCGTTGTAAGCCTGCATCTTGATGTGGCCCGATTTACGGAGAAATACCATGATTTTCGTATTGAAGTCATGGACTCCGACTGCGGCAAAGGCTGACGGGGCCAACTTCGTCTGACCGACAAATGAGAAATTGCCGTTTATACCGGTTATCCGTGTCTTCTCCCAGAACCCGCTCTGCATGAAAGAGCATGGCACGATGACCATCAGGATTCCTGCCGGATTAAGCACATCGTAAGCCTTGTCCATATAGTATTCCTGCGACAGTTTGTAGTCGAACTTCAAGTTAAAAGGAGGATTGCCGATGATAACATCGAAACGTTGTTCCGGATAGTATTGCCGGATGTCGCATTTCTCGATATGGGCTTCCGGGTAGAGGTATCGTGCGACAGACACGGCCTTGCCGTCAATGTCGAATCCGTAGGCATTATACGGGTTAGGCAAATAGTTTGAAGAAATTGCCCATACCGCAACACATGTCAAGAACCATTTCGGATGAGACAGGACACAGCATATCCACCATGTCCCGGCATATGTCGTGCGGGGTGAAGAACTGTCCCATCTCGAACTCCTTCTTCGCTTCGGCATACTCGTGGTAGCTGGCAAAGTCGGACTGTTTGAGGTTGTGCAGCCCTCCGATACCGGTATAGCAGTTGTAGATGCTCTCCGCCGGAATGAGGTTCTTGCCGGAGTCTATGGCGAAAAGTATCTTCTCGTTGACTTCGGCACGCATACCTTGCGGTATCTGTTGGGGGATGATGGCATACATACTTTATCAGTTGTTTATCGTTAAAAATGAAAACACCCCCGCAAGGATGCCTTACGGGGTGCTGTGTAAATCTTATCATGGTCAGTTTTCTCTTAGGGTGATTTCATCCAGACGCAGACGCTTGAAACAGCTTCTCGGCTGCCGCGCTGTCCTTGAACCGGACATCGATACGTCCGTTCTTGTAGAATCGGATTTGCTCGGCATTGGTGGTCGTAAGGTCGTACCAGTCTGTGACAGAAATGTCGTTGTCATCAAAACGGATAATCATCTTTGAATTTCCATTCAGTATGTCATCCGCACCGTAGGCAATGCCGGCACACAGGGTTTCCAGTTCTCCGCCGTAGTTGTAGGAGATTCTGTTCCTTTGGTTGTATTGCATGGAAAAATCGTCGAAACGGATGATTTCGGGAAAGATTATCTTGTCCTTCTTCAACTCCGTCTTGACTTTGCTCCAGTATGCCGGTTTGACAACTTTGTTCAGGCGTGCGAGCAGTTCTTCCACGGCCGTTTCCCGGAAACTCTTGCCGCCCAAGTGTTCGATGACTACATCTACATATGTGTCATAAACAGGACGGAAGCCCATCGGAAGGGTCTTTTCGTCTATTTTATACTCAGGAACCGACACGTTGTAAGTTCTATTGAAATAAGAAATAATACGGTTAGCAAAGTTCGCGTTGGCGTTTCGGTTTTTATCCACCAGGTCGTTAATCAGGTCGAACGGCTTGAACTCGTTGTGTGAATAGTCGTCCCTGTCGTTATGGTAAGTGTAGAAATCACGCATGGAAACCTTGCCGTTCTCCTCGTAATGGAACTTGCGCTCGGCTTGATACTGTTCCGCCTCCTCCTTGAAGACGGCGTACCAGCGGTCAATCTGGTCGAGTGTCTTGTAAAGCAGGTTTTGCTGCGTCTGGCAATAGACACGATCCTGTTCCGTAATCTTGTCCTCGTTTCTCACTTGTACGCTCAGAATGCCTTGAAGCAGGTCGGGAGCGTTGCCGGCCTTGGGTGCTGTTGTCGTTTGCATATCTGTTGGTTTTAAATGTTAAAAATTATCCGGTTTAATCCGGTAGAAATAAGTGATGTGCTTTTCCATGTCCTTGACTATCTTGACCTGCTCGGGATGGAAGTTGAGCCTCCTCGTTTCGACCGGGGCATTAAACGTTTTCCCATTCGGCGGAAGGTAAGAAACATATTCCCGACGGAAACACCATAACACGATTTGATTATCCCAATTTCCCTTGAACACCGTTCCTTCGTAGTCCTTCAGGAACTGCCGGAACTCGGCTTCGTCCCGAAAAGCGATATCAAAGCCTTGATAGAGATTGCCGTTTTCCGATTCCTCCCTTTTGTGTAGGTAGAACTTCCGGTAGGTCTCGGTCGTGAAATCTCCATACCTGGGATTGGGTTCGGCATAAAACCATAACGGTACCTTAGCCAGAAATGACACCGAACCGTTGGCGCAAGCACCGCAATGCCCCCAGTCCTTGAACACCCCTTCCGTCCATTTCAGGAATTTCAGTTCCTCCGGATTCACGGAGTGGAATGCGCCTCCGCTGACACTCAGACGGATATTGCCGTCCTCTTCCCACACGAAAGGCACATACGGCTGTTCGCATACGGAAAGATATCCTTCTTTTGCACTCCTGCTGTCAATAAGGGCGTTTCCGTAATAATCCCCGTGTTCGGTTACATATACCAGCCTGTCTCCGATTTGCGGTGTAATCTTAGAGCGTGTCCGCTCAATGAGTTCCACATAACTGTTGGCCATATCCACATCTTCCTGTGTCAGCCAATGCTGGTGGTCGTATGAAACATTCCGCTCTCTGAGTGTTTCGATACTGTACTTTTCTTTTGTTACCTGCTGTGACATAACAATTTATTTTTAGTGATCCGGCTTTTCGGGGCCGGAGTTCCCGTAACTACAGGCCATAAAAGGTCGTGTCCCGTACATGCAAGGTTGGCGGGAAAAATACCGCAAGCCCTCCGGGCGAGGATGATTTTTCCACGACACCCGGAGGGCTTGACCTTGCTTGTACGAGCAGGACACGGGTTACCTTTGCCTGTGAGTTACGGGGATTCGGCTACGGTATGGCTGTCATGTCCGCTGTATATGTTTCTTGAAATGACCGTGATATTTTATGCCCGAAAATTACCGGCAATCACGAAAAAATGCTACCTTTTGCATCAAGAAAAAAGAGTTATTTGAAAGCATGAGGAATATAGTGATTCTGAACAGCTTGGCATTTTCTTATCCGTTGCCCATTCTCATGCGAGTTGAATATAATTCGTTGATAGTCAAATAAAGTACTTCATACTATCACAAATATAAGGAATATCAAGCATTGACCAATAAATATTTCGTATATTCGTGGCTCAGAAATACAATAAGATACAGAGATGAAGATAATCAACGAACAATTACTCGACGAGACCCAGGCCAAAAGCCTTGCAGTCTCCCCCGCCTGCGAATGAACTATAATTTCCATGAGAGATTGGATGATCCGATCAATCGGTTACTGAATGCCATGGAGCCCGGTACGTATTTGCGTCCGCACCGGCATTTAAATCCGGCGAAAGACGAGATCTTCTTGTTGCTACGTGGGAAGGTAGCGGTATTCTTGTTTGACGAGGAAGGGAATATCACGGAGAAAACGATACTGAATCCAAAGGAAGGCGCTTATGGAGCGGAGATCAAGGCAGGGACATGGCACGGGCTTCTGGTACTGGAATCCGGATCGGTTATTTATGAGATAAAGCAAGGGCCGTTCGCGCCGCTAGCACCGGAGAACCTAGCGCCTTGGAGCCCCGAGGCGGAAGATACGGAGGGAGTAAAGAAGTATCTGGAATGGCTCGAGAGCCAAATATGATTGATGATACTTTTAGTATAACAAGCTAGCGATCAGCCTCGTATAACAAGAGCTATCCGAGGGTTTTAACAATGCCCATTCTAAAGTGTTTACGATGCCCATTATAAGGAGCTTACAATGGGCATCGTTACCTCCTTATAATAGGCATTGTTATTATTTCTGGAAAACCTTCGTCGATTTAATCATCACGTCTTGTAAAGGACGATCGTTCTTATCCGTCTTTACCACGGAGATCTTCTCTACGATATCGAAGCCTTCCACTACCTCGCCAAAGATCGTTACCGAGCCATCCAGATGCGGAACGCCACCGATCGTCTTATAAATCTCACGCCGTTCGGCCGGGATCACTACCGGGCCTAATACCGCCAACGTATCTTCTACCAAGATGGACGCACGGGCATGTAACTCATTCTCCAAGGAATCGGCGGCCAAAGAAGGATCTTGCTTTTTCAGCTCATCCCGGAATTTATAGTACAACCAGTTCCGTCGGATCTCATTGATACGAGCCTCTTTCTCCGCAAGCTCCTTGTCGTCCAAGACTTTCCCTTGCACAAAACAGAACTGCGTACCGGCGGAGGCACGCTCCGGATTCACGGCATCGATCTCTTTCGCGTCGATCAAAGCGCCTTTCTTATTAAAATGATTGGGTAATATCTCGGCGGGAACGGTATAACCACCATCGCCATCCCCATACAAGGCACCCGGCTCATGTGCTTTACTCTCCGGATCACCACCTTGCACGACAAACTCCTTGATAACACGGTGGAAAAGCATGCCCTCATACTCGTTCGACTGGCAGAGCTTTATGAAGTTATCCCGGTGAAGAGGCGTGTCGTCGTATAGCAGGACGGTGACGTCTCCCATCGTCGTCTTGATTTTCACATATACGGGTTTATTCGGGTCCAAAGGCTTATCCCCACAAGCTACCAACGTGAGCAAGAGCAGGAACAGCGAGAAAATTTGTCGTTTCATACCTGTTTTATTTATCGGATTAAGTAGTTACAAAGCCGGTTATTCCTCCGCATAGATCAACATCTGGCAATTCTTGCAGTCGAAGCGCAAACGCAAGAGCGTTTCCTTATAGCGCAGGAAGTAAAGGCTCCTTATAGGGAGACTTCTGCTTCTGGTAGGTAGGGCACCATCCCATACTGTACCGCAGGCAATGTTTCGTGAACATCAAAGGGACATCCTTCCGGGGAGACAACTCGAAAGCGTCTTCCACGGCAGTCACGCCATGCGCCTTATAAAAAAGGCACCAGCCTTGCTATTGGAGACATTCCCTAAATAGGTCAGACATTTCTCTGGGAAAGGGATTTCCAGAGTCTCGCCTACACACGGTTCTTTACCGGACGAGCCTCTTCCCTGCGGTAACGAATCCGCCGGGTAGAGATAAGCCTCTCCACCCCTTGCCTACGCATCTCGGCCAATAAAGAAGAAGGAACAAACCAGTTATCGGACATCGCCACGGTGACCTCCGCCGCCTCAAAAGGCGTATTTCCCAGCTTAGAGAGCTGGGTACGGATATTCTCCGCCTGCTCCCGCCGGGCCGGTTCTTTCTCGAACGGCTGGGTAAGCATGATACGGGCTCCTGTCTCGTCTGTCATACTTAACGTGAAGCCAAAGGCGTTATCTTGAAATTCCATCCGGACAGAGAGCTTCCGCTCGGCGGATGGCTTGGATAGCAGTTTATCAAACTCTTGATCGAAATTCCGGTACAAAGGCATCTTCGGACGGATCGCCGGGCGATCCAGCGTAAAGATCCGGTTCGCCTCCACACGGTTTACCCGGAAGCCCTCCAACTCCCCTTTCTCATTGAAGAAGGTAAGCCCGTCTCCGTTATTCAATTGTTTCAGTCCGGCGATCGTGAAAGAGTTTCCTTTCAGTTCTTTCACCGTACCCACCGGCTCCCCCAAGGACTTAGGCGTATCAAAGCTGGTGATATCCTTCGTGCGCTCCTTCCATAAGAAAGGCGTGAAACCCCGGTTGAAGCTTTTCTCCGCCACAGGTTCGAACGTGTAAGCGCTATGCCCGGCCGAGGCACGACGGTATTCCGGCCGACGGGCCAAGATAGCGTCCAGTTTCTTCCGGTACCAAGCCGTTACGTTTTTCACGTAAGATACATCCTTCAAACGACCCTCGATCTTCAAGGAAGAGACACCGGCATCCAACAGCTCCTCCAAGTATTCTCCCCGGTTCATATCCTTCAAGGATAAGAGATGCTTACCCGATACGATCTCCTTCCCGTCCGCATCGATCAAGCTATAAGGCAGGCGGCAATACTGAGCGCATTCCCCCCGGTTGGCGCTTCGTCCGCTCAAGGCGGCACTCAGGTAACACTGGCCGCTATAGCTTACGCACAGCGCCCCGTGTACGAAGACCTCCAGAGGCACGGTCGTTCGCTCGGCGATCTCCCCGTATCTGGTTCAGCGATAGCTCCCTCGCCAATACGACTTGCGTGAAACCTACCTCTTGCAGGAATCTCACCTTCTCCGGCGTACGGTTATCCGTTTGCGTACTGGCGTGCAAGGGGATGGGCGGAAGGTTCAACTGGGTGATACCCATGTCTTGAACGATCAAGGCATCCGCCCCGGCCTCGTAAAGCTGCCAGATCATTTGCTCGGCCTCTGCCAGCTCCTCTTCTTTCAAGATAGTGTTCAAGGCCACGTAAATACGAGCCGAATAGAGATGGGCGTAATCGCAAAGCTGCCGTATATCGTCCAGCGTATTACCGGCGGCGGCACGGTCCGAACTTCGGGGCACCGATATACACGGCATCGGCGCCATGGTTTATCGCCTCCCTGCCGCAAGAATCAGATCCTTAGCGGGAGATAACAGTTCTATCGAACGGAGTTCTTTTCTCATTTACAAGCTTCCTAGTTTTTTAATATCTTCCCGGCGGAACGGGGTCTCTTGGTATACGTAATAGTTCAGCCAATTGGTGAATAGCAGGTTCGCGTGCCCCCGCCAACGTACCACCGGGCCTTGCGCCGGATCGTTATTCCGGTAATAATTACGAGGCTTGTTGATGGGCAATCCCTTCCCCAAATCACGCATATACTCATCATTCAGCGTATAGGGCGAATACTCGGAATGGCCGGTGATGAAGAATTCCCGTCCGCCACGAGCCATCGCCATATAGACGCCGGATTCCTCGCTCTCGGACAACAGGGTCAGCTCGGATACTTTCATGATATCCTCCCGGCGAATCTCGGTATGACGGCTATGAGGCACGAAGAACTCGTCATCGAACCCCCGGAAGATCGGAACAAACGGTTCCCGGAGCGAATGACGGAAGACTCCGAACATCTTGGCCGGCAAATCATATTTAGGCACCCCATAGAAATGGTATAGCCCCGCTTGCGCCGCCCAGCAGATATAGAGCGTGGAGGTAACATGCGTACGGGCCCAATCGAATATCTGCGTGATCTCCTCCCAATAACTAACTTCCTCGAAAGGCATCTGCTCCACGGGAGCGCCCGTCACGATCATCCCGTCGTAGAAATCATCCGCCATCTCATCGAAATCCTTATAAAATTCCTGCATATGCTCGATGGGCGTATTCTTCGGCGTATGTCCCTTGATCTTCATGAAATCAAGTTCCACTTGCAGGGGTGTATTACTGAGGAGGCGAACCAAGTCCGTCTCGGTCGTTATCTTAAGGGGCATCAAATTCAATACGACTACCCGAAGGGGGCGGATATCCTGCTCCGACGCGCCGCAAGGAATCCATCACGAAGATGTGTTCCTTCTTCAGCAGCTCGATAGCCGGTAAGTTCTTTTGTAAATTTAATGGCATTTTCTATCTCTGATTTTATATGAGCGCAAAGATAATGAGAATTTTCTCATTATCGCTTATACTTCGCCACCATGATCACGGGGTTATCCTCCTCGTGCATACCGCGGCGATCTCCTTTAACTTGCCTTTGAGGTGTCCTTCTTGATAGGCCTCGACAAGTCGGGGGGGTATTTATCCGCCACGTGAAGGCGATCTCGTCGTTATTGAAGACCGTGAGGTCGAAAATCTCGTCCACGAGGTTGGCGATCGGTACTTCTTTCGTGAAATCATCGTTATACAGGACATACTCAGATACTTCCTTTGTCTCCCCTATCGTACACCAAATCGGTTCTCATCAACCGATAGTAGGTATCCATCATCGCCAAGTTCAACTCTTTCTTTACGGTCTGCATAAAACAATAGCGATCCGTAACCACACCCGGGAAAAGAAAGATCTCCGGGCTCATGGATTGAATAGAGGGAGTCCTTACGATAAAGGGCTTTAATCCATCAGCGGGCGAATAGGTGTAGACCGTGTCGCAAGATGGCTCCGTAAGTAGCCAACGATCCCCTCGTAAGGGACGATACAAGGGTTATTAACCATACCTATGCCCTTTCGTCGAACAATACTTGCGACACCTTTTTCTCAAAAGGAATCTCTATCTCTTTCGAGACGCTCCCGTCTTGCTTGGATATGAGCTGGAACAGATTTCTAGGCTCCAAGTCCTCCTCCTTGGTCGTGAAATTGAATGTGCGTCCACTATTGGAATCCTGGACGATGAAATGCTCATTGTCGAAATCATACAGGGAATAAAAAGCGCTAAAATCCGCAAACCCGTCCCCATTGAACTTAAAACGTCGCTTGAAATTGCCGTACAAATCATAGACCAGCACACTGCCATCGGCCCTATTCCCCCCACGAATATCTCCCTTTCTCGTCATCCAGATAGACACCGCTCGTTGCGGCATACTCCTCGTTCCCCTGCCCTTTCCGATTGATATGCCGAATAGCCTTACCTTTCCGGTCATAAATAAAGATATCACCATCGACGGCCCACATATTTCGTATGATCATCACATCCTTCCCAATCGCCTGCAACCAGCCTAGCGTCACGAACTCGTCCGTCGTCTCCAACGGAATATATTCCACATCAAAAAGATCTTGCAAGATCAGTTCCTTTTTGGGATAATCTTTCGATACGTCCACCACGATAAGATCCTCTTTCTCTTGGGTAGAAGAGGTACCGCAACCAACCATACCTCCCGTTAATAAAAACATTCCCGCCGCTATCAAGCTCTGTCTCATAATAGTCTTTTCTTTTAGTTTAAATTTAAGGATAAAGGCAAATAACATTCACCCTGTGCAATATAGGGAATTTTTAATGGCTACGCAAAGATTTGTTCGAAAAATTCGTAAATATCTCACTATTTAATGGTTATTATAAATAAGAAAACCAATGGAACCCATCCTATAACTCAATGGGATCTTGTTCGTATTCCATTGAGTTATAGGATGGGTTCCATTGGTTTATAAATTGATATCCATATATCTGCTTTAGGTATAAGGATTAGAAACCTCCCCCTAAAGCCTTATACAGGTATACCACCGACAGCAACTCATCCAGCACGGCATTGTTCAAACCGATCTGGGCGTCCAGCAAACCACGCTGGGCATCCAATACGTCCATGTAGCTGATGACACCGTTGATGTATTGCAGTTGGGCGAGTTCCAGATATTTACTGGCGGAGGCTTCCAGATTCATGCGGGAAGCACGGATCTCCTTCACCTTGCGGACGGTCACGATAGCGTTGTTCACCTCCTTGAAAGCGCCTAATACGCTCTTCTCGTAACTATAGACCTCTTGCTCGTAACGAGCCTTCGCCGCTTTCACTTTCGCCTTGTTCTTCCCCATGGCGAAGATCGGCTGCAACAGGCTTCCGGCAATAAAACCTGCCGGACTCTTCAAGATACTGCTTAACTCATCGCTCTCGAAACCGTAATTACTTGTCAAACGGATCTTCGGGAATAAGTCCGTTTGCGCCACACCCACCTGAGCGTTCGCCGCCCGAAGCTTAAACTCCGCTTGACGCATATCCGGCCGGCGCTCCAGCAAAGAAGACGGTAAGCCGATCGGTAAGGCATCCGGCAGGTGTTGGTCGCTCAAGGCCACGGGGGATATCATCCGTATACTCGCCCAACAACATGCTGAGGTCGCTTTCCTTGATCTTGATCTGACGCTCCAGCGAGGGATCAAGGTCTCGGTACGGGCCAACTCCACTTGGGCTTGGTTGTAAGCCGTCTCGGAAGTAAGTCCGCCCTCATAGCGAAGCTTCGCCAAGCGAACACCACGGCGTGCGTCCAAAGTTTGCTGTACGATCGACAACTCTTGGTCCAAGGCGCAAAGTTGATAATAATTGGCGGCAACCTCGGCGATGATGGTCAATCGCAAGGCACGTTGTCCTTCCACGGTCTCCATATAGGAAGCGATGGCTGCCTCATTCGCCCAGCGAAGGTTGCCCCATAAATCAAATTCCCAAGACAAAGTCAGCTTCGCCCCAAATTCTGGATCGGGCTTTGGGTTATCCCTCCATAATTCAAGCGTTCCTTTTGCGCATAGATATTCGCTCCCCACCTCCGGCAGCATACTCGCGTAAAGAGATCCGCTTGGCGGCGATCATCTCCTTCACCTTGGCGGCGGCGATCTTCATATCCTTATTATTATCCAGCGCCTTTCTGATCAGATCCTTCAAGGCCTCATCGGCGTAAAAGGCTCTCCCATGGGATATTCTCCACGGATGCCGTATCGGTCGTATCCGTATAAGCCTCGATCCGGTCCGGCAGGTTCAACTCCGGACGTACGTACCGCTTTCCGATCTTGCAGGAAGAGAACGCCAGCATAGAAACGACGAAAGCGGCTATATAGAAATTCTTTGTCATCATAATTTTCCGTTTTTGTGTCTCTTTAAAATAGAGGTTACCACTTCTCTTTCTTTTTGAGCGATACGTTCCATACGCATCTTTCCCTTTATCTTATAGATCAAAAACAAAGAAGAAGGGAACCAACACGATACCTACCGTAATCGCCACCAGCATACCGAAGAACACGCCCGTACCGATACTATGGCGGGAAGTTGAGCCCGGTCCGCTGGCTAACACCATCGGAAGCATACCCAACACGAAGGCCAACGAGGTCATCAAGATCGGGCGGAAACGCATCTGGGCGGCATGGATAGCGGCTCTCACCACATCTACCCCGTTATCCACCTGTACCTTGGCGAACTCAACGATCAAGATAGCGTTCTTCGCCGCCAAACCGATCAAGGTTACCAGACCGATCTGATAATAAATATCGTTCTCCAACCCTGTCGCCCAGATGCCCAAGTAGGCGCCCAGCGTAGCTACCGGCAAGGAAAGCAATACGGCGATCGGCACGATCCAGCTCTCATACTGAGCCGCCAAGAACAAGAAGACAAACAAGAAGACCAACGCCAAGACAAAACCAGTCTGCCCACCGGCCTGTTTCTCTTGATAGGAAAGACCGCTCCACTCCAGACCGATATTCTCGGGCAGATGCTCCCTAGCGATCCGTTCCATCGCAGCCATCGCCTCACCCGTACTATATCCCGGAGCGGCTACGGCGTTGATCGAGGCCGTGGTGAACATATTGAAACGCTTGATCGTTCCCGGACCGGTCGTATATTGGGTCGTGCCCAAGGCAGTCAATGGAACCATCGCCCCATCCTTACTGCGGACGAAGAACAAATCCAGATTATCCCGGGTGGCCCGATAAGGCGCCTCCGCTTGATATATACACGGTAAATACGGTTGAACATATTGAAGTCGTTCACGTACACGGAGCCTAGATAAGCCTTCATGGTCGAGAAGATATCAGACAACGGGATGCCGAGGAACTTCGCCTGATCACGGTCCACGTCGAAATACAACTGCGGGATCTCGCTCTGCATGGCGGAAGACACACCTTGAAGCTCAGGCGCTTGCGAAGCGTAATACAGGAAAGTATCCGTGGGCACTTACCAGATTATCCCAGCTAGCGTCTCCCTTAGCCTCCAACTGCATCTCCAAGCCACCGCTCTCACCCAAACCGGGATTACCGGTGGACGGTTCACATACGACTTAGCCTCGGGGTAATAGTAGAATTCCCGGCGGGCATCGGCCATCACGTCCTCTACCTTCATGCCGGAGGATTTACGCTCTTCCCACGGTTTCAAGATCACCGTCAGCGTGGCACGCCCTTGGTTCGTACCGACACGGGGACTGCTACCCGTTACATTCTGTACGTAGGCCACGGCCGGATGATGGTCGAGGAACTCGATCGCACGGTCGGTTACGGCACGTGTACGTTCCAAGGTAGTACCCTCGGGCATCTCCAGCTCTACAGTGAAGAACCCTTGATCCTCCTCCGGGATAAAGCTGGTAGGCAACATCCGGTTCAAGACAAAGATGGCCACCAGTACCATCCCGAACCCTGCCAAGATACGGCGGGGATTAGCGATAGAGATACGCAACAACTTCGTATATTTCTTATTTCCTTTCGCCAACCACAGATTGATCTTACGGAAAATAAACGCTTTCTTCTTATGAGACGGACGCAAGATGATGGCGCACATCGCCGGGCTCAACGTCAAGGCCACTACCGTGGACAACAGCACGGAAACCACGATCGTAACAGAGAACTGACGGTACAGCTGCCCCGTGATACCCCCCAAGAAACTCACCGGCACGAACACGGCAGCCAATACCATGGAGGTAGCGATCAAAGCACCAGACAATTCCCGCATCGCCTTATGCGTAGCCTCACGGGCAGTCACACGCTCCTCGGCCATGATACGCTCCACGTTCTCCACCACCACGATAGCGTCGTCCACCACGATACCGATCGCCAAGATCAATCCCAGCACGGTCAGCATATTCAACGAGAAACCGAAGATCAACATGAAACCGAACGTACCGATCAAGGAGATCGGGACGGCGATCGTCGGGATCAAAGCCGCACGCCAATTCTGTAACGAGAGGAACACTACGAGAACGACCAAGAAAAGGGCCTCGAACAAGGTCTTATACACCTCGTGCACGGATTGTGAGATATACTCCGTCATATCGAACGGGAAATTATACTCCAAGCCTTCCGGGAAGTTCTTGCTGATATCCTTCATCGCCTCTTTCACCTTCGTGGCGACCTCCAGAGCGTTCGCCCCCGGCAACATATAGATACCCAAGATAGCGGCGTTCTTCCCATTGATCCCACTCTCCGTAGAATAAGAGGAAGCCTCCAGCGATACCCGGGCCACGTCGCTCATCCGGACGATCGAGCCATCCGGGTTTGCTCGCACCACGATATCCTCGAACTCCTTCACGGTAGACAAACGTCCGGGGCCGTGATAGGCAAGGTGACATCCCATCCAGCACGGGCTGCTTACCCAGCTCGCCCGCCGCCGACTCCCGGTTCTGGTCTTTCAAGGCATCTTGCAAATCACTTACTGTCAATCCCATGTTGGCCAACCGATCCCGGATATACCCAGATCTGCATACCGTAATAACGGCTACCGATATTCGATACACGACCTACGCCCGGGATACGGCGCAATACGTCCAACACGTTGATCGTGGCAAAATTACTCAGATAGATCTCATCGAACTTCGGATCGTCGGACATCAAGCTCAAGGTCATCAGCTGGCTAGGAGCCTGCTTCTCGATCGTGATACCATTTTTGGATCACCTCGGCGGGCAAACGGCTCTCGGCCAGTTTCACACGGTTCTGGATCTCGACAGCCGCCAAGTCCGCATCGGCGGATACATCGAAGGTCACCGTAATATTCAAGCTACCCGAGTTCGAGCTACTACTTTGCATATAGATCATACCCGGCGTACCGTTCAGCTCCTGCTCGATCGGGGTAGCGACCGCTTGAGACACCGTCAAGGCGCTCGCTCCCGGATACGTGGCGCTGATCTTCACTACAGGGGGGCGTAATCTGCGGATACTGGTCCACAGGCAACAATGCCAGTCCGATGATTCCGACAATCACGATCAGTATCGATAAGACGGTCGAAAAGACAGGACGGTCTATAAAGAATCCCGGTTTCATTGTTCTTCCTCCTCTCTAAGCGCTTGGATAGCCTTCTCGTCGCCGGCCTCTACCGCATGTACCTTCACGCCCGGCACCAATTTATGATAACCTTCTACCACTACTCGCTCGTTCTCGCCCAAGCCCCGTTCGATCACGACCTTGTTGCCGATCTCCGGGCCGGTCTGCACGAAACGCTTCTCGGCGATATCGTCCCTACGGATGATATAGATGAATGCACCTCCTTTCTCGATCGAGAGGGCTTTCCGGGGAACGACGATCGAACGCTCGCGGACATCCAGCAGGAGCTTCACCTTCGTGAACTGTCCGGGCAATAATTTCTGGTTCGGGTTGGATAGTTCCGCACGAACGCCAAACGTACCGGTCTTCGGGTCCACCAGCGGGTCGGCGAAGTCCACGATACCTTTACCGGGTATTCCGAAGTCGTCCGCCAAGGTAACCGTCACGGTAGGCTGCCAAGAACGGGTCGTATCCTGCTCGCCAAACTTCACGTTACGACGCTCGGCACGCAGGTAATCCAAGGCGGTCATCTTAAAATCGACCAATACCGTGTCACTTTTCACAACAGCCGCCAATTTCGAATTGACACCCGGGCCCACCAAAGCACCCACATCCACGAAACGCTCACTGATATACCCAGACAGCGGCGAGGTCACCACCGTATAGCTCAACTCCATCTCCGCTTGGTCTAGATCCGCCTTGCTCATGGCGATATTCGCCTCGGCATCTTCCAGGGCGGCTGTGGCGTTATCCAAATCCAGTTGGCTGGCGGCGTGTTGCTCGTACAACGGTTTCAGGCGTTCCACATCACGCCGGGCCTTGGCCGCTTGGGCTTGGCTTTTTCTTCAGTTGGGCTTTCGCTTTCTCTACTCTAGCACGATATTTATCGGGATTAATCATAAACAGGGGCTCATTCTGCTTCACCCGTTTACCTTCCTCAAACAACATTTTCTCTAGGAATCCCTCCACACGGGCATGTACCTCGACAAAGCTGGCGGCACGGATACGTCCCACGTACTCGCCATAAATCTGCACGTCTTCTTTTTGAGGGTTTGTCTACGATCACGATGGGCAATTGCTGCTCTTCCTTATGGCGGCAACCCGTCATCGCTACTACAAGGGCTATCAAGATAACCTGTACTTTTGCCAATCTTTTCCTGCTCATTCTACCTATATAAATTACTTATGTCACATTTGTTATGTAAAGAAAGAAAGAATCATTCCATTTTTCTCGAGGAGACCGATAATTAACATTACTTCACTTAATAACAAATCGTATAGCGTTTATGTTAACATTTATACTAAAATTAGGGTGTATCCAACCGGGGAATAAATCCACACCTACTGGGTAAGTCTACACTTTAAAAACAAAATCCTTTCGAATGAAACGTTTTCTCCATCCGAAAGGATTCCACATATATCAGATCTTTATCAATATCAATTATTATCGGTCAACCGACAACGCTTTCCACAAATTATCATCCGGCACGGGAGCGACAATTCGCACGTTCTCTTTTGAAACCGGATGGATAAACTCCGCGCTTACGAGCGTAAGCTAATGCCCCCATCCTTATTGGAACGATCGAAACCATATTTCAGATCCCCCTTGATCGGACATCCCATCTTCGCCAACTGACAGCGGATCTGATGGTGCCGCCCCGTCTTCAAATCGATCTCCAACAGATAATAATTATCCGAATGGGCGATCAATTTATAACGCAGGATGGCTTTCTTGGCATTCGGCCGCTCGGTATCGTAAGCGTAACTCTTATTTTGCTTCTCGTTCCGCACCAGCCAATCCACCAACTCACCCCTCATCCTGCGGGGGACGGTTCTTGACGATCGCCCAATACGTCTTGCGCACCTCACCGACACGAAACATCTCGTTCAAGCGAGAGAGGGCCTTGCTCGTCTTGGCGAAAAATCACGACCCCGCTCACCGGACGATCCAGACGGTGCGTGACACCGACAAAGACATTCCCTGGCTTGCAATACTTCTCCTTCAGCCATACCTTCAGCATCTCCGAGAGAGGCTTATCGCCCGTCTTGTCGCCTTGCACGATCTCACGGCAGGTCTTATCTACCGCTATAATATGATTATCCTCGTAAATAACCTCCATATTACATGTTCATACCGCCGTCAACCTGAATAACCTGTCCAGATACATAAGAAGACATATCCGAAGCCAAGAAGGTAGCGATATTAGCCACATCCTCCACCGTACCGCCACGGCGCAAAGGAATCTTCTTGCACCACTCGGCACGTACCTCGTCAGACAACTGAGCGGTCATATCCGTGATGATAAATCCCGGGGCGATAGCGTTCGCACGAATGCCACGAGAACCCAACTCCTGAGCGACAGACTTAGCCAAGCCGATCATACCGGCCTTGGAAGCGGAGTAGTTAGCTTGTCCGGCGTTACCATGAACACCTACGACAGAAGACATATTGATAATGCTACCCGCACGTTGCTTCATCATGACCGGGGTACAAGCGTGGATAAAGTTGAAAGCGGACTTCAAGTTCACGTTCAACACAGCGTCCCATTGTCCCTCGCTCATACGCATCATCAAGCCGTCTTTCGTGATACCGGCGTTGTTCACCAAGATATCGATACGTCCGAAATCCTTCACGATCTCGGCAACGACGTTATGAGTCTCCTCAAAGTTAGCAGCATTGGAAGCGTATCCTTTCGCCTTTACACCCAAGGCCTCGATCTCAGCCTGTGTAGCCAAGCCATTCTCATCGATCACTAGATCCGTGAAAGCGATGTTAGCGCCCTCTTGGGCAAACTTCAAGGCGATAGCCTTACCAATACCACGAGCGGCACCCGTTACGACAGCCACTTTACCTTCTAATAGTTTCATATTACTCAAATTTTTTAATATCAATGTTTAATCAAGCAAGCTCCCGTTGAATAGCCACCGCCGAATACCGTGATAGCGATCAAGTCGTCTTTCTTGAAATTCTTATCGTTCTGGGCATATACCAAGGCCGAGCTTACGGAACCCGTATTTCCCAGCTCCTCGATATTGTGTAAAAATTTCTCGTCCGGCAAGTTCAATTGCTTGGCGATATTCGCCATGATACGCATATTCGCCTGATGGCCGATGAAATAAGTAAGGTTATCCAGCGTATAACCGTTCTTCTCCAAGAGATGGAGTACATTCTTCGGCATATAGGTACAAGCTTGGATAAATACGTCACGCCCCTCCGGCATCAAGATACCGCCGTCACGAGGACGCAAGTGAACCGCCTCCATCGCTTTCGACAAATGGCCGAGACCTTGCGTGTAAACCTCTACGATCTCGGCGTCGCCCTCACCGATCCGCTCCTTGGAGATAAAGAAAGCGGCGGCGGCATCACCCCATAAATGGCCCGCCTTCGGGTCTGTCTCATTATAATAAGCGGAGTTCTTATCCAGCGGAAAGCACCAAAGCCTTGGAAGCCTTCCCCATGGCGAAATATCCCTCCACAACCTCCAAGGCGTTCAAGAAAGAAGAACAAGCCGAGGATAGATATAAAGCTTTCGCGTCAGCGATAGTATACTCATGTTGAACCGTATGCGCGGCCGTCGCAACCGTATCATAGGGAGAATACGAAGCGGAGACGATCAAGTCTACCTCCGTGATATCGTAAGGCAATTTGGGAAGAGCGTCCTTCACGGCCTCAAGGCTCATGGTATTGATATTCTCTTCCTCTTTCGCTTTCGAGCGGGTATGAATGCCCGTCCGTTGCTCAATCCACTCACTCGTCAACCCGTTTAATTCAAGAAAATGTTGGTTATCTACCCGTTCTTCAGGCACATAAAACCCTGTCGCATTAATAAACATCCTTAGTGTCTTTGATTTACTTAATCTTTATTCCGTTGAATATTAAATTCATAACATTGTCTCTACGTTTAATCCGCTGGCTGATATTATCACCCATGATCCCCCGGATATAGGGCACCTCCAGCCCTTTCAAGGCATGATGGAGCACGAGGGCGGTAATGTCCGTGTCCGGCATGCTGAATATACCCTCCTTCACGCCATCGTCCAATATTCCCTTTATGATCTCCACTTCCCGAAGGTCGAAGCTCTTGCGTACCTTCTCTACCCGCCATATATCACGGAAGAAGGTAGCCCGCAACGTACCGTTCCGAAACACCAACGCCTTTACAGCGTCCAAGCGGCTATAGATAAACGTCAGCAGCTTCTCGTCCGCCGGCAGATCCTTGCTGGCCACGTCCACCAGCATCTTATGAAGCTGGTCCAGCTCCGACTCCACTACCGCCAAATAGATCTCGTTCTTGCTTTTAAAGTACGTATAAAGCGTACGTCTCCCCTTACGAGATGCCTGTGCAATATCGTTCATCGTCGTGTTATCAACCCCCATGCGGGCAAACAATTGTCTGGCCACATCCACCAACATGTCACGTGTTTTAGAAACTGTCATCGGCATTGTATTGCACATTTTGATTAAAACTGTGCGCAAAGTACTTAAAAAAGATCGTATCTACCAAGTATATTAAAAAAAACTTGCAATAAATTTGTTTTGTAAGAAAATATCCCTACCTTTGCACTCGCAATCAGAAATGATAGCAACTATATCGCGGAGTGGAGCAGTGGTAGCTCGTTGGGCTCATAACCCAAAGGTCGTAAGTTCGAGTCTTGCCTCCGCAACTAAGAAAAGCCTTCCGGTCTGTGACCAGAAGGCTTTTCTTTTTTCGTAACCCAATGGTTTACGGGGTGGGAATCATTGAGTTTTTCCCGTAATCCATTGACTTACGTACCGTAAACCATTCGCTTAAGCCCAACAAGTCATAGGCTTACGTCCGGGGGCTCTTATTGGTTTCCCGGACGTAGGTCCTACAGTTCCTATCTCAAGGCAGGCAAGATATATTTCCATATCAAGTTGATCTCGGCCTGCATATCGCCGATATTCGCGGTCATGGCGATTACCGCATCTTGCTCGGGCAATATAATAATGTATTGTCCATTGGCTCCATCGGCACGAACGGCGTTATGGCGGCAACGCCACATCTGGTAACCGTAGCCTTGCAACCAGTCGCTATCTTTCGGCTTCATCTTCAAGTTCTCCGGTCTCATACCGGCGGGCAAAGAGGCTATCTTGGAGGTGGTGGCTTCCTCTATCCAGCTTTCGGGAAGCAATTGCTTATCGTTCCATTTTCCCTTTTGCAGGAAAAACTGACCCATTTTCGCTAGATCCTCGGTCTTGAGATACAAACCCCAACCGCCGCAATTGATGCCTTGGGGACTCTCTTCCCAAGTAGCGCCGACGATACCCAGCGGACGGAACAGGCGTGGATAGAGATAATTGATCACCTTCTCCCCCGTCACCTTCTGGATGATAGCGGAAAGCATATACGTGCCGAGGCTGTTGTATACGAAATAGGTTCCCGGTTTATGTACCAACGGCGCCGAGAGGAAGAGCTTTGCCCAATCGGCCTTCTCGTTCCCCTTCTGCCGTACTAAAGCGGTGGGATCGACATCATGGCCGGAGGACATGGTCAATAGGTGACGTATCTCCAGCTCTTTCAAGTAAGGGCTTACCTCGGCCGGTAATTGGTCGGGGAAGAAGGAGATCACCTTGTCCGTGACCTTCAATTTACCCTCCGCGACGGCAAAACCGATAGCCGTAGCCGTAAAGGTCTTGCTAACGGAGTTCAAGACGTGCGGCGTATGGCGGTCGCCCTCACCCAGCCATTGCTCCTTTACGACCTTTCCATGCTGGAGGATCATGATACTATGCAAGTCTTGATCCGCCTTTTTCACCGCCCGCAGATAATTGCCGAACGCCTTATCCAAGGCTTTCGAGGCTTCCGCACGAGGGAGTTCCTTGGTCAGGTCGTTATAACTGATCAGGTCTATGTTCTTATCCTTCAAGGCTTGCTTCACCCTCGGGCTGGTAAAAAGATCGGTCACGCCTTGACGGTCCATCGCCACGTTCTCGTAGCCGATATGCCCGACGGTTTTCATCTCCTCGTTATCCAAGGCCGGGTGATCCAAGAACATATAGCGTTTGCCGGGTTCCAACTTATCCAGCATCTGGATGAAACTGGCCTCCTTCTCGGCCGGGGTCTTGGAGGCTCCATCATACCCGGAATAGGTGAAATCGTATTCCTGCATCGCCTCTACCCGATCCACGACCGGCAGATGATATTCCTCGGACAAGCGGCGCATCAGCTTCACCACCTCCGGATCGAAACCGGTCGATCCCATATGGCCGGAGATATGGCTGATCTGGGGAATGTTCTTCAAGGCCATCTCTATCTGGGCCCGAGCCTCCTGCTCGATCTCGGCCAAGCTCCATGTATTCTCCAGAATGGCCAGACCCGGGTAGGCGGAATTCGGAGACATCATCGGCAAGAAATAGCCATTGCTATCGGTCAAGCTGGGACAATGCGTCAGCGGACGCCATTTCACGTTATCCCATTCGCTGGTAAACGTCAGGTGAAGCCCGACATCTATCCCCGGGTTCTCCCTCAACAGCCGGGCGGCCTCGGGGAACCACGAGGTGACAACCATAACCTCTATACAGGTCTCCACCCCATTCTTATACCCTTCCATACACGCTATATTGGCGGAACGGAACGACCCCATGTCATCCGCACGGATGATCAGGCGGGGATTCGTGGCAGGCTGGCTGAATGCCGGCCACGTAGCGGCGAACAACAGGCAGCCGCAAAGGATTCTTTTTACATTTGAAGTCTTCATGATATTGATAAATAAGTAACATCTTTTCTATACTTGGGGATGGACCACACAGAAGGTGCCGGAAGATTTGCTCACCAACTTATCGTCGCAATAAATCTCGCACTCACAAAAATGTATATTCCGTCCCGCCTTGATCACGGTACCCTTGGCGATCAGCTCATTGCCCCAAGCGGCCCGTAAGAAAGACATTTTCAATTCTGCCGTCAGCACGTCTTTCTCCAGCGGAGTCATCGTATAGGCGGCGAAACCGGCGATCGTATCCGCCAAAGCAGCCAAGACACCCCCATGCGTCACGCCGCTATATTGTCTCTGCTCGTCATGCAAGGGCATATGCGCCTCCACACGACCTTCCTCGATAACCGTGAAGTCGATCCCCAGAAAATTCACATAAGGATTCGTCTTCGCACGGTTAATCAACTTTTCTTTTATTCTCTCATCCATATCTTTTCCTTTAACGAACCGTTATCTTACAATCATCCAGATTATCGATAATGGCGAGGCTCTCCACACGTATGCCCTTTTCACGTAGCAGGTTCCCGCCATCTTGAAACGCCTTCTCTATAATAAAACCCATACCCTCGATCACGGCTCCCGATTGCTCCGCCAACTCGACCATTCCCATGGCGGCGTTTCCGTAAGCCAAGAAATCATCGATAAACAGGATATGATCCTCCGGAGTCAGGAAATTATTGCTGATACATACCGTATAGTCACGATCCTTCGTGAAGGAATGGACCACGGTAGAGAGCATGTTCTCCATCGTCTTCGGTTTCTTCTTCTTTACGAAGACCACCGGCAGTTGCATGATATAACCCACCATAATGGCCGGGGCGATACCGCTCGCCTCGATGGTCACGATCTTGTTAATCTTACGATCTTGAAAGCGACGGATAAATTCCTCGGCGATCTTATACATCAACATCGGGTCCATTTGATGGTTGATAAAACTATCCACTTTAAGGATACCGCCGGGATAACAGCGGCCGTCTTGCAAGATGCGTTGCTTCAATAATTCCATAATTTGTTATTCTGTTTGATCTTCTTTTACACGTATAAATAAATTTGCCAGAATGGCCGTCAAGCCACCCGTCGTTATGCCGGATGAGAAAATGCCACGGATCACTTGAGGAGCGGCCCCTAAAATATCCGGCATCAGCTCCACCCCCAACCCCAAGGACAAACTAACCGCCAACACCAACGTAGCCTTCCGGTTGATATCTTGGGCGGCGATAATACGGATACCTGCCGCCGCCACCGTACCGAACATCAGCAGGGTAGCCCCTCCCAGCACCGGATCGGGCATCAAGGAGAAAATAACGCCGACAACCGGGAATAAACCCAACAGGATCAGCATACCCGCTATATAATACCCTACGTACCGGCTGGCGACTCCCGTCAGCTGGATAATCCCGTTATTCTGGGCGAAGATAGAATTCGGGAAAGAGTTGAAAATTCCGGAGATAAATGAGTTCACCCCATCCGCCAGCACCCCGCCCGAGACACGCTTCAGGTACCCTTCTCCCTCGATCGATTTTCCCGATATCATCGAGTTGGCGGTAATATCCCCCGTAGCCTCGATCGCCGTGATCAGATAGATCAATGCGATCGCCACGAATGAAGAGATATTAAAATCCAATCCATATTTGAAGGGAACCGGGATATTAAACCCTCTCAGGTTTTGCGAGGGGAGACAGCCTCCATATCCACCATCCCCATGGCGAAAGCGATCGCGTAACCGATACACAACCCCAGTACGATGGAACTCATCCGCAAGTACTTGTTCTTACAACGATTGAAGAACAAGACACTCAACAAGACGCACACAGCTACCCCAATATTACGCAAACTACCGAACGTACCGTTATCCATAGCCGTATACCCCCCGCCGCAAGCGACCACTCCTACCTTGATCAAGCTCAAGCCGATGAGCAACACCACGATACCCGATACCAAGGGAGTAATCACCGAGCGCAGATACTTAAAAGTACGGCTCACGATCATCTCTACCGGAGAGGCGGCGATACAAACGCCGAAAATAAGGGGAAGCCCTCCCGCCAGGCCAGCCGTGATAATCGGGCCGATAAACGAGAAGCTAGTTCCTTGGATACATAGCAGCCCCGCCCCGACCGGTCCTAATTTACGACATTGAACGAATGTGGATACCCCGGAGGCGAACAGAGCCATGGAAACCAAGAAACCGGTCGTCTCCAGATCCAGTTTCAGCGCCCCGGCGATAATCAAGGGAGGTGTTATGATCGCCACGAAAATAGCCAGTAGATGCTGGATGGCGGCAAAAAGCGTCTCTTTCAAAGGCGGACGGTCATCGATCCCGTAAATCAAATCCGTATCCATACTGTCTCTTATAATTTCAAGTCTAATAAGGTCTCTCCTCTTGCGTTCAACACCCGTACACTCATCTCGTTTCCTTTCTTCCGCAATACCATCACCGTAGCCGAATCGAGCTTATACCCCCCGCCTACGATCACCGGGAAGTTGTTTCCCAACGAGCCTTTCGGGTGGAAGGCGTATTGATGCGTATGGGCGGATATATTCACGTTGAAAGGGGCTTTCGCCAACAGGCTTCCCCAAAGCTCCGGACAAGGCTCATAGGCATCCCCGTTTCCGTAGATAGGGATATGGTTCAATAAAACCCGCTTCGAGGCTTGCTTAAACTCCTTGCCGCTCAATTCTTTCGAGAGGAAACTCACTTGATCTTTCCGGAGACCGGTGAAATCGTTCAGGCCATAATACACCCATGTGCTATCCGGTTTATCCTCGCCGCAATCCAGCATGACGAAACGGGTATCTCCCCAGCTGAACGCCCCATATGTCTTATCGCCCACATAGTCAAACAAGGCACGCAGGCCGATCGAATAAGCGTTTCGGATCTCGTGGTTGCCTCTTAGGAAGAAAGCGGAGACATGACTGGCGCCCACCTTCCCGCATAAATAAGCCAAATGATACAAAGCTTCTTTCTCATTGGCGGGATCGTCTATACAATCCCCGTTAAATACCACGAAATCATAAGGGATATCACGCACTTGCCCGTATAAGGCGTCTAGGGTCGGGATCTGCTTATGCAGGTCGTTAAAGATCAAGGCCGTGAAATCCTTTTGGGATGCGGAAGGGACCTTGAAAGTGTAGAACGGGGATACCGCCGTCTCGCCAAACTCTTTCTTATAGGCTTGGTAAAGCATGATTTCCTGCGAGCATACCCGGTAGTAATAGGTTTGCCCCGGTCGTAGGTCCGTCAGCCGAATCTTATTATGCAAGCCGTTGCATATCACTTGACCGTCCACGATGGTGCGAGCCTTTTTCAGGTTCAGCGTGTCCGTACCGTATTCTACCCAACTATACGTAGGGACATGGGTCTGCCACATCACCGTTATGCCGCCCTCCGTAGGATTTTGGAGATAGGGCGCCGCATAAAAGATCTCTTCCGGCTTGGCCTTCAGGCGAACCTCCGTTACGACCGGGCGATGATCCGATGCCACCGCCTCTTCGGGAACCCATGCGGACAAACGGGTAAAGGGCTGTCCATTCTTTACATAACCCGCTATATAGTCCAAACAGCTATCCGGCGTGAAAGCCGGGAATGTAGCCTGTTTAGGATTGCTCAACAGTAGAAAATCCTTGCTGATTTCCGTGATAAAGGGGGAATGCGCCGTAGCGTTCCAATCCCCGGCGATAAACAGGGGCTTATGCGCGAAAGCGGCTTCCCGCCGAAGGATCGGCAAGGAAAGCATCCGGTCTTCCGGCGTCAAGGAAAGGTGCGTGCAGCAGAAGATATATCTCTCAAACTCGACCCATAGCAAGACCCGTTCCTCCTCCCGTCCGGGAAGGGCGATATAGCGGTAGCTCACCGGCTTCTCCTTGCTCAGCATACCTACTCCGTATTTACCGCCATCAAAGTCGATGGCCGGGGCGTAGGTAGGGAACATCAGGGTGCGTTCTCCCAGTGTCCGGAGCACGTCGATCCCGCCGCTTCTTCCGGTCACGCTATCTACCTCCTGTACGGCGACTACATCGGGGGCTACCTTACGTATAGCCTCCGCTATACGCTCGAGGTCCGTCACCTCATCCATGCCCCTTCCGTTGCGGATATTATAGCTCATGATACGCAACGTATTCCGCTCGGCATCGCCGCTTTGCTGTGCCAATGCCTTATTTATGGGCAAGCATCCGATCAGGACGATCGCCCAAATAAACCATTTCCTCATAGGATTCGATCTAATGTTTATATTCATTTTATATCTATACCTTAACCGAATATCTCTTTCAATGACTGCTCGAACTCAGCGATATCCTCGCCGGAAGTATCCCAAGAGGTAACGAGACGGGCCTCGTTGATCTCCTCGTTCCACATATAGAAGAAATATTTATCTTGCAACTTCCTCAACGCCTCGGCAGGGATCGTGAAGAAAAGCTGGTTGGACTCGATCTTCTGCGTAAAATGAATTTCCGGGTATTGTCGTAGCACGTCCGCTAGCTTGGCGGCGCTGATATTCGCTTTCATAGCGTTCTCCAACCAGAGGTTATTTTCCAGATAAGGGATGAACTGGGCGGAGAGATAACGTAGCTTCGAGGCTAGCTGGGCGGATTGCTTCCGGTAAAATCGCAGGTTCTCCGTGATCTCCGGGCGGAACGAGACCACGGCCTCTCCCATCATCATACCGTTTTTCGTGCCTCCGAAGCTCAAGATATCCACGCCTGCGTCTATGGTCACTTGGCGCATCGTGCAATTCAGGTAAGCGCAGGCGTTCGCCAAACGTGCACCGTCCATATGCAGATACATATCGTACGAATGTAAGAGATCGGCGATCGCTCTCACTTCCTCTATCGTATAGATCGTACCTAATTCCGATACTTGGGAGATATAAACGGCCTTGGGTTGCGAATGGTGGCAAACCCCGAAGTTCTTCAGATGGGGACGGATCAATTCCGGTGTCAGCTTACCGTCCGTCGTAGGAATCGTGACGATGGCGCAACCGGTCATCCGTGCGGGAGCACCACATTCGTCTACGTTGATATGGGCGGTCTCGGCGCACAGGATGCTATTAAACGGACGGGTTACGGCTTGCAGGGCCACGGAGTTCGCCCCCGTCCCGTTAAACACGAAAAAAGGAGAAGCATCCTTGCCGAACACTTCTTGTATCTTACTCGTAGCGGCCTCTGTCCAAGGATCATCACCATATCCAACCGCATGATTATCATTTGCCTTGATGATCGCATCCATTACCCGGGGATGCACGCCGGAATTGTTGTCACTAGCGAAACTTCTCATCTTTAAATCTGATTTTTCGCCAAAAGTACGGATTTAAGATGAGAATGAGGATATCCAAGTAACTATTTATCGCTATCCATTATGTTATTCTTATTTGTATGCGTATATGAATATATCAGATAAACGACACAAGGAATAACCACTATACTACAAAAGAATAAATAAGGTCCCATAACTATTTCCTCCTTTTTTTACTGTTTTCAGCCCTTTCTCCTTCCTTAAAATAGCGGGTACCCGCCCAAAAAGTAATTATAGCAACAATTGCCGCATTTATATAAATAATCCAACTCTGCTGTTGATAATTACTGATGAATGTGCTAATGATTCCGCCAGTCACTACATACTTAGCGATATCCATCAACCATTTTCCGATTTCTTTTTTCATAGTAAGATATTTTGTTTGTCAAGGCAAAGATAAATAGAATAATCCATATCGCACGCTATTTTACCTGAAATTGTTCCGTCGCGTAGAGGGCCTCGCCGGTTTGGGTCAGGCCCTCGATGGTGATGGTGAAATCACCGGTCAGGTCGGAGGTGGTAAAGGGGATGGATATAGAGGACTCGCCGTTTGTCCGGATATCGGGTCGCCAAAGTAAGGTATGGCGGAAATCCGGAACGGGAGATCGCTTCTCGGCCTCTGTCCGGTAAGCGGGCATATAGAAGATGCGCTGGGCTTGCGTGCCCTCATAATCAAAGAACTGGGTGGAGTTATCGACTACCAGACCCGGGTAATTATGCTCATAAGAGGAGAAGGAGGCGATACCGTCGAATATCTGCCCTCCGAATACGTACTTACCTTTATACACATCGATCTTCCGGATTTTTAGGGGATCGTACTTAAAAATGATCTCGTGATCGGTGATAGGGATACCATCCAATAAAACCAATGAGTTACCGATCGTATACCCGATCCGCTCCTCGGTCAGGACCGCCAACCGGCGAACCCCATCCATCTTACGGAAGCGGAGGCCGGGGATAAACTCGATCACGACTTCCTCCATCGTCGTGAAACGGGTGTACTCATCCAAAAGATAACTCCAATCCGGTTGCCACTGGAACCAAGGCTTCTCCGCTTTTTCCCGAACCAAGGAATCAGACCGGTAAGCATGCAACACCTGTAGCCCCACGCTCCGCTTCACCAACTCATCTTGCCAAGCGGGATTCAATCTCAAGGCAGGAAGCTCCTTCTCCGGATGCGTAGCGTAAGGAGATTCGATGTCCACCCGGTAGCGAGAGGAGGAAGGGGATAAAGCCACCGTCACGATCTCGTGCGTCCCAGATATATGTTTCGTAAAGAAAGTCACCTCCCCGGCAGCGCCCAGTTGCCCCCCGAAAAGGCGGATCTCCCCCCCGGAAAAGCCCAATAAAGGCCTCACCGCCTCTTTAGACGAAGGTTCGCCCGTGGACAGATCGATCACTTTCCCCGTCAGGATCGGCCCCTCGTATTCCGCCAAGAATTTATGATCGGCAGGCGATGACCCCGTAGTAGGCATGCTTTGTTTCCAATCAACGATACCGCTCCGGGCGGAAGGTTTATACAAGTCGATCCCGGCGATAGAGACCGATAGAGTCTGTAGATCCGGGGGCAGGCCGTTTATCCGGATCTCCCCCCCTGAACGGGTATCATAGGTCATACGGTCCGGTGATACGGAAACTGGGCCCTCTCGCCTCGTAAAAGAGTAAGCGGGCAATAAAGTATCCGTCAGCAGGGTCTCGTTCGTCACGAAGGTGTTCACCACCGTCAGCGGCTTCTCAAAGAAGACCTCCTCCCCCTCGTTCCGCATATAACGGGTATAGGCCACCAGCCGATAGTTTCCGGTCGGCAAGGTAGACGGCAATTGCAGGCAACCATTCCCTACCCCCTTCTCCAGCACGAGTCGGGCTTGCACGACCGCCGAGGCGCTATCCAGAAGCTCCACATATCCCACCTTGCTCACGTCGGACAACCGTTGGTCCAAATCCGTGGCAATGAATTTCATCCATACAAGCTCGCCCGACAGATAAAATTGCTTATCCGTTTGCAGATAAACCCGCTCTCGCAATTCCCCTGCGAGAACCGTTTGCCCCGCCCATAAGAGGCAGAGGAGCGACAAGATCCATTGTTTTATCATAGACTTCTCCATAGCAACTAAATTATAAATGACTGGTAGGCCACCAAGAGGGCTTCTGTTTCGAACCAAAACGGCCGCAATCCATACAACGTTTCAGCGCATACGTATTACTCGCCGCATTCATCGGATTATAGGAAACATATCCGTAATCCGGATTATTATCATATTCCGATCCCTGTACGATCGTGCTTGCGCAGCCCGTAACCTCGGCCTCATATACCTTCTCTATCTCCGGAAAGAAACGCTTGAGGCGAGTCACTGTCGCTACTTCCACGAAACCGATCACCGGAACCTCCGGGTCCGTCACGCAGCGGATATTCCCTTTCATCTCGGAAGGAATAGGGGCAAACAAGCTACCAGACTCCTCTATGTTCTTCTGCAAATTAAAATAGTAGTCGTAAGCCTCCCGGTGCAACGCATATTGTTCCACCTCCGCATGATACAACATCGAGAAACGGCGATCGCTGGGATGATACGAGGCGATACTTTTGTTAGCGATCACGTTCTGCGTCAGCCTATCGGAACTGCCTAGGGAGATCACCTTCGAGCTGTCCTTCCCCCAGCAATAATACCAATTATTCGATGTAAGTAAATCATATATTACGACCGTATTACCCATTTTCTCGGCAGCCATGAAGATCTCCGCCTTCACCTCCCAATTCTCCTTATACATCCAGCGGAAATAAGAGGATCGATCCGGGGCATTATGCGTAGACACACAGAGACGGACCTCCTCTCCCGGCCCCTTCTTCAGCAAGGAGAGAGAGTCGATCGGAGGCGTTATCTCCGGTCCCAGATAGTCCGACTCATACTCCAGCCCATCCAGCGAGATATGTAGCCGGTACCGGCTACCCGGGTCCAGCTCTCCCATATCCACCTTATACTCTCCCTTCCCGGAAGAATTAGCGCAAGTGAAAACAGCTCCATCCTCACGCTCCACCACCACCTTGGCGTTATTCACGAACTCATCCTCCGTGAAATCGTCGGTCAGGCCCACGCTTCTCCGGAGCTTTATCGTAGTCTCGCCATTCGTGATGATACCATCCACGACCAACAAATCCCGTACCTGCTCCAAACCCTTCGGCTCGTAATCCGTGACACAGGCGGACAATAACAACAGCAAAGCCCCCAGCCACCAATGAAAGCCTTTTATAGAATCTTTTATCTTCGCTTCTTTCCTCATCTCAACTCCCCCCTAAAATTTAATATTATAAGAGACAAACGGGATAGGCACCCCGAATATCGCCATCTTATATCCCTTTAATTTCCCGTTCTCCGATATATAATACACCGAGTAGGCGTTCTTTCGCCCCGTCAGGTTATAGACTCCGAAAGAGATCGTGCTATGCGTGAGCAACGTCAGGTGGTGGCTCGGCTCGATGTTGAACGAGGCGTCCATCCGGAAAAAGTCCGGGATACGGTATTGATTACGGTCCGAATAGTAGACAAACTCCCCGCCCCCGTAATGATATTTGGAGACCGGCAAGGTGATCGGCCGTCCCGTGCTATAGTCGCAATTCAGCGAGAAGCTGAAACGATGCGTGAACTTATAGTTACCCACGAACTTCAAGTCGTGCGGCTTATCGAAATCGGCGGCGTACCAATCCCCATTGTTCACGGGATTCACGATCATCGGATCGTTCTGCCGCAGTTGCGTGCGAGAGTAGGTATAGCTTACCCAGCCGTTCAACTTCCCTTGCGTTTTCTTCACCATCAGCTCCACGCCATAGGCACGCCCCTCGGTCCTCAGCACGTCCGTCTCGATGTGGTGGTTCATCAGCAGCTCGGCGCCGTTCCGGTAATCTAGGTAATCCTTCATCGTCTTGTAATATCCCTCCAAGGAGACCTCGATCGTATTGTTCAAGAAATTCCGGTATAGCCCGGCGGCCACTTGCATACCCGTCTGCGGCTTGATGTTAGCGTCGCTCAACTTCCACGTATCCGTGGGCGACATGATCGTCGTATTGGATAGCTTATGGATATTCTGGCGCATCGTATTAAAGCCGGCCTTCACGGAGAAGTCCTCGGTAAAGGCATAACGGGCGGACACCCGGAACTCCGGCCCGTGGTAAGTCTTGAACGCCCCGGTCTTATCCACCGTACCCGTCACGGTAGCCAAGGAAGGCAGTTGGTCGTCGGCATAGAGATTATAGGTACGGGGCCCCAATACGTTAAACATGGAATAACGGACCCCCACGTTCAAGGAGAGTTGGGAGGTGATATCCCAACGATCGCCCACATAGATAGCGGACTCCACCGCTTTCTCCTTCTCCATCCGGTCCTCCTTCACCAACGACTCCCCTCCATAGGGAAGGTATTTCCCCGGCTCCAAGTCGTAAAACAGCGAGCTGGCACCGAAATCCAGCGTATGCTTATCGCTTAGGTAATGCGTGAAGTCCATCTTCCCGTACATCTGGTCGATACGGAAAGCGAGGGAATAAGCGTTCACCGGGTTATCCGTATTACGGGTATTGTAGCCATAATGGTCGTAGCCAGCGGTGAGGACTCCCGTGAAACGATCCGAGAAGATATGCCTCCATTTCACCGAGGCGTTGGCGTTCTCGTAGGCATACCGCTCATCCACGTTAAAGCGGAAACGGTCGTGGCTGTAGTAGCCATTCAGATAGAGGTTGTTCCGCTCGTCGAACTTATGGTTAATCGTGGCGTTCAGGTCGTAAAAACCGGCGTTGCCATCCTTATAGCCGCTCTTCTCGGGGAGTTTCTTCAAGATCCAGTCCGAGTAAGTGGTACGTCCGCCCACGATAAAGGAGGTCTTCTCGGAGAAGAGAGGCCCCTCCAAGGTAAGGCGGCTGGTTAGCAAGCCGATGCTCGCCGATCCCTTGAACTCCTTTTTGTTACCCTCCCGGCTGTTGATGTCGAGTACCGAGGAGATACGTCCGCCATACTTGGCGGGGATGCTGCTCTTGTACAGCTCCATGTCCTTCACCACGTCGGGGTTGAAGACGGAGAAGAAGCCGAACAGGTGGGTCGGGTTATAGACCGTGCCGTCGTTGAAGAGAATCAAGTTCTGGTCCGTCGCCCCGCCCCTCACGTTAAAGCCGCTAGAGGCCTCGCCCACCGCCTTCACGCCGGGGAGCGACATGACTACCTTCATGATATCCACCTCCCCGAACGCCATCGGGATATTCTTTATATCCTTCACCTTCAGGCGTTCCACGCCCATCGTCGTATTCCGCACGTTGGCGATCTTCTCGGAGGAGATCGTGACCTCCTTCAAGGTGTAGACCTGTTCCTCCAGCTCTATATCCAGCTTGCCGTCGGAATGGAGCATGATCTGCCGCCGGGTGTCCTTCATGCCCATGCCTTGTATGTACAGCTCGTGTCGTCCGGGAGGGAGGCGCAGCGTATAATAGCCGTAAGCGTCGGTAGTAGCCCCGATCATCGGGTCCTTCACGAATACGGCCACGCCCACCATCGGCTCACCGGTCTTGAAATCGCTGATATTACCGGTCACCGTGACCCGGTCCGCCGCCTTGCCCGAGGCGTCGCCAATCTCGTAGACCTTGTTCTCGGAGGTAGCCTTCTGCTGCTTCCGGCCCGCCATCAGGGAGATACCGGAGCCTTCCTCGTCGCCATCGCCCTCTCTCCGCTTCTCCCGCAGGAAGAAGTTCTCGGGCAGGGAGGTCATCAAGGTGTTATCTCTCAATACAAAGAAGGCACCGCCATACGAGGATACTTGGAAGGGAGTCCCCTCCAACGCACGCCGCAACGCCACCAAGGGCTCTTCCTTCTCACTGTGTACGCTAACGACCATGGAGTCCGTCTCCAAGGGTTGCCGATAGACAGGCTGGCCGGTCTGCCGCTCGATAGCGTCGAACACGACATTCAAGGTTACTTGCCGGAAATCCAGATCGACCGTCCGCTGCGCCCTCACCGTCCAGCCGGACAGCAGGCACATTACCATACCGATATATAGGCTCTTTCTCATGGGATCTCGTTTAACTGTTCATACTGTCTCACCACGGCTACGATGGCTTCCTCGGGAGCGTGCTTGAAATCCAGCTTTCGCCGCTTGATATACCGGGCCAGCTCTTTTTTCTTGGACTTGAGGACCTTCAACACGGAGCCTTTGCTCCTCACGGTATAGTAAACACCCTCCTTCCGGATATAATATTTTACGGACTGATCGAAGGATTCATCGACCTGCATATCTTTTATCGTCTTAGATAATATACAAGACCATTTCCCCAGCACGGTACACTTCCCTTCATGCAACCGTAGGTAATAGCCTTCCGGCAGGTTACCCGACCGCTCGTCCGGATACCTGTAGAAGATATCGTACCCATGAAACTCAGCGTAGTCTACCCGATCGCTCGGCAAGACGATATTATAGCGATTGTCCGGAGAGAGCAGTAATAACTCATTCTTGTACAGGTCTAAGCGCATTTTCACGCCCTTGTAGAGAATGCCTTCGAAGCTAAGATTCCCGGGTACGTATTTCTCGCTCTTCAAATAGGGGTGATTTCTTATCGAAGTGGGATATTTTAATTGCTCCTTCCCATGGTAGATCACGGATTGGCCGGCGGCGGAAGAGACATAGTCATCCACCGCATCTTGTGCCCTAGCCGTAACAATAGCCAACGCACATACGCATAAAAACCCCAGAAGCTTTCTCATAAGATCCAGATTTAAAGTTTCATGCCAAATGTAAGCATATATATCCGACAAACCAACAACTTCCGAGGAATTATCACGCGGATAATGTACCTTTGCGATGTTTTTAACTTTAACAATTAATCATATATGAAAAAAAAATCAGTTTCCGGGAAGCGGAAACAAGCGTGAGAAAGCTGCTGGATAGTCTGGAAAATGCCCAAAAGGCATGGGTGGACTTGAAAAAAGACGCAAAGGGGGCGCATAAGTTGTTTAAAGACTACCAGCCGGAGGAGGATCTGGTTAAACGGGAGAAGATCATCTACACGGGCTCCGTGAAAGACTTCGTGCGGCTGACGCTGCCCATCCTCGATGACCAACGTTTCCGGGTGAACGGGCAGACGAACCGGGAAGCCATGATACGGGCGCTGGACGAGGTGTTCGAGATACACCCCAACGGCTGCCCGGAGCCAAGGAGCTTCCGGAGCATCCTCTCGACGGCGCAGGAGGAATACGGGAAAGCGCATGAATAACAAGCTTCCCGTTTTTCACAACAAAGTTAAAACTTGGGAGGCGTCCCAAAGCGCCTCCCTACCTTAGCGGCATCAAGCCAGAGACACTGGCTCTTTTTTTATCACTTAAAAATATAGTATGATAAACACGTCATTATTCGCCCTTTTCGGACGATACAAGGGAGACGCCTCGCTAGCGGGCGTACTGGAAAACATCCAAAGAGGAACGTACAAGCAGTTCATCGACGAGACGCGGGAGGCGCTAGCGTCGGGCGATAAGGAACTGGCCGCCAAACTAAAGAAAAAACTGCCCGCTTTCACCCCACAGGCCACCTACTCCGGGAAACGCCTCGACCCTCACATCACCCGCTATAACCAATTGGTGATACTCGACATCGACCACGTAGGGGAACGGGAGCTGGAGCGTATCACCCCGCTCGCCACGGAAGCTCCCTACACCGTGGCGTATTTCCGCAGTCCCAGCGGCGACGGGGCGAAACTCATCGCCTACGCCGCCACGGACGAGACCGCCACGCCGGGTAATCACCGGAGGGTCTACGAGGCCATGAGCCGTTGGTACGCCGCCCGGCTCGGCGTGGAGCTGGATACCTCGGGCAGCGACATCGGGCGGCTTTGCTTCGTATCGGACGATCCCGCCCTATACCTCTCGCCTGCCTACCGCCCTTGGCTGGAGGGTACCGGCGAGCTACCGGAGGGCCTCGCCCCGCTACCCCTTACTTGGAAGGAGGAGGTTAGCGAGACGGCTCCCGGGGCGAAGGAAAGGAAGGTGGCCTCGCCACTGGAGAAGGCACGCCGGACCGCCGAGCGGAAAGGCCTCTACGCCGAGGGCAACCGCAATAACTTCATCTTCGTCATGGCCGCACGGGCGAACCGGCTGGGCGTGAAGCGGGCCGAGATGGAGGCTTACGCCGCTACCGCCTTCGCCGACTTGCCGGCGGAGGAACGCCTCGCCGCCATCGAGAGCGCCTACAGCCACGTGGAGGAGCACGCCGCCGAGACGAGCGCCGCCACCTCCCGGAAAAAGGGCGGGGGCCCGCTGGACGTGGTCGCCGTGGAGGCCTATATATCCGAGCGTTTCCTCACCCGCAAGAACGGCGTGAGGGGGTACGTAGAGGTGGCCACGAAGAAAAAGCGGAACGGTCAAAAGCCGGTCTTCAAGCCGGTGACCGACTACTGGGTGAACTCGCTCTGGCGGAGTCTCCTGAAGGACGGCCACTACTGCTCGCATAACGACATCCGGGCCATACTGATGTCGGACTTCAGCGAGACGTTCCACCCTTTCCGCACGTATTTCGAGGGGCTGGCCCCATGGGACGGGGTGACGGACTGGATCGGGCAGCTGGCCGATACCGTGGACACCACCCGGCCCGCCTTCTGGCGGGGTTGCCTCAAGCGCTGGCTTATCGCGCAAGTGGCCGGCTCCATGGAGCTAGGCGTGGAAAACCATACCATCCTGCTGCTGGCCGGCGGGCAGGGGCTGGGCAAGACCTCGTGGCTGCGGAACCTCGTGCCGCCCGAGTTGCGGGACTATCTTTTCACGGGCAATGTCAATCCGTATAGCAAGGGTTTCCCGCAGATGATGGTGGACTGCCTCTTGATCGTCATCGACGAGATGTCCGGCCAGAGCTACGCCGATCTGAACCGCCTCAAGGCGCTCACCTCCACAGGGGTCATCTACCTGCGCCGCCCGTACGGACACTATGCCGAGACGCAGATACGCCACGCCTCCTTCGCCGCCACGGTGAACGACTTGCAATCGCTGCCGGACGATAACGAGTCTCGCCGCTTCCTCTGCTTCGAGGCCACACGGATCGATTACCAGTCGCCCGTGCGACACGCCGACATCTACGCCCAAGCCCTCGCCCTCTTCCGCCGGGGCGAGAAATACTGGTTCTCCGGCGAAGACATCCGAAAGATCAACGAGAACAACGAGACCTTCCGCCAGCGAAGCCCCGAGGAGGAATTGTTCTTCACCTATTTCCGCAAACCGGAGCGTTTCGACACGCCACAGTATCTTACGGCGAGCGATATTATGACGAAACTAAGTGTATTTACACGTATCACGCCGACACGTTCCAATATAGTTACGTTGAGCAAGGTGCTGAAAAAACACGGTTTTAAGCTCACGAAAACTAGAGGAAAACTACTGTTTGAGGTCGCCGAGATCACCTCGGAACAGGTAAAAGCCAATTTTTTGCGCCCTAGGCAAGAGGAAGAGGATAGAGCCCAAAAGGAGAATGATATCTTTAAGGGTCAAGAAGATAAGCCGGAATAAAAACTGACTTTCTAAAATGAGCAGGGCGCAAAAGGCGCAAAAAACAGTGTCTGGAAAAACATTTTACAAAAAAATAAATATATATCACACTATAGCAGTGTGATGAAAAAATATATTTACAAGAAAAGTTTTATATAGGCACGTAAAGATGCGCCTTTTGCGCCCTAACCCCGGCACCGATATTCGTCGGGATTAAGAAACATGACCGGAAAACCAATGAGATACGGTCGCTAAGTCAATGGAATCCGTCTTGCGTTCCATTGACTTAGCGCCCCTATTCCACCCGGATACCATCCGGCTCTCACGGCTCGCCGAGCGACTCGATGATGGCCCGCACCATGGCGGGCGAATAGACCCGCTCGCCCTCGTGATAACCCAGCGAGAGGAGGCGACCGGGCAGGCCGGGATAGATCGTTATCCAATGTTGCAGCTTGCGGTGGGCCGAGCGGGGATGCAGGTCGGGCAGGTAGACCTCGGCCAGCTCCATCCGCCCGTACGCTCGTATCTTGAATGTCGTTTCCATATCCTAAAGATAGTGAATCTCCGGCATATATCCATCATTTCCCGGAGAAATAATTCACCCGAAATCACCCTAAGTCACCCAAAGCGACAAAGCCCTCACGCCCTGCCGTATCTTTGTATCAACATTAAAAAACAACACATTATGATCCGCTACAAGAAGTATCAAAACAAGAACGAGAAGAACGTGACAACCTTCAACAAGTGGTACGCCCGTGCCGTATGCGAGGAGACGGTAGACATCGCCGCCTTGGCCGAGCACATGTCCACCCACAACACCCCCTTCTCCACCGGCGCCATCCACGGCATGCTGAAGGACATGGTGAATTGTATCAAGGAGCTGCTGATGGACGGCAAGAACGTGAAGATAGACGACCTCGGCATCTTCAGCGTGGGCATCCGCTCGAAGGGGGCCGTCACGCCGGAGGATTTCTCCACGCAAGGCAATATCACCGGCGTACGCCTCCGTGCCCGTGCCACGGGCAACCTCTCCAGCGCCTCGCTCAAGCTGACGGCCAAGCTCCGTGAGTACACCGAGTACTCGAACGGAGAGGTGACCCCGGGAGGTGGCGGGGGCGATTCCGAGAGCCCGGACGAGATTTAGGGAATTGAAAATTGAGAATTGAAAATTGAAAATTAAGTGGTATGGAGATTTCTGTTTTTATACGTGAATACGCTCCGCTGGCTGGAGAGGCCGGGCGGGCGTTCCGGATCGATCCAGTGGTGATCTTGGCGCAGGCGGCCATCGAGACGGGTTGGGGCGAGAGTACGCTCTGCCGGGAGTATCATAACTTTTTCGGCATCACGGCCTACGGGCTGCCCAACGTATGGTGGACCGGCCGGTGGACGGAGCTGTCGCCCCGCTCGCTACGTTTCCGGATCTACCCGGACGATAAGTGCTCGTTCATGGATTACTGCCGCCTGCTTCGCTCGGCCTATCCCCGGGCGGCCGACATGAGCGCCAACCCTACGGCCTTCGCCAAGGAGATCGCCTACAGCCCCTACATCAGCGAGGTGAACGGCGATAACCGGGAAGCCTATCGTAAGCTGATCGTCCAGCTTTGCCGAAAAATCAGCTCGCAAATATCAATCGTCAATCCAAAGGGCGGACAAATGCCGCCCCTATCATCAACTGTCAACTAAAATGAAATACCTTGAACTCATCCTCCGTTGCCTCACGGCACTCCTCCGGGTCATCTTCCCGCAGCATCCCCCTGTTCCCGAAACGACAGACGCTACCGGCGCTGCTCCTTCTCCTGCTAGCCCTCCTCTCCCTCCTCATGCGGGAGACGGAGGTGACGCTGGCGGCGATCGGCGCCTCGCTGACGCTCTTCCGCCACGACGGCCCCCCTCCGCCCCACCGCCCCCCGGGGCGGACTGGCTGGGTATCTCCGGCTACACCCTCCTCATAGCGGGGTGCGCGGGGTGCCTCTTGAAGTACTGGGGATATTAGGGGAAATGGGAATATCAAAGATTAAGTTCTTTTACCGGGCACGAGTTACGTACCCGGTAAAATAGTGTCATATATCTTTCGTTTGTCGTAATTCGGAATAATGTTCCCTTGCGATTGATATCGCTCGCCTCAATTTTTCGGAAAGCACTTTCTTATCGGGTAGTTTTGTGTAATATTGCGCTACCTTTATCGGACTATCTTCGTCAAGCATTAGATATTCGATATGCTCTGTATTGCCTTCCGAACAAAGAATTAACCCGATTGGAGATTCTTCACCTTCTTTTCGCTCGTTCTTGTTCAAATAGCGAAGATATAGTAACATTTGCCCTTCGTATTCGGGCTTGAACTTCCCCAATTTGAGATCGATCGCTATCAGACGCTTTAAGCCACGATGGAAGAACAGCAAATCAATATAGTAATCAACCGCATCTACGGTAATCCGCTTTTGACGGTCAAGGAAAGCAAAATCTGTCCCCATTTCCTTAATGAAAAGCTGTATTTGGGAAAGAATTGCCATTTCGAGATCTTTCTCCGAGAATATATCAGGAAGCCCAAGCATATCAAGAAAGTAACTGCTGCGAAATATAAGGTCGGGCAATAGCTGGTTGTTTTCCTTTATCTCGTTCAGCTCTTTGCGTATCATATCTTCGGGTTTACGGCTAATGGCTGTACGCTCATAAAGTTGACAATCTATTTTTTCATCAAGTGTGCGAGTATCCCAATGCTCCATTCTGCACATTTCCACATAGAACGAGCGAGCTAGCTCATCTTTACTCCCATAAGCGAACGAAGATGAGTCCAAGTCAATTGGGCTACGCACCGCATATCCAATCTCGTCTTCTGAAAAAAGATACGCACTGCGTACACAATGTTTGAGTTTACCATATCCCCATCCGCTTCCATATTTTACAGTTAGCCGGGTAGCCAATTTTTTGATGACTTGTTTACCATATTCGGCACGCTGATTGTATAGTATATCTTCCTTAATACGTTTGCCTACATACCAATTCGTCATACATATCTCAGTATTCAAATAGGTAGCTACTTTAGCACGTACTCCATCTATAATGCCACATACATCATTATACAATAGTTCTTCCGATGTGGCTAAATTCAAAATATCATCTGCCATAATAAAAATAAATTAATCATCCCACAGCCCCTCCTTGGCGTTTCATGTACATAGTCATTGATTCCAACGCATCGATGAATCTCAACGTATGCATAATGTCATAATGCTCGTCAACCAAACATATGCCACCATATCGTTTGACATAACGATAGACCTGTGGTATACTTAGCCCATTCCGCTCGGCAAAATGACTGATAAGCGACATCAGATATTCCGCCTTATCCCTCAATATATCACTATTCATACCGATTCTCAATTATACGTTTTTACAAATATAGGTATTTTCCATAAACCCGCTTCTAAAAAGCCATCGGTAAATTTTGATCGAATATATATCTTTTATACCTAATCCCAAGCATATATCCACCTCAATAATCAATAATGATCCGTAGGCCACCAAGAAGGTTTATTCTTGGTACCTCGCCCATCATGGGTACAGTCTACACAGCGAAAAGGAGCATAAATATTTGGAGTGGTTGGTGATCCACTATAAATGTAATAGGTATAACCATCTGGTGCTATTCCTGTTAAGATATTTTTCGCACAGTCATAAGAAGTTTCATAGAAATCTCTTAGTTCCGGCATAAAGCGTTTCATAATCGTTGTATTAGTTACATCCACATAGCCTATCACCCATTCTTTAGGATCTGATACGCAAGATATATTACCTCTTCTTTCCGAAGGAATTGGAGAGAAAATACTCCCAGCCTGTTCTATGTTCCTTTGTAAATTCACAAAATAGTCATACGCTTCTTTACGTATACGGTTTTGCTTAACGTCTATATAATAAAGCATTGTCAATTTATCATGATCACGGGGGATCTCTATCAATTTTCTCTTATAGATAAGATTTACAGTCAGTTTATTTGTCGATTCCAATAACATCGCCTTAGAACTATCACGTCCCCAGCAATAATAAGTATTTTTAGATGTATGCTTCTGAAATAAAGTGAATTTATCATCTAAAAAACCAGCGTTTGCAAATAGATCTACATGGAATTCCCATATCTCCTGATAAGTCCATTTATAATAAGTTGGCTCTACCTTGTTATCATGTGTAGTTACGCAGATATATACAGGAGTTTCTGATGCTGAACTTTCAACAGATATACTATCGATCACCGGAGTATCTAGAGGATTCAAATATTCCGATTTATATTCTTTATTATTCCAATTTATTGATAATCTATATTTATACGCAGGATTTAACTCTCCCATCGGTATTGTATAAACTCCATCTTTACTCACGTTCAACGTTTCAAAAACAGCTCCTTTATCTGATTCAACAAAAACATTCGCATCCGTTATCGACTCCCCTTCCTCAAACTCATCCAACATCCTTACGCTATGGCTCAATCGTATCCGAGTCGTATCATTAGTTATAAAACCATCCACTACCAGCAAACCACCTATTTGGTTCACAATATCAGGCTCATAATCGGAGATACAACCCATGAGTGTTAGTAACCCTGTTATGTACATATATAATCTTTTCATATATACACTTTCTTTGGTTGGGAAAATTCATTAATCTATTGATAAAAAATCATATCAATAAGGCTTATAACAACAAAACTTTAAGTTCTAAAATCATCCTTTTAAATTATAAAGGGACAATTAAGTTTTTATCAGAAATCTTAATCGCCCCTCTTAATTTCAGATATTTTAATATACCATTACCTTATATTTATATAAGTTGTCCCAGCGCCAACCCACGTATTACCATCATAAATATCGCATACTAAACGAGCGCTACCAACTGCATAAAAACTAACCGAACAATGATTTGTCCAAGGTGTTATATAAGCTTGCGGTGCTCGTATACTCCATTCCAATCTAGCACCCGGTATTAAAGGGCTATATTCCAGATGATACTCTTCTTGGGCATAACCCCCATTTAGTGTTACGTTAATAGGGCCTGATATAGTAGCAACTATCCCATTTGCCGCATTAGCTTGTAATATAGACTCTTCTATATTTTCTTTGTCCACGTCAATATTAGTTTGCTGAGCATACATAAACTGCATTGATAATAATGCAAGCATAATAAACAGAACTTTCTTCATGGCTCTAAAAATTTAAATTAATAAATACATATACAACTACAAACTTACTTCAAGCAAGAAATAGGATACTTGCAAATCAAGTATCCTATTCTCAATTCGAAATAAATATTTTATTTCCAAGCATCCGGCTGAACCAAATAAGGTTTGCCGTTCTCGTCGTTACCCATGGTCAATACTTGGTCATCAGGAACAGGAAGCATAGTCTTTGCCGCAGGAAGCACAGAGGCTGCCGCAAACTTCGGAATATATTGCTTTTCATAATCGATATAAGCCTTCAATTCTGAAGACATGACATCACCACCCCAACGAACCAAGTCGAACCAACGTTCACCTTCCATCGCCAACTCAAGCTTACGCTCCATACGGATCGCCTTGATACAAACATCTTTGCTTGTGAAAGCCGCATGAGACGTAGGATATTCAGCGACCTTATAGTTTGCGGCCGCTTGACCGTTTTCTAACTTAATAATATTCACATCCAAAGCTGCACGTCTACGAACATCGTTAACTTGTGCCATCGCCTCAGACAATTGACCAGCGTCAGCTAAAGCTTCAGCGTACAACAATTTAATGTCACGCACACTAAGATATTGCATATTCATAGCAGAACCCGGTGCCCAACCATTAAATAAGTTCTTCATGCCAGCGGCCTCTTCCGCCTTACTAAACACGTGTTTCTTCGGCATAAAGATACCACCATTTACAGGATTACGAACCCAGTCATCCTTAGGCATACCCCAATCTTTGTAAGGGATTCCATAACGACCTACAGCAAAATCCAAACGAGGGTCTACCGCAATACTATTATCTGTTACGACAAATGGCTCATTTGTTCCCGTACCTTTTCTTGAAACAGTCGCTTTATTTCTATATTCACCATTCAAATAAGGTAAACCTTGTGCGTCCACTTGGAAAGAGTTCACTAATTCGAAAGAAGGTTGATAGAAACCACAGCATCCACCGGGACCTGAGTTATGCGGATAATTCAAACAGAAAGGAGCACCACCAGTGTTTTCGTCAGCAGCAGAATATTGAACAGAGAAAATAGCCTCTTTACCATTCTCAGTCAGCGCATTGAAGTTGTTATCCAAATCGTCCTCCAATCCATAAGCTGCCCCACTACTGGTTGTACCATTATTCACGACATCGGCTAAAACAGTTTTCGCGGCAGCGATGTCTCCTTTATGCATTAAGATTTTACCTTTTAATGCTTTCGCAGCCCAAACATTCGCACGACCAACTTCAGTCTGAGTTTCCGGAAGATTAGCGATCGCATCGTCAATATCCTTCAGTACATTATCATAAATATTAATATCATTATGTACTTTAGGATCATTCTCCGTATAGGTCTCATCAACCCAAGGAATAAATGGACCAAACACACGAATTCCCTCAAAATAAGCCAATGCACGCAAGAACTTCAACTCACCATAGCGGCTTTTACGATCGGTATCGCTCATACCCGGCATACCTTCAGCGCCTTGCCAAGCTTGAAGAGCTAAGTTCACACGTTTAGCCATTACATAAACCCACGCCCACTTCTGCGCTATATAGCCATTAGTAGACAGAGTATTATACATCTCTATCTCATTCACCACGGATTGGTCACCCGGGTCGGAACCTTTATTGGCGTCACCACCATAAATACCACCCCATACCCAGTTAAATGGAGATGCTTGATAAGGATCATAACCATCCACCGGAACAGCCAAGCCTGCATAGGCACTAACAGTTAACAATTCCACACCCGTTGGATTGGCTAGAGCGTCCGGTGTCAATGCTCCCTGAGGTTCTTTCCCCAAGAAGTCATCGCCGCAAGAACTAAATGAAAGCGCAGCAAGATAGCCTATCGCCAAAATATATTTACTTTTCATAACGATTCTTTAAATTAAATTAAAACATACACACCTTAGAACGCAAAGTTTACACCAAACAAGAAACGTCTTGTTGAAGGCCAACCGCCCATATCAATACCTCTCTTCAAGTCAGCACCGACACCGTTGTCATCCACATCTTTCATTTCCGCATTTGTATACTCGGGATCTAAACCATCATATCCTGTAATGGTAAATAGGTTCTCAGCTTGCACGTAAATACGCAGATTAGAGATTGTAGCCTTCTTCATCAACTCCTTCGGGAATGTATAACCGAGGACCAAATTCTTCAATCTCACGAAAGAGGCATTCTCTACATAGTATGAGCTAGAGTTCGTTCCTGAATAGGTATCACCATAATCCAAAATAGGTAAGACAGCTTTGCTATTGTCAGCACCCGGTTTCCAAGACAAATCTCTCATGCGAGAAGATTTATTACCCTCGAATAACCAGAAATCAGTAAAGTACTTCGTATTGTTGAACAAATCATTACCGATCGTTGAATAGAAGAATGCCGTCAAATCCCAGTTTTTCCACGTTACAGTAGCGTTCAAACCGGCGATCAAGTCAGGATGAGGAGAACCGATAAAGGTACGGTCATTTCCATCTAACTTACCATTTCCATCTGTATCAGCAAATTTAAACTTACCGACCCAAGCCTTAGCGTCTTCCGCACTTTTCACTTCTTGTCCCAAAGGAGGTAACGCAAGTACTTCATCTACGTTCTCATAGAATCCATTCACCTTATATCCATAGAACTCAGAGATAGCATGTCCCTTTGTCGTACGAGTTACATTACCAGAGATACGTGTACCGCCTCCCCACATAGAAGCATCATCAGCCTCAGAGATCTTAACAACCTCATTCTTATAATGAGATAGGTTCAAAGAGAAATCCCATGACCAATCGCCCTTACTGTCTCGATAGTTGAAGTTGAAGTCAACACCCGTATTCTTCATATCACCAAAGTTGATGTACGGTTTTGAAGATTCACCAGCCAAAGCGGAATATTGAGCCGCAATCAACATATCTGTCGTTTTCTTATAGTACCACTCCAATCCGGCACCGAATTTGCCGTTCAAGAATGTTCCATCCAAACCGACATTAAACATTTGGGTGGTCTCCCATTTCGTATCCTCGTTACCAAATTTATCCAAACGATAACCTAAAGAGGTAGAGGTATTAGAACCCGTAAAGTCATAGTTTGTTTTCTTTGGCAATGTTCTATATTCGTAGGCGAAGTTCGTAATACGAGGCACTTCTGAGTTACCGGTAACACCAAAGCCAAAACGAAGCTTCAAGTCATCTAACCAGTCTTTTGTTTTCTCCATAAAAGCCTCTTCAGAGATACGCCAACCAGCAGAGATAGAAGGGAATACACCGTAACGATTATTCTCCGAGAAACGAGAGACACCATCACGACGGATAATACCTGTCAACAGATACTTATTATTATAAGCGTAATCTACACGCCCAAACAGACCAAACAAGGCAAATTCACCTTTATATTTTGATTCTGCGATACGTTGTGCGTTATTCTCACCCATATTCAACTCCCAAGTATTCGTATTATCCTCGTACAAATAATTGTAACGACGACCTTTCAGCGTACGTCCCAAACCATCACGAATAGCCTCGGTACCAAGCAAGACAGTCAATTTATGAACCTCATTGAATGTCTTGTCGTAAGTCAAAGTATTAGTCCAAACCCAACGATAATTAAAATCAGATTGCTCTTCAAAATTGTTTTGGCCCATTGACTCAGAAAACTCAGGGTTCTTCTTTTCCATACGATAATAATAACCATTCGTATAGTCCAAACCGAAATTCGTTCTAAAAGTTAATCCCTTGATAATATCGGCCTCTGCCCATAGGTTACCAAATACGCGGTTATGTGTATAGTAATTATCCTTATTTCTCTTTTGATTGGCAACCGGATTCTGGAAGTTACCCGTTCCAGCGAATTTTGAACCGGCAAAATTGCCTGCGATATCATATACCGGTACATAAGGAGAAGCACGATATGTCCAAGAATATGGATTACTCTCAGCGCCGCTAGAGTTCAAGCCATTATCTTTCGTAAACGCATAAGTTAAATTCTCTCCTACCCGTAACCAATCACGAACATTGAAAGAGGTGTTAGCACGTACTTGATATCTCTGGTAGTAAGAATCAATAACCGTACCATCTTGCTTGAAGTAATTCGCACTTAAATTATATTGTCCCTTTTCAGTACCACCAGATAAGCCAACTTGATGGTTTTGAATCATAGCCGCACGGTCTATCTCATCCCACCAATTTGTATCAGAGAACGGCGCATAAGTCGTACCCGGGTAATTATAATCGCCGGGATTAATATCCGTACGACCACCCGCACCAGCTTGCGTCAAATAATTAGGAATAGAAGGACGTTCACCTGTTCCGAATTGCACGTGTGAAGGAAGTTCATTGGAACCTAACAATGCATAGTTACTAGCCTTTGCGTCCCATTCCAAGTTTACACGATCCATAGAATTCAAAACGTCATAGCGCTTGCCTGTTTTCTGAACACCGACATATCCATCATAAGTCAATTTAGGTTGACCGGACCGGGTACCTTTCTTCGTCGTAATCAAAATAACACCATTGGCCGCCTGCGCACCATAGATAGCGGCGGAGGAGGCATCCTTCAATACCTGCATACTCTCGATATCGTTCGGGTTCAAGGAGCTTAAATCTTGGTTACGTGTTGATACGCCATCAATTACGTACAATGGGCCATTGTCATTAACCGTATTGATACCACGAATACGAACCATAGACTGGGAACCGGGGGAACCTGATTGACCGATATATACGCCGGCCGCCTTACCTTGCAACTGCTGGGTAGCGGAAGATCCGGAAGATGCCAAAAGGTCCTTCGTATCGACTACTGCCACGGAGCCTGTGATATCTTTCTTCTGCTGCGTACCGTAACCTACTACTACTACCTCATCAAGGTTTTGCGTATCTTCTTTCAAAGTCACATTTACCACTTCTCCCGAAGCAGGAATTTGCTGAGATACATAACCGATGTAGGAAACGACTAAAATGGAGTTGGGCTCAACTTCCAAGGAATACTTACCGTCAAGGTCGGTAATCGTACCGTTTGTAGTACCTTTTACTACAACATTCACACCCAAAAGGGGTTCACCCTTTGCGTCAGTTACCGTACCGGTAACTTTCTTAGCTTGTTGGGAGATGGACACATTCGCGTTAGACGCGTGGATTGGAGGGGTTACACCCGCACCGACCATAAGGAAACAAAGTGCCAAACCCAGCCCGCTTTTAACAAAAGCCAACTGTTTGTTCATCATAACACAAAAATAGGTTAACATTAATAATTATATCCACTCTTCGGATACGGGTACAAATATAAATTATTATTCTTAATAAACAACAATAGTATGCATATTTTTTTCACATTCCCTTGAACTTGCAGATATGTGTTCGTACAAATAGCTATTATAGACCCAATAAGGCTTATTCTTGTTAACAAAAAGACACCTTCACAAGAATCAACAATATGTTAAAAACCGCATAAAAAAATACAATCTATTCCTAATTTTTCCGAAGACTTTTAAACCTTATTATCAATCTACAGCACGGTAAACGAGTCTCTTGGGCCATATAAAACAAAAGAGGACACCGTTTTACCGACATCCTCCTAAGCTCTTATCGCATTAGATCCATGAGCCTTACCGGCTGCCGGCTATCGATTTACTCACGATATTCGTTACGGCCTCTTGCATCTTCTCGATGACGCCGCTGTTTTCCATCCCGTATTCGGAGGCGATCGTCTCCAGATTCGGGGAACCGATCCAAACCTTGCCGTCCGCATCTTCCCAAACGGAGATACGTAGCGGCAACTCCAAAGAGATAGACGGATCTTGCTGCATCAATAAAGTCCCGACTTTCGGCGAGCCGAAGACGATCACCTTATTCGGAGGCAGCTTCATCCCTACCTCGCTAGCGTTTCGCCCATGATCGAACACGGCGAACACGGAACCTCCTTGAGACTTGATAATCTCTTCGATCCGCCGCATCGTCTCATCCACGCTAAACGGGCTTACCGCTTTATCCATCAAACGATTCTTTTTCTCCATGGCTGTAATTTTCTTCAGTTTTGTCAAGACAGGAGTCTTGACCGTCCGTACGCTCGACTTCCGGTCATTATTCAGCTGCTCATAAATAACGATTTTATTCTCTCCTTTGTTTAGCCATACGCCCGGTATGTAAAGCGTTTGCTGAGGGCCGGCATACCAATAGCGGCCGATATTGACGCCATTGATGAAAATAATGCCCTTTCCCCAATCCTCCATGTCGATGAACGTATCGCCGGTATCGGACAGGTGGAAGGTTCCCTCGTAGAGAACCGGCTTATTCCCCAACGCCGCTACCTCGGGCGAGCCATTCTTATAGACATAAGGTTCGCCGGAGACCAAAGCCGGCATCCGGTCCATCGGGAGCTTGTACATCTTCCAGTCCGATATCTCGCTGCCGTTAATCTTGACCGAGCTGATGATCCCCTTCGTATTGCGGACGATCTCCTCGCCATAATTGATACGCCCCATGTTCTCCACCAAGATGTCCAAGGTAGCGTTGAACGGGATATCGATCTCCATCGCATATTGGTTGAAGCAACGGTTTAACTCGCCGACACGCTCGCCATCCACGTAGATCGTAGCGTAATCACGCAAGCCCGGTATCTCCAAACGGCCTTTCAGGGGTTGGTTGAAATGGGTAGAGTACAAGACGTAGCCGTATCCTTGGTTCAATTGCTCGAACGTGAGAGGTGTCGGAGACGCTACCGGTTCCCCTTCTTTCGCCAAGGCCAACACATCGGCTACCTTCGTCAAGGAGATCGACGGGATCTCGATCAGCGGTATAGGGGCTGGGGCCTCGGGGACGTCATAAGTGACGTATTTCCGGATCACGTTGCGGATCGAGTCGAACTTCGGGGTCACCCAACCCGCCTCGCTGATCGGGGCGTCGTAGTCGTAGCTGGTCAAGTCCGGCTGGATATCATGCTTCTTGTCGTAATTGGCGCCACTGGTGAAACCGAAATTCGTACCGCCATGAACCATATAGAAATTGAAAGAGACATCGTTTTGGAGGTACGTCTCCGTCTGCCTCGCTATGCCGGAATCGCTTATATCGGGGAATGATTCCGCCCAGTGCATCAGCCAACCGGGATAAAACTCGGCTACCATATACGGGCCTATTCCCCCGTGATACTCGTTCACCACCTTTTTCAAGTTCTCCACGTTACTCTCCCCGTTCGCCGTAGGCAACGCTCCCGGGGTGGAACCGCCCTCGAACAACCAGCTTCCGTCCGAGGTGAACAGAGGCACGTTGAAACCGGCGTCCGCCAATTGCCGCTTGATCTTGGCGTTGTAGCGGCGATGCTCCTCCAAGGGGATATCCTTACGTTGCGCCACGTAAGAGCCGAACTCGTTCTCGGCCTGCACCATGATGATAGGGCCGCCTTTCGATACCTGCAAGTCGCCGACCTGCTCGTAAAGCTTATCGATATAAAGCTTCGTGCGTCTCAAGAACTCCGGGTTATCCCGGCGGATCTCCATGCCCGGTATATTCTGCAACCACCACGGATAACCGCCGAACTCCCACTCGGCGCATACGTAGGGGCCGGGACGGAGGATCACCATCAATCCCTCCTCTCCCGCTATCCGGATATACTCGGCCAGATTCTTGTCTCCCTCGAAATCCCATTTACCCGGCTCCGTCTCGTGCAGGTTCCAGAAGACATAGGTAGCGACCGTATTCAAGCCCATCGCCCGCATCATCCGAAGGCGATGCCGCCAATATTGGTGGGGGATACGAGGGTAATGCATCTCACCCGAGAGGATCGGGGTTACCTTCCCGTTTACATAAAAATGACCGTCCTTGATCTCGAACGTACGTTTCTCCTTGGCGAACGAGCCGACAGGTATCAGCATCAAAAGGAGCAATAGATAGGCGATTTTCTTTTTCATGGAATCCATGTGTTATAAAGATTTATTTTTAGGTTTAAGATCTCGTGGCAAATGTATGTAAATAAAAAGAGGATGCCAAATAAATGACATCCTCCCTAGCTTATATATTATATAATGTATAAGTCTGTATTAAGCTTGCTCCAACTGCAAAGTCTTAGTCGGCTGGTCGCAAACCTCCGTCGGGCCGAAGTACTGGATCGGACCCGGGTATACGTAGCTAGTAGTCAAAGCCCACTCGTCACGGTTTGCGGCGAACGCCTTGAAAGGAGCGCCGTCAAGCTTAACCAAAGCCTTCTGGATAACCGGCTTCATCTCGCCATGACGTTTCTCCATGTTCATCATCATAGTAACAGGGATACCACCGGCGATCCATTGATCAGCGGGAGCGGTCGTGTTACGTACGGAAGACATATAACCTGTCTTACCGGCGGCGATCAAGCAAGATGCCGTGTAACCCAAAGAGTAGCAGTAGTCCGCGTCGTAGTTAGAAGGAGCGGCGCAACGACCCTCGTAACCGAAGAAGTGGTGTTGTGCGGCGAACTTGCCTACGTACTTGCCCTCGGCCTTCCACTCAGCCAATTTCTTGCCAACCATCTCAGACAATAACTTCTCAGTCTCGATCAAAGAAACCTGTACGTTTCCGTGCGGGTCACGGTCCAAAGACAACTGACGAGCTACGCCCTCCGGAAGAGAAGCGTACAGGTCAGAGTTCTCCTTCGTCAACTTACTGATGATGTAAGCACGTTTCGCTCTTCTTAATCATCTTGAATTCGGCATCGTGTTTAGCAAGGAAGTCGTTCAGCTCGGCGATCAAGCGTTTCATAGCCGGAACGAACTCGATCAAGCCCTCAGGGATCAATACCGTACCGAAGTTATTACCCTCGGCGGCACGTTTAGCCACGATACCAGCCACGTAAGTCACGATATCGTCCAAAGACATGTTCTTTTCCTCAACTTCTTCGGAGATGATACAAATATTCGGCTGAGTCTGCAAAGCGCATTCCAAAGCGATGTGAGAAGCAGAACGTCCCATCAGTTTGATGAAGTGCCAGTATTTCTGTGCCGAGTTGCAGTCACGTTGGATATTACCGATAACTTCGGAATAAACCTTACAAGCCGTGTCGAAACCGAAAGAAGTTTCGATCTGCTCGTTCTTCAGGTCACCGTCGATCGTCTTCGGACAGCCGATTACCTGTACGCCGGCCCCCGTAGCCTTGTAATACTCGGCCAATACGCAAGCGTTCGTGTTAGAATCGTCACCGCCGATAATAACCAAAGCCTTGATATCAAGCTCTTTCAAGATCTGAAGACCTTTATCGAATTGCTCTTTCGTCTCTAATTTCGTACGTCCGGAACCGATCATATCGAAACCGCCCGTGTTACGGTACTCGTCGATAATATCAGCCGTCAGTTCCATATATTTATGATCGATCAAACCGCCCGGGCCCAAGATGAAACCATACAGACGAGAATCTGCGTTGTGAGCCTTGATACCGTCGAACAAACCAGCGATCACGTTGTGACCACCGGGAGCCTGACCACCGGAAAGGATCACACCAACGTTCATGACAGGCATAGCCTTCTCTTCGTTACTCTTCTCGAATGTAACGATCGGCATTCCGTAAGTGTTCGGGAACAATTTCTTGATTTCTTCCTGATCGGCTACTGATTGAGTATACTCGCCGTCAACGGCTTTCACTGCACCTTTCAACGCAGCGGGTACCTTCGGTTGGTAAGCTGCTCTTGCGATTTGTAATGCACTCTTTGTCATTTCTTAATTGATTTATTTAGAAATTATTTGATACGTGTTCAAAAGTGACGCAAATATAAGGAAAAAATCCGTATTAATAAAAGAGAAGGGGGATATGTTCATTCAAAATAGCATCGAAAAAAACTTCCGGGAAATCACTGGTAAACTTGCCCTCATCATTATAACCGATCAACCTTCAACAAGAAGAGGATGTGTCACCATGAAGTGAACACGAGAAAATAGGTAGCTTACTGTATATTTTACTTGACTATTTTTTACCCGGTCGTGTTTTTCCAAAAACACGTACGTAATTTTCAAGAAACACGTACGTGTTTTTTCGAAAACATGTACGTGTTTTACTCAAATCTCCATCATAATTTATATCCATCTAATTATAAGCCAGTTATAAACCATTTCAAACAAATGCTTTATTGTATTTTTTTAATCCGTTTACTCTGTTGGCTACTTCAATGGCACAATAGAGTAAACTATTCATCAACTTGCACCTAATTATCACAAAAGACTTCGTATATTTACACCTTCTATTAACGTTAGTTAATCACAAAATTCGATGCGAAAAAGCCCTCTTGCACTCCTATTATCGCTTATCTGCCTGATCTCGTCTCATAACGAGATACAAGCGCAAGGACATCCCCCGACAGATTCATTGCGACAACGGGCCGCAGCGAGCGTGGGTAAGGAAAAGCATGATCTACTGATGCGTATAGCCATGTCCACCAACGATATCGCCGACTGGGACGCTACGCTCAACGACGCTATCGACCGGTGCGACACCCCGGCCATCTGCCGATCAAGGCTGAATCGCATACAATGCCTCTTTAATTTCTACTCCGTGGATTCGGCTATCATCGAGGCACGAGAGAGCCTTCCTTTTATATTGAATGCCAAGCAATACAGTTTCTACTTCTCCACCTATAATACTTTTATATCCGGATTGTTCAAGCAAAGACGGTTCGACGAGGCCCGTGAGGAAGCCACAACCATGTTCGAGACGGCGCAACAGGTTAAACAACCGGTAGGCATGACGATGGCCTTGCAGGTACAAGGCAGCATGTATTATAAACTCGGCTTGTACGACCAAGCCCTCACCTCGCTGGAAAAAGGGATCGCTATATGTCCCACTTACGAGAATGGTGAGAACCAAGTACTCTACATCTCGGCCGTTCTTTACGAATGGCTCTTCATGACCGCCCTGAAGGTGAACGACACAGAACGCATATCCCGTTACGCCGACAGCTACGCCGCCCTCGTCAAATGGAGAGACGAGCATGGGAAAGTGGACCCGACCGGACATTATCCCGTCACCTCCCGCTCTCTCCAAGCCTTGTCTTTCCTGAAAAAAGGGCAAATAAAAGAGGCGAGACGATTGCTGGATGAGGCAGCCCGGTTTATTCATCCCCAGATCCCGGCCAACGCTTATGAGCATTTTTACGAGGCTCGTCGAGAATTACGGAAAATGACAGGGAGATTACCAAGGGGCTATCAAGGATATGGATATCCTGTTGGCGGCCCACGAGGGCGACCTATCTTTCTATATGGACGATTTGTTGAAGAAAGCGGAACTTCTGGCTCATTCCGGAGATCCCCGGTCCTGTATATCGCTCTATCATACGTATATACAGGTGAAAGACTCGGTAAACCGGTTGGATATCGCCTCTCGGATGGATCAACTACGGACTATTTACGAGGTAGACCGGCTCAACCAAGAGAGGCAATACGCAAGGAACTGGATGTTCGCCGCCTTTACCGGTTGCTTGCTCCTTTTCCTTTTGCTAGCGGGATATATTATCTATTCCCAACGCCTAAAAGCGAAGAACCAAGTACTCTACAGACGCATACAGGAACAGATCCGGCAGGAAAATAAGGCGGTGGAAACCATTAAGCAAATACCCGAGAACGATCTTTCCCGGGAATTACGTTTATTCATAAACTTGAACGAGTTATTGGAAAAAGAAAAGCTATACACCGATCCCACCTTGAACCGGGATGATCTGGCACAACGTTTGGGGACCAACCGTACCTACTTGATGGAAGCCGTACGTACTTACGGCGGGAATATGACCGTCCGCGAATATATTTATGACTTTCGTCTAAAGCATGCCGCCGAACTGCTCTCCTCTCCCTCCGCCCTCTCGATCGATCAAATATGCTATGACTCCGGATTCGCTTCCCGCTCGGTATTTTACCGCCTTTTCCGACAGAGCTATGGCCTGTCTCCTAACGAATATCGAAAACTTGCGGAGAAAGAAAAAGAAAATTAAAATACTATATTTCAAAAACTTGCGCCACACGGACAAATGTTTTGCGCCACACGGACAGCTTTTAGGATTACTATTCGGATATTGAAGCGATATCTGTTAATCCTAAAAACAAACTATATATGAAGACAAATTATTTTTTTCTCCTTTTCTTTCTTTTGATTCTGATGGGATGTTCGGATGACAAAAACATTCCGGATATCCCGGCCTCCACAGAGGACACCTATGAAGGAGTACACGATCTGATCAGTTTCACGAAAGAAACCGAAGATTTCACGTATGGAGACCTGACTTTCTACATCAAGACTCCCCGCGGGAACATTATCCAACGGAAAGCCAAGCACCGGCGATTATCCGGGACTTCCCTATTCACCATGGAAAAAGGGCTGAAGGAGGGTAAATACCAGCTACTATATATGGAATATACCATCCAATCGGATTGCCCGGACATTGACGGGCGAAATGGGGAGTTCGGCATGGGGTGCTACATTACCGTCAGCGAGAATGGGATCTCCACCGAAACCAACCGTGACGAGCGAATCGGCCTGTATGGGAACGGTACGCCGGAAGATCCGTACCGGATAACCTCTGCCGATGATTTGGCGAAGATACAAGAAGCGATCCTCAACTTCCACAACAATGGTAACCTTGTTAATTCCTCCACCTGCTTCAAGCAACAAAATGACATTAGCATGGCCAACTATAATGACCAATGCGGCTGGGAGGGTAACTGGTATCAAATCGGATTATCAGCCAGTTATCCTTTCACGGGCTATTATGACGGCAACGGCTATACGATCCGGGATCTGAAAATGTTAGATAAAAACGCCGTGGGCGCTAGTTTGTTCGGCTTCGTAAATCAAGCCATCATCTCGAATCTCACCATCGAGAAAGCCACCATAACCGGCTATGGGGCGCTATCGGCTATCGTAGGAGCCGTTACCACCAAGGGGGGAAGCATCAATAAGACATTCATAAAAGGGTGCATAGTAAAAAAATCCACCATCGAAAGCCGTAGCGATGGCGTAGTCACGGACGGCATGGCCATAGGCGGGATCGCCGGCATGGTAGACCCAAACGTAAATCTCTGGATAGATTCCTGCTCGGTAGAGGATTGCACTATAAACGGGGCGATTGCCGTAGGAGGAATCCTTGGCGGAGGAACAGTGTACTCAATGACACAAATCACGAACTCCCACAACCGGAATACCAAGGTAACTGCATCTTACAATTGTGCCGGAGGAATCGTTGGGTACGCCGATACGCTCTATGTATATTCATGCAGCAATAATGGCTCTATCAAAGGTGCCGCATCCACAACCGCTCCTCCCGGAAACCTTCCTGCCAATTCTATATATAATGTAGGAGCGGGCGGGATCGCCGGAGGAAGTGGATTGAGCACCATCATTTCCAGCCGAAACAGCGGGACGGTGCAAGGAAGCAGGGGCGTAGGGGGAATTATCGGAAGCACACTGGTAACTACCCAGCCGAAAACTTATTATAATAACACGTTTATCGGTTTTTGCTCGAACTCGGGGAATATAAACGGCGACAGTTATATAGGAGGATTATGCGGTGAGGCGCAACTTGGCGCTTATAAATCGTATAATGAGGGTATGATCAAGGCTAATTCATCCTTCGCTGGTGGAATTTTAGGATTCGCTCCCTTGGCCTCCATCACCAACACGGCGAATTTCAATAAAGTAATCGCCTCCTCTTATAGCGGAGGAATAGCCGGTTCCATCCTTGCCGGCTCGTTGGGTATTAACACGAATCTGGGGGAAGTAGCCTCCTACCATGAATATGCCGGTGGTATGATAGGAAGGGCAGGGAATACGCTTGCCATGAACTATTGTTCCAATTTCGCATCGATATCAGGTTCCTCATACCTCGGTGGTATGATCGGCGAGGTAGGCGACGCAAGGAAATGGACGATCATGGACGGCGTATCCTTGGGGTTTGCCACATTCGAACTAGCGTCTACTCTTGTCGGATTTGTCCCTTTCGCTAAAATCGTGGGAGAAAGCGGAGAAATCCTTGTTAACTGCGCCCTTACAGTACTTAGCCTCGTCTTAAATGATATCGATATTTTATCAGAAGGTTTTAGCGTATTCGGGCTTATTTCACACGGTCATCCGGAGATTATAGAAACAGAGAGGCTGAAAGGTGTCATTACCCATGATATCGCCATGTTGGAATCAGATATGGACACGAAACTGGCCAATAAAACAGACAACCTATCGTTCGCAAGTATCAAACTGAGGAGCAAAGATATGACAAATAGGTTCATGTCTAATCGAAAGACATTAACAGAATGGTTCGAAAGTGGGACAAACCACCAGATTTATAGTGATGCGATGAATTATAAGAGAGGGTTGCTCTCCAAACAGATCCTTAAAAGCAAAAAAAACGAAGAAGTTCTACATACGGTTGTCAGTGGTGTTTGTTGCGCGGTCAATTCAGCCTTGCTTTTTGTTACAGTTATCACTTTCCCCGAAGGTGTTCCCGCTGTAGCCTTGATGGGAGGTGCGCTAGCGTTAGTCAGTTTCGGCAATTCGGTTTCGGCCACTCTTGATGATTTCGTGGAAAACTCCGTCGTTATCACACAATGCTTGAACGCCGGAGAGATTGGCCAATATAGCAGCGGAGGCTTGGTAGGCCAACTTCAGCAAAGCTGCCTTATCTCCGATTGTATAAATATGGGACGCTCAAATAAAAGAGCCAATGCCCTAATTGGAGTTGTCAATCCAAACGTAAGGGTAGGCAGGAACTTGAATGTCGGGGAGAATTGGTATCTTTTCGCACCTCCCGCATCCGTTTCTTATTTTGGGAATTACTGCATGCTGGGCACTGTAGAGCAACCGAATCCTGTGATTATGAACATATTCAGCTTACAAGACTTAAAGTCGGAAAAGACCTTTACTGGATGGGACTTTGATGTAAAATGGGAAATACCATCCAACGAAACAGGTAGCTTTCCGATCCCGAAGAAATCCGAGATGCAATTTGATAAACCTAATTTATAAATAAACGAACAAACATGAAAATATACACTAAAACAATATGGAATATATGCGCATGCATGCTTATCATCTTGCTCGGCGGATGCGCAGACGATGACATCATACGAAACGACTGCGGATCGACCTTGCAAGAGACAGAATCTCATCTAATAAGCACGTTCTCCTTGCCGGAAGGCAAAACTCCCATACAAGATACGAGAGAACAGATCTTTTTCCAGTTGAGATCGCTGAGCGATAACTCCATACAGCTCATGGAAGGTAAGATCCGGAAAAACGCGGGGATTCTTTCCTGTGAAATGTTTATCCCCAATAATCTGGTATTAGAAGATGGAGACTATATACTTTGGTTAAAATTCGATGAAGAAGGCAGCGTCTATCCACTAAGCTATCATCTGACATTCCGTGACAAGATGGTCAGTATGGTACGTGATACTAAATATATTTACGAGATGCTGAATGGCGAAGGTACAGAAGAGAATCCTTATCTGATTACTTCCACCAACGATTTCGCCTATCTCGTGTCTCAATTAGCCACGTACGACAGTAATTACGGATACGGGCAATTCTTCAAGCAAATAGCCGACATCAAAGCTCCTATCCCCAATTGCCTGTATCAAGGTAACGCTTATAAAAGCGCCCCGTTCGCGGGGAACTACGACGGCGATTCCCATAAGATACTAAACCTAACCTATCTCGGGACGAACGGTGGAGAGCAAAGCGACGCAATCGGGCTTTTCTCCATTTTACACGACGGGGCAGTGATCCGGAATCTTGATATAGAAGGAGCGGATATAGAGTATCCGGGGAATTGCTGCGGATTGCTTGCGGGAGTAGCTAACGGGAATATACGAATCGAGAATATAACCTTAAACGGTAATATCAAGTCCACGAAGGATAAAGTTGGCGGTTTAATAGGCTATATCGAGGGCAACGCCCAGTCGTTGGCACAAATCAGTATCCGGAATGTGCGATTGGGCGTCTCATTCTCGGAATCCGGCAGCTCTTATATCGGAGCGTTGATCGGCTGGGCCGAGAACGCTTCCATTCAAGTGGAGGATATCAGTAGCGACGGGATTTTCAAAAACTTGAGAGGGAATAATCATGTGGCCGGTCTGATCGGGAAATTATATGGTCAAATCGATGCCAGAAAAATTAAGCTGCAACATACCACCTTAAACGATTTCCCGATATCCGGAAACCAGAACGTAGGCGGATTGATCGGTGAGGCATTCTTACAGGCGGCATCCAGTTTCAAAGACATAACCATCGACATGCCGATCAAAGGTAGCTCCTATGTCGGCGGATTGATCGGTCAGATCCGGTCGGAAGCCCCTACCAATATCCTCATCGCCATCGAGAACTTCCAGTTGTCCAATCCGGCAAATCGGTCTCAAATCCAAGGGGGTAGTTATGTGGGTGGAATGATCGGATATTCCCACAAAACACACGCTAACGCATTTACGATAGAGCTTAAAGGGGAATCCTTGTTTCATGCCTCGATAACCGGGCAGTCTGCTATAGGAGGTATTTTCGGTTCTTTAGATGATACCCAAATACAAATAACCCCGGCCTCACGATTGTATATGGATAATGAATCCCTTGAAGCTTCTTCAGGGATTTGTGGCACTTTAGCCGGAGCCTTATCTTACCAAGAACCGGGGAAAGAAATTCTTTTGGATCCGGAAATATTGGTGATTAATCCCAACATCAAAATAAAGGGAGGAAATAACACAGGAGGAATCATCGGAGCGTTATATAATGGGACGTTGACTGGGACCTATAAGCCAGAATTCAATGCCGCAAACGTAATCGTGAGCAAGATTCCACGACCGATTTTCCCGGGTAACATAAATTCGGAAAAACCCTATCGCGAAAATGCCGCTTATGTTGGAGGAATTGTCGGATATGCAGATAAATCTACCCTCAGAAGACTCTTCACGCAACCTTCCATTTACGGCAGAAGTACAGTCGGAGGAATCATCGGATATGCGAGCGATACTCAAATATCAGATTGCGGCGTGAAAACAGAAACATTTAATAATGGGAATAATAGCGCCATTATGGTAGGGGGAATTATCGGACAAGCATCGTGCTCATCCCACTGTGAGTTTTCCAATCTAGTAAATTACAGTGATATCTCCTCAGGATCCAATTATATCGGAGGCATTTTCGGGAGTATGGTAGCAAGAACTACCGTAAAGATCAATAAAGTCGTGAATTTGGGTAAGCTATCAGCCACAAATAACATAGGCGGTATCATTGGAAAAAACGCTGGAAAAGGCATTGAGGTTTATGACGCAGCTAATTTCGGTACGATCCAAGGTATCGCAGGAGATAAAGAATACGGAGTGGGCGGTATAGCCGGTGCCTCTGAGGATGCCATTACAATTTATAAATCCGTTAACCACGGAAATATCACCATAAACAGGAACGCCAAGTATTATGGCGCAGGAGGTATCTTGGGGTATGTAAAACAAGGTGGAGCACACATCCGTTACTGCTGTAACCGGGCAAATATAGACTATCCGAAAGATAAAGAAGACAGCCATGGCATTGGAGGCATCGTGGGGAGCATAGAAAAGGCGAGTGATAACGACGACAGTTACGTACTGGATTGCTACAATATGGGAGAAATCAACGGACAGCAAAAAGCGACCGGCACGCTTTGGTTCCGACTACCGGGGAGGATCGTAGGAAACCTCGGAAGCCACGGGAGATGTTACCGGGCCGTGAACGGGGGCTATGTCCGCTTTGGAAACGCAGGTGTCGGAAATGGCAACAAGAAGAATCTGACACATATCTATATCTTGCCCGGTACAGGCAAAGACTTTGGAGCAACGTATATCCCCCAACCAACCAGAGAAGATAAAAATATCTACCAAGGATTCGACTTCACGGGAGATCATGATCCCAACCGGCAACCGGTTTGGGTTCTGGGTGGCACATATAGCTCGGAGAATAAAATGCTACCCTACTTGCATTCAGGAAAATGTTATTTCCAATTCGCAAAATATGCCCCATAAAATACACCCTCTTTAATACACTCTATATATATCCATACCGGGCGCGAACTATTCATCGGTTTGCGTCCGGTTTTCACAAAAGACTTCGTATATTCGCGAAGTCAATATTCCATATTTTAATACATTACTTACATAACACAAATACAAAATGAAAAAGTATCTTACTCTTGCCGCATCAGCTCTGCTCCTAGCCGCATGCAGCGAAAAACCGGGTTACGAGATCAACGGTACCGTAGCGAACACCGATCTAAACGGAAAATACGTTTACCTGTATGAATATGGCGTACAAGACGCCGCCCCAATGGATAGCGCATTGGTGCAGAACGGCACGTTCACGTTCAAAGGAACACAGAACGCCCCTGCCCTACGCAAACTCGCCTTCGCCGAGGATGTCGTGGAACCCAAACGTGCCGCTTCCGGCGAGAACGCTCCTTTTACAAGCGTATTCGTACTGGAGAACGGTAAATTACAGGCTGTTCTTGACGAGGCCGCTTCCGCCGTTTCCGGAACACCGGAGAATGACGGCCTGAAAGCCCTGCAAGCACAAATGAAGACTTTGCGTGCGGATCTGGAGAAGCTTTCCGCCGACATGAAATCAGAGGATAAGGAAGTCGTAAGCGCCGCCGAGAAGAAATATGACGAGATCGACCAAAAGGTAACCGATGCCGTCAAGACTTACATATTGAATAATACGACCAAGCAATCCGCCGCCAAGTTATTATACGATTTCCGTTACAGCTTGGACGAGGCGGTCCAGAACGAGATTATCGCCAAGGCGGACTCCGCTTTCAAGGCCGTTCCGAACATCGATAAGCTCATGGCTCACCTAGATGTACTGAAAACCGTAGCCGTAGGCAAGAAGTTCGTGGACTTCGAGATGGCCTACCCGAACGGTAAGACGCACAAGTTATCCGAGTTCGTAGGCAATGGCAAGAACATCGTGTTGATCGATTTTTGGGCAAGCTGGTGTCCTCCTTGCCGCCGGGATATGCCGAATTTGGTAGCCGCTTACAAGAAATACAAGAACAAAGGTTTCGAGATAGTTGGCATCTCCTTGGATAGCAAGGCTGACGCATGGGCGAAAGGCGTAAAGGACCTGAATATCACATGGACCCAACTCTCCGACTTGCAAGGCTGGAAAAACTCCGGTGCTCAACTATACGGGGTAAACAGCATCCCTCACACCGTATTGGTGGATAAGGACGGAACGATCATCGCCAAGAACCTACATGGCGAGGAGATCGACGCTAAACTTCAAGAAATACTAAAATAAACAAGAATAACATGTCCGCTCAAATCACTCTAAACTGGGAAAAGGACTTGACATTCGAGACCTTGCTAGACGGGCATAAGGTGACAATAGACAGGGATATGGAGAACAGGGGGCAACGACGAGGGGCCCCCGTCCCAAAGCCCTAATGCTCGTAGCCTTAGCCGGATGCAGCGCCATGGACGTAATCCCTTTGTTCAACAAGATGAGGGTACGTTTCGAGAAAGTATCCATTGACGTGAAGGCCGAGAGCTCCGACACCATCCCCATGGTATACACCGCATTCCACATGACCTACCATATCCAAGGGAACAAGGAAGACGCAGCCAAGATAGACAAGGCGATCCGCTTGTCGCAAGAAAAATATTGCGGAGTAGGCCTTATGATGAAAAAGATCGCCCCTATCACGTACGAGATCCTGTTAAATGGGGAACCGTTAAAACCATACCCTAACGACAAATAACAAATCCCGCCTCTTGCATGGCTGGATTAAAAAATCTATCTTTGTGCGATCTTTAGAGAAAGCGATATTACTATAAAATTAGCATAAGGTTTTATTACACTTTAATATAATAAATTAGCGATTATGATTTATTCACATGAAGTTCAACACATGTGTGTTGTAAAGAAGGGAGCTAACCACCAGTGTGCTCCGATTCCTGAAGAAGGAAAGTGGGTTAGAGCAACTCAGATCTCTGATATTTCTGGTTTGACACACGGTATCGGTTGGTGTGCACCGAAACAAGGTGGATGTAAGCTGACATTAAACGTTAAAGAAGGAATCATCCAAGAGGCTCTTGTAGAGACAATCGGTTGTTCCGGTATGACTCACTCAGCGGCTATGGCTTCTGAGATCCTTCCGGGTAAAACTCTTTTGGAAGCATTGAACACAGACCTTGTTTGTGACGCTATCAACACCGCTATGCGCGATTGTTCTTGCAGATCGTCTACGGTCGTACACAGTCCGCTTTCTCAGAGGGAGGTCTGCCTGTAGGCGCTGGCTTGGAAGACCTTGGTAAAGGTTTGCGTAGCCAAGTGGGTACGATGTTCGGTACATTGGCTAAAGGTCCCCGCTACTTGGAGATGGCCGAGGGATATTGCACGCGCATGGCATTAGACGCTGATGACGAAGTAATCGGTTATGAATTTATCCACTTAGGTAAATTCATGGATATGGTGAAGAAGGGTATGGATGCTAACGAAGCACTGGAAAAAGCCAAAGGCTCTTACGGTCGTTTCAAAGAAGCTGTAAAATATATCGATCCTCGTAATGAATAAGAAAACATTTACACGTGTCCTCATCGGGCTGAGTGTTATCACGGCTGTGGCTACGCTTATCACGTATTTCGTGATGAAGCCGGAGAAACCGTGGTTGGCGTTTTACGTGGCTTGTTGCGGCGGTGTACTTGTTTTCAACTTTCTGATATCTTTATTTCTGGTAAATAAGAATTTAAAAAAGTAAAAAATAATATGGCTTTATTTGAAAGTTATGACCGTCGTATTGATCATATCAACGCGGTTTTAAAAGAATATGGTATCAACGGTATCGAAGATGCAAAGGCTATCTGCGACGCTAAAGGTATCGACCCTTATACAATGTGTAAGGAAACTCAACCGATCTGTTTCGAGAACGCTTGCTGGGCTTACGTTGTAGGTGCCGCTATCGCTATCAAGAAAGGTTGTACGAACGCTGCCGAGGCTGCCGAGGCTATCGGTATCGGTTTGCAAGCATTCTGTATCGCTGGTTCTGTTGCGGATGACCGTAAGGTGGGTATCGGCCACGGTAACTTGGCTGCCCGTTTGCTTCGCGAGGAGACTAAGTGTTTCGCTTTCTTGGCTGGCCACGAGTCTTTCGCCGCAGCTGAGGGCGCTATCAAGATCGCCGAGATGGCAAACAAGGTTCGTAAAGAGCCGTTGCGTGTTATCTTGAACGGTTTAGGTAAGGATGCCGCTAAGATCATCTCTCGTATCAACGGTTTCACGTATGTACAGACTCAGTTCGACTACATGACAGGTGAGGTGAACGTTATCGAGGAGAAAGCTTACTCTAACGGTCTTCGTGCGAAAGTTAAGTGCTACGGCGCTGACGACGTTCGTGAGGGTGTAGCTATCATGCGTAAGGAAGGTGTTGACGTATCTATCACGGGTAACTCTACTAACCCGACTCGTTTCCAGCACCCGGTTGCAGGTACTTACAAGAAAGAATGTATGGAAAACGGTCACCCGTATTTCTCTGTAGCTTCAGGTGGTGGTACAGGCCGTACCCTGCACCCGGACAACATGGCAGCCGGTCCTGCTTCTTATGGTATGACCGACACGATGGGCCGTATGCACGGTGACGCTCAGTTCGCTGGTTCTTCATCCGTTCCTGCTCACGTTGAGATGATGGGATTCCTGGGTATGGGTAACAACCCGATGGTAGGTGCTACGGTTGCTGTAGCGGTTGCTATCGAGGAAGCTATGAAGAAGTAATCAACTAAACAATAAAATAATTGTTTATATATAGACTCCTGTAATCTTGATGGTTGCAGGAGTTTTTATTTTACTTATCAAAAGGAGGAAAAGGATGACACTAAACATAGACCAAGAGAGTTGTATCAAATGCGGGAAATGCGTAAGGGTATGCCCTTCGGATATATTCACGCAAGAAAGGGCCGGAGAGACGATCGGGCTGGTACGTGTGGAAAGCTGCATCGTTTGCGGGCATTGCGTGGACGTATGTCCGACGGGTTCCGTGTCGCACAGCGAATTCCCGCCGGAGAAAACGCATACGATCGATTACAGCCAGATGCCTACGCCGGAGCAGGTGATGTTGCTGATCAAGTCACGCCGTTTCAACCGGACATTGACCTCGAGGCCCGTACCCAAGGAGATGCTGGACAAGATCGTGGAGGCCGCTCATTCTGCGCCGACGGCTACAAACTCCCAAAGCCTTTCGTTTACCGTCGTCACCGATCCGCAAAAGCTACGGCAGGTGAGCGATTATACGATAGGTGTGTTCGACTCCTTGGCGAAGCTATTATTGAATCCCGTCGTGAAATGTGTGGTCAAGCCGTTTATGAAGGATGTCTATAAATACGTACCGGTATTCAATCGGTTGAAAGAGGAACACAAGGCGGGTAAAGACCCGATTCTCCGGAAAGCCACCGCCCTGCTACTGATCCATACACCGAAGTCCAACCGATTCGGAAGTGAGGACGCTAACCTCGCTTATCAGAACGCCTCCTTGATGGCGCAATCGCTTGGGGTAAGCCAGATCTATATGGGCTTTGTGCTCACCGCCATCCGGCAGGAAGGAAAAGATACGCTCGCCAAGACGCTAGGGATCGACGGCAAGATACAAGCGATCATGGCGCTCGGCATACCGGCTTTCAAATACCCGAAGTATACGGACCGGAAAGAGATCGTCAAGAACTATATCGAGTGAGACTTGATGGAGACAACCTTGTCGACCGGGGTGTGCGATCCATTGGATTACGCATCGTAAGTCAATGGATTACGATACGTAAGTCATTGACTTATGGTTCGGATCTCATAGGTTTACCGGGCTAGGATCACTCCCGATCACCAGAACTTATTATGCTCCGGGCTGTATTCAAAACCAGCGTCTTTAAGCTTTGTAAGAAGGGATTTCTTGTTCACTTGCAAATCCTCGCATAAATCGTCGAGGGAAGAATAATTGTCACGAAGTTTCATATTGATGAAGCTGAATAGCATCATCGGATCGTTTGGTAATGACATAATCTTACGAATAAAAATGTTATCTATGTTTTACAACACAAAGATAATGCTTTTTCGCCAGATGGAACCCAGGCACGATCCTTATTATTTGAATATCGGTTCGCAACAAAACAATCCACAAACTGGTTTTAAATAACGAGAACTTATAATTCAATTGAATGACATGAAAAAATATGTATTAGTAGTAGCGGTAGCCGCAGTCCTATTCAGCTGTAGCGGCAACCCAAAGGCAGACGCCACGCAAACAGACAAGAACAAGCAGGAAACCGCCCAAGTACCGGATATGCACAACGCAGAGACCTCCTTGGATTACTGGGGCGTTTACGAAGGGACATTACCAGCCGCCAGCTCGCCGGGTATTAAAACGACCTTGACATTGAACAAGGATAAAACCTTTACCCTCCGCTCCGAATATATTGACGAGAAAGACGGTATTTTTAATGATAAGGGAACTTACACGCTGGATGGTAACGTCTTGACAACGAAACAAGAAGGGGGAGACATCACGTATTATAAGGTAGAGGAAGGCCAACTGAAAATGCTGGACCAGCAGAAGCAACCCATCACGGGCGACTTAGCCAAGTTCTATATCCTTAAGCAAACAAAGAAATTCTAGGCTTTATCCCCATAAGTATATACTTTCAAGGGCAAAAGCATACCCTTTTGTACATGAAAGTATATACTCATTTGCCTAAACCCAAAACTATTCCTACCTTTGCGTCCCTATATAACTATATAATTACTCCAATGAGAATAGCCGCTTAATTTATCTCAAGATGTCGTTCTTTCCATCCGGAAAGCCCTCTACTTCGTACAGGGCCGATTTCGTGGCGACATACTCGAGGCTATCGCGAAACCGATCATCATCGGTATTTCTTATCCATTTTAGTATCTCACATTTTAAATCAGTTCACACTATGAGTATCGTAGCGCAAAAAATCACGTATATACATCCGGACAATCAAGTCTTATTCAAGGGGATCGACTTAACGATCAACAAGGGGCAAAAGGTAGCCTTAGTCGGGAACAACGGATCGGGAAAATCTACCTTCCTCCGTATCTTGGCCGGAACCTTGCAAGCGCAGGAAGGGGAGATTATCTATCCGGCCCCACCCTATTACGTACCCCAGCATTTCGGGCAATATGATAACCAGACGGTGGCCCAGGCCCTACGTATCGACGGGAAACTAGAAGCCTTGCGGGCGATTACCGAGGGCGACGCCTCCCTCTCCAATTTCAATACGCTGGCGGATGACTGGACGATCGAGGAACGGAGCCTCGCCGCCCTGCACGCTTGGGGTTTGGAGCATATCCTCCTCTCCCAACCGATGCGCACATTAAGCGGCGGCGAGAAAACCAAGGTTTTCCTCTCCGGAATCGAGATCCACCAACCCTCGATCCTGCTATTAGATGAGCCGACCAACCATCTGGATAGGCGTAGCCGGGAGAAGTTATACGATTTCATCACGTCTTGCCGTATCACCTTGTTGGTCGTCAGCCACGATCGTACCTTATTGAACCTATTATCTTCCATAGCGGAATTATCCGTCGGGGAAATTACCCTTTACGGGGGTAATTATGATTTCTACAAGGAACAAAAAGAACAGGAACAGGCTTCCATGCAAGAGAAACTGGAAGCGAAGGAGAAAGAGCTTCGCAGGGTCAGGAAAACCGCCCGTGAGGTAGCCGAGCGAAAACAAAAGCATGAATCCCGGGGAAAGAAACAAAGCATCCAGAAAGGAATCCCCAAGATCATGATGGGTGCCTTGAAGGAGAACGCCGAGAAAAGCGCCTCCAAACTAAAAGAGGTTCACGAGGACAAGATGGAGAACCTTGCCAACGAGCTAAAGCAAATGCGCTCCTCCCTACCCGACCTTCAAGGCATGAAACTGGATTTCAGCGCATCCGGCTTACACGAAGGCAAGATATTGGTTACCGCCAAGGAGATCAATTTCGGTTACGCCGAGGCCGGCGATCTATGGCCCTCCCCGATGAGCTTCCAGATCAAGAGTGGGGAACGGTGGCTGATACAAGGCGATAACGGTTCAGGCAAGACGACTTTGCTGAAGTTGATTACCGGCCAGTTACCGCCTCGTAGCGGTTCCTTGATCCGTGCGGATTTCTCCTCTATCTATATCGACCAAGAATACTCGATCGTCCGGAACGACCGGACGGTGTACGAGCAAGCGCAAGCCTTCAACGAGCGTCATTTCCAAGAGCACGAGATCAAGACATTGCTAAACCGTTTCCTCTTCCCGCACGACACGTGGAAGAAGAGCTGCGGGAAGCTGAGCGGAGGCGAGAAAATGAGGTTGGCATTCTGTTGCTTGATGATCAGTAACCAGACTCCGGACCTATTTATCCTAGATGAGCCGACCAATAATCTCGACATCCAAAGCATCGAAATTATCACCTCCATGATCCGTGCGTACAGGGGCACGATCTTGCTGATCTCGCACGACGCTTATTTTATCCGGGAATTGGGTATCCACCAAATAATAACTACCTTCGCGGGTAGGTTAAAGACGAATTTATGAAGACGTTACTTGACGTGCATACCCATACGGTAGCCAGTGGGCATGCCTTTAGCACCCTGCAAGAAATGGCAGCGGCCGCCTCCGAGAAAGGATTGAAGTTACTAGGTATAACAGAGCATGCCCCCGGCATACCGGGGACGTGCTCCCCGATTTACTTCCGCAACCTGCACGTGGTTCCCCGCCGGATATACGGTGTCGAGTTATTGCTCGGGGCGGAATTGAACATCATCGACTATAAGGGCACGATCGATCTGGGCGAGGAGTACTTCCCGATGCTGGATATCCGGATAGCGGGCATCCACTCGCTTTGCTACAAACCGGGAACGGTCGAGCAGAACACGGAGGCGATGATCGGGGCGATCCGCAACCCGCATGTCCACATCATCAGCCACCCGGGAGACGGCACGGCCGAGGTGGATTTCGAGCCTATCGTATTAGCGTCCAAAGAGCATCACACGTTGCTGGAGATCAACAACAGCTCTCTCAACCCGGTCCGCAAGAAACTCACCGCCCGGGATAATAACCTCACGATCTTGCGCCTATGCAAGAAATACGAGGTTCCTGTGATTTTAGGTAGCGACGCGCATATATCTTTCGATATAGCCCGGTACGATCATATCTACGAGTTATTGCAAGAGACACGATTTCCGGAGGAATTGATATTGAACGACAAGGTAGAGGCGTTCAAGAAGTTCATAGGGAGATAAGCGGTGCCTTACATCCGGGGCAGATACATTCCTGCAACCGCGCAGATACATTCCCGCAGCGGGGTAGATACGGACGTGCAGCCGTGCAGATACGCACCTGCAGCCGTGTAGATACGTATCTGCAACCGGACAGATACGGACGTGCACCCGGGTAGATACGGACGTGCGTACCCGCCCGGGTGCATCTTTACTTACAATGTTCCTTTATTAATTTGTCCACGACAGGATCACCCAACTCCTTCGCCTTGTTGAAAGCCTCGCACGCTTCCGCCTTCTTACCCTGACGGACGTAGCAGATGCCTCGCAAACGATAGCAAGAGGCGAAATCCGGAGCGATCCGCAAGGCATTCTCCAAGCTCCTCAACGCCTGATCATAGTTTTCCATACGGATATATACGGACGCTTCCTCCGCCGGATAAGTCGGGTCGCCCGGATTCAAGCGGATCGCAGATTGGATATCGGCCAAGGCGCCGGGGAAATCGCTCATGCGGAACTTCGCTTGCTCGCGGTAATAGAAGAAGCGGTCGCCGACCTGTCCTTTCAAGAGATCGTAGTATAAATCATAATCGTCCACGGCCTCCTTGTATTGCATCAGTTTCAAGCGGAGATCCACCCGTTCCAAGATATAGGGAGCGGCCTCGTTCGTTGGCGGGTTCCCGCATTTGGCGATGGCGCTATCCAGCAAGGCGATGATATCCCCGAAGTTAGCGCCACGGATATTCGCCTTCGCCTTCGCCGCCCAATACCAAGAGGTAGAAGATGCCATATCGCTATCGTTCACCTTCATATAATCATCGAACGCCTGCTCGAAATCTCCTTTATAAAAATGGATGTCCCCTTCCAATTGGCGATAGACCGGCAAGTCCTCCTCCCCGATCGCTTTTTGTATCGCCTCGGTAGCGGCATCGACGGTCCACTGCTCCTTATTCAAGGTCGTATCCGCGGCGGCCACGCCGTAGATCAGCTTGGCTCGGTTGAACCAGATATCCCCTTTCCGCTCGCTGAAGCGGGAAGCCGTGTTTATATCTTCCAACGCCTTATCCAGATAAGCCCCCTGCTCGGCCTCCGTAGGAGCCAGATCCGCACGGTGGTAAGCGTAATGATTGGCACGGTTCAAATACCCGTCGGGAGAATCCGGGAAAGTGGCGATAAAATCATTCAAGGTAGCCAGATACGTCTTCGGGTCTTGCGAGTTTGCCATCAAGTATAAGGAGACCTGCGCTTGGCTTGCGTCCGACGGCCACGCCTTCCGGATACCAATCCGGCTATAGGTGGAATTAAAAGCGTCCGCCGACTGAATCGTCAAGCTATTCGCGTATCCCGCCGAGACCGCGTAGGAATCTTCCTTCTTCCCCGACGCGTCTTCCTGCGCCAAGCCGAACACCTCGCCGTCCGCCGTCAATACAGGAGCGTTTACCTGCCCGCTCTCCAGCGCCATCGACAATTTATAATAGCTGAACGGCTCCTTCAACTTACTGACCTCCGAGACCGGTCCTTCCCCGAACTTCGTGATCTTACCGGTCGAGTAAGGCATCAGATAAGCGATAACTCCTTGCGAGATCGGCTCACGGGCGATCGGCAAGAACACAGCTTTCTTCGGAACCTCTACCTTGAACTTGATCACGTCATATAATTCATCAGCCCCCAAGATGCGGCTTACCGGATATTCTTTACCGTCGGCGTCGGTCACGGTCGCCCTCGCCGCGTCCTTAAACAAGGAATAGCCGGACAACGCCTCACCGGTCTCGGTAATGAAAAATCCCGTACCAGACGCTTTCTTCTGGTTATCTTTTCCATAAGTAGTGACGGTAACCACCGCCTTTCGTTGCTTATCCATCCATTTGGGCGCTTTCTTTTGCGCCGCCACCCAAAATACTTGGCAACAAATCGTAATCAACAGAACAATTCTTCTCATTTCGTTTTCATGTTATCAGAATATACGTCGCAAATGTAAATATTTATACCGGATAGGCGAACAAATTAGGGAATTAATCTATTATGAGTATATTCGCGGAAACACTTATAAAAAACCGCGAGATTATGAGACTAAAATCATGTATGCTTATGTGTAGTTTATTCATGGCGAGCTTAGCCTCCGCTAGTAACTTCGCCTCGGATTCTTTCAAGACCAAGAGCGGAAAAGAACTGATCATCACGTTCATCAAGCACGGCAGCTTGATGCTTACGTACGACAATCATTCGATACAGGTAGATCCTGTCTCCGAATACGCCGATTATACGACTTTCCCGAAAGCCGATATCATCTTGATCACCCACGAGCATGGCGACCATCTGGACCCGAAAGCGATACAAGCCGTCGAGAAAAGCGGTACGGAAATCATCGCCAACGAGAACAGCCAAAAGAAGCTGGGAAAAGGGAAGGTCCTAAAAAACGGCGATACGGATACCTCCATCAGCTATATGAAGATAGAGGCCGTCCCCGCCTATAACACCACGCCCGGCCGGGATAAATATCATCCCCGCCACCGGGATAATGGCTATATCCTCACGTTCGACGGACTAAGAGTCTATATAGCCGGTGATACGGAAGACATCCCGGAGATGAAAGACCTGAAAGACATCGATATCGCTTTCCTTCCCGTCAACCAGCCTTATACCATGACCGTCCCGCAAGCGGCGAAAGCGGCCAAGATGTTCTCGCCTAAAATCCTATACCCTTACCATTACGGGGATACGAAGATCGGCGAGTTGAAAGATGCCTTGAAAGGTAGCGGTATCGACGTGAGGATACGGGAGCTACAATGACGACAAGGCACGGCTCGCCTTTAAGATATTCCGCCGGTACACCCAGCAAGCCAAGAGGAAATAAACGACACATTGCACCCACAACGTCACGTACTCCACACCGACTTGCTCAATCGACGCTCCCATCGAGTTGAGCTGTACATAGGCCAGCGTAGCGGGAGCCGCCGGAATGATATAATGGGCCATTTGCCAATACCAAGGCATCAATTCCAAGGGATAAGAGACTCCGGAAAGGAAGATCAAGCCTACCGAGAAGAAAGCGATCATCAATAACGGAGCCTCCGAGTCCGTAAAGAAATAAGAGGCGGCCAGCCCAAAGAAGCTGGTAGCCAGCAAGAAAGGTATCAGCAGGATCAAGGTGTTCAGATAATTACCGATATCCGGCAGGCCAAACAATAGCGGTATCAAGCCCAACAAGAACAAAGCGAAAATCGTATACAATACGCAATACACAAAGGTCTTGCTGATTATCACCCTAGCGATCCGGCCAAAGGATAATCCCTCGGAGGCGAAACGAACGATGGTACCCGAATCCCGCTCTTCCCCGCTTATCATACCGATCACCATCAACAAGGTCTGGAACATAATGACGATCAATACCGCCGGGATCAAATAGGTTCCATATCCTTCCGTAAAATTATACAACGCCGTCCCGACCACTGATATGGGTTGCGCCGAAACGATCTTGGAAGCGTCTTGCTGGGGCAAGAACACCAACATCTCCGGACGATACCGATCGTTCAACGCCAACATGGCACCGCTAGAAGCCTCCTGCATCGCCATATAATAGAGGAAGGCGCTTGTCGTCTGGTACATGATAAACAGGGACTCATTCCCTCGTGCCACCCGGGTCTCGAAATCAGAGGGAAGATACAAGATTCCTACGGCATCCCCCTCCTTCATCCACTCCTGCGCCTCAGCGTAATCCAAACCATCGGCGATTACCGAGACTTGCGGAGTGGCGTTCAGTAAACGGATGTACTCCCGGCTCAAGTCGGTCTTTGAGTCATCGACGACTACCACCGGGGCGTTACGCACCAGATCCGGGGCATACATATAATTATACAGCAGGCCATAGAGAAATATACCTCCTACCAAGACGAGCAAGATAGCGTAGCTCGTGGAGATCGTCTTAAACTCGTCCTTGACCAAGGAAGCGATATCCGCCAAGGTTCCTTTCATATTATCGGATGTTCTCATATTTATGACTTAAAATAGCGGTTTTCAAATGTGGCAACAGCACCAATGCCAATAACATAAACGCAAACAACGAACTTACGTTTACCCATGTATAAGGAAATCCGTAATCGCCATACAATAAGTTCTGGTTGATCTCCACGAAATGCCGTACCGGAAACAGGTACGAGGCGTAATGTACGGGAGCGTACATGGAATCGACCGGGAAAGTAACGCCGCATAAAGTAGCCCCCAGCGAACCGACCATAGACACCACGCTAATCACGATCGCTATAGCGGGAAACAACGAGAACAGGAATACCGCCAACGCTTGCGTAGCGACCACGAACAAGATCGCCGTCAAGTTCAATGGCCAGAAACCGCAAGCGAAAGGAATATGCATGACCCCCGAACATGATATAGTTAGCGAAGACGCTCATGATACAAAAGATAATCGTATAAGGGAGCAGCTTGCCCACCACCGCCACGAACATATTCATCCGTGCCGCCTCCAGCCACTCATCGCCTGTCCGGAACTTGATCTCGCTACCGATAGCGTACACCGTAACCAGCAAAATGATCACTTGGAAAAAGACAAAGAAAAAAGGATTGCTCAGATAAACGGAATAATCCAGATCCGGGTTGAACAGCGGGTGGCTACTGGATCGTACCGGTAATAGGAAGGTGGTTATCTGATTCTCCCCCAGCCCCATCGCCGTAGCTTGCACAACCACCGGGGCGAGCGAAAGCGTACGCAGCAGGGTCTCGAAGGCCCCACGTACCTCACCGCCCACACTCAACAAGGCATAGTGGTAATAATACGATAAAGTAGCGTCACGCCCCGCCGTGGCATCCGCCTCAAACTGATTGGGGATCACTAGATAACCGTAGATTTCTTTTGCTTGGGTAGCACGGCGAGCGGTTTCTTGATCCGTATAATGCCGGGTTACCCGGAAAGTCGGTACCGCCTCTACCTGCCGGACGATCTCCCGGGACATGGAGGTGTTGTCTTGGTCTACTACCGCTATCGGTATATTCTCCATCTGCCCGCTTCCGAAAATCGTAGACATGAAGAATATACAGAACAGAGGCAGCACGATACACACCCCGAAGTATAACCTCCGGGAAACCATGCGATCCAGTTCCCGACGTAAAACCATATAGAAAGGACTCTTCTTTAGCATAGCGACAATAAATTATTTAGTTGTAGAGACGGGGCACGCTCCGTCTCTACAACTGGATAGTATCAAGGGAGTTGATAGAGTACGGACATACCGGGACGCAATCCCTCCACCTTCTCCACCGGTAAGGCATGTATCTCGAAGGTCCGCAAGTCATAGCTACCTGTCTGCTTGGTAGACTTCCAAGTAGCGAAACTGCCCAACGGACTGATATAATTGATCTTGAACTCAATATCCTTCTGATCGATCGCCGGTACATCGGCGACAAACGTTCCTCCCATCTTAAATAAAGGCAAACGATCCTCACGTACGTTCAATACCACATGCACGTCATCTAATACGACTAAGTTCATGATTGGCATCCCGGCCCCAACCAACTCTCCCCGTTTCGGGAAAATAGCTGAGATTTGTCCGGATTCCGGAGCCGTCAACCGAGCGTCCTGTAAGAGAGCCGCCACCTCCTCCACGGTTCCTTGCGCCGCCGTCACCAACGAGCGGGCGCTCTCCTTATCTTGTATCTGCGCCCCGTCTACCGCCATTTGATATTGGCTATAAGCGGCACGTTCGGCGGCCTCAGCCGCTTTATACATGGCCTCCACCTCATCTTTACGCTGTGAGGTTACCACGCTATCTTTATACAAGGCATTGACCCGATCATAGGTAATCTTCGCCAATTGTAAATCCGATTTGGATTTATTCCACAATTGTTGCAAGGAAGCGATGATTTGCTTTCGTGTACCCTCATCCACTTTCTGGTGCTGATACTTCGCTATGTTCTCCATGGCGTTCACCTGTTGATATTTAGCCAATGCCTCCGGACTATTGATGACTACCAAGGTATCGCCTTGGCGTACATTCTGTCCCTCTTTTACCAGAAAGGTATCGATACGCCCCGGTAACTTGCCGGAGATACGTATTTCCGTTGCCTCGATCTGCCCTTGCAAGATCACCGGCTTCTTTTTCAACAAGATCATCCCGATCAACGAGACAACTATAACAATCGCCAAGACTGCGACGAAGGCCACACTCAAATATCTCTTAGTTTTATCCATAACTCCTAAATTTTCAATTTTCAATTCTCAATTTTCAATTCCCCAAAAGCTCCTCGGTCTTTCCCTCCATCTTGTATTGGTGGAACTGCTCCGGCGTACCGCAGACAGACAGCAGATTAATCAAGGCTACATCATACTGATAATAAGCCAAAAGAAAAGCGGTCTTCACCTTCGCCAGCATAACCTCGGCATCGACTACCTCCGTAGAAGTAGCCATTCCCTCTTGGAAGGATTTCTTCCGCACCCGGACCAGTTCCCGGCTCATCTCGATCGTCGTATCCAAAGCCTTTACGTTATCCAAGGCATTTTGTAGCTGGCTGTAGAATTTATCGATACCGACCTCCAGATCCGTAATCGCCTTCTCCTTACCCAAACGAAGCGACTGACTAGCGATCTTTGCCTGCCGGATGGTTTTCTCCCGGTTCAAGCCATCAAAAATATTCCACGTAAAACCAACTCCCACCATCGTACGAGGCAACAAATATTTATCCAGTCCATCAGCGTACAAAGTCTGTTTGCCGAATAAAGCGATATTCGGGACATAAGCGGACCGGCCGATCTTTAGTTGATTATCGGCTACAACCTGCTGCAATTTCAATTGATTGACTATATAATTATTCATCGGAACCAGATCCTTGAAGTATTGAGCCGGAGGAAGCGCCTCATTAATGAATAAAGGAGTCGTGGTACGTACGTCACTCCCCTCCTCCATATTAATCAAGCTTTTAAACGCCTGTTGAGCGACCGCTAAATCCTTACGGGCCGATTCCAGTTCTCGTTTCGCCTCGTCCATACTTACCTGAGCGAACAGACGCTCGGCCCGATTGATCATCCCGTTTTGCTCTAATTTAAGGGCTTGGTCATAATGGGTTTTCAAAGAATTGTACACTTCCGTTTTTACGTCCACCACACTTTGTCCCAGACGAAGCCCGAAATAAGCCTCGATCAATAAGGATTGTTGGTTGGCATCCACTTGATTCCTATTCACCTCCGCTATAGAGACCATCGTCTTTCCGATCTTGTTCGCATAGATACGTTTTCCTCCCGTGAAAACAGGCCACGTCACCGTAGCGTCTATAGAAGTGATGTTTTGGGAGATCAGCGGAAGCGAGAAAGTACCTTGCCCGATCTTATCCAATACCGACATGATCAGCTCATTATCCGGGATATAATTATGGACAAACTCTTTCGCCGGTTCCGTATATTTACTCAGCGACTGCCGTACCTCTATCGGATTCGACATATGTACGAAAGCACCCGCGGCGTTCACCGACGGATACCAAAAAGCGTTTAGCTTTTGATGCTCATTCCGAGCCCATTCCACTTCTTTCCCTGCTATTTTCAAGCTTTTATTTTCCTTATGAAGCAGGTCGAGAGATTGTTCCAAGCTTAAATCCACATCGTTCCCTTGGCTCCATGAAGCGCATGGAAGAAGATACAGCAAAAGAATACTGTAAGATACTATATTACTCACCATAAACTCATTTAGTAATTGACGTTCAGTTGGAGTAATAACAGCGAAAAAGGGAGGATTGTTTTTACTTCTTTTTCAAGTTGGGAAGGAACCAAGTAACCAGTCCTAAAAGAGGCATGAAGCCACATACGTTGTAGACAGCCTCTATTCCATAATGATCCGCCATATTTCCTAATACGGCCGAGGCTATACCCGCCACACCGAAAGCAAATCCAAAGAAAAGTCCCGAGATAAGACCTAATTTATAAGGAAGCAACTCTTGCGCATACAACAAAATAGCCGGGAACGCCGATGATAAGACCAAACCCACGCAAAAACTAAGCACGATCGTCCAAACGAATCCCACATGCGGCATCAACAAGCTAAATGGGGCTGCCCCTAGAATCGATCCCCAAATCACATATTTCCGTCCTATCTTATCACCGATAGGACCACCCGCTAAGGTTCCTATGGCCGTAGCGATCAGGAAGACGAACAAACAGATCTGCGAAGTCTGTACACTCACCCCGAATTTATGGATCAAGTAAAAGGTATAGTAGCTATTCAAACTAGCCATATAGATATATTTAGAGAAAATCAAGGTCAGCAATATCGAGATCGAAAAGACTGTTTTTCCCAAAGAAAGAGGCATCTCCACATGCGTCTCACCCGACTTCTTCTGCCATTTCACCCGACTCAAATACGCCTTATACCAACGGCAGATAGGAATCATCACCAAAATAGCGACGAATGCTAGTATAGAAAACAAAGCGATATGAGTCCGTCCATAAGGCGCCACCAATAGAGCAACCAGTAGCGGACCTAACGATCCGCCCAAATTACCACCCACTTGAAAAAGCGATTGCGCCAATCCCCTACGCCCTCCCGACGCTAGCGAGGTGATCCGGGACGCTTCCGGATGCAAAACCGAAGACCCGATACCTATCAAGAATACGGAGATCAAGACCCAATGGAGCGTAGAGGAAAAAGCGAGATTCAACAAGCCGACCAACGTAAAACTCATACCAATAGGTAACGACCAAGCCACGGGACGCTTATCAAAAATCAAACCGGTTATAGGCTGGAAAACAGAAGCGGATAATTGATAAACAAGCGTAATCAACCCGATTTGGGCGAAGCTCAACGCTAAATCATCCTTGAAAAGTGGATAAACCGCCGAGATAACGGATTGCAACGAATCATTCAAACAATGCGTAACGCTTAACGCCACCAATACCCGGAATGCTGTTTTATTTACCGGCTGTTGTTTAGAAACCTGCTCCATAACTATCTATATTTCTATTTCACCTCGTGCTCATTAACATTTCAAAAACCGCACAAAAAGTTAGCTAATTTCTAGAAAAACAAACCCTAAGAGCCTATTTTAACTATAGTTAATACAACTATTCTTTCGGTTCTTTTCATTTCTTTATGTTAATCGGCTTAATCTTAATACCTATGAGCCTTGTTTTCTCAGTGATACTTCAGAGCTGTATCCCGGAATGAGCATATATCTTATAACTCACTCCCAAAACAAACGCCAAAATCCCTTATCTGCCATCATTCCGACCCGAAGTTAAAGATCGAGATCATTAACGGGAACAGCCTCTGAAGTTTTTTATATTTATTCCTCTTCTTCTCCCTCGTTCGCCGAATGTAAGATAAAAGTAGTAGCGCCAATCGTTACGATCGTACCTTCCCCGATACGTACTTGTTCTTTTTTACCAACCAATACATTTTTCACAAAAGTCCCGGTCAAGCTAGGAAAGTCACGCACCATATAAACGAACTTGCCATTAGCGTCTTTCTTTACATTAATCACACAATGCTTACGCCCCATACTTGGATCGCTCGTGATAATAGGGACATCTACACCTTCCGTATCCTTATTACGGCGACCAATCACATTATCTCCCATCACTAATGGTAGATCTTGCTTAAAAGCAAAACCATTCTCGATAATGGTAATATAACCACAAGAGAAATCCGGTTCCTTCACCTCTTTTTCCTCACCGGTAGCCGTCTTCACCACCTTTCGGCCCAATTTAATCTTAAATTGCGCTCCACACTGCGGACAGACGAAGGCTAATACCTTCCCTTCCGGATATTTGGTCTCATCAAAAGACAACTGATTATCACATTTTGGACAGAAAACTCTTTTCATACACTTAAATACAGGATCTAGTATTACAAACGGAGCGCAAATTTACGAAAAAACCTTCAGCTACACTCCTAAAATCTCATGGTTATGATTTTTTGAAACAAAAAAGGCTATCCATCACGGACAGCCAATCTCAATTGTTAACCTTAAATCTAATACCATGAAAAACACAGTGCAAATATAGATGTTTTATGTTATGTAGCATAATATTTTATTTGCAAATCTCATTTTCTTAACCAGATTTAACAAAACCATGCTTTAAAACATATCCGTAAAATAATATATATCCCCTTAGAACTTAGGTTCATTCTCTTTAATCTCCTTCAAAGGCAAGGTAAACCAAAAAGTGGAACCTACTCCCAATGTAGATTCTACCCCGATTCGTCCCCCTAGTTTCTCGATAATATTTTTGCAAATCGCCAATCCTAATCCGGTACCTTGTTTGCAAGCGTTCAACTTAACAAAGCGATCGAATATAGTTCTACAATCGTCATCCGAGATTCCCATTCCCGTATCCGAGACCGAAACTCGTATTTCATCATTCGATACCTTATAGGCTAATTTGATCTCACCTTCCGAAGTAAACTTAATCGCATTTGTCAAGAAATTAGAAATAACCTGTACGACTCGTTTCGGATCTGAGAAAACGGTCACGGGTTGTGAGCCCCGGTCGAAAACAAATCGAACGTTTTTCGGAATCTTCAAGGCATGTACCGCATAAGTTTCCTCACAGATCTCCTTAAAATCAAAATTTCTCTTCGTAATGTCAAAGGTTCCCGCCTCAATCTTTGAGAAATCAAGGATATCCTCAATCAATTGCAGAAGCAATTCACTATTCTTGTCAATGATATCCACATAAAACTCTCGTTCCTCCTCCTCTATCTCCTTGGTCTCTGCCAGTATATTCGCGAAACCAACAATAGCATTTAAAGGCGTACGGATCTCATGACTCATATTCGCCAAGAACATAGACTTAAGCCGATTCGCCTCTTTAGCCTTAGCTAACTCATATTCTTTCCGTTGACGCTCTCGTTCCACCCAGCGCAATTTATCTTGCATGGCGATCTCATCCGTTATGTCCATCAAGTAATAAAGGATTTTCGCTGGTCTTCCCGCCTCATCATATTTATAAGGGTACGCATACGCTCTCACCCAAACATATTGCCCCTCAAAAAGCTGTCGGTATTGAATACTATATTCACCGATCTCACCCGTAACAATCCTTTTAAAGCCTTGTACAAGTACCCTTTCCCGATCTTCCGGATGTACGATCTCACAAAAATCTTTTTTCGTTGTCAAGTTACTTGCTCTCAATCTGGATTTATTACCTAAAACACGTAAATCCAGATCGATATGCATCTTATCGGTTTTAACATCATATTCCCACAGCAAGGAATCACTGCAACGCATAACCGTTTTCAACTTCGTGAACAGTTCCTCTACTTTCTCCGACTTTTGATATTCTTCCGTTTCATCCGTAAACATTAGTACATATCCACAGATATCTTCAGCCTCTCCTTTCAACGGCACACATTTAATAGACAGACGTAAATTTGTACCTTCCTTTTTTGGGTCTATGTTATAGTACTCATTCGTTTGTATATTATCAAATTCATAATTACAATCGAACACAACCATTTCTCCCTGTTTCAGACGAGCGATCTTGTCCTCTGGAAAATTAGGATTCTCGAAAAGATTTATTCCCATAATATCCTTCCGGCTTATAGCGAACAAATTCTCGTCCGTCCTATTGAGATCCACTAGCTGCCCCCTCTCGTCATAAACTTCAATTCCAACAGGTAATTTCTGGAATAGGGCATTAAAGCTCATTTCCTCTAGCATTTTATTACATTGTCCCATCGTCATATTAAATTATAACCACTAATTCCCAACTTTAAATCAATCAAGCAATCTCCTCTATTATTTATACAACAAATGAACTATAATAACGATTGCAGCAGAAGTTTAAAGTTATAGAAATAATATGAAAATCATACATAATTATGTTGAAAATATATGTTTTCGATATTGAGAAAGAGTCATTCCCGTCCGTTGACGAAAAAAGCGATTCAATGTCGATTGAGACGGAAAATTAGTCAATATAGCGATCTCCTGTATATTTAATCGAGAGTCACGTAGCAACGACTTTACCTCTAGCACTATATAGATAGATAAAAACTCCTTGGCTGAAATGCCACACCTTTCATTCATGATCGCACTTAAATAAGTTGTCGTTATATTCAATTTATCCGCATAAAATCCGACATTCTTGTGATTCTTGAAATTCTCTGCCACGAGACTACAGAAATCATAGATCAATTGCTCTTTTCTCAAACTAGTCCTGAAAGGGATTTTCTTACGCACTTTCACATAATAGTCGTAAACATCCATGTAAAAAATCCCCAAGTAACATATAATCCGCTCCCTCAGAAGCCCATTACCCCGATACCGCTCAAGCTCATTCTCTATCAATTTGCAAAATGATTGAAAACGCTCAATACCATTATTATCCTCTATATTATAGTAAAAATGATCCTTCACGAAAAAATGAAATCCCGGATCAAAATGACGTAAGGAACTTAATACATCCCCATGTAGTACATGTGGTATGATGATAAACTTCGCCGAGAAGTCCTCACTCACGTTCCGCATTGAGCATAACTGTCTCGGAAATAAGAAAATCAATTCATTCTTATTCCATACATGCTTATTATCAAGCAAATGAATGATCGCACTACCTCTATTACATACTGCTATTATCCCGTAATCCAAAAAAGAAGGTTCTGAAGTCAATGGACTATCTTCAATCTGTTCCGTAATAATAAAGTCTTTTTCTAATCCGCCTAAAAAACGATCACATGTATTATACCTATTCTCTTGCATACACTCTTATAAATTAAGGGAATACGAAATCTTACCTTCAACAACAATCAACAGAATAATATTATATTTTGTTCTGTCCGTTAAGGTCCCAAGTATATTCGTTTGATATTTTTCTTTCCTTACCCCCTCTTCTATTAGCCATCAAACCTTATATATCAATGGGTGCTAACGGCTAACCAAGGAAATCATAAAAAAACACAAGACAAAATTATATAATAAAAAATTGACTATTAAATGCATAACTAAACTAAAAGCGTACAAAAACACATCAATTATATACAAAATCGAAACAGACAAAGAATAACCGAAAAAGATCATAAAAATACAGTTAGCTTCATTGACAAAGTAAGTTAACTGAAATACCAAAGCAAGTTAACTTACTTTGCCGATGAAATTAGCTTACTTTGAAAGTACGGATGTTACCCTCGGAAAGGGGCGCTTAAGCAGTGTTCTCAAAAATTCGTGTATTCATGCCTCTATACAAAAAAGGCTATCCGTCACGGACAGCCAATCTCAATTGTTAACCTTAAATCTAATACCATGAAAAACACAGTGCAAATATAGGCGGTTTTATGTTATGTAGCATACTGAATTATTTGCAAAATTCTTTCACTTAACTCGATTTAACGAAATCATGCCCTAAAACATAGTTATTAACAAGAAAACTATTCGTTCAGATCTAATAGCTTCCCAAGAAATCGTCGAGGGAACGAGTATCATCATCTGGCATCAATTCTTTTTTCAAACGAAATTTGCGTTTATAGATAGCATCCTTCGTCACATTCAAGACTGACATCAGCTCCGCCGAGGTTAGCCGCAATTTGATCAAGCAACAAAAACGAATGGCATCCTCCGTCAAATCCGGATAAGCGACACGTAAACGACTTATAAAATCATCATAAAGAGTATTTACGATCTCGATCAAGTTTCTCCAATCCGAATCCGGCAATATCGTTTCCGATTTAGAAAGTATCTTCAGCTTCTTGAACGTATCCAACTGTTCCAGCAAACACTTCGCCAAACGCTCCTTTTCCTTGATCAAGGATTCCACGTCACGATGCGCTTTCCACTGAGCCGCATGCTGGTATTCCTTCAAACATTTCTCCTTCGCTTCCAATTGCTCCTTGATGTGCGACATCTCACGACTATAACGTTGTATCAAGATTTCATTTTTATCCACAAGACTCGCTATTTCTCTCAGTTCTTTCTCCTTTTTTGTCTTATAAAGGTGATAACGCAAAAAAGATAACAGAAGCAGGGTAAAAGCGACGATGATTAAAATGATCAGATAATAAATATCTACATAGAAATGCTCCGGCTCCTTTAGAACCGAGCTTATGGCAGTAGATGTGTGCAGCGCAAACTTCATATAAATAGTATTTATTATCTTAATACTTCTTTCTTAGAATTCCCTCTCTCCAAATCGCTTCCAAAAAGCCTGTCCCATATCCGATCAATTGGACAAAAGCCGCTATGATAGATAACAACGCAACGATTCCGTTCTTATTTCTCACTAAAGCGTCAAAAAAGATCAGTGAAATATAAAATAACAATAGCCCCCATACCTTTGGAACGAAAAAAGCGGAAATACATACCCCAAGCAGACCTACCACAAATAAGGCCGGCAGGCAATGTACCCATTTCAATGATTCCGGGTACTTCTGGTACAAGATAATCCTAGCGTACCCCGAATGCCATACTTGCCGGAAAAACTGGACGAAATTTGTTCTTCGCTTATGATAGACCCAAGCGCCCGGAAAATAACGGCATTTATAGCCTGCCGCAAAAATTCGGATACTAAAATCTATATCCTCTCCATAACGCATATCAGAGAACCCCCCCAAGGCTTCATACACCTCTTTCCGCATTCCCATATTAAAACTCCGGGGATAGAATGCATCTAAATGCCTCCGGCTTCCTCGGATCCCTCCTGTCGTAAAAAAAGAAGTCATCGAGTAATTGACCGCTTTCTGTATAGCGGAAAAAGAAGAATGCGCCCTGTCGGCACCACCAAAGGCATCCACCTTATAACGCATCAAGGACTCGTGTACTTGTTCCAGATAGCTGGCCGGAACGATACAATCCGAATCCAAGACAATCACGATCTCTCCTTCCGCATAACGTACCCCTTGATTGCGAGCTAAGCCTGGACCTGAATTCTCTATATAGAAATAGCGAATCCTCAAGCGGTTATTATAGGCATTGACTATGGGCTCACAAGGTATAGAAGAACCGTCGTCCACTACGATAACCTCAAAATGTACATATGTCTGCCGGGTAAGGCTGTTTAATAAATCGTCTATCTCCTCCGGACGATTGTAGACAGGAATAATAATTGAAAATACTTCCATTAAGCTAGATTTAATCTGCCGACAAAAGTAAAGAGTTAAAAAGCGTGTGTCAAAAAAGGGCACTGGACAAATAGAGGACATAGCTGGACATCGAATACCCCCTATTTTTTACCCCATAATAGAAAAACTGGACAAAATCCATAATATACGCTCAGTTTATCCATACAGAATAGTCTATTTATCAACAACTTACAAAATACAATACTATCCGTTACTATTTGGACAAAGACTGGACGCACACAATATTATTTCATTCGCACATCTGCCCCCCACATTAATTTTTCCCGAAGCGTCTGATAAAAAGTATGGTTATAGCGTTTGATGACTTTCGTCGTATAATCGGCCTTGCTCATCTTTAATTCGATACCTGCCGGGAATATTTCCGAACGTCCATCCAAAGAGATCAGAAAATATTTATTCCGGCTCTCTACCCGAAGCGTTATTATATCTGAATCCGGAATCACCAACGGACGCACGTTCAAGGAATGCGGAGCGACCGGACTTAAGACAATGCTATTACTTTGTGGGACGATAATCGGCCCATTTACGCTCATCGAATAGGCTGTGGAACCGGTAGGTGTAGCCACTACCAAACCATCCGCCTGATAAGAAGTCAGATATTCCCCATTCAAGAATGTATGAATCGTAATCATCGAGGAACTATCACGCTTCAGCACGGCGATCTCGTTCAAGGCGTAATTATATCCGCGAAACGCACGGTCTTCCGTATATAAACGCAAGAGGGTTCGTTCCTCTACCTTATAGTAATTCTTAAAAATCTCGTCCAGCGTATCCTCAACCTCATTACTGCTGACATCCGCAAGGAAGCCTAGCCGTCCGGTATTAATACCTAAAATAGGAATATCTTGTTTATTTACCCGGGCCGCCGTACGAAGGAACGTGCCATCTCCTCCCACGCTAAGCGCTATATCCAGATCAAACTCATCACCCACTAATAGCCCGCTCACCACTGGCTCAAAACCAAAAGCATCGGTAAGGAATGTATAAAAAGGGCTGTCCACATAAATATCAGCCTCTTGTTCACGAAGCTTCTCAAACAAGCGTTTAATCAGATTCTGTCTCTCGATCTGATATTCACTTCCAAATATTCCAACTTTCATTCTACGCTCCTTACTTTACATATTCATATAATGTAATAACTCATTCATCCGCTGCTGCAACATATCATCCACCATCCCCTTCTCCATAAAATGATAAAGCACCGTATAATTGAAACGCTCGAAACTACGGATCACGGGAGAGGCATCTTCCAAATCAATCTTAAGGGTTATAAGCAGACGGCCCGTATCTTTATCTTGATGGGATAGCAAATTAAGGACATGGGCATTATTCGCCTCTACCAAACGGGCGATATCCGTTAATGAATAATCCTGTGGCATCATTTCCAATACGATCACGCTTCCAGCCGCCTCCGCATTACATAGCTCGGATAAAGCATCTACCAAACGATCCCGGGTAATCGCCCCCAAATAAGTTCCGTCCACGGAAACCACAGGCAACAGGCTCAATCCATATCGGGTTATCATTGCCAACGCTTCATGTAAATGTCCATTTTCCGAAATCGCCGGAGCGAATAAAACCGGCTCACCGATCGTAGCCGAAGGATCCGGCAGCGCCAATAAGTCTTTTTCCGACACTAAACACTGGTATGCGTTATCACTCAATAACGGAAGATGCTTGAGTTTAAAATCCTCCATTAACGCCAACGCATATTCCGCTGTGTCAAAACTTTTTAACACCGGAATTTCCTTTGTTATGAAATCTTTCACCAACATTATTCTGTTAATTCCCTAAATCCTGCTAAATTTGCCGATACTTTTGTGCAAATGTAATGAAAGAAAAAAGATATAACGATATACAATGACAAATTTAAGTGTAAACATTAACAAGGTTGCTACTATTCGTAATGCGAGAGGTGGCAATATGCCAAACGTGCTGAAAGTAGCGCAAGACTGTGAATTATTCGGGGCACAAGGAATTACGGTTCATCCCCGTCCGGATGAACGACACATACGCTATAGCGATGTTTATGGACTAAAACCTCTTATCCGGACAGAATTTAACATAGAAGGTTATCCTTGTGATAAATTCATCGACTTGGTATTGAAGGTAAAACCGACCCAAGTCACACTGGTTCCGGACGCTCCGGATGCCATCACGTCGAACTCAGGTTGGAACGTAAAGGACAATTTCGATTACTTAAGCGAATTGGTAGACACTTTTACCTCACAAGGAATCCGTACATCCATCTTCGTCGGAACAGACTTGGCGAATATTGAACTAGCGGCGAAAACAGGTACGGACCGTATTGAGCTATATACGGAACCTTATGCGACCTTTTATCCGGAAGATCGTGACAAAGCGATCGCTCCTTTTGTAGAGGCCGCTCAATTAGCTAAAAACTTAGGATTAGGCGTAAATGCCGGACACGATTTGAACTTAGAAAATCTGGCTTTCTTCAACAAGAATATCCCTTGGCTGGAGGAGGTTTCTATCGGCCATGCCTTGATTTGTGATGCGCTCTACCATGGTTTGCAAGAGACGATCGCTTTATACAAGGCATGCTTGAATAGTTGACAAGTGACAGTTTATAGTTATAAATCATAAATTATAATTCATAATTCGAAACGATGAGTATTTTACTTTCACTACAGGCCGTGGGCTCTCAGGCGGCAGATCAAATGCCGGATTTAACGGCTGTAACCCTTCCTACGGAAGCGGAAATCAATGTGATAGACCTTGCCTTTAAGGGAGGTTGGATTATGGTGGTATTGTTACTGCTCTCTCTGATGGCTATTTATATTTTTGTTCAACGTCTGATCATCATTCGCCGTGCGGGAAAAGAAGACGAGACGTTCATGAATCGTATCAAAGACTATATTCACGAGGGAAAAGTGGACTCGGCTCTCAATTTATGCAGGAGCACCAACACGCCTTCCGCCCGTATGATCGAGAAAGGTATCACCCGCTTGGGACGCCCGATGAACGACGTACTGGTTGCGATCGAGAACGTGGGTAACCTGGAGATCGCCAAACTCGAAAAAGGTTTCCCCTTGATCGCGACGACCGCCGCCGGAGCTCCCATGCTTGGTTTCCTTGGGACGGTAACCGGTATGGTACGTGCTTTCTTCGATATGGCAAACGCAGGCACCAATGTTGATGTCTCCCTATTATCCGGCGGTATCTATGAGGCCTTGGTAACAACCGTTGGCGGTCTGGTAGTTGGTATCATTACATTGTTCGCGTACAACTATCTGGTATCTCAAGTAGATAACGTCGTGAACAAGATGGAGGCTCGTACGATGGAATTCATGGATTTATTAAATGAACCGGCTAATTAATTGATAATGGAGAATTGAAAATTGAAGATGAGCCAACTCTCCTCTATTTAATTTTCAATTCTCCATTTTCAATTTTCAATTATAAAAAATTATGGCTCTAAAAAGAAGAACAAAGGTAAACGAAGCGTTCAGCATGGCCTCTATGACCGACGTCATATTCCTCCTGCTGATCTTCTTCATGGTCACCTCTACGGTAGTCATTCCGAACGCCATCAAGGTTACCTTGCCGCAAGCGCAAAAGCAAACAGCGGCGAAACCTCTTACGAGGGTAACGATAGACGCGAACTTGAATTACTACGTGGCATTTGGAAAGCAAAAAGAGGTACAGGTCTCATTTGATGAGATCACTCCTTTCTTGCAAGATAGTTACGCGAAGGAACCGGAGATGTTCGTCGCCTTATATGCCGACGAGACCGTGCCTTACAAAGAGATTGTAAAGATACTGAATATAGCGAACGAGAATAAATTCAAGATGGTGCTTGCCACCCGTCCGCAGAAATAACAGATATGAGACTGAATAAGGATGACATATACAGTTTAATCGGTACCGTTGCTTTTCACGGTGTCATTCTACTGATACTTTGGTTTACCGTATTGAAAACCGAGGTACCGGATGAAGACGGGGGTGTACTCGTTAATTTCGGGAATGTAGATGCCGCCGCCGGAATGTTCGAGCCCAAGTATACCGGGCAAGAACCGCCTCAGGAAACGACCACTCCCCCTCCTCCCGTACCGGAGCCGCAAGTGGAAACGCCCAAGCAGGAACTCATCACTCAAGATATCGAGGAAAGCGTAGCCCTTGAGGACGCTAAAAAGAAGAATGAGGAAGAGAAACGCAAGAAACAAGAGGCTGAGAAGAAACGGAAAGAAGAGGAGGAGAAAGAACGTATCCGCCGGGAAGAAGCCGAGAAGAAACGTCTGGCCGAGGAACGCCGCAAGAAGGAACAAGCCATTAGCAACAAGGTGGCCGGAGCCTTTGGTATGGGAAACGCCGAGGGTAACAGCCAAGGCGACGCTGAAAGCGGAACCGGTAACCAAGGAAGTCCGTTCGGTAACTCTGATCACGGGGCGAATGAAGGCGTAGGCGGTTACGGATCATTTAATTTGAACGGCCGTTCCATTGGTGCCGGAGGTCTCCCCCGTCCCGCTTATACGATCCAAGAGGAGGGGCGTATTGTTATCAATATAACCGTAGATCCGAAAGGCAACGTTATATTTGCCGAGGTAGGCCGGGGAACTAATATCGACAACGCCTCCATGCGTAAAAGCGCTTTGGACGCGGCTCGAAAGGCGAAGTTCAACAGTATCAGCGGCGCTAATAACCAGAGTGGTACTATTACTTACGTGTACAAATTTAAATAATTGAATCTTATGAAGAAAGCGATCGTATTCTTAGCGAATGGCTTCGAGGAAATGGAAGCCACGGGAACCGTAGACATTTTGCGTCGCGGAGGTATAGACACGAAAACAGTCTCCATCACCGACGACCGTAAAGTGATTGGTGCTCACAATATGGAATATACGGCTGACGCCACATTTACCGAAATCGATCTTTCGGATGCTGATGCCTTGATCTTACCCGGAGGCATGCCCGGAGCATCCAACTTAAACAATTCGGAACCGGTGAAAGAAGCCTTATTACAACAATACCGTGAAGGACGTATCGTAGCGGCTATCTGCGCAGCTCCGATGGTATTAGGCGGTCTAGGTTTGTTAAAAGGTCGCAAAGCCACTTGTTATCCCGGGTTCGAACCGAAATTGATTGGTGCCACCGTAACAGGCGAGGCTGTCGAGGTAGATGGAAATGTAGTAACCGGTAGAGGACCGGGCTTGGTATTCAATTTTGGCCTAGCTTTAGTATCTGTACTAAAAGGTGATGCGGTTGCGGAGGAAGTTGCGGCCGGATTACTATTATAAGATTTAGATCATCAATCGAAACCCAATAGAATAGGGAACGTAATCCATTGAGTTATGTTTCCTATTCCATTGAGTTTTATCACCTATCCTATTGACTTACGAGATATCCCCCAAAGAGCTCACTGCCCTATTCTATTTTGATCGTTTCAACCGCTTGTCGCTTCGTCCCATCCATGGATACCGCACGATAACGAACCGTGGAGAAATCAATGGAACGTAAATCTATATTCCGAATAACGCTATTGTACATCGTACGGTAATAAATCACATGGTTTCGCATATCCGTAACCGAAGTCCATTGAGTAGCGCTCGGTATATCGCAAGGTACTTGCCCTAATGGGAATTCGATCCCTACGGGAATATCAAAATTATTCAATATCTGGAAACACTGGAAGACCGTTTCCAATGCGGTTTCTTGTTGTGGGGCCGAAGCTTGGTAAAAAGCCGCACGAACGAAACGTGACGGTGGAGTTACGTCACCCGGAATCCCAAGGAAACCGCTTCCCGCACCAAATGAAGACAACTCGATATTTCCTAATTGTTGATTGGGGGCCGTACCCGGGAAAAGATTAACATAATTATTCAGGTTCGTCAGATGCCACTCGAAACTGGGAGAATTAGTCAGAACTCCTAACGTATTCTCATAGAAGTGTAGCTCACCCTTAATAATCTCAAGAACCAGTTGACGTCCCGACGGCTCGGCAAACCGCCAATGAACGGTAGACGCACGGGGATCTATATTGATAACATGCACTTTCTTAACAGCCTCTTTCACCTCCTCTACATTTGAACATTCCCCCAACAACCAAGACACTAATTGCAGATCAGAGATACTTTTATCCCGAACTGCGGCATTATATTTCTCATATTCACCGTACTTTGGAAAATAAAACAATCCAGCCGATAACCCAACCTCATTGAGTCCTTCGGCGATAAATTCCTTTTGCTCCACTGCCAAGCCCACATATCCATAACGTGCCGTGAAAGTCATTCCATCAACCCCATTCGGAGTATACGATCGTTCGGTGTATCCTCTTGGAACCACGACATACTGGCTGTTCAAATTACTTCCACCCCATTCTATCGTACGTGCTACAATAGTCGTACCGTCCTTGCTTTTTAAGGTAATACCGGTGCAAGCCTCTGCAGCGGAAGGATTAATAAGCAAGCCGGCAATCGCAAATAAAATAAAGAAATGTCTCATAAGTATCATTTTTGATAAAAACAAGCGACAGGAAAAGGATGTTTTCAAGAAAAGAAATTTTAGATAGACAAACAGCACTTATTACCGGCGGAGCAAGCGGCATTGGCATCTTAGCGACCCTACGTGCCGCCTTACCTTCAATGACCGCAAAAGGAAAAGGAAGCATCGTAAACGTAGCCTCCATTGGAGGATTGACAGGAGATTTCCGGGGAACTCTTTATGGTATGAGCAAAGCTGGCGTCATCAATTTAACCCGTTACATTTCCGGACAGACTATCATCTCTGATGGAGGTATGACTTGCCATAATCCGACGATAGAGGATATTTCACATTGATGAAAGTTCTTATTTACATTATTAGTAAGAGAGCGATTCCTTCTCTTTATACATTTAGCATATAATGCCACAAAAGTAGCAGGGGCATTTTAACCCCATGTTATTTCAAGACTTTTTTTGTATGTTTGCGGTCATTTTATCAAAAAGTATAATATGAATAATAATCTAAAAGGTTTCGCTTATGGAATAGCGACTTCTGTTACATTCGGTTTAATCCCTTTGTTTACATTGCCTCTTATGGAGAAGGGTATGCGGTTTGATTCGATATTGTTCTATCGTTTCTTATTCGCGGCCATCGCCTTATCGGGTATGCTTCTAGCAAAAAAGGAATCTTTCAGAACAGAGATGCGAAACCTACCGATATTGATTTTATTGGGTGCTTTTTATACAGGCTCGGCAATGTTCCTGTTTTGGGGCTATAATTTTATGGCGGCGGGAATCGCCACGACTCTACATTTCACCTATCCGATATTCGTAACCCTATTCATGCTGTTTGTATTCAAAGAAAAAACATCATGGATTACGCTCTTGGCGATCGGGCTCGCTATTTGTGGAGTAGCCCGTCTATCCATTGATGGAGGAGAGATGCGATTAAACGGGCTAGGCGTAATCATCGTATTACTCTCCGCCGTCGCTTATGCCCTCTATATCGTCACCGTCAATAAATCGAGGGTACATGATATGCCGGGACGAAAACTTACGTTCTATGTATTTATCGTCAGTACCTCTTTATTTTTCATAAAAGCACAGGCAGGAACAGGAATCCAACCCATTCCAGACCTGCCCTCTTTTATTAACCTCGTCTTATTAGCCTTCTTGCCAACCGTAGTATCTAACATTACATTGGTACAAGCCGTACACCATATCGGTTCCACCCTAACTTCCGTACTGGGAGCAACAGAACCCGTGACAGCCGTCTGCGTAGGTGTTTTAGTCTTTGGAGAGCCTTTCACCCCTCACCTCGCTTTAGGAATCTTACTGATTATCGTAGCGGTTACATTGATTATCCTGTCCAAATACATACAGAAAAATCTCCATGAGGCCAAGCGATTGTTCAAAGCACGGCACATCTTAAGAACCAAATAACAATACAACTGAAAGCAACACGGCATAGATAAATACATTCCGTGCCATATGCCCTAAAGTTCTATTAAGCTCACGGCCTTGATACTGTTTCATCTCCAGCCATGTGGCGGCAAACAGCACGCTAAAAGCCGCGAATAAACAAACAAGCCAAGGTGAGGCATCCATCAATAAAGGCAGCGTGATCAAAAAAGCCAATATACCGTTCAGCAAATAAGTTACCAACCCGAACGTACGCCCGAATAGCACAATCGTAGTCCGTTTACGAGCCGCCTTATCTTGCTCATAATCCCGGTAATTATTCACGATCAAAATATTAGCGGACAACAGCCCCAATGACAACGAAAGCAAGAATGACAATAAGGAAAACGATAATGCTTGTACATAATACGTAAAACAAACCGGAATAATCCCATAAAACAATACGACACACACATCCCCCAGCCCGTTATAAGCCAAAGGAAATGGCCCTGCTGAATAAGCCAAGACACAAATCGCAATAGCAATTCCTACACCGATGAGCTCCCAGCCGGCAAAGAACAACAAGAAACAGCCACATAGACAAGAAAGCCCCAACGTGATAAAAGTCCCCCATAGCATTGTCTTAGGAGTTATCCAACCGGAAGCCACCGCTCGCTCCGGGCCTAACCGGTCCTCCTTATCCGCCCCCTTCTTAAAATCAAAATAATCATTGGCAAAATTACTGGCTATCTGGGCAAGTAAAGCCACCAAAACACAAAGGATCGCCGGAGCCAATTTAAATACTCCATCCCTGTAAGCCAGCGCACACCCAACTAATACCGGACTAAATGATGCCGGCAACGTTTTCGGACGTGCCGCCTCTAACCAAGCTTTTGAATTCTCGATCTGTTATTCTCCATTCTATTGTTTTATTCTTAAAATAACTACAAAAATAAAAAACAAATAACATATACTGTTGTTATTATCTAAAGAAATACTTGTATATTTGCGCCATGAAGAATTTTCTATTCATATTAGGTCTGTTGATTAGCTTCATGCTGTTTGCTCCCGAAGAAGGAACAAAGAGTATGGATGAGGTTATGTCTGCGACTAAAGAGGCCGTTATGAAAGAAAAAAACACGGCAGATGCCCAACGTCGTTTCGAAGTATTAAGTAACGAGCTGAAAAGCAGTAACTGCTTAACTCCCCGCAGGATTTCACAAACGGCAAACAACACTATCGAAATACGGATATGGAAAAATATGGAGAAATCCCTTCAAGACATGCGTTTGAGAGGAGTAAATCAACTTCATAGAGTATCTCAACATATATCCACTTATCAGATCATAAATTTATCCACACTTCTGTGTCGTATGGGAGAGCATGTCTTTGCCCTACGAAAACTCATTATTTAGTTTTTAATTGTTTCATATTTGTATCTTTCGGTAAGTCATTGATATGTCTTATCGGTAGGAATATTGCATTTATTAAATCAATATTTCCGGGGAGTTATTGCCCATTTACATTATTATAAACAATTAAAAATTACAATTATGACAACTAATAAATCAGGTAAAATACGTATATATCTTTATGTTCTTCTAACAATCGCAGGTTGTGTATTCGCATGCAGTTCTATCATCCCTAACGACTATATTAAATTAGTAGTAGTTATGGGTACTCTATGTGTTGGTCTATATGGCATAATGAAAGGACTGAGTAGTACCGGGACGTCATCGGAAGAGGAAGTCTTGGAAAAAGAATAATAAAATACAACAATTATCGAATCCTAAAAAAATAAGAAGATCATGAGAATAAATAAGGATTTGGCTGATGCAATCATGATGGTTTCATTTATCGTATTGGTATTAGTCGGAACTACAACATTTGACAATGAGGTTACTAAAAACGTAACCATGGGATCCCTCGGTGTGATTACGGTAGCGATGTTAGTTCTTCGCGTCATAGGATCACGCCAAAAGGAAGAGGAAGAAGCCTTTTAGTAGTTAGTCCATTGGTTTCCTGTTGTTGTCCCGGGGTGACCCGGGATTATCTGAGATACGTTTTTCTACCTACATTATAATAACTTGCTGTTTGACTTGGGTATAGCGTTTTTACGCTTGACAACAGGAAACCGGACTTATATACCTTACACTTTTCTACTGAACTTTTTCTCTTTGACAAGACTAACTGCGGCGGCGGCGAAAAACAAGAAAACACCTCCCGTTAACAAAGCGAACACAGCATGCCCATGATAAACATTACGTACAATCCATCCATGAATGATTCCATTCGTGATCTGAGGTATCGTTATAAAGAAATTAAATATACCCATATAAGTACCCATCTTATCAGCGGGAAGACTATCGGAAAGAATAGCATAAGGCATCGCCAATATACTTGCCCACGCTATACCGATGCCAATCATAGAAAAGACCATCATTCCTGTGTTATTCAACAAATAGAGAGAAACCAACCCTGCCCCTCCTAGGCATAAACAGAGGGCATGAGTCATTTTCCGACCTAAATGACGGGCAATCGGGATCAATAATAAAGCGAATAACATCGCTACAAAATTATAGATACTGAATAACTCACCTACCTTATCGCCAGCCATCGCATATTCGGCGGAAGCAGGATCTGTTGCCCCATATACATGTTCAGCGATAGCAGGCGTAGAATAAACCCACATGGAATACAAGGCAAACCAAGCGAAAAACTGGCATAAACCTAACTGTAACATTATTTTAGGCATATGAAAGATATCATGCATGATCTCCATAAAACCATTGCTATCCCGCCTTTTTTCAATGACCTCACCACCGGAAAGCCGAAACTCAGCCATCTCTTCTGGGGAATATTCCTTTGTCTTAAAAATTGTCCATAATACGCTCGCTAATAAAATCGCCGCACCGGCATAAAAGGCGAATTTAACATTATCGGCAACCTCACCAGCAACCGCCGTATTAGATAAACCAAACACCTTATTCATAATACTCGGCAACAAGGAACCAACGACAGCACCGATGCCGATCAAGAAAGTCTGGATCGAGAAGCCAGTCGTATGCTGCTCATCGGGTAGCATATCCCCTACCAAGGCACGGAAAGGCTCCATCGTTACATTGATGGAAGCATCCATGATCATCAACATACCCGCACCAATCAATACGGGAGATAAAATAGCCGTCTCTGTACCGGGTGACAAGAACAATCCCGCATTCGGCATCAATATCAAGGCAATCGTCGTAAAGATAGCTCCTACCAGAAAAAACGGACGCCGACGTCCTAAACGGCACCATGTTTGGTCGGAATAATGACCAATGATAGGTTGTATGATCATACCTGTCAGCGGAGCCGCTAACCAAAATAAGGATAGTTGCTCTACATCCGCTCCATAGGTTTGAAGTATTCTACTTGAATTTGCGTTCTGAAGGGCGAAACCGAATTGAATGCCCAAGAAACCGAAAGTTAGATTCCAAATTTGCCAAAAACTCAAAAATGGTTTTGTTTTCATGAGAATTATGTTTTTTAAGGTATTTATTTGTTTGGTGACAAACATACGGAATTATTCGAAACAGGACGTCGTCCCTATTCAAATTCATGCAAAGAAGTAGAGCAAACGTTTTCGGAAGCTACTTTTTTAACGGGTAGACTGTCTCACCACCAGATTTGTCTTGATAATCTTGCTCACGATACGATCCCCGTCACGCACGCCATTCAAACGTTCTATCAGTAAACGCATAGCGATAGCTCCCAACTCATAACCATGTTGATCCACGGAGGTCAGCAGGGGATCGCTAACTTCCGCTAAGCTATTATTCGTAAACCCACAAATCGAAACCTCATCGGGTATCCTCAATCCCTTGGCCTTTACAACATTCAGCACCCCAATAGCGGTCTCATCATTTACGGCGAAGAACGCATCCGGACGATTGGGTAACGACAATAATTCCGGGGTCAACCGAAGCGCCTCGGTATAATTATCACAAATCTTGATTAACTCTTTATCTACCGGTAATCCATTTTTACGCAAAGCATCCTCATACCCCATCCTACGATTATTAGAGATCGCTAAATGAGAAGGAGATCCGAAAAAGGCGATTCGCCGGCAACCGCTACGAATCAAGTATTCAACAGCGGAACAAACCCCGGCATAATCATCAACGACCACCCGGTCTGTCAAGATCCCCGTGCATATACGATCAAAAAACACCATAGGTATATCGCTATCGATTAGTTCTTGGAAATGATTGTAGATCGTCGTTGTTTTAGCGACAGAAGCCAAGACACCGCAAACACGTGCTTCCAATAAAGCTTGCGCACCTTTTACTTCTTTCTCATAATTCTCATTACTTTGACAAATAATAACACGATACCCTCTCCCTTTTCCGCCTCATCCTCTATACCGGATAAAACAGAAGAAAAAAGAAATAATGTACGATCTGCGGTAAAATAACACCGATTGTTTTCGTATTATTTGTCCGTAAACTCAAGGCTAAGGCATTGGGCTTATATTTATGTTCACGAGCGTAAGCATTCACTATATTCTTGGTTTCTTGGCTGATATCCGGATGATCAGCCAAGGAACGAGAGACTGTTGACGGGGAAATATGCAAGGCTTTCGCTATATCCTTTATCGTGATTTGACGCTTTTTCATGGTTCTCTTTTTATAAAATCAAAGATATGTATTTAGGTCATACAATGCAAACGTTTGCGAGAACGTTTGCGTAAATTTATAGGGGTATCGACAAACATTTTAACAACATGAGAGGTTTGATAAACATACATTTGCATTCACATACTATGGCTAAAATTCAATAAATATAATAGAGTATTAATCTTAAACTGTCTAATGCATGAAACAAAAAATGTATTCTTGCGACGCAAGAGTAATCTTATCTATCTTGATAGGATTGTTTCTCTCCTGCAATGTTTTCGCACAAGACGTCACGATCAAAGGCAACGTGAAAGATGCGAAAGGTGAACCCATCATTGGGGCTAGTATCCTTGAAAAAGGAACTACGAATGGAACTGTTACCGATTTCGACGGTAACTTTATGCTTTCGGCGCCTAAAGGAAGTACGATCGGTATTTCTTACATAGGCTACAAATCACAAGACATTATCAACCAAGGACAAAGTAATTTAATTGTCGTATTACAAGAAGATACGGAAGTATTGGACGAGATTGTCGTAATCGGTTATGGTACGGTGAAGAAAGATGACGCTACCGGTTCCGTGACGGCCATTAAGCCAGATAAGATGAACCGGGGTTTGACCACCACCGCAACCGATATGATCAACGGTAAAATCGCCGGCGTAAATATCACGACTGACGGTGGAGCTCCGGGTTCGGGAGCCAGTATCCGCATCCGTGGTGGTTCTTCCTTATCGGCCAGCAACAACCCGCTGATCGTTATCGATGGACTTCCGATCGACAATGACGGTATCAAAGGGGTATCCAACCCGTTGAGTACGATCAACCCGAACGATATCGCAACATTCACCGTATTAAAAGACGCATCCGCCACAGCGATCTATGGTTCGCGTGCCTCTAACGGTGTGATTCTTATCACCACTAAGAAAGGTGAAAAAGGCTCCCGCCCACGGGTTACGTACGATGGAAACGTTTCTATCAGCACGAAGACCAAATCAATCGATGTTATGGGAGCTGACGAATATCGTAATTTCGTAACGGATCGTTTTGGGGCGGAATCAAGCGCCGTTAAGTTATTAGGAAAAGAAAATACGGATTGGCAGAAAGAGATCTTCCGTACAGCCGTGGGAACCGATCATAATATCACGGTATCCGGAGGCTTGAATAATATGCCTTATCGTGTATCCGCCGGATATACAAACCAAAATGGTATATTGAAAACCTCTAAGTTCGAACGTTATACTGGATCTGTAAACCTAGCTCCCAGTTTCTTCGAAGATCATTTAAATATTAACTTCAACGCCAAGGGAATGATCTCAAATAATCGTTTCGCCGATACGGGAGCTATCGGAGCGGCAATCGCATTCGACCCGACTCAACCAGTCATGAACGGCAACAGTAAATACGGAGGTTATTTTGCTTGGGAAAATGCCGGTGAATTTATCTCAATCGCTACAAAAACCCGGTAGCGATGCTTCAACAGAAAAAAAAAGAAGAGGCTAATTCTAAAAACTTGGTCGGTAATATCCAAGTTGATTATAAATTCCATTTCCTTCCCGAATTACGTGCGAACTTGAATTTAGGTATGGATATGGCTACCGGTACGCAAGACATTTACTATCCGAAAGAATCTCCATTAGGTTACGTGGATAACGGCAAAACAGGTTATGAGACAATCGACAAATACAATCACCTATTGGATTTTTATTTGCAATACGCTAAGGATTTCAATGAAAAGCATCATTTTGATATCATGGCTGGTTACTCTTGGCAACATTTCCATCGTTCCACAGAGAACGCATACAATAACTTGAACGGAGATAACCCGACTTCTTATATTTTCAAGACAGAAAGTTATTTGATCTCTTTCTTCGGACGTGTCAATTATTCATTCATGAATCGCTATCTTATCACCGCGACCTTACGTAACGATGGCACTTCCCGCTTCTCTAAAGACAACCGTTGGGGATTGTTCCCTTCCGTGGCTTTAGGATGGAAGATCAAGGAAGAGGGCTTTATGAAAGACGTGGACGCTGTATCGGATTTAAAACTACGCTTGGGTTATGGTATTACCGGTCAACAGGATATCTCGCAAGGAGACTACCCGTATATGGCGACTTATTTCGCGGGACAAGACGGAGCCTACTATCAATTTGGCGACCAATTTGTTCCTATCGCCCGTCCCGACGGTTACAACCCGAACTTGAAATGGGAGGAGACTACTACTTGGAACGCCGGATTCGACTTCGGATTCTTAGATAACCGTATCACTTCATCCTTGGATTATTATTACAGAGAAACTAAGGACTTGATCAATGTGATCGACGTACCGGCCGGAACAAACTTCAAGAACCGTATCGTCAGCAATATCGGTTCTTTGAGAAATCAAGGTGTTGAGTTCTCCATCAACGCTAAAGCGATCTCAACCTCTGATTGGAAATGGGACCTAGGCTTTAATGTCGCTTGGAACAACAACGAGATTACGAAGCTAACCGCACAGGATGACGCCTCATCCATCGTATTGGCAGGAACCGTAGAAGGTGGTACCGGGACCATGATACAGGCACAAGGTGTGAATCACCCGGCGAACTCATTCTATGTATACGAGCAGGTATATGATCAACAGGGTAATCCGATCGAAGGATTATACGTGGACCGCAACGGAGATGGTGTGATCAATGACGAGGACCGTTATTTCTGCCATAAACCGGCAGCCGATGTAACGATGGGCTTTACTTCTAAATTGGTATGGAAAGCATGGGATTTCAGTTTCTCACTTCGTTCCAACCTCGGGAACTATGTATATAATAATGTAGCCTCATCCAATGCGGCATTAAGTGAAGGTAGTATTAACAATAAAGGCTATCTATCCAACCGTCCGCTATCCGCTTTCGATACGAATTTCCAGAACATGAACGTATTGTCCGATTATTATGTACAAAACGCATCCTTCTTACGCTGCGATAATATCACGTTGGGTTACTCTTTCAACAAATTATTCGGCGTATTGGGCGGACGTATCTACGGAACCGTACAGAATCCTTTTGTTATCACGAAATATAAAGGATTGGATCCGGAGGTAGCGAACGCAGCTGATAAGACCTTCGGTATCGATAAGAACGTATATCCTCGCCCATTGGTAGGTATACTCGGTGTAAGTCTTAACTTCTAATTTTAAATCAGGATATCTATATGAATACGAAATTCTTTAAATATATATAATACCGGCTTTATCGCTGGTTTTCAGCGTAAACTTCACCTCTTGCCTAGGTGATCTCGATGTTACGCCTATCGATCCGAACCTAAACGTAGAGTTCGATCAGAACGCCAATTTCGCCAAGATCTATGCGGGATTAGCCATCACAGGAAATAAAGGTCCCGACGGACAAGGAGATATCGCCGACACGGATGAGGGAGCGTCGGGTTTGATGCGTATGCTATTCAACCTGAATGAGCTTCCTACGGACGAGGCGATTTGCGCTTGGTCTGGCGACGTGGATGTATATCCCTTGAACTTCGCTAAGTTTACCGCCTCGAACGGTGTGGTATTGAATATGTTCAACCGTCTGTACATCCAAATCGCTCAGTGTAATAACTTCTTAATACAGACAGAGGGCAAGGATGACGAGGAAAGTCTTACACAGCGTGCTGAAGTTCGTTTTATCCGTGCCTTGGATTATTATTATTTGATTGATTTATATGGCAATGTCCCGTTCGTTGATGAGAACACGGGTATCGGTACCTATGTTCCCGAACGGATTACCCGGGCGAATCTCTATACCTATATAGAGAAAGAGTTGAAAGAAATCGAGCCACAAATGAAGGCTCCCCGTGCAAATGTATATGGACGTGCCGATCAAGCCGCCGTATGGATGCTACTTTCTCGCTTATATCTGAACGCAGAAGTATATACAGGTACCCCTCAATGGTCTGCCGCCGCTGAATACTCAAAAGAAAGTCATGGACGCCGGTTTCTCTCTGGCTCCTAATTATGGAGATAATTTCCTTGCAGATAACAACACCTCTCCCGAGATGATCCTGCCGATTTGTTATGATGGCGTACAGACCCGCTCTTGGTCCGGATTGTTCTTTATCGCCAGCTTTATCAGTGGTGACATGAACGCACTGGTTGATTTCGGGACTAAAGAAGCATGGGGTGGTAACCGTGCCCGCATGGCATTGGTGAAAAAGTTCGCTTCTGACGGAGACTTATCGAAAACAACTGATACACGTGCCTCTTTCTGGACTACAGACCGTACATTCGAGATCAATAAGCCGACCGAGTTTACAGAAGGTTATTCTGTAACTAAATTCAAGAATATCACGAAATCCGGACAAATCGGTCACGATCCGAATCAGCAGTTCCCGGATATGGATTTCCCATTGTTCCGTTTAGCCGAGGCTAATCTGACCTTTGCCGAAGCCACAATACGGGCGGGAGGCGATAAACAAGCCGCTTTAAGCGCTATTAACCAGCTACGGAAAAGAGCGAAAGCCACGGAAATTACGGCAACCGATCTTACTTTGGATTTTGTGCTTGATGAGAAGGCCCGTGAGTTCTATTTTGAGGCGCAACGCCGTACGGATTTGATCCGCTACAATAAGTTCACCTCCAATTATACTTGGGATTGGAAAGGCGAGACAGCGGGAGGTACTTCAATCTCCAGTCACTTCTCATTGTTACCGATTCCTTCGACCCAACTCGTGGCAAACAGTAACTTGAAACAAAATCCGGGTTATTAATCGTAAAACCTATTAATAAGTAACAATTATGAATAAAGTCAATATATTATCCATCGTGTTTGCGGGCATCTGTGCTTTTTCTGCCTGCACGGACGATAAAGATCCGGTTATCAATGACCTAAAGGACTCAGAAGGTAATAATATATCTTTTACCCTCAATGCTCCGAATAACAGTTCATATACTTTAATGCCGGAAAATGCCAGTAGTATCATCGATATTTTTACCTGTGAACAACCGGATTACGGTTTTGCGGCAGGTGTAACGTATACCGTACAAGTCTGTGAAGGAGGAACTGAATTCGAGAAATTCGAGTCGCTGCCAACTACCGGTTCCGGCGAAAAAAAAGTCTTGATCAAGACATTCGAGCTGAATGATGCCATGAACAATTTGGGAATGGTTAATCCTACCGTAGCTTATAATGTGGACTTCCGTCTTAAAGCATTTATTAACGACAGTGTTCCCGAACTTTATTCGAACACGGTAAACATGGCGATCACTCCATATAGTGGCGCCCGTACCCAAGTTTATTTTGTGGGTGACATATTCGACAACGGATGGAACAATAACGACCCATCGATGCGTATATTCGCTGATGACGATGTCAATAATATGTTATTCACTTACACAGGTTTCGTAAAAGCCGGTAGCGCATTCAAGATCATTCAAACCCCGGGTGATTGGGGCATTCAATGGGGTTACGACAGCGACGGAGCATTAAGCAATGACGGCGGTAGCGGTAATATCGAAGGCTTCACGCAGGATGGCTATTATACGATCACGTTAGACTTGGCTGGTAACAAATACAGCATCGAACCTTATACCGGAGCGACAACCGAATACAAACAAATCTCCCTGATTGGAGACTTCAATGATTGGGGTGGTGATCTAGATTTACAACAGGCTAGTTACGACAAGCACATCTGGATCGGCGAGAAAATAGAGATTCCGTCCGATGGCGGTTTGAAATTACGTGCGGATCATGACTGGGCCGTAAGTTTCGGTGGCAGCAATAGTTTATGGAACGATAAACAAGGACAATTCGCCAAATTTGACGGAGGTGATAATGTAAAGGTTTCCGCCGGTACCTATTTTATCAAGTTTAATGACTTAACGAAACATATCATTCTACTAGCCGAATAAGGCATTACTTAAATTACCATCCTTTACTTGATTTAAAAGTCAAGTAAAGGTGGTAATAGATAAAAAGTAACGCTTGTGTTTATGAATTATGCCTCAAAAGATATGTTTTAGAACATGATTTTGTTAAATCAAGTTAAGCAAATGAGATTTCCAAACTATTCATTATGCTACATAACATAAAATCTCTATATTTGCACTGTGTTTTTCATGGTATTAGATTTAAGGTTAACAATTGAGATTGGCTGTCCGTGATGGATAGCCTTTTTTTGTTTCCTTCTAATAGTACATATTGGATTTGATGCCATTGCTGACATACAACAAACCATTCTTTCTCGTGATATAAATATTGTTTTCTCTAGCCAACCAGCCAATAGCCAAGGCTAGGTCCTCAATACTTAAAGACAATTTACGGCTTAACTCTTGCGTAGATATTTCATTTACCTCGTTTAGCGCATGCCACACTTTTCCTGCGTTTAGTCCAATTCTTCCTTTTTTCCATAATCAAAATACTTTTCTAGTAAACGAACTATATTCTTTTTGTTTCCTCTTTCCTACGATTAGTAGTCATTTGTAAAGTTCGCCCTTAAATTTTAGGGAATCAATATCCATTCTTTCGTTTCTATGTTCTATTTTTATTATCTTGAATAATAAGTATTTATTAATTCCTATATTTGAGACGAATTACCGATTAGATATGGAAAAGGAAATGCTCACATTCGATATCACGAACGATTTTATCGTCGGAGATCGTATCACAAAAGAGACGCTAAACAAATACAGCAAGCTGCCTCATAAGATAAAGGCAGGTTTGTTTCTCCTTTGTGTAAGAAGGTTCCGTGCAGGCTTCTATCAATCTAGCGAAGTATACGATTAACAAATATGATTTCGTGACCTTAGTGCCCAGCAATTTTATCCAGTTCCATGAAATATCGGACGACGCTCGTTTCTATTTCGCCGGATTCTCTTCGGAGTTTATGACAAACATCAATTTTATTAAATCAACCATGAGCTTTCTTCCCGTTATCACGGAACATCCGATCATGCCGCTGGAAGAATCTGTAGCTCAATTATATATTGACGGATACCGTTTATTGATACGTGCGCAATCCTTATCCCCGTCTTATTCTATGGTAAATAAAAACCTAGTCATCGCTTATCTCACGATATTCATGCAAGGAACGGCTGAGTTATATAAAAATCATAGCCATTGGACAAATGGAATCCGTACGCGCACCAATGAGATTTACCGTAAGTTTATCCAACTTGTCGTAGAGCATTATACCACCGAGCACAGCGTTTCTTTTTACGCCGCTCAATTAAATTTGTCGTTACCTCATTTCTGCACGACTATTAAGAAAGCGATCGGACTTACTCCCTTGGAAATCATTTCCTCCATTATCACGATGGATGCCAAGGCACAATTAAGATCGACAGACTTAACCGTAAAAAGAGATCGCTTTCTCTTTAGGCTTTAACAACCTGTCTTTTTTCAACAAATATTTCAGGCAGCATACGGGAATGACACCTCAAGAATATAGAAGAATGAAAATTCCCTCAAGCACGTAGCCGGCAATCACTTCTTTTGTAAAAACCATACGATCGATATCGGGCATCCATGAGTTTCCATTCGATAAGCGTATGCGATTCATACCGGGTTTCAGACGGATCTCTATTTGCTCGCTAGCGACCTCATGCGCAGGATGAGCCTCTACATTTTTACGACAACTCCATTAACTTGACAAATTAATTCTCGATTCTCCGCACACTGATAATCCACGGACATCAAGTATAAACCTCCCTCACGACTGTATACATTATGCCATTCCAGATAATTGCTATCACGATTACCTAATCCCGTAACCTTCGCACCTCCAGAGCAATTCCCGTCATCCTCATAAATCGCCGTTCCAAACGCTTTGTGATTTTTTATTTCTTGATAGTCTTGCAACCAAGCACATTCCGCCTCATAGACCGTCCGTTCTCCCCTTTCCAGTCCATCCAGACGGAAAATACGTGTCCCATGCGCAGGTATGGTTACGGAAAAATCCCGATCCTTGTACTTTCCAAGATCTCTCCTTTCAAATAAGTCCCGTACACTCACGTCGCCCCGCAAATAGAAATCGGCAAAATCCAGATGAATAGTCCGTTCCTCATCCGTAGAGTTATAGACGGCGACAGCGCATGTATTCCCATTCACTTCTTCCAGATCCTTTGTCAAGATATACACTCCATCCATTTGCTTAACGACATAAGCTTGCAAGCCTAGTACGTCTTGATTTAACGCTATCAGTTCCTCGTTTTTCAGTAGCCGCAAAGATTTCTCAGAGATGGTAGTCAGATCACAGCCAATCAATAAAGGGGAGCTCATAATACACCACATTCCAAAATGAGTTTTATCTTCTTCCTCACTCATTCCACGGCCGATCTCAAGCATATCCATATCATTATATTTTCCTTCGCTCGCATAAGCGGACAAATATAGATTCTGCCGGATAATATTCTTCACGGACTCCCAGCTAGGATTTATATCTTGCGAGATACGCCATGAGAAGGCAACGTCATGCACCCACGTACCGGGAAAATTCCAACGACATACATTCATACGCACATCTTTACGGCCGGTAGCTAGTATCGCATTATGGATCGCCGTGTATCGCTCTTGCTCATCCAGACCTAATTGATCGAAATTCTGTTTGGCGTCGCCGCCACAAAAGTCGATCTTAATAAAATCGAATCCTATTTCCTTAAAGAAGTAGTCCGCATCCTGACGATCGTGCCCATAAAAGCCGACATTGATCCCTAAAGAATCCTTATCCCAAAAAAGGAGCCGCAAGTATTCCGGCCCGCATCGGAATAAATACCCGCCTTAAACCCTAACGCATGGATATGATCTACCGTCTGCTTCAAGCCATTCGGAAAACGGACCGGATGAGTGATTAACTTCCCGCTCGCATCCCGTCCCCCAAAATACCCGTCATCAATATTAATATATTTATATCCAACCTCTTTCAAGCCATTCCGCGACATCGCATCAGCTTGTTTCATTATCAGTTTGTCGCTGATATTCACTCGATAGGTATTCCATGAGCTCCATCCCATCGTGGGAGGATCATACGCAAAAACAGAAGATGCCAAGAGAAGTAAGGCGATTGATATATAGTTTCGCATGGTATAAAATTTTCATGTATAACGTTCTTAATCAAACAAAAATAAGAAAAGTGTATCAGACCGCCAAATCGGGATAAACGAAAAAAGGGAAGTATGCCTTTTTGACGTGACATACTTCCCTCACTTATATAAACTCTGTATTTGGATTACCAGATAACCACCCGATCAACCGGAGCCATAAACATCGGATCGCCCTCTTTAATGTCAAAAGCGGCATAGAACGGGGCGATATTACGCAAGGCAGCGTTCACACGCCATTTTCCCAATGAATGCGGGTCGATCTTGGTACGACGACGGATCTCCTCGGGACGGATATTTTGTCCCCACAACGTCGCATACCCCAAGAAGAAACGTTGCTCATTCGTGAAGCCATCGATCGGGGCCGGAGTCTCTTTGCCCTTCAAGCTATTCAAATAAGCTTGGTGAGCGACCAACAAACCTCCGTGGTCGGCGATATTCTCACCCAACGTAAAACGTCCGTTGGCATGAAGCGTATCTATTACGATAATCTGGTCATATTGATCAACCAATTTATCAGCACGCTCCGTGAAACGGACAGCATCCTCGGCAGTCCACCAATCGATCAAATTACCATCCTTATCGTAGTTACGTCCCTGATCATCGAATCCATGCGTCATCTCATGGCCGATTACCACGCCGATAGCGCCATAGTTCACCGCATCGTCGGCATCCGGATTAAAGAATGGAGGCTGAAGGATCGCAGCCGGGAAACAGATCTCATTCGTAGTCGGATTGTAATAAGCGTTCACGGTCTGCGGATTCATATGCCAACGAGACTTATCGACCGGCTTATCCACGTCCGCCAATTGATAGGCCATATCGAAGATGTTAGAACGGCGAACATTCGCCCAATAAGAATCGTCCTTGATCTCCAAACCACTATAATCACGCCATTTGTCCGGATAACCAATTTTCACCGTAAAGGCAGCCAATTTCTCTTGCGCTTTCGCCTTAGTCGTATCGCTCATCCATTCCAAGCCGTTGATCCGCTCGCTCAAAGCGGTCTGCAAATTCCCCACCAGCGTTAACATCTTTTCCTTGGAAGAAGCCGGGAAGTATTTCTCTACATACATCTCGCCGACGGCCTCGCCCAACGCACCGTTTACCGTATTCAACGAACGCTTCCAACGAGGTTGTTGTTCCTGCTTTCCGGACATTACCTTTCCATAGAACTCAAAATCAGCGTCTACAAAATCATCACTTAGGTACGGAGCCGCCGCGCTCAATAAATTAAACGCCAAATAATATTTTTGCTCATCGACCGTCGTATTCCGCAAAGCCTCACTCATATCCTTATAGAAGTTGATTTGCTTCGCATCCAACTCTTTCAGCCCGGCTAATCCCATGGATTCAAAATATACATCCCAATCCAACGGGGATTCTATTTGCTTGAAATCCTCGTAAGCCAATTTATTATAGTTCTTCTGGGAGTCACGCAAATCCTCACGGCCATAAGAGATCTCGGCGATAGCCTTCTCTATTTTCATCACGGCATCCACCGCCGCATCCGCTTGCTCCGGACTTGAGCCGGCCAATGTAAATAATTTATTTATATAAGCCCTGTAAGCATCACGCATCTTGGCGGAGCCTTCATCTTCCAATAAATAATAATCCCGATCGCCCATTCCGATACCAGCCTGATACAGCTGGACGATATTCATGGCACTATTCTTCTCGTCAGCGCCCACGAACAAAGCGAAGAACGGAGCCATGCCTTCCTTATGAAGCGTAGCCACCATCTTAGAGACATCCGATTTCGTTGCCAGCGCATTGATAGCGGCCAGTTCCTCTTTGACAGGAGCCACTCCATCGGCATTCAACTTCGTGCTATCCAATCCCATCGCATACAAAGCGCCGATCTTCCCGGCGACACTGCCCGCCTCATGGGGCGTAGCGCTAAGTTCCTCGATCAATACCCGGAGCTGTTCTTGGTTATTCTCTAGTAATTGGTCGAAAGTTCCGAAACGAGCGTATTCCGGTTTCAAAGGATTATTCTTAATCCATCCACCACAAGCGTATTCATAAAAATCCGTGCCTGCGGCAACCGTGGTATCCATATTCGCAGGATTAATAGCAGCGATCTTCACTACCTCTTTCTGAGGAGTGTTACAACTCGCTAAAGCGACTATCCCAGCCGCTAAAAACGGAAACATTTTTCTCTTTCTCATTTTGTTTAGTCTTTTGCCTTAAAACCTTACAAAGATACGATAAATACGCAAAAGAAAAACATGTACGTGTTTCTTTTAAAACATGTACGATTCTTTTTCCGAAAACACGTACGTGTTTTTCGAACGATAAAAGGATTCATGTATTCAAGAATAAGTGTATCTTTGCCAACAAATCATTTATATCATGAAGAAACTAATAATCAGCGTTTGGGCATTTATCGCCCTTCCCTTATTCGCTCAGCGAGACGCGAATATCCGTATTTATCCGGAGCAAGGTAACCAACAGATCAGTAAACATATTTACGGGCAATTCGCCGAACATCTAGGGAGTTGTATCTACGGTGGCTTATGGGTGGGGCCGGAGTCCGACATCCCTAATACCCAAGGATACCGTACGGATGTCTTAAACGCGTTGAAGAAACTACAGATCCCGAACTTACGTTGGCCGGGCGGTTGCTTCGCCGACGAATATCATTGGATGGATGGAATCGGCCCCAAGGAAAATCGCCCGAAAATGGTGAATAATAACTGGGGAGGGACGATTGAGGATAATAGTTTTGGAACCCATGAGTTCTTGAATCTATGTGAGTTATTAGGTTGTGAGCCTTACATCAGCGGAAACGTGGGAAGCGGTACGGTTGAGGAAATGGCTAAATGGGTGGAATACATGACCTCGGAAGGAGACAGCCCTATGGCCAACCTACGCCGGAAAAATGGCCGGGATAAGGCATGGAAAGTCAAGTTTTTCGGCGTTGGGAACGAGAGTTGGGGATGCGGGGGCAGTATGCGACCGGAATATTATTCCGACCTTTACCGTCGTTACTCTACGTATTGCCGTAACTATGATAGCAATGTCTTGTTCAAGATCGCCAGCGGTGCCAGCGATTATGATTACAACTGGACCGAGACGCTGATGAAACAAATCGGCGGACGCATGGATGGTATCTCTTTACATTATTATACAGTAGGAGATTGGAACAATAAAGGCTCCGCTACCGATTTCAACACGGAGGATTATTACTGGACCTTAGGAAAATGCCTTGAGATAGAGGATGTCGTTAAAAAGCATATCGCTATCATGGATAAATACGACCCGAAGAAAAATATAGCCCTCATGGTAGACGAATGGGGTACTTGGTGGGATGTGGAACCCGGTACGATCCCCGGCCATCTGTTCCAGCAAAACACGATGCGCGACGCTTTCGTAGCCGCTCTTACCCTACATGTCTTCCACAAATATACGGACCGAGTGAAAATGACCAACATCGCACAGATTGTCAATGTATTGCAGTCCATGATCCTCACGAAAGGCAAGGACATGGTGCTTACGCCTACTTACCATGTGTTCGAGATGTACAAGGTTCATCAAGACGCTACCTTTTTGCCGATGGATCTAATCTGCGACAAGGAGAAAGTAAGAGACAACCGGGAAGTGCCGGTCGTAAGCGCCTCCGCATCCCGGGACTCGCAGGGTAAAATCCATATCTCGTTGGCAAACGTAGATCCCCGGCAAAGCGAGAACATCCATATCGACCTGCAAAACGTAACGATAAAGAGCGTGAACGGGCGTATCCTGACAGCGTCCTCCATAAACGACTATAACACATTCGATTCGCCGGAGAAGGTCAAGCCGGAAGTTTTCAAGGGAGCCAAGGTGGAAAAGGGAAAGTTAAGCGTCAGCCTTCCTCCCATGTCGATCGTCGTATTAGAAGTTTTATAAAAAGACGGACAATAACATGGCAATGTTTCTATAATTATTAACTTTGCCCGAAGAATTAAAAAACACATTAAAGAAACGCATTATGAAACCTACATTATTTGTATTGGCAGCCGGAATGGGTAGTCGTTATGGAGGATTAAAACAATTGGACGGCCTAGGTCCCAATGGCGAGACCATCATGGACTATTCTATTTTCGATGCTATTCGTGGCGGGTTCGGTAAACTTGTATTCGTTATCCGCAAATCTTTCGAGAAAGACTTCCGTGAGAAAATCATCTCCAAATATGAGAACCATATCCCGGTTGAAGTCGTATTCCAAGATTTGAACGATCTTCCGGAGGGCTTCACTTGCCCGGAGGGACGTGAGAAACCGTGGGGAACCAACCATGCCGTATTGATGGGCAAGAAGGTTATCAATGAGCCTTTCGCCGTAATCAACGCCGATGATTTCTACGGACGTGACAGCTTCGCCGTATTAGGCAAGCAATTGTCTGAGATGGATGGCAAGAAGAATGATTATTGCATGGTAGGCTACCGTGTAGGTAATACGTTGAGCGAGAGCGGTTCCGTGGCACGTGGTGTTTGCGCCACGAACGAGGAAGGTTATCTGACAGGCGTCGTGGAGCGTACCGCTATCGAACGTATCGACGGAGATATCCAGTTTGTAGACGAGAACGGAAAGAAGGTCGTATTGGAAGAAAACACGCCGGTCTCCATGAATATGTGGGGCTTCACTCCCGATTACTTCGAGTATTCCGAGGAATATTTCAAGGAGTTCCTAAAAGCCAATATGGGTAATTTAAAGAGTGAATATTTCATCCCGTTGATGGTAAATAAATTGATCACGGAAGGAACAGCCCGTGTGAAAGTATTGGATACAACCTCCAAATGGTTCGGCGTAACTTACGCAGCGGATCGTCAAGGCGTTGTGGATAAGATCCAAGCCTTGGTAGACGCAGGCGAGTATCCAAGCGAATTATTCTGATTATAAGGCCCTTATGGCTGATTTCTCAGCAAGAAGTAACAGCCGTGGCCTAAGACTCTTATCGTATCACCCTTTGTGAAGCGATCTTTTCACGGGGGGTGATACGATCTTTTCACCTCTGTGAAAAGATCAATACCTCCTAATGAAAACGATACTATATATATTTCCATTACCCAAAAGACCTAGTCCAAAGCTTTTGTATGTAACCATTCAGAAAGCAAATCCGCAACCTCTATATTATTTAAATCCGACATAGGGAAATGGGTATTGCCATGTAATCCTACCTCCGGTAAATGAATAACGGTGACATCCCCACCCTGATCATTCAGCATTTTTGCCCATATCTTCATCAAGCGCAAACGGCGTGTCCATTCATATAACTCCGGACGCTCATCGGTTTCGGGTAAATTATCTCCATAATAAATGACGATAGGGACCTTGGTATATTCCATGAATACGGACATAGGTACTTCAATGCCTTCCATTTTCTTGGAAAGCGTAATAAACTTAGCCTCCTCCGGCAATTGCCCTTCCGGAAAAGGAACCGCTCCACCCGGTTCGTATGACGCGATAGCCTTAATGTTTCTCGTCTTAAGCAATGTATTCCATCCAACGGGCCCGCCTTGCGAATGGGTAATAAATACGCCCGGGCCTATCTTGTCGAACAAAGCGGCGTAGGCATCCGAATAGACCTCAAAATCCGTCGTGCCAATAGTCGGCGTCATTTGACGAAAGTATTGGTCCAAGGTTTCCTTATCCCGCTTAAACTGTACTCCTTCAAAATAATCCGGCCAGATACCTACACGAAAACGGTTAAACCAAACCTCCTCGTCAAACGCCGGAGAAATTGTCACGCTCTCCGTACCTCTACCGGCGTTCCCTCTACGAGGCTGATCGACAAGATAGACACTAAACCGGCGACGTAAGAAAATATTCTGGAAGCCCTCACGCCCGTCGGGTGTGGTTTCCCATGTCTTAGAAAACTGCCCTACACCATGGGCGAATACCAATGGGTATTTCCTCGCTCCGACCGGCTTTTGATAAAATACGTACGCATGGTCGCCATGAAAAGTATGCCCTAATGAATCAACCAAGACCGTACCTCCAACAGCGAAGCTGCCTTGCTCATCCACCATCAGAACACGCTCATCTCGCTGTTTACATCCAACAAGCAAGAGAATGATACCAAGTATAAAAACAGGTCTCATATTTCCGATAGCTTAATCTTATTTCTGTACTTTTGATTCCTGTAGCGCATTATAACGGCTTCCCACTACAGGGATAGCGGAAACCGCATCCTCCAATTCCCTCATCTCACCGGCGGTGAAAATGATATCCGCAGCACGTAAATTCTCTTCCAGATGAGACAGCTTCGTAGTCCCCGGTATAGCTACGATCCAAGGTTTCTTATTCATTAACCATGCCAAGGCAACTTGTGCGGGCGTGATCCCCCGTGTCCTCCCAAAAGCATTCAGCACTTCCACGATCCGCATATTGGCACGGATAGCTTCCGGTTGAAAACGAGGTAAATCTTGACGATTGTCGTTTTCCGGATCAAATCGAGTATACTCGTTAATCAAGCCTCCCAAAAAGCCTCGATTTATCGGACTATAAGGAACAAAACCAATACCCAATTCCTCACACAACGGCAATACGCTCTCCTCCACGGCACGATGCATCAAATGATATTCACTCTGTATAGCCGTAACAGGGCAGATCCTATGGGCACGGCGGATGGTATCGGCATTCACCTCGCAAAGTCCGAAATGCAATACCTTGCCTTCTCTGATCAATTCGTTCACGGTCTCAGCGACGACCTCAATCGGAGTGTTCGGGTCCGCACGATGCTGGTAAAACATACCGAGAGTTTCTACTCCAAGATTGCGAAGCGAATTCTCGCACACCTTACGTATATTGTTGGGAGAACTATCTTCCTCTGTCTTGATTTGTACGCCATCCACAAACTTATGCCCAAATTTAGTAGTTACAAATACCCGGTCCGAATAACCTTTCAACGCTTCGCCAACTAATCGTTCATTCGTTTGATAACCATAGCTCTCTGCCGTGTCGAACAAAGTAACACCACGATCGATGGCCTCATGTACCAAAGCGATTACTTGCTTCTTGCCGGGATGCTGGCCGCGATGATGATTCAATCCCATACAACCAAATCCCATAGCCGATACAACCATGGAAGCCGTACCACTTCCCAATGTCCGCTTTACACCGACCACGGCATTAGTTTTACAATCCAAGGCCGAGGGTCCTTGCCTGTTCACGCCCCTCACAGGCAACCATTCCATTGAATACGGAAGAAGCACAGATCCCTGTTCCTGCCAATACCGCCGACCTCAAAAATCCCCGACGGCTTATCTCATTGTACTTTCTCATAACTTATGACCTTTCTAATTAATATTCCATTCACGGCAAAAAATACTACGTTCCTACATCCAAACATGTATCAAAAACCACAGATAGATATACCAATTTCATCGGTCATACTCCTTATCCGTCACAGCCCGGAGCTGTACGGCATGATTCTCGATCGCATGTTCCGTAATGGTCATACACACGATAGAGCTACCCGGTGTCGCCCCATTCCAATGGCGTACATTAGGAGGTGTCACGATCACATCACCCTTCCGGATCACACGTTTCTCTCCTCCTTCCTCTTGATAATATCCTTCTCCATCAAGTACTAACAAGGTTTGTTCGGCATCCGGATGGGTAATGCCAGAAATTACGACTGTAAGGTTTGAATATAAAATGCGCGATCATCGTATTACCAGACTCCTTCAACAAGGAGACATAGACATCCCCCGTATTATACTCCGACGAAGCCTTTGCGTCAGCAGGGAAAATCAATGTCTCGGCACTTTGTTCACCCTCGCTAGAGCTGAGAGCTACAAGGTCAAAAGCTTCTCCCGGGGCTAAGACATGAACACGTTCCGGATTGAAGATACGCTCTTCTAGCATTTTAGGGTCGGCATTGAATGGTTTCATATCGGGAGCATCCACCGTTCCCCAATGAGACAGGAGAAGCTGCGCTTTA
>VOFJ01002830.1_pt1 | contig 115873 bp, 159 predicted proteins | sample 5384081 | NCBI WGS metagenome assembly VOFJ01 (sample SAMN12384729, study PRJNA508395) | human gut metagenome | isolation source: healthy gut I | host: Homo sapiens
TCAGAAGTCCTTGAGGGCTTGGCTTTTTGCCTTTTCACATCCTCTCTGCCGATGATGATGTCGAAGAATTTGTTTGGGAAATGCTGGTCCACCATTTCATGGATGCGGTAGCGATATTTGGTGGAGATGATACCAATTTGGGCTCCTCTCTTTTTCAGGGCTTTCAGCACTGCAACGGTTTCGGGGGAAGAACTTGGTATTGGCGGTCATATGTATGTCCGCTTCTTTCACATATTCTTTTTTTTATAGGAGATGAGTGTATTTTTGTCGGTGATGCCGGTCAGGATGCTGAATGAGTCTTCAAGTGTTTTTCCGATGGTGCGTTTGATACTTTCATCGGTTATATCGGTGTGTCCGTGGCGTGTTAACACATTGCGGAAGCAAATTACGATTCCACGTGATGAGTCGGCCAAAGTATAGTCGAAGTCAAATAAATAAGTCTTGTATTCCATTTTGCGCTTTTCAGGCAAAGATATGGAATTAATAGATGAATTTTAAAATTTTTCGGAGGAAATAATTGTTTATTTTATACCGGATACCCGACCGCCTGAAAGCCAGTGCTTGCGATAATACTCTTCATTCAGGCTACTGACAATCACTCCGCGACTGGTACTTGCATGGATAAATTTATTATCTTTCAGGTAGACTCCCACGTGGCTGGCAGTTCTTTTCTTGCGTCCGTTGTGGAAAAACACCAAGTCTCCTTCGCGTAGTTTGCTTTTGCTTACCTTACGGCAGTTTTTGGTACGCTGGTCGTCAGAGTTGCGTTCCAACTTCTTGCGATAGACTTTTTTGTATAAATGCGAAGTCAATCCCGAACAGTCTATGCCTCTTTTTATTGTTGCCTCCTCCTCGATAGGGAACTCCCAACCACTTTGCTGATTCTACATACAACCGATGGTTATCTTTCATGTCTATATCTATGTTTAGACGTATAGAGGCACGTGCCAGTTCTTTGTAGTTATAGCTTGGGGCAGATGTGCCACATGAAGCCAGTAGTACGGCTAGTATGTTCAGTATCAGCAAATGGGAGAGGAGTTTCTTCATTGTTCTATTCTTCTTTTATATTAAAATAGTCTTCCAATTCTTTTTTCGGCAGAGTAATCGTGATTATCAATGTCACGAATAATCTTTCCGTTTTCAAGTAATGCGATGCGTGGACAGATATCGACTGTATGATTCAGGTTATGACTTGAAATCAGAATAGTCGCTCCGGTTTCTTCATGGTAGGCTTTCAGGATATGTTTGATTACCGATTGTGAAGTGGGATCGAGAAAATTAAACGGTTCATCCAATATCAATACTTGCGGTTGATGCAACATCGCGGAGATAATACCTATTTTCTGCTTGTTGCCTGCCGAGTAGTTGCGGATAAGTTTCTTCTGTCCGATCACTTCTCCATTCATAAAGCGGTTGAACTTACTAATCCGTTCATCTACTTCATCTTTTTTCAGACCATACATTTTCCCTACGAAATGGAAATATTCTTCGGGGAGTGAGATAATCAATCAAAAAACTGTCATCGATAAATGCTCCGGTCACGTTTTTCCATTCTTCACTCTTGCTCACATTGAAATTGCCGATGCATATGCTTCCGCTGTCTGCTTTCAGCAAGTCCAGTATCAGTCGGAACAGGGTTGTTTTTCCGGCACCGTTGTTGCCTACCAAGCCCAGCATGTCACCGCTTTGGATGGTATAGTTTTCTATATCTGCGGCTACTTTCGCTCCGAAGTTCTTTTTTTAGTTGCTCTATTGTGATATTCATATATTATTTATTTTATCGGGAATCACGAAAACCTTCCATATTGTCATAGCGGCGTTTCATGAAACGGTTATAGATATTCTTTATCCAAATGGTATGGGTTACAGTCAATGTCAGTCCTATGAGCATCATGATGATAAATGCCGTGTTCTGCTCCAAGAAAGTGGTCAATGTAGAGTTGACTATCAGTGGCATGAAGAGGGCACATGAGATAAGGAAGCTTTGGAATAGCGAACTGCCTCTGTTGCTGCGCATTACATTGGCGTTCAGTGGGAGCGTTTTCTTATTGTAGACTGCCAGTTGGAGCAGGGTAAAGAATACTGCTCCTACGGTGAAGAGCAGATAAGATACCGCCATCAAGGGGGATATTTTCCCCCGGATGATTGGGATAATCATGATGAGGGAAGGAATCAACAGAATCAGGCAGTTCAAATAGTATTTAGCCCGTAACAAATTGTATATGGATTCTTTGCGGCTCATCAGACCATCCAGATAATTCCCTTCGAAACACATCACTTGTCCCAATGTCATGACGGGCAGGATGGCAAAATTGTAGATGCAGATAAAATTGGTCATTCTGTCGTAGACATCGGTGAAGGCAAGCACGCATGAGAAAGCAATCATGATGATAAATCCCATGCGGAACTGTGTCTTTACCGTTTTGTTGCGGAGATACAACTTCAGTTCCAAACGAATGTATTCGCCTATCTCACCATAACGGTCCAGAAATTTATATTCTGATACGTGTTTTATCTTCGTATCTTCCACCTTGGATATTTCGCTATAGAGCAAACGAATTTGCAAAGTACGGTTGATGAATATCATTAGCAGGATAAGGATAATGACACTCAGATAGGCCGGCAGACTTCCTTCGATAAATCCTTCTCCCAGATTCATGGTGAAAGTGCTGATGGGATTGCCTTCGGGAATGAATTCAGCTATGGCCAACAGACTATATACAGCCAACGGAAGCAATAAGTACACGGTCTTTTCGTTGAGCAGCATCTTGCATAACAGATACCAATAATTGTTCAATATCATGAGTAACCATATACCTGTCAGGTAGCACATCATTCCGGTCATTCCATAAAAGCGGAAGATGGAAAGAAAAGCGAAAGGTACGAAAAGGAAAAACCAAAAAAGAGGTTGTAAAGGCTTGTTGCCGACTGGAAGCAATAGGGTGTCTATCAGTTTTTTTTTCTTGACCGGCATAAGCAGATAAGGCTTTGATTTCGTGAGAAGTGGCGGTTTGAATCACAAAACGCACTAGAAAGTCAGTTATTAACACATATATTAATCCTTGATTGAGGATGTGATAAGGCTCCATGCTTGGAGCTGCCGATTCAAAAGCTGAGGGCAGCGTTACCCCCATCAATAAGAGGAGCGCTGCCCAATATGCTACCATGAAATAGATTAAAAACTTGGCAAAGCGGTTCTTGTCGAACATCGGACTCCGCTTTGCGGCAAGTTTTTCATTTCTTCTTATAATCGTAAAAAGCATAGGCAAGAACGATTATTTTTGTTTCACCGGAAGTCATGCTGACTTCAATGCAATTGTTTTGTTCCAGCAGGGCTTTGGCAAACTGCTTGACATCTTCGGGGGTGATACTTTCCACCACTTGTTGGAAGTTGCTGTCCATATCGGCTTTATACCAATAATATTGGTTCAGTATATTCAACCAATAACCGTTTTCTTTCATTTGCTCGGTATGTTTCTTCAGCATAAATAACTCTTTTGTTTTGTTTATGTGTTCGGCAGCCGGACCATCCTGTGCTATCTTTTGCAGTTCGTTCATGATGATTTGTGTCATCTTTTCACGTTTGGCTGGATCAGTATCGAAATAGATTTGCAGGAAAGCTTCATCATCATTCGGATAACGGCTGAGTTGTCCGTAGACACTCACACCATATGAACCGCCTTCTTTTTTCGCGAACGCTCTCCAGATACACTTTATCCAATGATTGGGTGAGGAAAGACATCAGCACATCGTTCTTTAATGTGTATTCGCATTTGCCACTGGCGATTATCAATACGCTGGCTAATGGAGTTTCCAGTTTTTTACTGAATACGTTGGTGTATTTGCCTTTGCGGATATCCATTTTTGTATCGCGGAAATTCTCGGTACGATGGATAGTTGGTAATCCGCCCAGATAAGTTTCAATAAGTGGTTTGGCTTCATCCAAGGTTATGTTTCCGACAAAGAGGAAAGTAAAATCACCGGCATCTTTTGAAGCGGTCTTTATACATTTCCATGATTCGCTTGTAGTCAATTTTGTCAATCATATCCGCTTTGACGCGCAATGCTCTCGGATGGTTCATATACATTGCTTTCTGCAGTGAGTCAGACAATGCGATTTGTGGATTGGCTTCCTGATTGGCAAGTGCGGCTTTAGTGCGGCTTTTTTGTATGATTCAAATGCATTTTTGATCCATACGTGGAGCGGTGAAACTCAGATAAACCAACTGTAGTAGGGTCTCTAAATCCTTAGGTGAGCAGCTTCCGTTCATTCCTTCGCTCAGGCCGTTTACGGCAGTATTGATACTGGCTTTTTTCCCGGCTAACACTTTTTCCAAGTCTACATTGCTGAAGTTACCCAGTCCGCCCAATCCGGCTACATCGTTCAGTACTTTTATCTGAAGAATTTCATTGTCGGGGAACAAGGAGTTACCACCGGGACTGAATGCGCGCATACGAATTTCGTCTGCTTTGAAATCTGTTGTTTTCAAGAAATGACACGTACACCGTTTGATAAAGTGAGTACGGTAGAACCGAACGGACCTTCTTCCGTTTTCACAATGGTGCCGGCCTTCGGTTGTTCAGCTATCAGTGGCTCATCAGATACCTTATCTTCATACGCAGTGAGTTTCTCTGCTTTCACTTTGTTGAGCACATCCATAATTTCTTGTTCGGTAGGATATTTCATGCCTTCTTTTTCAGGGCAGAAGATATTGACCACAATGTTGCTGTCATTTACCAGTGATGGGATGAATGAGTTAATTGCTTCTACCGGAATGTTAGGGGCAATTTGATTCATGATGGCATATTCTGCATCAATTCCCGGAATAGGCTCGTTGTCAATGAAGTGGCGCACATATTCGTTCACATATGCGTTATTTTTTACTTTATCGCGTTCATTATAGGCTGATTCCAATTGGCGCAGATAGTCAGCTTTGGCACGTGCATATTCGGAAGCAGTGAAACCGAATTGGCGTACACGTTCTATTTCACGTGTCAATGCAGAGAGTGCTGTGTCTATTCCGTCTTCCTTGCTTACGGCAATGCCGGTAAAGGCATCCTTCGTCTTGGACAGGAAGAAGTTTCCGTCTTCAGTTACAGCGTAGATGAAAGGAGGTTGCGGAGTTTCTTTCAATTCGTTTAAACGGGCGTTGAGCATATTGTTTATCATAGACTTCATATAGTTCATGACCAGATAGTCCATATTCTTCTTGGCCTCGTTGGGAACGATGTCATGTTTATGCCAGAGATAAATAATTGTGTTAGTTTGTTCTTTATCCTTGGCGATAGTTACGATTGCTTCTTTGTTGTCAGGTACAGGGAAGTACTTGCGCTCGGCCGGGTTTTCCGGCATTTTGATGGGGAGAAAATTTCTTTAATCTTGGCTTCCACTTTGTCTACATCGATATCACCGACGATCATGATACCTTGTTGGTCGGGACGATACCATTTCTCATAATAGTCACGTAATGCCTGATGAGGAAAATTGTCCACTACTTCCATCGTTCCGATGGGTAAACGGTGACCATATTTACTGTCCGGATAGGCTGTGGGAAGTATTTTTTCGTACATGCGCATCATGGCTCCCGTGCGTGTGCGCCATTCTTCATGGATAACACCGCGCTCGTTGTCAATTTCTTTTGGGTCGAGTGTCAGTCCGTCTGCCCAATCGTGCAGGATAAGCAGACAGGAATCTATAATTCCATCGCGGATGACAGGCACGTTGTCAATGTTGTAAACAGTTTCGTCTACGGCAGTATAAGCATTCAGATTTTCACCGAAACGTACACCGATACTTTCCAAATAGCTGATTAATGTTTTTCCTGGGAAGTTCTCTGTCCCGTTGAAGCACATATGTTCCAAGAAGTGCGCCAGACCGCGCTGATTGTCATCTTCCAAAATGGAACCGACTTTTTGAGCGATGTAGAAATCAGCTCTTTTTTCGGGCAGATTGTTATGGCGGATGTAATACGTCAGCCCGTTCTCTAATTTACCGATGCGGACATTGGCGTCCGTAGGGATAGGTGGCATTTGCTGGGCAAATCCCACCGCAACGCTGCCTAGAATGAACCAGGCAGCCACTAGCTTCTTAAGAAAGTGTGTCATAGTGTTGTTTGTTGTGGGTTATTGTTTTTTATAAAAGCTCGTTGGCAGAGAGGTATCTTTCTACCTCGATAGCGGCTTTGCAGCCACTTCCTGCTGCGGTGATAGCCTGACGATAATGCGGGTCGGCCACGTCTCCTGCCGCAAATACTCCGGGAACTTTGGTGCGGGGAGTACCGTTTTCGGTAATGATATAACCTACTTCGTCTGTATCAATGTATGGTTTGAATATGTCAGAGTTGGGCTTATGACCGATAGCCAGGAAGAAACCGTCGATAGGAAGGTCGTAATGCTCTTCGTTGCATTCGCCTGCACGTTTCACCAAATGGACGCCTTCTACACCGTTTTCACCATATAGACCTGTTGCATTGTGTTCAAACAGCACTTTAATGTTCGGATGGTTCATTACGCGTGCCTGCATGATTTTAGAAGCGCGCAAGAAGGGTTTACGTACAATCAGATAAACTTGTTTGGCTAGACCGGCCAAATAAACTGCTTCTTCACAGGCTGTATCGCCACCACCTACCACGGCAACTGTTTTTTGCGGTAAAAGAATCCGTCGCAAGTGGCACATGCACTGACTCCCCCATACCTGCATATTTCTTTTCATCGTCCAGTCCTAAATATTTGGCAGTGGCTCCTGTAGAGATGATAACCGTTTCTGTCTCGATTACCTTTTCGTTATCAATGGTGATGCGGTAAGGACGTTTGCTCAGGTCGGCAGAAGTGGCAATACCTGTGCGGATATCTGCGCCGAAGCGTTCTGCCTGTTTGCGTAAGTCTTCCATTAATTGTGGACCACTGATACCTTCGGGATAGCCGGGGAAATTTTCTACATCGGTAGTAGTAGTGAGCTGTCCGCCCGGCTGAAGTCCTTCATAAAGGACAGGAGCAATGTTGGCACGTCCTGTATAGATGGCGGCAGTATAACCTGCAGGGCCTGAACCGATAATCAGGCATTTTACTTTCTCTGTACTCATAATTATTTCTTTCGTTACTTTATATTTGTTAGTTTCTTAAATCAATCACTTCGGCATCCGGATATTTTCTTTTATCAAACCTGAATGATGCATCATCCAATGGCTGGTGGGTTTGATAAGAAGATACGATTATCTCGTTGACCGTTTTGTTACTTTGCAGTATCTTGATATATAACGGTTCGTATGTTTTTGACACAAATAAGGTGATGGAGGTCACGTTCTGTTCTTGTTCAGAGTCAGGATGACTTCATACCCTTGCTTGCCATTATGTTTTTTAACTCCTGTATACTTATAGTTGTAACCGTTTTTATAAAGTGACAACAAGGAGTAAGGATTAATTCCTTGCAATTCCTCCGGGGTAGGGCTGCTTATGTTCACCTCGCCACTGCTTTCCAAATAACTCCATTGTGTTTTCCCATCAAACCAACTTTGTACACCTCCGCTGTTCAAATAGAATTGTTCTCCTTTTAGCAGTAATGTACCGTTGGATGTACCACCGAATACAGCACGTATTCCTCCGGCATTTTTCATAGCCGCGGCTGTCTTGTCCAGCACTTCGCGGGCTTGTTTGTCCTTTTGGGCAAACACACCGGTCGAAAGGCAGAATGCCAACACCAATAAATATATCTTTTTTAATTTAAGCATGATTCTACTAAACAATTTATTGTTGCAGATTGTTCAATTTCATTTCCAAGTCAGTCTCGTCCATGCAAAGTACATCACGTGCTTTACTTCCTTGAGTGGGACCTACGATACCTGCTTTCTCTAATTGATCCATGATACGTCCGGCACGGTTGTAACCGATAGAGAATTTACGCTGAATCAGTGAGGTAGAACCCTGTTGGTGAATGACTACGAGACGGGCTGCATCTTCAAACATCGGGTCAAGGCGGTTCATGTCCACTTCTCCTATGCTGCTTTCACTTTCTTCACCCACATATTCGGGAAGCATGAAGGCTGTGGGATATCCTTGTTGTTTGCTGATATAGTTTGCGATGCGTTCCACCTCGGGAGTATCAACGAAAGCACATTGTACACGTACGGGGTCATTGCCTTGTAAGTAAAGCATATCACCTTTACCAATCAACTGTTGTGCACCCGAACGGTCGAGGATGGTGCGGGAGTCCATCATGGCAGCCACACGGAAGGCGACACGGGCCGGGAAGTTGGCTTTGATAGTACCGGTGATGATATTTGTTGTCGGGCGCTGGGTAGCGATGATGGCATGAATACCTACTGCACGTGCCAATTGCGCGATTCGACAAATAGGCAATTCCACTTCTTTGCCGGCAGTCATAATCAAGTCACCGAACTCATCGATGATAATTACGATGTAAGGCATGAAACGATGCCCTTTTTCAGGATTTAGCTGACGACTGATGAACTTGGCATTATATTCTTTAATATTACGGCATCCGGCCTTGCGCAGCAAATCGTAACGTGTATCCATTTCTATACAGAGCGAGTTCAGTGTTTGCACCACCTTTGATACATCGGTGATGATAGCATCTTCTCCGTCAGGTAGTTTAGCAAGGAAGTGTCTTTCTATCGGGGTATAAACAGAGAATTCCACTTTCTTCGGGTCTACGATGACAAATTTCAGCTCTGCCGGATGTTTCTTATATAATAAGGAAGTAACAATGGCATTCAACCCTACGGCCTTACCTTGTCCCGTAGCACCGGCCACCAGCATATGTGGTGCTTTTAGCCAGGTCTACCATAAATACTTCATTGGTGATTGTTTTTCCCAATGCTATCGGTAGTTCCATGGTGGTTTCCTGAAATTTCTTGCTGTTGAGGATAGATTGCATCGGCACAATGCGCGGATTGGCATTCGGAACTTCTATACCGATAGTACCTTTACCCGGTATGGGGGCAATGATACGGATACCCAATGCCAGACAAACTCAGTGCTATGTCATCTTCCAGATTACGGATTTTAGAGATACGCACGCCTTCTGCCGGAGTGATTTCATACAATGTAATAGTAGGTCCCACACTGGCTTTGATAGAACTTATTTCAATGCCAAAACTGCGCAATACTTTGATAATGCGATCCTTGTTGGCATTCTGTTCTTCCATGTCGATATTAGGTCCATTATCTTCATATTGATTCAGCAGATCGAGAGTGGGAAACTTATAGTTTTCCAGATCGAGGCGCGGATTATAAGGCTGCAAGGCAGGACCTTTATATTCTGCATCCTCTTCTGATGTATCATCGGATACGGTAAAGTCAGGTTCGTCATTGTCTTCCTCTTCTTCATTTGCCTCTGTAGGCATAGGGCGTTGAGGCTCACTCGTCTGTTTTTCCTCAAAAGGGAATGGAGTGTTGGATACTTCTTCCTCTTTGCTGCCGACTTCCACTTTCATGGGTTGTTCCAATTCAAAGTCTACCACGGGCAGGTTGTGGATTGGAGTATTCTTTCTTTTCTTCCCTTTTTAGGTTTGATACTGGTATCATTGTTCTCATTGTCGGTTGCTGTGGCGGTATCTTTCTTCTTCCTTTTGAAATTGGGATGAAGTGCCTTACGAATCATATTGATAGTCTCACTGCTCAGATAGACAAAGAAGAGAAGGGCTGTTATCAGCAAAAGCAGTCCTAAACCGGGCATACCGATTTGAGAAACCAACCATGCGCTTACATTATACCCGTGCAGCCCTCCGGGGTAGATAAAACTGTCGCTGAACGTTCCGTCGAAAATAAATCCCAGTGTAATGGAGAACCAAACGAGCAGGATAGAACAGGACATAAACCATTTCCACACACGGAACTGGTAAGCTTTTATCATTTTCATTCCTGCAACAGCGAGGAAAAGAATGATAAAACAGGCGGCAATTCCAAAACATTCGTTGATGAGAAACTCTGCCAGTTGTGCACCGCGTGCTCCGGCATAGTTCTTTTTACATGATTGGTGGTTTGCATCAGTTCGCCCGGTTGTTGGTTGTCCAATATGCTTTGGTCTGCCGCTCCTGTGAAGAAGAAGGAAATAAAGGCCAGCAATAAGTAAACGGAAAATATCACACTGATGAGTCCTATAACAAAATGTGTCGTCTCACTCTTGAAAAATGTAGTAAACCGATTTTTCGAAATCTTTTTAGGTTCGGTCTCTTTATCTGTTTTTTTCTTAGCCATATTTATTAATGCAATTTATTATTTCGCAAATGTACATGAAAATCATTAATTATTGGCTTAATTAATCTCTTTTTTTCTTACCTTTGCGATTCAATTTTAATGTTATGGAAAAGTATAGTCAGGTGATATTTGACAAAAATACAGTGGAGTTTGTGACGGTAGCTGCCGAATATTGCGGCTTTTTGGAAAGAACACGTGATGCCAAGCGGGGCATATTTGTAGACACCGCCCTCAAGATTCTTCCGTTGCTTTATTTAAAAGCATCCATGATACCTCCTTGCGAACGAATAGGGAGTTTGACCCCGAAGCATTCGTAACAGAAGAAGATTATGAACTGATACGTATGGCTGTAGCTGAAGTGTTGGGCTCTAAAGATGACTATCTGGAAGTCTTTTTGCCTGATATGGCATATAGTGATACACCTATAAAAAAAATGTATTTCCGAAGATTTGGCTGATATTTATCAGGACTTGAAAGATTTTATCAGTGTATTTCAATTGGGACTGAATGAGACGATGAATGATTCACTAGTGATCTGTAAAGAGCATTTTGAAGAATTTTGGGGACAACGTTTGGTGAATACTATGCGTGCCTTACACGATGTGAAATATAATTCTACCGAAGAAGACGTAATGGATGAAGGCTATTCGGAAATGGAAGATGAGAACCGATTATTATGAAGCTAATAAAAAAAAGTATAAGTAAAGCAGAAATAGCTGCAATGCCCAAAGTGCTTTTCCCGGGACGTATATTCGTAGTTTATACCGAAAGTGATGCCGAAAAAGCAGTGGCCTATCTTAAAGACCAGCGTATAGTGGGGGTGGATACGGAAACTCGTCCCTCATTCAAACGGGGAACCACCCACAAGGTGGCATTATTGCAAATTTCTACTCAGGACACTTGTTTTCTGTTCAGGCTTAACCGTATTGGCATGCCTGATTCGTTGCAGGAGTTTCTGATGAGTGATACCCTCAAGATAGGTCTGTCACTGAAAGATGATTTCAACTCATTGCGTAAACGCCAGGATATGCATCCTGATCGTGGAAATTGGATAGAATTGCAAGAATATGTAGGTAAGTTCGGTATTGAGGACAGGAGCTTGCAAAAGATATATGCTAATCTTTTCGGTGAGAAGATTTCAAAAAAATCAGCGTCTCTCCAATTGGGAAGCTGATGTGCTGAGTGAAGGGCAGAAACTATATGCCGCTACTGATGCATGGGCTTGTGTGGAAATTTACAACTGCCTGTCCGAATTGGAAAGCACGGGCAATTATGAGATAATACAAAATGAACCAATAGAATCAACAGTAACTATCGATGGCTTATAAAAAGTATACCTGAAACCGGGTAAAGAAGAATCGTTGAAACGTTTTCACCCTTGGGTGTTTTCGGGGGCTATCCATCACATAGAGGGAGAACCCGAAGAAGGCGAAATCGTAGATGTATATACATCAAAGAAAGAATTTATTGCTTGCGGACATTTCCAAATCGGAAGTATTGCCGTGCGTGTGCTTACCTTTAGACAGAAGGAAATTGACCATGATTTTTGGAAACATCGTTTGGAAGTAGCATATGATTTGCGCCGGAGCTTGGGATTGGCAGGTAATCCAATCAATAATACTTATCGTCTGGTACATGGAGAAGGAGATAATTTGCCGGGACTTATTATAGATGTATATGACCATACGGCAGTAATGCAGGCACACTCTGCAGGTATGCACGTTTACCGCATGGAAATAGCCGAAGCTTTGTCGGAAGTGATGGGAGATGTTGTTAAGAATATTTATTATAAGTCGGAAACCACTTTACCGTTTAAAGCGGATTTGGAACCTGAAAATGGTTTTATTAAAGGAGGAAGTCCCGAGAATATTGCTATGGAATATGGCTTGAAGTTTCATGTGGATTGGTTAAAAGGACAGAAGACAGGTTTCTTTGTCGATCAACGTGAGAATCGTCATTTGTTGGAACGTTACTCCAAAGGTCGTAATGTGCTGAATATGTTTTGTTACACCGGAGGGTTTTCTTTTTATGCCATGCGCGGAGGTGCAAACCTGGTACATTCGGTAGACAGTTCTGCCAAAGCCATCGATTTGACAAATATGAATGTAGAGCTTAATTTTCCCGGTGATTCTCGTCATCAGGCTTATGCTGAAGATGCTTTCAAGTACTTGGATCGTATGGGGGATCAGTATGACTTGATTATCCTTGATCCACCGGCTTTTGCTAAGCATAAAGATGCGCTTCGAAATGCTTTGCGCGGAGGATATACCAAGCTGAATGCTAAAGCATTTGAGAAAATTAAACCGGGAGGAATTTTGTTTACTTTCTCTTGTTCGCAGGTAGTGGATAAAATGAATTTCCGTAATGCTGTGTTTACTGCTGCTGCTCAAAGCGGACGTAGTGTGCGTATTTTGCATCAACTTACACAACCGGGTGACCATCCTGTTAATATTTACCACCCTGAAGGTGAATACCTGAAAGGGTTGGTACTGTATGTCGAATAATGTATTGTCTGTATTCGGGTGTAGGTTTTATACCCGAATACAGTTATAAGTATATATAGCTACTGCTTATGACTGAAGTTAGCTTAAGATATAAAAATTGTTAAATAAAAGAGGAAAGTTGTTCGTTTATTATGTTTGATAACATAAAACCTATACCTTTGCACTGTGTTTTTCATGGTATTAGATTTAAGGTTAATGAAGATTGGGTGTCTGGGATAGATACCCTTCTTTTTTATATCCCTTTTTCTTATATGAATATGCTTAACTATAGCTGCGATTAATGAATTCCCACTGATTCCGGATCAAGTCAAAAAGTGTGTGGGCATAATGTTTTGAAAAAAAACGGGTCACTTATTATTCTTGGGGATTTTAATATCATATCACAAGCAAAGGGAAGAATAAGCCGTTTCCCCGGGTCAGCCAAGTTCTTTTAAACGGAAGATTATTACAGTCTGCGGCAGTGGACTGTACAGTCCACTGTAGCAGACTGTACGGTCCACTGCAATGAATCATACAGTCCACTGCCGGAGACTGTAGTAATCCGACGGACAAACAGGCATAACCGAAAGGACGAAAACGCTTGGTCCGGCTAATGAAACGGCTTAGGAAACTCGAAAATGCATGCAGGAGTTGAAAACCGGAGCAGACAACATCAGGACAGGTATTTGATTGATATGTTAAATCCCCAAGAATAATGACTGAACTCTTATCATCCACAGGGTTTTCGGACTGTTCCCGGTTCTCTACTGTCCCATTATTTTCAAGAAATGAAATATTATCGTTTTTATTTTTGTAAACCTGATTTTAATGTTTATCTTTGTCATGTCGTTCAGTGTGAACATTGTTTCTTGGAACGATAAAAGCGAATGCATTAAGACCTCATTTTTTGTCAAGACTTGGGAGATTGTTTCCATGAATAATAGATGGATGCCCTTGTTTGATGTGGTGTGTGTCTTAAAACTTATGTGAATGCCTGTTCTGGTTTTTAGATAATGGTATTGTGCAATTTGATATATTGATATGTTAATGATATGACGAGCCGAACGTAATGTTCGGAAAAGGACGAAAACAAGTCAGATTGAATGATGCTGTGAAGCATCATTCAATCGCAACTCCAATTTTACCGTGCTCGAATTCCTTATTAATAAGAGGATGGTTCTCACACGGAATCCCCCATGAACAGAAGGTTTCATACTTGTTATGTGTGAAAAAAGATTATATCAGCCAAACTGACGGACAAAATTCTCTCATTCGGTATTATTTTATCTTCTCCCTGAAAGGACTTGATCTTTCCGGAAAATCTCTTGAACTTTTTACAACATCTCAGGCTCTTTTTTTTGAAAAAGACTCAGGTTTTTCTGAAAGCACAAATATAGTTTTGAATCATATCAGGGAAATGAAATATTCTTCAATGATTTTTGTGGTTAAGCAATAGGAATATATTAATTTATAAATTCATAAGAAATGAAATATAATAGGTTGTATGCTGCATTTATTTTTGCTTTTTTGGCAGGATGTAGCGGTGACGGACAATATAAAGAGGCACTACTGCCCCAAATTGATGTTAATGAGGAGTATCCCGAGAAGGAAATATTTCTTCAGGATGTGGCTGACATTGAATATATACCATTGGAAACAAATGAGGAAATGTTGTTTCAGGGTACAATAGCTGCCGTTTCCGACAAGGGAATACTTGGCGTGAGCCAACAAGGAGGTAAGTTGTTTTTGTTTGACCGTGACGGCAAGGCGAAAAATCTTATTTGCCGAAAAGGTGACGGTCCCGAAGAATATAATGTCATTCAGCGTGTTGATGTGGATTGGCAACGTGGTGAGGTCTATGTGTTAGGTTCGCCTACTAAAGTATATGTTTATGCATTCGATGGTACTTACAAACAGACATTGGATACAAAAGCTAATATCCGACAAGGGGATATGTTTAACTTTTCGGCCGATAAACTTATTCTGTTTAAGGAAAAGACCAATGTCGGTAAGGAAGGAGAAATGATCGCATATTGTCCTATCATGTTGTTGGACAAGTCAGGTGGAAACATTGATTCATTACAATATGTAAAGACATGGGATGCCAGCTTATCTATTGTGATAGAGGGTAATGAGAATATGAAAGCATATCTGTGGTGTGAAGTTATGCTGGGGCAAGGTGGGGAAACTTATCTGAATGATATTGCCTCAGATACTATTTATCGGATAAACAAAAAGACAAATGGGTTATTCCCCATATTGTTACGTACTCCTTTCTGTCAGAGACTCGGAAGGTGGAAAATATTATTTGCGTTTGGAGGGAGTTACTTCACGTTATTATTTCCTGAAATGCCAGATTTCGTCTCTGGATATGACAGATATGGTTATAAAGGATGATAAGAGTTATTCGTTGGTTTATGATCGGCAGACAGGAGAGATATTCCGCCCCACATTTAGAAACAAAGACTTTCCATCTGAAGAATGGAGTTACACGATACGAAGTAATGGCGAGAAAGATTGTGTCTATCAGACGCTGGAGTCGTTTGCTCTGAAAGAAGCATTGGAAGAAGGACAGTTGGAAGGTTCGTTGAAGACTGTTGCGCAAGGATTGGATGAGGATGATAATCCGGTAATCATGGTTGTCAGATTTCGATAAATAGAGTTTTTGCGTTATCCTTTTTATAAGAAATATCCTGTTTGATTCGAAGTTTTTACTTACATTTGCCGTTATAAAATAAATTGTAAGTGAAAAACATGAGAAAACAACTATCTGTAACATTGGCTTGTTTCCTTCTGGCTTCGGTTAGTGCATCCGCTCAAGGCTGGAAAACTTATGAAGAGGCTGCTCAAGGAAAGGCTTATGAAAAGTCCGATTGCGTGACTTTGCTGGACAGTACATTAGTGTCTGTCCAACCTACCGGACAGGGCTCTTTTGCCGTATGTAAAGTAATAAAAGTACAAACTCCGAAAGGAGCCGTATCCAATCGGATTATTAAGTATGACTATGACCCGCTCACAGCCCATGCCGAGTTTAAACGGGTGACTGTCTACCGTGCAGACGGAAAAGTGGAGAACCTTGATGTGACAAAGACCTGCGATTATGCTGCTCCTGCACGTGCCATTTATTGGGGGGCGCGTCAGATTATGCTTGAAGTTGGTGCTTTGCAACCCGGCGATATTGTTGATTATGAGATAGCAAAGAAAGGTTTCACTTATGCATTGCTGGCTGCTACACAAGAAGATGATTCCAAATTCATTCCTCCTATGCGTGGACGAGTTCTACGATATTGTTCCTTTCTGGAGCAGTCATCCTACAGTGAGAAAAGTCTATAAGGTGGTTGTTCCGATGGAGAAGGAACTTCAGTTTCAGTTCTATCAGGGTGAGTGCGCATCATCCATGCGTTATGAAGACGGTCGCAAGAAATATAGCTTTGCGATGGATGATATGATGCCTTTCGGCAGAGAGCCGAATATGGTGGATCTTTTCGATGCAGCTCCCAAATTGATGATGTCTTCCACTCCTCAGTGGAAAGACAAATCTTTGTGGTTCAACAAAGTGAATGAAGATTATGGTAGTTTTGATCCATTGCCCGAAGCACAGAAAAAAGTGGATGAACTTATAAAAGGCAAGAAGACCGAAATGGAAAAGATTGCTGTGCTGACTCATTGGGTGGCAGATAATATCCGCTATGCCGGCATCTCGATGGGTAAAGGGGAGGGATATACCTTGCATAATACGAAAATGAATTACACTGACCGATGCGGTGTATGTAAGGATATTGCCGGAACCTTGATTTCATTCCTCCGTATGGCGGGCTTTGAGGCTTATCCCGCAATGACAATGGCTGGAAGCCGTGTAGAAAGTATTCCTGCCGATCACTTTAACCACTGCGTGGCAGTAGTGAAATTGAGTAACGGTACTTATATGCCTCTTGATCCGACTTGGGTGCCTTTCTGTCGTGAATTGTGGAGTAGCGCCGAACAACAACAGAATTACTTGCCGGGTGTTCCCGAAGGTTCGGACCTGTGCCTGACACCTGTTTCCGCTCCCGAAAATCATTATTTCCGCATCAAGGCAGACAATCGTCTGGATGCCGACGGTACCTTGCGTGGCACTTTCACTGTGACTGCCGAAGGACAGAGCGACAGCAATATCCGTCGTATATTCACTACCGGTTTTCAGAGTGAATGGAAGAATACGATGGAACGTCAGTTGCTTGCCGTTTCTCCGAAAGCCCGGTTGCTCAGTGTGGATTATGGACGGAATCCCAAAGATTATCAATCAGCTCCTATAAAAATAACTTTTCGTTATGAAATTCCGGATTATGCTCTGAAAGGAAAAGATATGTTGTGTTTCCATCCGATGGTGATGAACAATCTTTATAACCAGGTGCGTTCGTATCTGCGAATAGATACCGGAGTAAAAGAACGTAAATATGGTTTTAAAGATGCTTGTTCACGGCTGGTGGAATTAGACGAAACGATTCAGCTTCCTGCCGGATATAAGATGGCAAATTCAGATAGAAACGACAATGTGGAAGGTTGCAGTGCTGATTTTGAAGGCTCGTTGGCACAAAAAGGAAATAAGATATTCCTGTACAACAAGCTTGCTTTGAAGAAACGGGTTTATGAGGCTTCGGATTGGGACAATTATCGTGATGCTGTGAATGCTCATAAGACATATGGAGATTATTTAGTGATTAAAAAGTAAGGCAGAATGAAGAAAAGATATTATTATATATGTATGTTGTCTGTACTATTATTGATGTTAGTACTTCCAACAAAAAGCTGCTTCCGAAGCAAATTCGGTAAGCTGGTCAAATCTTACACGCTTCGTACGGATGGCAGTCAGGAAATGCGTGTGCAGAAAGAGCTGACTTTGTTTACTCATGCAGCGATGAACCGTGTGTATGGAGAGAGTTTTATCATTTACAATCCTGCTTATCAGGAACTGAAGATACATGAATCGTACACTCGTCAGAAAGATGGAAGTATAGTAAAGACTCCCGATAATGCTTTTGTAGAGGTACTTCCCTCGGCTGCTGCCGATGCTCCGGCTTACAATGGCTTGAAAGAGATGGTTGTGGTGCATACCGGACTTGAATTGGGGGCCACTATCTATTTGGATTATTCTGTTATCACTCGTCCGGGTTACCTTCCCGAATTGGATATCTGTGAGTCGGTAGAGGAGTTGTCTCCGATAAAAGAATATGTACTTTCACTGTCTGTACCCGACAATAAACCTTTGCATTACGAATTGTTGAACGGTAAAAATGACTCCTGTTGTGAAAACTGTTGCCGGTATGAAAACTGTAACCTGGACACTCAAAAATGTTCAACCTCGTCCTCGTATGCTGGAAGTTTCTGTTCCGGCGGGAAATATGCAGGCTGTTGTAGCTTCTACTTATGGTTCGAAAGCCAATGCTTTGAAAGTACTCAAAAAGCAGTTTCCGGTTGCCGATGATAAAGTAGTGGCTGAGTTAGCTCAAAAACTGACAGCAGATGCCAAGACTACCGATGAAAAAGTGCACCGATTGGAAACTTATGTCCGTAGCTTGGGTACTTGTCGTTTGTCATTGCTTCAATCAGGGTATCGTTTGCGTCCTGCATCGGAAGTGATTCGTTCGGCGTATGGAACAATAGAGGAAAAAAAGTGTGTTGCAGGCTGCGTTGCAACAAGCAGCAGGTATTCCGACAGAAGTGAAAGCGGCATTTTTTTAAAAGCAACCGATGAGGATGCTGTGGGATTGTCTGCTCTGAATGGTTTGTTTGTAGAAAATCAGGCAATAGCAGATTTGAGAGATTTCTATGCCATTGTGAACATGGATGCACATCCTGTGCAACCGGCAGTCAAGCCGCATGCTATTTCAAGGACAGATACGTTGAAAATAACTCCTGAAGGAGGTAAGGTTTTGGCGGGCGGTTATCGAATGTATACGTTGCCGCAAGCATCTGAAGGGTGGGCTGCTTACGAAGGGCGGATGACTACGCTTAATTCGCAGCGTCCTGTGAATCTTCTTCTTTCTTATCTGCCTGACGAGACATATACCTGTATTGTAGAAACAACAGGCGGAATGGTTCCTGTAGCCCTTCCGGTCGTTAAAAAGATTGATAATAATATCGGTACGGTAGAAGTGGCGGTGAAGAAAACCGGAGATAAGATAGAAATATTTCGATCTCTGAAGTTGAAAAAACAATTGATTACTCCGACAGAATATCCGATTTATTATCGCTTGATGACGGAATGGATGGATACTGCCGCTACGACTTTATTATTATTTTGAAGTTTGGAAACTTATTTTCCGTGGAGATAGATTCAGGTATGTATCCTGAAATGCAGGAGTTTCGTAAGCGTGAAGATTAATTAAAAAGAAAAAGAGAAATGCGAATATTCAGGATTCGGTCCCGGATATTCGCGTTTTTTATTCTTTTTTCCACAGATTTATTCGGGATACAAAAGGAATTTGATGAACCATTCTTTCGATTAAAAAACACGTTAGGGAGTGTGTCAAAACCAAACCGGGCTATCCTATCGTCAGTTGTAGGGGCAGGGTTTGTTTGCCCGAAGACACAAAGCAAACTGTTTTCGGGCGAGCAACCTCACCTCTACGAACTAAACGACAGCATTATCCACGTTTTGACACAACCCCGTGTAAAAGCGTGCTCTCTGACGCGGAATGAAACTCCCCAAAAAAGTTCACTGAACCTAAAAAAAAGATGTCTTTGATGTAACATTTACGGTGTGTCTGTGTCTTAATAGTGAACATGGAACAAAATGAATTTGAAATAGAGGCAAAACGAATGCGACCGGCCTTACTCAGAATGGCCACTCGTTATCTGGAAGATTCCGACGATGCAGAAGATGTAGTACAGGATGTGCTATTGAAGCTTTGGTTTCTGCGTGGAAAGTTGGACAAATACCGCAGCGTAGATGCACTTGCCATTGTTATAACCAAGCATTTATGCATTAACTGCATAAGGGGAGCCCGGATAGAAAAAGTGGAATTGGAAGAAGGTGTCCGTATAGGCAGTGGGGATAATCCGGAAATGAAGTTGGTGGCAGAAGAGAATATGCAAGAGATTCTTGATTCTATATCCACTTTACCCAATCTTCAGCAAGCCATTCTCAGGATGAAGCACATTGAAGGTTTCGAAGTGGAAGAGATAGCCCGAATGACAGGCAGTACACCGGTAGCTGTGCGAACTAATCTGTCGCGGGCAAGAAAGAAAGTACGTGAACAATTTATGATACATAATAGATGATGGAACTGACGAATAAGAACATAGAAGAATACATCAATCGTTTCTTGGATGGTGAAACGACCAATGCCGAAGAACAGGCCATTTATCGTTTTTTCTGCACAGGCAATGTGCCCGCTCACCTGAAAGAATATGCGCCGATGTTTGCCTGGTATGAGGGAGGTATGCAGGGGGAACCTAAGCCACAAGCTATGGAAGATACAAAAGTAGAAAAGAGAAAAACCTTCAGTCTTCGTATTCCCGTAACGGCATGGAGTGCAGGGATTGCAGCGATGGTAGTAGTTACATTGGGGCTGGGGTTACTGGTTTTCTCAGGACAAAATCTAGCAAAAAATCATAAGTGGTCTTGCTATGATGGTAGTTATATAGAAGTGAATGGCAAACGCATAACCGATGTGAAAAAGATTATGCCGTGTATTATCGAAACATTGGAATATGCCAATGAGGTAGAACAATTGGCACGGCAACGGATAGATGAAATTCATCGTTCGGAACAGGAAATAAAGGAAAAGGAAGATTTGGTCAATAACTAAAATATTAGATAGATATGAAAAAGAAAACATTGTTGAGATTGGTCATGGTCTGTTTATTGTTGGGCTGTGGCGTGAGTGGAATAAAAGCGCAAATAACAATCGATAAGATGGCAAATGAACTTGAAAAAAGGGATGATGTGGCTATCAATTCAGTGACCAAGCGGGATCCTAAAACACGCAAGGTAATAAAGGTGGTAAAAACTTATTCTGTCAAAGACACTAAATTGGGTAAGCGCCTTATCGATGCTTTTGAGAAGGATGAAGAATATGCTGAAACAGCCATAAAGGATATGCCCAAAGGACGAAATGCAGGACAAAAGGCTAATTTTACTTTTATCTTTCGTACTGATGATGAAAAACGTACTTATACATTGACGACGAATGAAAGTGGCAATGTGTCGTTTACCATTATTATCAGTCCATTGAAGAATGGTAGGGAGGTAACCGGTGTGGATTGGATAATTGAGAATACCAATCCCAGCAGTTTTGTCAGACCACTACCACTATTGATAAGAACGGAGATGTATACCTGAATGGAAAACGGGTGACAGGTATCAGGAAGGCTAAAAACGTACAAATCAATAATGGTAGAGTGTACGTTGATGGTAAACTGGTGAAAGATAATGATTAAGTATAAAGTGTTTTCATAATAACACACTCTCTCTTTGAGATTAGAATTAACTTTTTAATCGTGTTTATACCCATCGGTTATTGTGAAATAGCCGGTGGGTTTTTCTTTTTTGGTCCATTTTCCGCAAAAAATAGAATAGTTTTATATCTTTGCAGGTATTATAAAAAAAACACACATTAAAAAGAAAGATGAAAAACGAAATCACCGGAACGAAATTCAGATTGATTGTCATGAATTTCTTGCAGTTTGCTGTATGGGGCGCATATCTGACTTCTATGGGTACTTATCTATATAACATTGGGTTGGGTGAAAAAATCGGTCTGTTTTATGCTATGCAAGGCATTGTGTCATTATTTATGCCGGCTGTTATGGGAATCATTGCCGACCGTTGGGTACCTGCTCAAAAGCTTTTGGGATTCTGCCATTTTATGGGAGCTGTCTTTATGATTGCTGCCGGTTATTATGGAATGGCATCGGGAGATAATACGGAGTTTGTGTCCCTTTTTACTCTGTACTCTTTCAGTGTGGCATTTTATATGCCTACACTGGCACTCTCTAATTCTGTGGCATATACAGCATTGGATAAAGTGAAACTGGATCCGGTGATTGCATTCCCACCCATTCGTATTTTTGGTACAATTGGCTTTATCTGTTCTATGTTGCTCACAGATGTACTGGGCTTTCAAGCCAATTATATGCAGTTCTTTTCGTGCGCTTGTTTCGGGTTATTGCTGGCAGTTTATTCATTTACATTGCCGAACTGTCCTGTGAATAAAGGAAATGAAAAGAAGTCGTTGGTAGATGCGATGGGACTACGTGCTTTTTACTATTCAAACGTAAAAAAAAATGGCTATATTTTTCGTGTTCTCTATGTTGTTGGGTGTTTCTTTGCAGATAACCAACGGATTTGCCAATCCCTTCCTTAGTAGTTTCGATAAGATTCCCGAATATGCGAATACCTTTGGCGTGCAGCATGCCAATGCATTGATATCTTTGTCACAGGTTTCGGAAACGTTGTGTATTCTGCTTATTCCTTTTGCGTTGAAGCATTTTGGAATTAAGCGTGTAATGTTAATTGCTATGCTGGCATGGGTATTACGTTTCGGATTATTCGGACTGGGCAATCCGGGATCGGGAGTATGGATGTTCGTTTTATCTATGATTGTATATGGCGTGGCATTCGATTTCTTCAACATTTCAGGCTCGCTCTTTGTTAATAAAGAAACAGATTTGGCTATCCGTTCCAGTGCACAAGGGTTGTTTGTTATTATGACAAATGGTATCGGTGCAACAGTAGGAACACTGAGTGCTCAGATGGTAGTGAATCATTTTGTAGATTTCGGCAGTGACGCACCACAGGTAGCCGGATGGAGCAGTGCATTGTTTGTATTTGCGGGATACGCTTTGGTAGTGGCTGTGCTGTTTGCTCTAATATTCAGGTATAAGCACACTCCCCGAAGAAATATGATTAAATAATAAGTAGGTATTGTCCGTATCGGGCATATAATGAGATTGGATTATGGATGAAATAGAGTTGAAGTTGCATGACATGTCTTCTACCTTGCAGCCTGTAGATGCGTATGCATTAGTGCTGGAAGAAGTGAATGGCAATAGAACATTGCCTGTCATTATCGGTTCTCTAGAGGCGAAGGCTATTAGAATTAAGATGTTGAATTATAAATTGCCACGTCCGTGGACGCATGATTTATTCTTGTCACTGACGAGGGAGTTGGGAGTAACTCTGAAAAAAAGATTTTAATATATAAGGTAGAAGATGGAATTTACTATTCTTATCTTTTCTTCGATAATGCAGGAGAGGAGATAAAGATTGATTCGCGTACCTCCGGATGCAGTGGCATTGGCGTTGCGATATAAATGCCCTATATATACCACTGCACAAATTATGGATGAAGAGCATTTGCGGGAAGAAAGTGACAGTTCATTCTCTGTAACTGTCAATATGGTTGGCATTTCTGTATTGAAAGAAGCGCTGACAAAAGCTATCGCAGAAGAAAATTATGAACAGGCCTCTCGCTTGAGAGATGAAATAAGGCGGCGTGAGGAGCTGAAGAAACAATATAAAGAATAGAATTATGCACGTATTTTATGCACCCGACATAGCCATAAATCCTGAGCTTCCTGAAGAGGAAGCCGGGCATTGTTTGCGAGTTTTGCGTCTATCGATAGGAGACGAAGTGACATTGACTGACGGAATAGGAAATTTTTATAAGGCTGTAATTAGTGCAACCGGTGGTAAACGTTGTCAAGTGAAAGTAACAGAAACCATACCACAGGAAAAAGGGTGGAATGGTTATCTGCATGTGGCCATGGCACCAACTAAAAATATGGATCGCACCGAATGGTTTGTGGAAAAAGCAACCGAAATAGGATTCGACGAACTGACCTTCCTTAACTGTCGTTATTCCGAACGGAAAGTTATTAAAACAGAACGCATAGAAAAGATATTGGTCTCTGCTGTCAAACAATCACTAAAGGCGACCAAACCTGTCTTGAACGAGATGACAGATTTCAATAAATTTATTACTCGTGATTTTGAAGGACAGAAGTTTATAGCTCATTGTTATGAGGGTGATAAACCTTTGTTGAAAGATGTGATTTGTCCGGGTGAAGATGCTCTTGTTTTAATCGGGCCCGAAGGAGATTTCAGCGAGGAAGAAGTCAAGAAAGCTATAGCTAATGGATTTCAGTCAATTAGTTTGGGAAAATCGCGTCTTCGTACTGAGACCGCAGCACTGGTGGCTTGTCATACCATGAATTTATTAAACCAAAAATAAGCGTATGAGAAAAACAATTTGGGGATTTGCCCTGCTGGTAATAATGGCATTCCTGGCTTCATGCTCAGAGAGCAGTGAATATACGAATGCTATTCCCAAAGATGCGGCAATGGTGGTGTCATTGGATTTTAAGTCGATGGCACAAAAAAGTGGTATCAATGGTAAAGAAGGAGAGTCGGTAGTAACAAAACTGACGGATGTCTTGAAAAGTGGACTGGAAGGCGAAGCTTATGCTACAGCCGAGAAGATAGTGAAGAATCCTGCCGAAACAGGGCTTTCACTAACAGATAGAGTGTATTTGTTTGTTACTTCTAATTCCAATACTTTTGCAGTTGTGGCAAAGGTATCGAGTGAAAGTAAGGTGAGATCTCTGATGCAATCTTTAAAGGAGCAGGGATTATGTTCGGACTTGAAAAGCGAAAGCGGGTGTACTTGGACTATTTTGGGCAATGGTTTGTGTGCCTATAATAATGGTACATTTCTGTTGGTAGGAACTCTTTACGGTAATCCTGAGGGAATGAAAGATACATTGTTGGCGTGGATGCGTCAGGATACAGCAAACAGTTATGCTTCTACTTCGGATTTTGCAAAACTAAGAGACGCCAAAGGTGATATTAATATAGTTGCCAATATGTCTGTGTTACCACGTGAGGCAACCATGCAAATGCGTATGGGGATGCCGGCCGATTTAAGGCTGGAAGATATTAAATGTTTGCTTTCTACTACGTTTGAGAAGGGAAAAGTTGTGGTAGATTTTGAATCGTTGATTGAGAATAAAGAATTGATTGCGTTGTATGAGAAGCAGACACAAACTTCTACGCCGTTGAAAGGAACATATATGGAATATTTTCCGGCAAATACACTACTATGGGCAAGTGCCAATTTTAATGGTGAGGCAATTTATAACTTACTTTGTGAAAATCCTACCATCAAACAATCATTGGATAATCCGATGTTACCAATAGATCTGAAAACCATATTTTCTGCCATTCACGGTGATATAGCTATTGGTTTTAGTTCGTTGGTAAATAATGATTTACTGGTGTATGCAGATGTTACGAATAAAGAGTTCTTGAAAGCATTTGAAGAGCTTCGTCCCTTGTTGGCATTGTCGGGTGGTCAAATGAAGTTGAATTCTACCGGTACAGACCAATATGAATTCCGTATGTATGACCAAAGCATTTGGTTCGGAGTAAAAGATAATTTGTTTTATTTATCCAACAATGAGCAAATGGCTGATGAAGCGGGCCGACGTTATGGTGTTTCTTTGCAGAACACTCCTTGGGCGGCTGAAGTGACCAAGAACCGTAGTTTCATGGTTTTCAATACAGTGGAATTGGTGAAGGAGCTTGGTGCTGCTCCTCGTATTTCGCGGATATTGGGAGGAGAGACTGTCATGATTATGAATAATCTCTTCGGACCGTGTGAATACGTTGATGTGATGGCGCCCGATTGGAAGAACGGACAAATGAATATTGTAATGAAAGATAAGAGTACAAACGTACTGCAACTTATAGTACATGCATTGGATAATTTATGAATAGCATAGAATTACAACAAACCCTTCCTGCTGTTTTTTGCAGGAAGGGATTTTATTGTTTCCGATGTGTGGCATCAGTCATTGCAACTGAAACGTGGTGAAGCGTATCTGATAGAAGCGGCATCGGGCACGGGCAAGTCATCACTTTGCAGCTACATATATGGATATCGAAACGACTATCAGGGGATTGTCAGTTTTGACGGTAAGAATATTCGTAATTTCTCTGTAACTGACTGGGTGGAGATTCGCAAGCATTCGATTAGCATGTTGTTTCAGGAATTACGTCTTTTCACTGAACTCACAGCTTGGGAGAATATTCAACTCAAGAATTCTCTCACAGGATATAAATCAAAGCAAGAAATTAAGGCTTGGCTTGAGATGTTTGGCATAGCTGATAAATGGGATACTCCGGTGGGTAAAATGTCTTTTGGGCAACAACAGCGTGTCGCGCTTGTCCGTGCTCTTTGCCAACCATTCGACTTTATTTTTTTCTTGATGAGCCTATCATCAGTCACTTGGATGAAGAAAACGGACGTCTTATGTCGAAGATATTAGTGGAAGAGACAGATAAACAAGGTGCCGGAATCATTGTAACTTCTATTGGAAAACATTTGGAGTTGAACTACACAAAAATATTGAGACTATGAGCTTGGTTTGGAAATTACTGCGTCAGCATATCAGTTTACCTCAATTGGCGGGTTTCTTCTTTGCCAATTTGTGTGGTATGGTGATTGTGTTGTTGAGTGTTCAGTTTTATAAAGATATTTTGCCGGTATTTACGGAAGGAGATAGTTTTATCAAAAAGGATTATATCATTGTCAGTAAAAAGGTAAGTACGCTAGGGGCATTTGTAGGAAAAAGCAATACTTTTTCGGATAAGGATATAGCTGATATTAAGGCACAGTCGTTTACCAAAGAGGTAGGAGCCTTTACTCCTTCACAGTTCAAAGTATCGGCGGGAATGGGTATGGAAAAAGTCGGTTTGCAGATGTCTACGGATATGTTTTTCGAATCTGTTCCTGATGGGTTTGTAGATGTGAATCTTGATAAGTGGGTGTTTAATGAGAACGAGCCGGTGATTCCCATTATCATTCCACGTAATTATTTGAATTTATATAATTTCGGATTTGCTCAAAGCCGTAGCTTGCCACAACTTTCGGAAGGGGTGATGGGAATGGTAAATCTTGATATCCGTATTAGCGGTGACGGGCGCAGAGAAGTCTTTAAAGGAAATATTGTCGGTTTCTCCAATCGTCTGAATACGATTCTTGTTCCTGAAACTTTTATGAGATGGGCGAATGAGAGCTTTGCACCCGGAACCAAGAGCGAACCTTCACGTCTTATTGTAGAAGTTAATAATCCGACTGACGACCGTATTGCTAAATATTTTAAGGATAAAGGCTATGATACGGAAGGTGATAAATTGGATGCCGGAAAGACTACTTGGTTTCTAAAAGTTATTGTAGGGATTGTACTTTCTGTCGGATTGCTTATCAGTGTATTGTCATTTTATATTCTAATGTTGAGTATCTATCTGTTGTTGCAGAAGAATACGACTAAGCTGGAGAATTTATTGCTGATAGGATACAGCCCGGCTAAGGTAGCATTGTTTTATCAACTCCTTACTTTAGGCTTGAATGCCATTGTGCTGGTGCTTTCTATAAGTATCGTATTGTATGTGCGTGGAAGCTACATGGAATGGATTGGAAAACTGTTTCCACAGTTGGACGAAGGAAGTGTGTGGCAGGCAATGCTGGTGGGAGTTTTTTGCTGTTTGCCGGTGTGTCGGTGTTCAATGTGATTGCAGTGCGAAAAAAAGGTCGCTTCTATTTGGATGCATAAAAGTTAAGAAGAAAGGGAGAAGATAATTTCTCCCTTTTCTCTTTGATAATAAAAGAATTAGTGTATATTTGCATTTGAGCAGTTACACATTCTAAGCAAGTTAATTATGGACAGAGAACTTCTTTTTGACCGGTTTTCTCAGCAAGCACTTCATACCTTGCAAACCGGTATCGTGCTGTTATGTTTAGTCCAACCATTTTGGTGTTTCAGCTATTTCGGTGATTTTTTAATCCTTATTTCTTACACACATTATAACATGAGTATATTATGGACAACAGACCGACTATCGCTGAAGTACAGGAATGGGTACTGAGGTTGTATAACACATGTGAACAAACCATCACAGATGAAGAACGTAAAGAGCAGCATAAATATGCTATTATGGTGCAACGTCCGCAAGACAAGAAGTTTTTTTGGTGAAGATGTTGGATGAGTCTTCCCAAATTCGTGACCGTAAGAAATTGGCTGAGCGCATTAAGAAGTTGATAGACCGTTACGGTGTACCTGAGTTTCTTAATAAGCGTGATGCCTTCCTTTTTAAAATGTATCAGGCATTTGGATATCATTTTGATTTTATAGCTATTCCCATTATAAAGAAACGTCTCCGTTCCGATACCTCTAAGGTGATTCTTGATGAGGCCCGTCCTCAATTGACGGAACATCTTTTTGCCACTCGTTTCAGACAGAAAATCGGGCAGAACGTAAACTTGCTGGGGAGGTCGTATTGGGTAACGGAGAAGCTGACAATCGTTATCATCATTATCTGGAAGCATTGGAAGCTCCTGACATCAATTATATTTCCGTTAAAATTTCGGGTATCTATGCCCAAACGCATGCACTGAACTATGCTGAAAGTTTTCCGGAGCTGGTGAAACGTATGTCTGCTCTTTACCAAAAAGGCGATGGATTATCCTTATGTGGATGAAAACGGAGTGAAACGTGCCAAGTTTGTCAATCTGGACATGGAGGAATATAAAGATGCCCATTTCACCTTGCGTTTATTTAAGGAGGTACTGAATAAGCCGGAATTTAAAAATTATTCGGCAGGTATTGTAGTTCAAGCCTATCTGCCTGATGCCTATGAGTTTCAAACAGAATTGTTGGATTTTGCCAGAGAACGCGTGGCAAGAGGTGGAGCTCCGGTAAAAATGCGTTTGGTGAAAGGTTGCAATTTGGAGATGGAAACTGTGATTTCCTCTTTGCGTGGATGGCCTAATCCGGTGCGAACTTCTAAAACTGAAGTTGATGCCAATTATCTTCATATTTTGGAACGTGCTTTACAGCCAGGGAATGCTAAAGTATTGCATGTAGGGGTGGCTTCTCACAATCTGTTTACAATAGCTTATGCTTATTTACTGAGTCAGAAATTGGGTAGTGCCGAATATATGACTTTTTGAGATGCTGGAGGGTATGGCAGACCATGTGTGGCGTGCACAGTCTCAGCTTGGCAATCATGTGATTCTTTATGCTCCGGTGGTAAAAGACGAGCATTTTCTCAATGCTGTTTCCTATTTGGTGCGGCGTATGGACGAAAATACGGCTCCCGACAATTTCCTTACTCACTCATTTAACTTGAAGCCCGGTACCGATACTTGGCGTTTCTTGCAGAACCAGTTTGAAGAAGCCTATCGGATGAAGGATAGTATTACCCATATTCCGACACACGGACACAGAATCGTATGCACCGTTATACTCCTGTTCCACCCACTGATGAGATGAGAAACGAGCCGGATACCGACTTTGATCTCGTCAAAAATCAGGAATGGGTGCGCGGTATCTTTGCCAGATGGAAAAAATCCATATTGGATTCTCCTCGGATTATTCCTTTGCAGGTAGGCAAAGAGATGGTGATTTGTGATAAACGTCATCGCTATATGGATCGTTGTCAAGATGATGAGGTATGCGTTTGTGAAATGTCTCAGGCAAATGTGGAACAGATAAGTCGAATCATTGAGATAGCCGGGAGTGACCCTGCAGGATGGAGAAAGACTACGCTTGAGGAGCGTCATAAGATAATGTATGAAGCGGCTAATCGGTTGGGTGAAATGCGAGGTGACTTGATAGGTTGTATGTGTGCTATTACCGGGAAGACGGTAGTGGAGGGGGATGTGGAAGTTTCGGAAGGAATTGATTATGCCCGTTTCTATACCACTAGTATGAAGCTGTTCGCTGATTTGCCTGATGTGGATATTACACCGGAAGGTACTGTATTGGTTATCTCTCCGTGGAATTTTCCTTGTGCCATTCCTATTGGCGGAATTGTAGCGGCTCTTGCCGGAGGGAATACTGTTATTCTGGAAGCCGGCAACTGTTGCTGCTCCTGTGGCGTGGTTGTTTGCCCAAGCTTTTTGGGATGCAGGAGTTCCTAAAGAGGCTTTTGCAAGTGATTATTACTGATCGTGATGCATTGAAGGTACTCACTTCTGCTCCTGCTATCAAACATATCATTTTGACAGGCGGTACAGACACAGCACAAAACATCGCTCGCAGTAATCCTTCTACTCCGTTGTCTGCAGAGACAGGGGGCAAGAACGCTATAATTCTGACAGCTTCCGGAGATCGTGACCATGCCATTATGAATGTCGTAGCTTCTGCTTTCGGCAATGCCGGACAAAAGTGTTCCGCTTGCTCGTTATTACTGGTGGAGCGTTCGGTATATGAGGATAAGAATTTTAGGGAAAAGCTGAAGGATGCCGCAACCAGCATGAAGGTGGGAAGTGTATGGAATCCCGGTAATGTTGTTGGTCCGATGATTACTAATGGAAATGACAAATTGCTGAAAGCATTGGAGTTGGAACAAGGAGAATCTTGGCTTGTTCCGCCTCAGTTCCTTGATAAGAATAAGTATGTCTTGGCCCCAACAGTGAAGTGGGGAGTGAGACCGGGAAGTTATTCTTTCCGAACGGAGTTGTTCGGTCCCATGCTTAGTGTGGTCTGCATAGAGAACTTACAGCAAGGTATTGAACTGGTTAATAGCTTGGACTATGGACTGACTTCCGGTTTGCAGAGTTTGGATGAAGAAGAACAACGGTTATGGAAGAACTCTATTATGGCGGGTAATTTATATATCAATCGTGGTATAACAGGAGCTATAGTAAATCGTCAGCCTTTTGGCGGTATGAAACTTTCCGCATTTGGTGGTGGTGTGAAAGCCGGAGGTCCCAATTATTGTGCTTGCTTTGTGAAGATTTCCGATAAGCCCGGAAGTACCACAGATTATAAACAGAGTTATCCGAAGGCATACGAACAGGAATTTGCTCATGCACGTGATATTAATAATCTGTATGGTGAGCAAAACGTTTTTCGTTACTTGCCATTGCGTAATATGGTACTCCGTCTTTTCCCGGGTGATACTAATGAAGATGCGCAGATGATTGCATTTGCAGCTAAGATTTGTCATACCCCTCTGACTATTAGTTTTGAGCCTGGCGATGACCGTACGACAGCATTGGCTTCTCTTGGTTGTTCTTTGAAGAAAGAATCTTTGCAAGAGTTCTTGAAGAGTATGTCAGAGTATGAACGTATTCGTACTTGTGGGGTGGATATTCCGATGGAGATGTATGAGGAGGCAGCTCGTACTGATAAATATATTGCAACAGCCAAACCTGTGAAGAATGGTCGTGTGGAACTTATTCATTATATTAAGGAGCAGAGTATTTCATTTGAGTATCACCGTTATGGTAGTATTTTAGAGATTCCGCCGGTGGAATAATTGTTATAATGGTTTTACCTTGTTTCCATAGAGGTTTGCCTTAGTTAGATATAGTATAGAGTTTGGAACATTCATCATCGGGTGGATGTTCCTTTTTATATTCTGATAGGTGCAGAGACAAGATACATAAAGTCTTTCTTATTGTTAATAACGCTATTAAACTAAAATATTATAGTTAATAACTAATAATGGTAGTACTAAAACTAATATTATTAGTTGCTTATTGATTTTAATTAGTTATATTTGCTTCAGAACTTTAAACCACTAGTATTTATGAAACGTTTATCCCCTAAAGAAGAAGAGATTATGCGGATGTTCTGGAGTAAAGGTCCTATGTTTGTCCGTGATTTGCTCGAATTGTATAATGAACCGAAGCCGCATTATAATACTGTGTCCACATTGGTGCGCGGGCTGGAAGAAAAAGGTTTTGTGGGATACAAAGTTTATGGGGGAATACATATCAGTACCATCCTGTTATAAGCGAGTCTGAATACAAAGGTTCTGCATTAAACGAAGTTGTCTCCCAATTTTATGATAATTCTTATATAAATGTGGTATCTCAATTAATAGAAGAAGAACGGATGCCACTGGATGAATTAAAGGACTTGATAGCCCGAATAGAAAAAGGCAGAAAGTAAGGAGGTGATTATGGGAACTTTTTTTGTTTTTCATTCTGAAGAGTAGTGTCTGCTTGTTTCTTTTTTTACAATTCTATATATCACATTGTTGAAGAACATCACTCATTTTCGTTTTAGCCGTTGGGCTTTCTGGGTGGGGGACACTGTTTTGTTGGCTCATCCCTTTGATTCCTGTATCGGTTAGTATTCTCTCACCTATTCAACAATCGGTCATGATGGTAGGGGAGATATTTGAAGAAATACCATCAGACGGAAAGGTTGCTACCGGATTTCTGACAGAAAACGGATGGGATGCAAGAGCGGAACATTTACCGTTTCAACAAGGAAAATCAGAAGGAATATATGGTCTGTCTTTGTTGACCGTTATAAGCCTCTTTTATACTATGGGAGCTGTCGGTGTATTCTTGTTTTTGTTTATTCTTTCGGGCGGTTGTGGCATCTTATCCATGGCAAGCCGGTGCAGAGGGAAGGAAGCTTCCGATTAGTGATTCTTCCTGGAAAAGTATGTTCTTTTAGTTGGTGGAAATATATTGTGATGTCTGAAGAAGACTATCGGCAGGATGGTTCACTTATTCTGATACACGAAAAAATGCATTTATCTTACTATCACACATTGGATTTGGGATGGATGCATTGTCTGCTTATTTTTCATTGGTTTAACCCGATGACATGGGTATTGTGGCAGGAGTTGCGTGACTTGCACGAATATGAAGCCGATGAAGGAGTAATTTCTTCAGGTGTAAATATGGTTCAATACCAGTTGTTATTAGTAAAAAAAGCTGTTGGTACAAGGCTCTACTCTATGGCCAATGGCTTCGATCATAGTAAACTTAAAAATCGTATTGGCATGATGCTTAAAAAAAGAAGTAACGGATGGGTACGGCTGCGTATGTTGCTGGCTGTTCCCGTGGCAGCAGGGGGTGGTATATGCTTTTGCACAGCCCGAAATGAGTGAAAAACAAGTGTTGTTGCAAATGGAACTTATGACACAGGATGCACTACTTCAGGACTCGATTGCAGAAAGCAAACTGACCGAAGAGATTGCTTCGATGAAACAATTCTTTAAAGAGAAATCGGATGCGTGGTGGAAGCATCATCGTACCCCGGAGGGGCGCTATGTATGGCGTACAACGCAGACGCACAGGCTCTATATGAATGGCAGTAATGAAGTAATGTTCGATACGGTTGTTTATAAAATCTTGACCGATCCCCGTCAAGTGATAGCCGGGCGGCTTCGTTCGGCTCGTGAAGCAGACAGATTGGAAAAGAAAAAGGACGAACCTCGTTTTTTATATATGGTGTATGATGTGAATTCGGATAAGCGACAGGTGCTTGGGATGCTAAAAGAGATAAAATTGGCTTTTGATGATCTGCGTGCGGAATATGTGGCAAAAGGAGCAAGTGATGTGGACGAGGTTTGTCCTTATATGGTCTATGTATACGGTCCGCGGAAATATGGTGTGAATGGTGCCGAGTTGTTGATAGGTGCTGCCGGAGCTGAACCGCAAGAAAGAATCCACGATATTACGGGGAATAGGTTGAAATCCTATCAAGGACGATATGGGAAGAATGCTTCGGTTTTACTTCGCGTAGATAATTCAGTAAGCGAGAGAGGGTATATCGAAATGTGCAAAAGGGTTAAACGCTATTTCCCTGCTGCAAAAACCGAGCATGAAAAGTAATGTGATTTGGGGTTGCCCCGAAAAGTTCTGATGGTGCTATGAGGCAACCCCGGCTTTCAGTAGTTTAGCCAAAGTTTGAATGAAGAAAGTTTTTCCTCACTGATGGTGATTTGTGATTTTGGTAAGGAGGAAGAACACTTATTGCTATTTTGCCGTTAAAATAAGGCTCGGCGTGGTCTATGGAATCAATGCTGATTATGACCTGACGGTTGGCGCGAAAGAACAGTTCAGGGTCTAATTGTTCCATCAGTTTGTTTAGGGACAGGTCGATAATGTGTTCCTGTCCTTTCTTGGTTACAGCAAAGGTTATTTTGTTTTCAGAATAGAAATAGGCTATATCTGTTACCTGGAGAGACCAAAAACGGTCGGCTCAATAAATGAGGAAACGGGTACGGTAACGTCTTTCTTTATGTTGCAGGGTGTCCAATAAAGTATTCAGATATTCTTGGCGGTGGGGTATTCCTTTGTTTTGTAAAGTCTCGTATTTAATGATGGCATCAAGCAGACGTGTTTCATCAATAGGTTTCAGTATATAATCTATGCTGTTTACGGTAAATGCACGTATGGCATATTGGTCATAGGCGGTGGTGAAGATAATGACAGAAGAAGGTTGGACGGTAGAAGAAAGAAAATCGAAAGCGTTACCGTCTGCCAGTTGAATATCAAGAAAGATAAGGTCGGGCTGTGGGTTTTCTTTAAACCAGGATGCAGCTTCATCCACACTGCCCGGTACGATGGTTAGTGTCCACTGAGGGCGCAAACGGGTAATCATGGAATGTAGCAGGCGTGCTGCAGGTATTTCATCTTCTATAATGATTGCGTTTAGTTTATTCATATCCTAAAGGTACTTTTACGGTGAATGAATTGTTTTCTTTGATGACAATGATTTCTTCACCGAGCATTAGTTTGCAGCGGTTGGAAAGATTGTTCAAACCTACTCCCGATGAGGAGTCATTACTTTTTTTAGGTTGGATAGGATTACTTACTATCAGGTAATTATTTTCTATATCGATGTGGATTCGCATAGGCTTACCGGAAGTGATGGAGTTGTGCTTGATGACATTTTCCACCAGCAGTTGCAAAGTCAGGGGTGGAAGCATAGCGTCAGAATAATCATCGGGGACGAGGCATTCACAGCTGATACAGTTTCCCAGTCGCACTTCATGCAGGAAGAGATAGGATTTCATAAAATCCAATTCTTCATTTAAGGGAACTAAGGTTTTATCCTGACTTTGGAGAACATAACGGTAGACGCTGGACAAATGCTTGGTGAAACGGACAGCGTTGCTTGGATTGTATTCTATCTCGGCAATCAGTGTGTTGAGGCTGTTGAATAGAAAGTGCGGATTGAGTTGGTTTTGCAAGGCAGCATAACGGGCTGTGTTGTTTTCCTTTTGCAGTTCGGCAGCCTCCTGTTGCAGTTTCAATGTGTTTTGAATGGAGCGATTGGAGAGAAGTAACCCTACGATTACTAATTCTACCAGCCACACCGAAATGAGGATGCGCCAGCCACCGTTAGGGAAGATAAAGATATTATAGGAACCCACTAAAAGCTTTCCGATAATCAATAAACTGTAATTGAGTAAAAAGAATAGAAGAGTTACAGCTATATAGATAGTAGCGATGATTTTCCAACGTTTGCGAAGGTTCAGTGCGTACTGGTTGTTTAACCATGAACTGAGTCGCAGGGTGGAATAACCGAGGATATTGAAAGCGGAGATAAAAAAAGATAAAAGCTCCTTTAGAATAGAGTATATCTGACACCTGAGGGGGTAACTCAGAATAATTAGCCAGCAGGAGATAGGAAAAAACTCCTAATCCGGAAAAAAACAGAAGACCATATAGTACAACATTCCATTTCATGTGAACAAAGCTACAATATTTTACAGAATAATATCGAGTAAAGAGGGATAAAATTAGGAGATGACACCGGAGATACAGATAAACAAAAACATGTTTCACACATAATATGAGGATAATGTATTGTTTTACAGTAATTTGGCGTGAAATGTGCATGTTGTCATGAAGTAATAAGTTAAACTTATGATATGCCATCTGTTATTTCAGGGTAATAACCGTTATAATAAAAAAAAGAGGAAGGATTTGTTGTTGCCATTGTTTCTCTCCGGAAAAAGATCAAGGTCTTTTTTGAAAACTCTTCCGGCTTTTTAAAAAACCTCAAGGTCTTTTTTGAAAACCTCAAGGTCTTTTTAAAAGATTCTTCCACCTTTTTCAGCAGTCCTCTTTTTTAGTATCTGTTCAATGCCTTCAGTAATGCGGAATAGTGTCCTTGTGCGGAAACTTTAGCTTGTACATAATTGGTTTGTGAGACTTGCCGATAGTTTTGGGCCTCTATTACTTCCACTACCGACACTTTTCCTTCCGCATATCTTTCCAATGCCATACGTTCGTTTTCGCGAGCTTTGTCCAATGAGTTTCCGGTTAATTGTACCTGTTCCATTGCTTGAGATAATGATACACGGGCTGTCTGGACTTCCAGGTTTACATGGTCACTTACTTGATGGAGATTATCAGTAGCTGCACCGACTTGGAAAGAAGATGCCTGTTTCTCATTGCGCCGTTTTCCCCATTCGAAAATAGGAACCGACAGTTTGGCATAAACAGCATAATTAGGGTCGAGGTCGGATTTGAAGTTATACCCGGGCGAGGAATAACTACCCTCTATACCGACATAAAGTTGCGGCTTATATTTTGAGTCTGTCAGTTTCTTTGAACTTTTGGCAATGTTGATTTGGTCGTATGCCATTTTTAATTCCGGTCGGTTGCATCCATCCAAGTTCCATAATTCTTCATTCATAACTATGGAAGGAATGCTGTCTTCCACTTCTGTTGTCTTATTGAGTTCCATGCCAATCAGTGAGTTGAGTGCCATTCTTCCGGTTTCAAGATTGCTTTTTGCCTGAAGCAATTGGTATTCTGCTTCATTTAGCTTTACTTCTGCCATGAGTAGGTCTTGCGGGTCTACCAAGCCTGCTTCCACTCGTTCACGGATGGTTTTGGCGAGCGAAGCAATGGAATTTCGATAGTCGGTGGCAACCTGTAATAGTTCGGCACGGGCCACGGTGTTCCAATATTGCATATCAGTTTGGTAGCACACGGCGGAACGGAAATATTCCGCCTGATGTGCTGCCAGACTATGTTGATGTTTTGCCATTCGGATGGTTTCCAGCAGCCGACCGCCTGTATAGACCGGTTGTAGCAACGTGAGGGAAGCGCCATATTTCATGTCTTTTCCTTCGAAAGTCAATGGATTCTGCATGCTGGGCAGGTTTAGAGTGAGCCGGATAGGATTACCGGTATATTGAAAGTTGGCGTCACCCGATAACTTGGGACGTAAATCCTTTTGGGCGGCTTTTTCCAATTCGATACTTGCAGAAATGTGTTTATCCGCCGCCTTCAGGTCGTGGTTGTATTCCACAGCCATCGACCTGTACTTTTCCAATAAATCACTTTGTTGGGCGAAAGTAGCGGACGGAACACTAAAAATAAAGATAAACAGTATATTAATTTTTTTCATGAGTTATATCTATTTTGAGGGTTATATTTACCATAGGAGATTGTCCGAAAAAGATATATTGCACTATTTTTTTTACTTTTGTCATTCTGAGAACAACGGAGAATCTGTAAACACACAATGAAAGTATTCAGATTCTTCACATTGTTCAGAATGACGGAATGATTGAGCAGTTGAACTTTTGGGACAGCCTCGATAACATGATTACTTAATTTTATAAAACATGGCATACAGTGTTGGTGTTATAAATAATGTCAACAATGTGGCGAATGTCAATCCGAAAATAATGGTGGCTGCCATACCTCCGAATGCTATATCGAACAACAGAGGAACCATTCCCAGAATTGTAGTGGTAGCTGCCATCAATACAGGACGTGTTCTGGATACTGTGGCTTCTACAACGGCTGTGTAGGGGGAGCTACCCGTTTCGACGTTGTATATTTATCTCATCCAGCAGTACAATCACATTTTTAATAATCATACCCAGTAGTCCCAACCATCCGGCAATGGGGAAGAAGCCGAAATCAAATCCTGTGAGTAACATTCCTACGGCAACACCGATAAGAGACAATGGGAGTATGCATAGAATAATGATCGGTTGGCGGAAATTGCCGAATAATGCAACCAGAATCACTACCAGCATTAAAAATGCCAGAGGAAAGAATTTGGCAATAGCCTGCATCGCTTCACCTTGGTCTTTGTATTGGGCATCCCAAAAGAAACTATACCCTTCAGGCAATTCTATTGCTTCTATCTCTTCTCGTATTTCTCCATGCACTTCGGCCATGGTGTGTCCCGGTTTCACTCCACACATGGCTGCCATGGACAACTGGCGGTTGTATGTGCGTATCTGTGGAAACTCCCAAGTGGTTTCAATCTTTTCCGTCACTTGCGATAGAGGTGCTGAATGCTCTCCGTTCCAAACAGGAAATCACCTAAAGGCTGGACATCCGTAATATGGACTCCTTCTGATTTTAGCAATACGGGTACTTTTTTTTTCGTTATCCCGATAAATTCCTATGGGAGTTCCATCACTGACAGATTTGACAGATTGCATCATCTGGGCTTTGGTGATACCCAGGTGCACCGGCTTTTACAGGGTCGTAGACAGGGCGAATCATCAAGGACATATTTCCCCATTCGTTGCGGGCATCTGCGACTTTAGGATTGCGACGCATTATTTCGATTGCTTTTCCTGTCAGTGAATCCAGTACAGCGGGGTCCGGTCCTAAGAAGCGGGCTTCGATAACCGCTTCCGTCAGGGGGCTAAGCTCGAACCTATTTACTTTTATCAGTGGTTCGGGGGTATTTCTGACGGATGGAGTCTTGCAGCAAGGCATGTAATTTTCTTGATTCTTGAGAGGTCTTGCATTTTACCAATATCTGTGCATAGTTGGACTGAGGCCCGAAAGCTACATTAGACAGATAGTAACGGGGCGGAGTGCGGCCTATGTAGGTAGAAACCATTTCAGTTTCTTCGTGTCCGTGGATATAGTTTGCCAGGTTGCTTGCCATGCGGTCTGTTTCATTGATGTTTGTTCCTTCGGGTAACCACATATCTACCGTAAAGTATTGTTTGTCTAGCGCAGGTACAAAAACTTTAGGTATAAATTTAAAACTCCAGGCAGAAAGTATCAGCATAACTACCAGTGAACCGATAGTAACCGATCGATGGCAGAGTACCCAGTGCAGGGAGTTGCGGAAACGATTATAATATTTTCCGTCGAATAAAGCGGCTTTCAATTCCTCGGGACGCGGGCGACGGACAAATTCTTGTATAAAGAAAGGAGTCTGCGTCAGTGCGAACACCCAACTGAACATCAATGACACTCCGATAACCACGACTAGTGAAGATAGCAGTTCACCTGTGATATGTGGTGAATAATAGATAGGGAGGAAGGTAAGAATAGCGATGACAGTTGCCGCCAATAAGGGCAAAGCTGTAGCTGAGCAGGCGCGCATGATGGCGACACGCTTCCGCATTCCGCGTTCCATATTGATTAAGGCGGAGTCTGAAACGACGATGGCATTGTCCACCAGCATTCCCATGGCGATAATGATGGCAGCAAGTGACATTCGCTGAAGCGCGATGCCGCAAGCCATCATGACAATGAGCGTGGCAAAGATGGAGAAAATCAGTCCGCTGCCAATCAAAGTACCATTCTTGAATCCGATGAAAAATAACAGAATGGCTATAACGGTTAGAACGGAAAATGATGAGGTTCAAGATAAAGCCTTGATTGGCAACGTCTGATTCATATCCTTGGTCATAGATGGAGGTCAGTTCATATCCTTCGGGCATGGATTGGGATAGTTTATCAATCCGATCCTTCACGGCTTTTGCCATATCCACTACATTTCCGGTAGGTACGGTAGAGATGGCAATGCCTATGGCCGGCTGGTCATTGATGCGCATCAGGTTGCTGGCAGGTGTTTGATAGCTTTCTTCTATTTGTGCTATATCGGCGAGGCGGAAATGTTCGCCTGAGCGTGAAACGATAGTCAGGTTTCTGATGTCGTCCAATGAATAGAAATTTCCGGTTGACTCGATGCGTAGGCGGTTCTGTCCGGCATCAATTCCTCCGGCATCCACCACCTTGTTCTGTGCTTCGAATGCACGGACTATGTCGGAAGTGGTAATTCCGCTTTGCGCCATGACGGATGGGCTGACAGATACATCGATGGTGGGTGTCTGTACTCCGTAGATTTCCACTTTAGCTACATCTTTTACTTTCAGAAGCTCATTCTTGATGATTTTAGCCTCGTCTTCCAGTTCCCGATAGGTATGGCCATTTCCGGTAAGCCCATAGAAAACACCCAATACATCTCCAAAGTCGTCATTGACGACCGAAGGTCCCTGCTCCATCAGGAAGCTTACTTTGTACATCGTTTACCTTGCGGCGTAATTTGTCCCATAGTTGTTGCATCTCGTCTGCCCGGGTTTCTTTTTTTTTCACATAGACGGTGATTTTGGAGAGCCCGGCGCGATTCTCTGTTTTCAGATAATAGAGTTCGCTCAAAGACTGAATGGATTCTTCTAGGATATCGGTTACTTGAGATTGTACTTCGGAGGGAGATGCTCCGGGGTAGGGAGTCAGTACGAGTGCCTGTTTGATGGTGAAAGGAGCGTCTTCCAGTTTTCCCATTTTGATGTAGGAGAATAGGCCGCCCGCCAATATCAATACCAATAGCAGGAGGGTGACTGACTTCTTTTGCAGTAAGTATTTAACTAATTTCATAACTGTTTGCTTCTTTGATATTATTTGTTATCTGCATTTATTTTCATTCCGTCCGACAAGAAGCGGAGTCCGCTGGTTGCTACAGTTTCATCGGGACGTAGACCTTCGGTAATGGTTACATATCCGTCCGGTAACAAATCTCCTTTTTTACTTTCCTTAAGTTCACCTGTTGGGTGTTGGCATCCACTACCCACAGATAATCGCCTTCTGTAGGACGATGGCAAAGAGCCGTTTGGGGGATGGCTACTCCATTGGTAATATCCGGTGTTTTCGAAGGATGATTCAATTTTGCTTTGCCGGACATGCCTGCCAGTAATTTTCCTTCTTTATTGGGGAGTAAAGCAGTTAACAGATAGGAGAGATTGTTGCGGGTGGTTCCTTTGGAAATTTCCGCTATCTGTGCTTTATATACCTTATCGGGTTGTGCGTCAAATCGTACTTGTATTGTATCCATGGCTTGCGCTGTATAAGCAATGTCTTGAGTGACGTAAATTTCCAGTTTAAGTTGGTCGATATCAATAAAAGAAATGACGGGTTGCGTAGCCTTCACATCCTGAAATTTCTCTATATATACCTCACCTACATAACCGTTGAATGGGGCGATAAGGCGTGTATCTTCCAGTTCGTATGAAGCGGTATCGAAAGCTGTTTTGGCAGTGGTATAGTCTGCTTTTGCTTTTTCGTAAGTACTTGCGGAGATGTTTCCTTTATCATATAGCTTTTGTATACGTTCAAACTCTGTTTTTGCCTGATGGTAGATTGCTTCGGCACGTTCTTTACGAATGCGGAAATCACGCGGGTCTATTTCGGCTATGATGCTGCCTTGTTTGTATCGGTTACCGGCATATACATCGAAACGGTCAATGGGACCGCCCACCCGAAAGGATAATTCGGAAGTGCGGAAAGGCTGGGCAATAAAGGAGAATTCTTTCTCTCCTTGATGTAAAACCGGGACAGCTTGTGTTGTCTTTACAATAAAGTCTTGTTTTTTGTCATTGCCTTCGGTGGCACAGGAAGAAAGTAGTGCGGCAAGGCTGAATAATAACATGGAATGTACGTTTATCTTCATATTTTGTCTTTTAAGTTTGAGACAAAAGTAAGAAGCATTCGAGTACTAAATAGGGAAGAAGGTGCTTAAGCCGGAAAAAATGGCGATGGAAAAGGAAATATGCAGATAAAGGCAGAGATGATTTATTCTATATAAATCATCTTTTTGGTCATTCCACCATCAATTGTTATGTTTTCACCATTGATGAAATCATTTTCTTCCTGGCAAAGAAACAGGCACATCCGGGCAATATCTTCCGGTTTTCCCACCCGGCCGGAAGGGTGCTGTGTATGGTCTTCGGGGCGGAGAAGTTCATATTCTTGTGTTTGTATCCATCCCGGTGAGATGGAGTTGACAGTTATATGTTGCTTGGCAAGGGATAAGGCAAGTGCATGGGTCAGTGAATAAATTCCTCCTTTAGAGGCGGCATAACCCTCACTTCCCGGTTCACTCATTAAATGGCGCGTGGAACAGATATTGATGATTCTGCCATAATGTTGCGGAGAATCTTGAGCTTTGCGGTGGATGGCAAGAAGTCTTGAGGTTATAAACACCGGTCGGAGATTGATGGATAAGATTTGGTCAAAGTCTTCTACACTTGTTTCGGTGAGGTCAGAAAAGAGACTCACTCCTGCATTATTGATTAAGATATCTATATCTCCCCATCTTTTGATGATTTTTAGCATACAATTTTCCAGGGCTTCTTTATTCTGTATGTCTACAAGATAGAATGCAGCTCCTGTTTCTTTGGCAGTTTGCAGTCCTGAAGTTTCATCTTTATCGCAGAATGCTACCGGATAATTTTTCTGTCGAAATGCTTTTACAATGGCTTTGCCAATGCCGTTGGCTCCTCCGGTTATAAAAACTCTTTTGGAATTTGTCTTCTTGGAAGTATGTTTGAGAGGCTTTTGCCAAGCGGCCTTTTTAGCTTGATATTGTTCGAACTGTCTTTCTATATAATTATCTGCCATAGTTTATTGAGAGATTTTAATCATTCGCTGTAGGAAGGAACAGGAAGTTTCCTCCCTACAGTGAGTATATTTAGGTTATTCCCATTCAATTGTGGCGGGTGGTTTGGATGAGATATCATAGCAAACGCGGTTTACGCCTTTTACCTTATTAATGATATCATTTGAAACCTTAGCCATAAATTCGTAAGGAAGATGAGCCCAGTCGGCAGTCATGGCATCGGTACTGGTTACGGCACGCAGAGCCACAGCACGTTCGTAAGTACGTTCATCGCCCATTACCCCTACGCTTTGTACAGGTAACAGGATGGCGCCTGCCTGCCACACTTGGTGGTAAAGAGCAATATCATTGCCCGTGGCATCTTTTACCATCCAGTCGCGCAAACCTTGGATAAAGATGTCGTCTGCATCTTGCAGGATGCGTACCTTTTCACGGGTAATATCGCCTAAGATACGTACAGCTAGACCCGGACCGGGGAACGGATGACGGGTAATCAGATGTTCGGGTATGCCTAATTCACGACCTACACGGCGTACTTCATCTTTAAAAAGCCATTGTAAAGGTTCGCATAAACTAAGGTGCATTTCTTCGGGCAGACCACCTACGTTGTGATGGCTTTTGATTGTCTTTCCTGTGATGTTCAGACTTTCAATGCGGTCAGGGTAGATAGTGCCTTGTGCCAACCATTTGGCGTCGGTTATTTTATGTGCTTCGGCATTGAATACTTCTACAAAGTCACGGCCAATAATTTTACGCTTTTGTTCAGGGTCAGTCACGCCTTCCAAGTCTTTAAAGAACTTTTGTCGCTGGCATCTACACCAATTACGTTCAATCCCAAACATTCGTAGTCGTGCATTACGTTTTTAAACTCATTCTTGCGTAATAAGCCGTGGTCAACAAAGATACAAGTCAGGTTCTTGCCAATGGCACGGTGCAATAATACAGCTGCAACAGATGAATCTACACCTCCGCTTAAGCCAAGAATAACGCGGTCGTTACCCACTTGCTCTTTCAGAGCTGCCACAGTGGTGTCAACAAATGAACTTGCACTCCAGTCTTGCTTGCCACCGCAGATATCTACTACGAAATTTTTCAATAACCGGGTACCGTCTTCACTGTGGAATACTTCCGGGTGGAACTGTACGCCCCATACTTTTTCTCCTTTTACTTGATAAGCAGCGATAGCGACTTTATCTGTTGAAGCGATGATTTTAAAGTTTTCGGGGATAGCTGTGATAGTATCTCCGTGGCTCATCCATACCTGAGACTGTTCGCGGATACCTTTCAATAAGGGGTTCTCATGTTCGAAAGTAGAGAGATGGGCACGTCCGTATTCGCGTGTTCCGGCTGGTTCCACTTTTCCGCCATTGGTGTATGACATAAATTGTGCACCATAGCAGATACCCAAAATGGGATATTTTCCACGAATATTGCTTAAGTCAACTTTAAATGCGCTTTCATCGTAAACAGAGAAAGGGCTTCCTGACAGGATGACACCGATAACCGAGGGATCATCATGAGGAAACTTGTTGTAGGGCACAATCTCGCAATACATATTCAGTTCGCGGACACGACGGCCGATGAGCTGTGTGGTCTGTGAGCCGAAATCGAGAATAATGATTTTTTCTTGCATATTATTATGATATGTAAATGTTTTCGTGCCGCAAAGATACTCAGAAAAACTATAAAACCGTCATACCGTAGAGGCATTTTTGTAGATGAGCGTAAAAAACTTCATGCTTTGATATGCTGTAGCTTCATCTTGCCTTTACAATAAAGCAAAAACGGGATTGGCTAATCCGGCAATTGCAGTTGCCGAACTGGTAACAATGACATGAAAAAAACATCGTCTTACACGTTCGTAAGCGTGAAGCTACACATATATAAAATAGACCCACACATACGAATGTGTAAAAATCCCCTTCCTTTTCTATTCTAAAATCTTCCAGTTATTTCTTGTCTGCCTGTTCTTTCAGTAAATCGCGGATTTCGGTTAACAGCACTTCTTCTTTACTTGGGGCAGGAGGTGCTGCAGGAGAAGCCGGAACTTCTTCTTTCTTGCGGTTCAGGCGGGCAAGTAATCTGATAAATAAAAATATAGAGAAAGCGATGATGATGAAATCAAACGTGGCTTGGAGGAAATTACCATAATTGAGGGTTACAGCGGCTTTCTCTACACCATCAACCACTTCGGCAGGCTTTAATTGTAGTTTCAAATCTGTAAAGTTTACGCCTCCGACCAGTAATCCGATGGGAGGCATGATAACATCGGCTACAATGGAAGATACTATTTTACCGAAGGCACCACCGATGATGACACCGACTGCCATGTCAATGACGTTTCCGCGCATTGCGAATGCTTTAAAATCTTGCAAAAAGCTACTTTTTCCCATTTTTTTTTTTATTTTAATATGAATTTATGTGCGAATATAAAAACAAATTCTTATTTTTGCACCGCGTTTAGGAAATAAATATTAAACGTTTAACAACATTCCAACGTAGAGTGTTTAAAAGCTATATTATAAAACCTTTAAAATTTAAACAAAATGATTAAAGTAGGTATTAACGGATTTGGTCGTATCGGCCGTTTTGTATTCCGTGCAGCTCAGAAAAGAAACGATATTCAGATCGTAGGTATCAATGACCTTTGCCCGGTTGATTACTTAGCATATATGTTGAAGTATGACACTATGCACGGACAATTTGACGGTACTATCGAAGCTGACGTAGAAAACAGCAAGTTGATCGTGAACGGCAATGCAATCCGCGTAACAGCTGAAAGAAATCCGGCTGATTTGAAGTGGGATGCAATAGGTGCTGAATACGTAGTTGAATCTACTGGTTTGTTCTTGACTAAAGAAAAAGCTCAGGCTCATATCGAAGCTGGTGCTAAATATGTAGTTATGTCTGCTCCTTCTAAGGATGACACTCCGATGTTCGTTTGCGGTGTAAACGAAAAAACTTATGTTAAGGGTACTCAGTTCGTTTCTAACGCTTCTTGTACTACTAACTGTTTGGCTCCTATCGCAAAAGTTCTGAATGACAAGTGGGGGATCACAGACGGTTTGATGACAACTGTTCACTCTACAACTGCTACTCAGAAGACTGTTGACGGTCCTTCTATGAAGGACTGGAGAGGTGGCCGCGCTGCTTCTGGCAACATCATCCCTTCTTCTACAGGTGCTGCTAAGGCTGTAGGTAAAGTTATTCCTGAACTGAACGGTAAACTGACTGGTATGTCAATGCGTGTTCCGACTCTGGACGTTTCTGTAGTTGACTTGACAGTTAACTTGGCTAAACCGGCTACATACGCTGAAATCTGTGCAGCTATGAAAGAAGCTTCTGAAGGCGAATTGGCAGGTGTATTGGGTTACACTGAAGATGCAGTTGTTTCTTCTGACTTCTTGGGTGATACTCGTACTTCTATCTTCGATGCTAAGGCCGGTATCGCTTTTGACTGATACTTTCGTTAAAGTGGTTTCTTGGTATGACAACGAAATCGGTTACTCTAACAAAGTGTTGGATTTGATCGCTCACATGGCTTCTGTAAACTGCTAATCAGTTTATAATCCATATAATAAAAGCCGTCCAAAGTAATTTGGACGGCTTTTTTATGTCTCATCTGCAATTTATTGTGAAAAGATGTGGCATATATTAAATATAATTATATCTTTGTGCTATTCGATGAATATTATTAAACAAATAGAAGTTATGGATGCACAAAAAGTAGATGCCTTTATAATGGCAAACGGAAAGTTCTTTCCCGATTATCAAGTAGCAGCAATCAGAGACATGTTGCTTGCTGCTGACGATTCAAAATGGTCAATGTTGCAGGTTATGCAGTTTAAAGATCCCACCATCTGCTTGATTATCTCTCTGTTTGCCGGTTCGTTGGGTATTGACCGCTTCTTTATCGGAGATACAGGATTGGGAATTGCTAAGTTAATTACTTGCGGTGGTTTTGGTATTTGGACTATTGTAGACTGGTTCCTTATCATGGGAGCTGCCCGCGACAAAAATATGCAAAAACTTCAAATGGTACTTTAATGACGAAAAAGGGTCTGTACATGCTTTCGGTTGTTGCTTGTGCTGCCGGGTATGTATGGCTTGCTGCTTCGTCCATGCATGCAGAAGAAGGAGTGTGGAGAGGATGCTTATTTAAGCAGTTTTTCCATATTCCTTGTCCTGCGTGTGGTTCTACACGGGCTCTCATAGCACTCAGTCAAGGGCATTGGAAGGAATCATTACTACTTAACCCGAATGGTGTCTTACTGGCAGTATTGATGTTGCTGGTTCCTGGGTGGATTTTATTGGATATCATTAAGGGAAAAGATTCTTTTTTTTTTCGTTTTTATTTATGGGTTGGACGGATTTTTATCCGAAAACGCATCTTCATTATTTTCCTTTTTCTTGTATTAATTAATTGGTGTTGGAATATTTATAAAGGCTTATGATATACTATAAACCCGCAGAACATGAATTGGAGGCTGCCTCAAACAGTTATCTAATGTCATTATTGGCTGTGATGGCCGGATTACCTTTTCCTATTATAAACTTGCTGGCAACAGCTGTTTTTTATTTAGCCAATAGGCATCGGACGTATTTTGTGCGCTGGCATTGCACGCAGGCATTGGTATCTCAGCTTCCTTTATTCTGTACTAATAGTGTGTTGTTTTGGTGGACGGTCGGTTTGCTTTTTTGGAGATGTGGAACTTACTTCTTTTTTATTTCGCTTACCTGTTTACCGTTGTACTTTTTAATGTTGTAGATTTGGTTGCTACGGTGGTTTTCTGCCGTACAAGTGAGAAAGGGCAAACAGATAGAGTGGTATGTTTACGGAGGTTTGACAGATTTGATTTGTAAGCCATGATAAAGAAAATATTTTTGCAGTCGATTGTATCGGCAATGTTGTTTTTAATTGTGTTATTCTCTTTTTCTCGTGTAGACTGGCTTTCGGTTTTTGATTTGCGTGAGACAGTTATCGAGGAGAAACTGGGAGATATGTATTGGGATTTGTACTCCGGATCTGCTGTTTTTCTGGAGTCGGACACAGTTCTTGCTCCATTGGATTCGTTGTTGTCACATTTGTGTGAGGCCAATGATATAGAACGTGATAAAATAAAATTGCACGTTGTACAAAGTAATGAAGTAAATGCTTTTGCATTTCCTGATAATCATCTTGTTGTTTTTACTTCGCTTATTGCTAAATGCGAAAATCAAGAAGAATTATGTGGGGTGATGGCTCATGAGATAGCTCATATGCAGAAAGGTCATATCATGAAGAAGTTAGTGAAGGAAGTAGGACTTTCGGCTTTAGTGGGTATGGCATCGGGGGGGACAAAGCGGAGAAGTGTTGAGAAGTACTGCCAAGCTTTCTTTCTTCTACTGCCTATGACCGTACATTGGAAAGTGAGGCCGATAAGACAGCCGTTTTTTATCTTTTACAATCAGGAATAAATCCGGAACCTTTTGGTGAATTTTTGTTCAGGCTATCTAAAGAGGAGGAGTTGCCTTCATTGACCGAGTGGGTGAGTACGCATCCCGATTCTGAGAAACGCTCCATTCAAATATGTAATTGGGCAAAGGAGGGAAGTAATAATATCCGGTTTGTGAAGATATTAAGTATGAAAACGTGGAAAACTCTGCAACAAGCTGTATCTGACAAGTAATTCTGTGACTTTTATTCCTTTTCTTGGTTGTAGATTACACAAATTCGTTATCTTTGTGCAATTATTAACCGAAAAGCTGTTTTGGATTAAGAGAAACAGTGGCAGAACTATTTTTTTAGATGGTAAATTATGATTTGATAACGATATTGGGCCCTACTGCCTCGGGAAAAACCCCATTGGCGGTTGCATTAGCATACAAGCTCGACACTGAAATTATTAGCGGAGATAGCCGACAGATATATCGCCGGATGGATCTCGGAACAGGGAAAGACTTGGCTGATTATGTCGTAAACGGTCATCAAGTGCCTTATCATCTGATTGATATTGTAGACCCCGGGTATAAATATAATGTATTCGAATATCAGCGAGATTTTCTTGCGGCATATAATAAAGTTAAACAAAAAGGTAAATTACCGGTTTTATGTGGTGGCACGGGTATGTATCTGGAGTCTGTGCTGAAAGGATACAGGTTGCTGCCGGTTCCTGAAAATCCCCAATTACGTACTTCATTGGCTGATAAGTCTTTGGAAGAGCTGACGCAAATGCTGTCAACCTACAAGAAATTGCATAATTCTACTGATGTGGATACTGTGAAGCGGGCTATCCGTGCTATTGAAATTGAAGAATATTACAAGCAGCAACCGCCTGAGTACAGGGAGTTCCCTGTGTTGAATAGCTTGATAATAGGAGTGGATATTGATAGAGAATTACGTCGGCAGAAGATTACCCGTCGGCTGAAGCAACGCCTTGACGAGGGAATGGTGGACGAGGTAAAAAGCCTTGTTGGAAGGAGGGATTGCTTCCGAAGACTTGATATACTACGGTTTGGAATATAAGTACCTGACTTTATATGCCACCGGAGTGCTCTCTTTCGATGATATGTTCCGTCAGCTAGAAACCGCCATTCATCAGTTTGCCAAGAGGCAAATGACATGGTTTCGTGGAATGGAACGTAGGGGATTTACCATTCATTGGTTGGATGCCCGGATGTCCACGGAAGAGAAAGTTGAGAAGATAATGAATTTGTTGGATACTAAAAGTTAGATATTATGGCCGTAGAACCAAGCAGGTGGGGAATCATATATAATCCGAAAGCCGGTAGCCGGAAGACTCAAAAAAGAGATGGAATGAGATACGAGACTATATGGAAAGCCGTAAAGTCGTATTTGATTATGTTCAGTCGGAGAGGTTCGGCTCTGTGGAGCGGTTGGCGCGGACATTGGCCAATAACGGTTATCGAACCATTGTAGTGGTGGGTGGAGACGGTGCTATCAATGACGCTGTCAATGGTATTATGAGTTCTTCAGCCGAAGACAAGGAGAATATTGCTTTTGGGGATTATTCCCAATGGCATAGGCAATGATTTTGCCAAATATTGGGGATTGGATGAAGATAATTATAAGCAGGCGGTGGACTGGGTTATCAATCGTCGTCTGAGAGAGATTGATGTGGGGTGTTGTAACTTTTTTGATGGTGAACAGCATACTAATCGTTATTTCATTAATGCCATTTACATTGGGCTGGGGGCCCGCATAGTGCAAATCTCAGATGGAACTCGTCGCTTTTGGGGAATTCGCGAACTTTCATTTGCTGCTTCCATGTTTTTATTTGTTGTTTGAGCGTAAGCTTTATCGTATGCATTTGCGTGTCAATGATGAACATATCCGTGGTCGTATTATGACTGTTTGTGTAGGTAGTGCCCGTGGCTATGGTCTTACCCGAGTGCGGTTCCTTATAATGGCTGGCTTGATGTATCTGTTATATACCGTCCCGAATTGTTGCAGTTGCTTTCAGGGCTACGAATGCTACTGAAGGGACGAATTCTGAATCATAAAATGGTGAAACCATATCGTACGCGTAAAGTTAAGATTCTGCGTGCGCAGAATGCTTCCGTTAGTCTGGATGGACGAATTTTGGACAGGCATTTTCCCTTGGAAGTGTCTATTATGCCGGAAGCTATTACATTGATCATTCCTAATTGATAGGGCAATGATGTAAGATGAATAATTTCTCAAAGTATAGAAATAAATATGATAACAATTTCAGATTTAAAGAAGAGTGACAATTTCTTTCTGTTGGCCGGTCCATGTGTGATAGAAGGTGAGGAAATGGGCTCTCCGTATAGCCGAGCATGTAGTGAAGCTGACTGATAAACTTAACATTCCATATGTTTTTAAAGGTTCCTATCGTAAGGCGAACCGTTCACGTCTGGATTCTTTTACAGGCATCGGTGACGAAAAAGCGTTGAAAGTTTTACAGAAAGTGAGCCGGACCTTTGATGTTCCTGTAGTGACCGATATTCATTCTGCCGAAGAAGCGGCAATGGCAGCCGAATATGTGGATGTACTTCAGATTCCGGCATTCCTTTGTCGTCAGACCGATTTATTGGTCGCAGCAGCACAGACCGGAAAGATTGTTAATATAAAGAAGGGACAGTTCCTCTCTCCCGGTGCCATGCGCTTTGCAGCCGATAAAGTGGTGGAAGCCGGTAATGACCAAGTGATGCTGACCGAACGCGGTACTACATTTGGTTATCAGGACTTGTTGGTGGATTATCGTGGTATCCCTGAGATGAAGTCTTTCGGACATCCTGTGATTCTTGATGTGACTCCATTCGTTGCAGCAACCCAATCAAACCAGTGGAGTGACCGGTGGTATGCCTCAATTGATAGAGACGATTGCCAAAGGCGGGAGTAGCAGTGGGGGTAGATGGTCTGTTTATGGAAACACATGAAGACACCACCGTTGCAAAAAGCGATGGAGCTAATATGTTAAAGCTTGATTTGCTGGAAGGATTGTTGACTAAGTTGATTCGTATTCGTCAAGCTTTTATAAAGGTGATGAAATGATACAATGAAGGGGTTGTGTCTAAACGTTGATAATGCTGTCATTTTGTTGGTAGGGGCGCGATTCGCTCGTCCGAAAAACAGCTTGTTTGTATATTACTCCCAAGGGCATGACTGCCGGTTCGGGCAGGCAAACCCTACTCCTACAGTTTACGATTGATAGACTATTTTAGTTTTGACACATCCCTTTCTTCTCTTCCTGTATCTATGGGAAGCACATTGGCAGATGTGGCTATTTTTTTAAGATATATGCTTTCATACGGGCAAATATCATTCAAATAATCCTGCAAATCTTGTTCGTGGTCTTCTTCTTCAGCCATGATATGTTTGGCAATGTCACAGGTAGTGAAATCAATTCCGTTGGTGAATTCGGCAATTTGCTGATAGCGGTAGATAGCGCAACGCTCTGATTCGACATTCTGTTTCAATAAGACTTCCGAACCGAAATCTACGGGAGCGTCGTACTTGCAACGTGCAAGGTCGAACCACTGTTTCGGGTCGAGCACGGGCACACCTTCCAGCTCGATAATGCGGTCGGCTAATAGTTTTGCATGGTTATATTCTTCGGCAGCATGTTCTTGGAATTCGCGTTGTACATCGCCGCGCATGGCACCTTCTACTACAAAAAGAACCTACCCAATACTGATAGAAAGCCAACCATTCTTCAGACAAGGCTGCATTTAGTTGAGCCAATAACTCTACGATGTCAATTTTATCCTTTAGGATATTTACTGTTTCTTTAGCCATAATGAAAAAGTTTAAGTTAGGTGTTTATTATTTAGTTTACGGCAGGGATAGTCATATCATCTAATATTTCTATGCCTTCCTTGTCTACATCTTTTTTTACATTAGAACTAGTGTACAGCCAGATGCCGAATCCCAGTACTATTAATATAAAGAGGATTATTCCCCATAATTTACCTTTGCTCATAGTTTTTTGGTTTTGGTTTTATGATAAGAACAGCCGAAAAAGAAAATTTTTTTTGGTGGAAGAGATTTTTATTTTGTGCAGAAGGGGGGGGAGTTTCACAAACATCGGGAAGTTAATATGAGGATACTCTGAAAGTTCCGGTTGCAGTATGGCAATGAAAGCTCTGTGTATTTTCAGAGTAGTGCCCTAAGGTTTTGTGGCTTTTAAAAGGTCGTAGTGCTTTCCGTGACGGTCCGGTCTTATTTGGGGAAAGATGGAGCCGCATTGTTTTCTTGTGGATTTAAATCACTGTTTTATTTCCTTATAGCGTATCGTAAACCAAGGGAAGAGTAAGCCGTTTCTTAGAGTCGACCAAGGTCTTTTAAACGGAAGATTATTACAGTCTCCGACAGCGGACTGTACAGTCTGCTACAATGGACTATACAGTCTACGGCAACGGACTATACAGTCCACGGTGGAAGACTGTAGTAGTTCGACTGACAGACAGGCATAACCGAAAGGAGGAAAACGTTTAGTCCGGTTAATGAAACGACTTTAGAGAGTTCAAAACGTATGCAGAGCTTGGAAATCGGAGGGTATAGTGTCAGCTGACTCGAAAGATGACATTATGTCGGCAAGCCGGTAAAGGTGTGGTTCCTTTCACACATAATGGGAATTGAAAGCTCCTGTCTGTAGAGATTCTGTGTGAAAGCGATTGTTTCTGTAGGAGGGGGACCCTAAATCAGAAGGTAGTGGATAATTGCCACATCCCCCTTACAGTGATGAGAGTGCAATGATATTAAATAAAAAGAAGGAAGCAGGAAATTTTATCCTATCTTACTAATCTTTTTCAACTTTTCCTCATCTATGATTTTTATCTTTCTACCGTCGATTGTGATTAATTTTTCAGTAGCGAAGTTGGAAAGTGTGCGAATAGCATTCGATGTTGTCATATTAGATAAATTAGCTAAGTCTTCGCGTGAAAGATAAATACTCAATGTAGATTCATCCTCTTCCAATCCATAGGTTTCTTTCAAGAAAAGAAGCGATTCGGCCAAACGGCCACGGATATGTTTCTGGGTTAAGTTGACTGTCCTTTCGTCTGAGATGCCCAAATCAATTGAGAGCTGGCGGATAAAAAACAATGCTAATTCAGCATTTGCTTTCACTAATTTCATGATGGCCGGCATGGGGATTAGGCAGATAGTACACGGTTCGAACGCAGATGCTGCCGTAACAAAATTGCCCTCGGCAAAATAAGCGCGGTAAGCAAAATATTCTTTTGTTTTTAAAACCCGTATAATCTGGCTACGTCCGCCTACACCTTCTTTGTAAATTTTTACCTTACCACTTAGGAGGCACATCAAGTGCATGGGAGTTTCTCCCTCACAATAAATGGTTTCATTTTTTTATATTTTTGTATTGTAAAATTCTGAGCCAAGAACTCTCTTTGTTCTTGAGTTAAAGGTTGCCACAAATCAGGTATACTTTCGGCAATCTCTGTTTCTGATAATTCTTTTTTTACCATAGGTGTGCTATAAAACCGTGTTATAGAGCACAAATATAAAGAAAGAAAATAATGAAAGAAGAAATTTAGCTTAGAAAAATAACGGAAAAAGGGAGATTGCTCTCCCTTTTACTTTATTTCGTGAATAATAATTCGCGATATTTAGGCAATGGCCAGATTTCGTCATCGATTTCGAGTTCCAAACTGTCAATGTGTTCCCGAATTTCTTCAAGGTAGGGACGGACTTTTTCTTCATAGCTGAATGCCTTTTCAACCTGACTGCCGAGGTGATTGGCTACCTTGCGGGCTTCGGTCATATCATGTACGGCTTTTTTTTTGATAGAGAGGATGCGGCGTTGGATTTCACGTACCAAATCTTTGCGGTCGGCTGTCATTTCTTCGTATTCTTCGGTAGAGAATATCTCTTTCAGTCCACGTAGGTTTTCTAATAATCTGTTTTGATATATTACTGCTGTGGGGACGATATGGTTAATGGCAAGGTCGCCTAACACACGACTCTCAATCTGTACTTTCTTGGTAAATTTTTCGAGTTCTACTTCGATACGGCAATTTAATTCATTTTCGTTGAATATTTTTTCGCCAATCAATACCGAACGTGATTGCGGGTCGTTGAATTTCATGATGGCTTCGGGCACATGGCAAATGTTGGTCAGTCCGCGACGGGCTGCTTCATCTTTCCATTCATCTGAATAACCATCGCCTTCAAAGCGGATGTTTTGAGAAGCAATAATAGTTTCTTTCAATACTTTATATAATGCTTCTTCCTGTTCCATTCCATCAGACACTAGTCGGTCTATTTGTGCCTTGAATTCGTTCAGTTGGTGAGCCATGGCTGCATTGATGACAATCATGGAGGCAGCACAGTTGGCAGAAGAGCCTGCAGCACGGAATTCGAAGCGGTTTCCGGTGAAAGCAAAGGGGGGAGGTACGGTTGCGGTCGGTATTGTCTTGCAAGATGGCAGGGATACGACTGATACCTAACTGTAATGCCTTCTTTTCATCGGGAGTAAGTTTGGCATCGCTCAGGCGTGCCACTACTTCGTCCAACATGTGGGATAAATGGCGTCCCAAGAAAATGGACAGGATGGCAGGGGAGCTTCATTGGCTCCTAAACGGTGGCTGTTACCGGCACTTACTATGGAAGCGCGGAGCAAGTCCTGGTTTTTGTATACCATCATCAGCACATTAACGATAAAGGTGAGAAACAACATATTTCCTTCGGCAGTTTTTGCCGGAGAGAATAAATTGATGCCGGTATCGGTGCAGAGTGACCAATTGTTATGTTTACCCGAACCGTTAACTCCTTTAAATGGTTTTTCGTGAAGTAGTACAGTGAAATTATGTTTGGCGGCGATGCGTTTCATTAAATCCATAACCAATTGATTATGATCGTTTGCCAAATTGACATCTTCAAAAATCGGGGCCAGTTCGAACTGATTGGGGGCAACTTCATTGTGACGTGTTTTGGCCGGGATACCCAAACGGTGACATTCCAATTCCAATTCTTTCATGAAATTGGTGACACGGGAAGGTATGGAGCCGAAATAGTGGTCATCCAACTGTTGGTCTTTGGCAGAAGAATGTCCCATCAGGGTGCGGCCGGTGAGACACAAGTCGGGGCGTGCGTTATAAAAAGTACGGTGTCTACCAGAAAATATTCTTGTTCCCAACCCAGATTTGCATACACGCGTTTTACATTCGGGTCAAACATCTTGCAAACTTCGGTTGCTGCTTTGTCCACTGCACCGAGTGCTTTCAGCAAAGGTGTTTTATAGTCAAGTGCTTCGCCTGTATAGGATATGAAAATAGTGGGGATACACATTACACAATGTGCTGTCTACAATAAAAGCAGGAGAAGAAACGTCCCATGCCGTATAGCCGCGTGCTTCGAATGTATTTCGGATTCCGCCATTAGGGAAAGATGAGGCGTCAGGTTCTTGCTGGATGAGCAGTTTGCCGGAGAAGCGTTCTATTACATCGCCGTCATCACCGAATTCGATAAAGCCGTCGTGCTTTTCGGCTGTTCCGTCTGTCAGGGGTTGGAACCAATGGGTGTAGTGAGTAACGTTGAAGGTTTTTGCCCAGTTTTTCATACCGTTGGCTATCATATCAGCCATTTCCCGGTTGATGGGAGTTCCTTTTTCAATCGCGTTTATAACTGCTTTATATGCCTCACTGGGCAGATATTCCTGCATTTTCTTACGGTCGAAAACGTGGTCGCCGTAGTAATCAGATAACTTCTCAGAAGGATAGTCAACCTTGACAGGGCGTCGGTTGGCAAGTTCTTGAAGAGCAAAAAATCTCATTTTTGACATGTTGTCTTTCTTTTACTGGTTGTTGCGGTGCAAAATTACTGCTTTTTGATTAAATATTTGCTATATTGATTATCAATTTTCAGTTTACTTAAGAGATTTGTTTTGCAGTAGGGAGTGAACTTATGTGTACTTCATTTTTTTCCGAATGCTGTCTGCTGAATGTTATGGGAAATGTGCCAAAACTAAAATGGTGTATCATTTTGTCATTCTGAACAAAGTGAAGGAGCTGTTTACATCTACTTTATGTTTGCAGATTCTTCGCAAAGTTCAGAATGACAGTATTATCAGCGTTTTGACACACTTTTATATGCAAAATGATAGAAGTTATGATGAAAGCCGGTTATCCGTTTTGTAGTACATCCTCTTTTTCGGGAGCCCCGGGCTCTTCACGTTCAGTCGGGTTTAGGGGATTGAAGTAATAGATATCCATACTATCCAGGTATTTCAGGAAGTAGGGCAGACGCTGCATAAACATGCTGCATTCTTTTGCTTTTTCAGGTGTCCAAGCTGCTTCTGCCAAAGCTATCAGGCGTGGGAAGACCATAAAATCCAATCGTTTGAAGTCGGCTACTCTTTCTGTCCATAAAGACATTTGCATACCCATGACTTGGTTTTCATATCCTTTCATCAAATGGGATATCGGCTCGGGGAAGTTATATAAGTTTTCTATGGTGTTATATCCTGCCCATTGGCGTCCCACTTTGTGGGCACCGAACTGGGTGAAATCAGCATACATGGGACGACGTGGCGTCAATATGACCCGATAACCATTTTCCAAGGCTTTTACCAGCTGGTGTTGGCGGTCGTGCCTCCACCACATTACTACCGCTTTGCGGGGTGAGATACCGGCATCAATTATTTCATCCCAACCAATCATGGTTTTTCCTTTTGAAGCTACGATGTCTGCAGCGCGGCGGAGGAAGTAATGTTCCAGTCCTTTCTCGTCTACTAATTTTTTTTTTTCTTTAATAAAGTTCTGAATTTCAGGATCGGTAAACCAACTTTGATTGCCGTAGTGTACCTCATCACCACCTATATGTATATAAGGAGAAGGAAACAGGCTCACGATTTCATCCAGTACGTCACTGATAAACCGGTAAGTTCCTTCCCGGCAAGGGTGGAAAGTGAAATGTTGCCAACGGCCTTCACCGCCTCCCGAATATTCAGGATAAGCGCGGCATACAGCAGTGGCATGGCCGGGCATGTCAAATTCAGGAACTACCATAATTTGTCGTTCAGCGGCATAAGCTACTATTTCTTTTATATCTTCCTGGGTATAGAATGTGGCAGGTGCTTTCGGGTCATGATAATTACCGACGGCACCTATCTGAGTCAGTTTGGGATATTTTTTTATTTCGATTCTCCATCCCGGTTCATCGGTCAGATGCCAGTGGAATACATTCAGACGGAGCGAAGCCATGATGTCCAGATATTGCTTCACTTTTTCTTTGCCGAAGAAGTGACGGCTTTCATCCAGCATGAAACCACGCCACTGATAACGGGGGGGCATCATTGATAGTGCAACACTTTACCTTTCCATTTCCGAAACGCGACAATTGTAATAAGGATTCTTTGGCGTGAAAAAGCCCGGCTTCGGTAGCGGCTTTCAGTATAATGCTATCTGTTTTCACTTGCAGGGTATATCCTTCTTCTGCCAGTTTCAGTTGTGGCTCTATGAAAAAAGCGATAACGTTTGCTACAGCATTTTCATTAGATTGTGTTAAATTAGAAGAGGTTTGTGAGGCTATTTTGTCGGCATACGTTTGATTTCCGTAAGTTTTAGTAGCCTTCGTAATAATAAATTCACCCTTATTCCTTTGGTAGTTTGCCGGAGTGGGGAAGAGATTTTGTGCTGATAATGAGGTGGAAACAGCCCACAGTAATAAGTGGACTAAAATAGAATAATGTTTCATGGTCTTTAAGGGTTAATAGTTCAGATGCAAAAGTAGCTAAAGTTTTTTGTTTTTCTTAAGGTCGTAATATTTTTATTGTATATTTGCTATTCGGATAAAGAAAACAAGACTTAATGAAATATATACGGATTATTGGGATACTGATATTATGTTTGCTTCTTCCTTTGGGTATGTCTGCCAAAAGGTCAAAGAAGCGTATACCCGATAAACCTGTGGTTGCCGATTCTATACTTCAGAATATATTTCAGTTTTCTCCTTTCTATTCACGCATCATTGATGAATATAAAGCCGATTTGTATTTAAAAAGGAAAACTCAAGGTCCATAAGAGGAATCATCTTATTCGCTATGTGCCTTCTATGTTTCGGTTTGAGAAGAATGTGAACGATTATATGATAGAGTCTGTGAGTGAGATGCATTATACGGCTCCTGATATCTATGATCGTAAGATAAAAGCCGTGTCTTCCACTTTTCCTCGTGACCGGGGACAGATTGCCGATATAGCGGAGTATTTGAATATGAATATCTATTCTTCATCTTTGATGTCGGATAAACTTTTGTCACCTCTTGATAAGAAGGCTAGTCGGTATTATACTTATTTACTCGATTCGGTAGCTGGCCCTAATGATTGCCAGAAATATAAAATACTTATTATTCCTAAATTTAAAGGAACTCAGTTGGTCAGTGGATATATGTGGGTAAGCGATCAGGTATGGACTATCCGCCAACTTTATATTGAAGGAGTATATGATGTGATAAATTTTAAGGTAAATATTATAATGGGGGAGGAAGGTGATGAAGAATTTCTGCCTGTGCGTTTTGATTTGAATTTGATATTTAAATTTTTAGGAAATCATCTGGAGATGAATTGCAATGCCTGGATGAAATACCATGAGATACATTATTATAATCAGGGAGAAGCCAGACGTAAGTCGAGTAAAAAGCATCATCATGATTTAACGGAGTCTTATCAGTTGACTTGTGACTCGGCTCAGTTGATAACGGACAAAGATAAGTTCAAGGAACTTCGCCCTTTGCCTTTGTCTGTAGATGAAGATAGCTTATATAAAAAAATTTGCTATGCGTGTCGTGATACGATATTGCATACACCTAAAAAAAGGAAAAAGAGTAAAAGTATCGAGTTTTGGGGGCAATTGGGTGATGCTCTTATCAGTAGCTACAATGTTAACTTGGCTGGTATTGGCAGTGTTCGTTGCTCTCCGCTTATCAATCCGGTGCTGTTCAGTTACAGTCATAGCCGGGGCTTCTCTTATAAGCAGAAGTTTAAATATAACCGTTACTTCCAGCATACAGGGCGTTTGTTAAGGATTGTACCGCAGATTGGTTATAACTTCACGCGTAAAGAGCTTTATGTAAAGGCAGACACAGAGTTTCAGTATTGGCCCGAGAAACAGGCGGGATTTGAAATCAATGTGGGTAATGGTAACCGTATTTATAGTAGCGTGGTATTGGACCAATTAAAACAATTGCCTGATAGTACATTCAATTTTGATAAAGTGGAACTGGATTATTTTAAAGATGTGTATTTGAATTTGTTCCATAATATTGAAGTGGTGAATGGTTTGTATATCAAGGCGGGTGTCTCTATCCATTGGCGTTATTTGGCAAATAAGAAAAGATTGGAGGTAGAGAAGCCTTTGCCTGAAGAGGATTGGTTGGCACTAAAAAGGTATTCGCTCGGAGTATAATACCTTTGCACCCCGTGTACGTATTGAGTGGACTCCCGGAATGTATTATTATATGAATGGACATCGTAAGATGAATGTAGGTTCGAAAATGCCTACGTTTACATTAGATTATGAACGTGGTATCAAAGGGGTGTTAGGTAGTACCGGTTCGCATGAACGTTGGGAAGTTGATGTTCAGCAAAATTTAAAATTAGGAGGTATCCGTAGTTTAGGTTACCGTATAGGCGGTGGTATGTTTACAGAACAGAATGATGTGTATTTTGTGGATTTTCGCCAACTTCTCCCGTCATAATTTGCCGGATGGTTGGAATGATGAAATCGGAGGAACTTTTCAATTGTTGGATGGACGTTGGTACAACTCTTCCCGTCAGTATTGGCGTGGCAATCTTACTTACGAATCACCGTTCATTCTATTGAAGCCATTGAATCGCTGGTTGGGGATGATTCAACAGGAGCGGTTGTATGCAGGTGTCTTGTTCATGCCTCATTTAAATCCCTATATAGAGTTGGGGTATGGGATAGGTACACATATCTTTGATGTAGGTGCGTTTGTGAGTACTATTAACGGACGTTTCGATACTTTCGGGTTCAAGTTTACTTTTGAATTGTTCAATAAATAGTAGGCTTCTTACTTTTCTTTTTCTTTTAAACATTCTCTTTTGTTTTCTGTTTACTACATCATAACAGAAACAAAAGCCTATATGTATTCTTACAAACTATTTTTTATGTCTTTTTATTCCTTCCTGTTGGACTGTGGGCGCAGAGTGGGGAGGTGTCTTTAACTTTGGAACAGTCCGTCTCCTTGATGAATAAGGGGAATCGGACATTGCAGATGGCTGATAAGGCGGTGGGCATAGCACGCAGTGAACGCCAAAAGATGAATTCTTTTTGGTATCCATCTCTTAATGCAACCGGAGCTTATGTACATTTGTCTAACAACATAGAGGTGAAAGAACCATTAAAACAATTTACGGATCCGGCGAAAGATTTTGTTCATTCCATTTTGCCTGACGACCGGTTTATTTCTTCTATTTTAGACAATATTGGAACACATACACTGACCTTTCCATTGCTTCAACGTAACTTGACTACTATTGATGCCAACATCACTTGGCCTGTTTTCACTGGTGGAAAGCGAGTTTTTGCCACTAAAATAGGGAATCGTATGGTGGATTTCGCACAAGTAGACCGTGAAGAAACGGAAGCCGTTCTTCAGACAGATTTGGTAGCTGCTTATTATGCCCTTCGTTTGGCACAACGCGTAGTAAAAGTGCGTGAAGAAACCTATAATGGTCTTCAGAAGCATTATCAGAACGCTCTGAAATTGGAGGCTAACGGTATGATAAACAAAGCGGAACGTCTTTTCTCCTCAGGTCAGTATGGATGAGGCTAAACGTGAACTGGAGTCTGCACGTAAAGATTTGACAGTAGCTCAGAATGCTTTGAAAGTTCTTTTGAATGTGGAAGATGTTACTGTTATCAATCCTGTTTCTCCACTTTTTATGAATGATGATTTGCCGAATGAATTGTACTTTAAGAACTTGATAGGTGGCAATAATTATATGGTAAATAAACTTCGATTACAAGAGTCGATGGCAGATAACCAATTAAAAATCAGTAAGAGTGCTTATGTTCCAAATATTGCACTTTTCGGTAAGCAAACTCTGTATGCCGATAATCTTCCTCGTAATCTGATGCCTCGCACAATGGTAGGAGTGGGCTTTACGTGGAATATATTTGATGGCCTGAATCGTGAGGCAAATGTGCGTCAGGCTCGACTGACAAAGCAAACACTTACTTTGGGGCGAGAAAAAGCCCGGAATGAGCTGAGTGTGTTGGTTGATAAACTGTATAGTGAGATTCAGAATGCCCGGGATAATGTAGCTGCCTTGAATACAACGATTGAGATGAGCCGTGAATTGGTGAGAATTCGTAAAAAATCATTTCAGGAAGGCATGGCAACTTCCACCGAAGTGATAGATGCCGAAACGATGTTATCTAAAATTCAGATAGCCTTTCTGATGGCATATTATCAATATGATGTATCGTTGGCTTCTTTGCTTGCTACCTGTGGAGTGCCCGAGACTTTTTGGCAATACAGTCGTACAGGAAAGACGGAAGATTTTATATTTCCTACTTATGAATCGGGGGATTCTCCAATAATAAAAGAATAATTTAAAATATGGAAAAGCAAAAGAAACAATTAGCCGTTGCTTTCATGGTGGTACTGGTAGCGGTTGTGGTCGTGTCTGTTATCGGTATTATTGCCATGAGCAATAAACCTGTGATATTGCAAGGACAAATAGAAGCCACCGAGATTCGCATTTCCGGTAAATTGCCGGGACGCATAGATACTTTCTTAGTGAAGGAAGGACAGAATGTAAAAGTAGGTGATACGCTTGTCGTTATCAACAGTCCCGAAGCTTGGGCAAAGTTCCGGCAGGTAAATGCATTGGAAGATATTGCCAAGTATCAAAAAAAAGATAGATGATGGTACGCGTGAGCAAATAGTGCGTTCGGTAGAAGAACTTTGGAATAAATCTCAAAGTGACCTTCAATTGGCAAAAGTGACTTATGACCGTATACAGAATTTGTATCGTGACAGTGTGGTGACCAGTCAGCGTAAAGATGAAGTAGAGGCTGTGTATAAAGCGGCTGTGGCAGCTGAACGTGCTGCACATCAACAATATTTGTTAGTGAAAGATGGAGCTCAGAAAGAGGATAAGGAGAGTGCGCGTTCATTGGTGGATGCTGCTCGGAGCACTGTAAATGAGGTACAAGCCTTGTTGATGGATGCCCGCCTCACTGCCCCTGAGAACGGACAAATTTCGACTATTTATCCTAAACGTGGAGAACTGTGGGTGGGAGCAGGAACTCCTATTATGAGTTTGGTGGTGTTGGATGATTGTCATGTGGTGCTCAATGTACGTGAGGATTACATGCATTATTTTCGCATGAATGAAACCTTTAGGGGGAAATGTGCCGGCACTGAAAGTTGAGAATATTGAGTTTAAGATATATTACATTAGTCCGTTGGGTAGTTTTGCTACTTGGCGTTCTACCAAGCAGACGGGAACTTATGATATGAAAACGTTTGAGATTCATGCTCTGCCTCTGCAACCGGTGGATGGCTTAAGGCCGGGTATGTCCGTACTTGTGAATTTGAATGAATTGAAATGAGGACTATTTCGATGGGGCAGTCAGTTTTAATAGCAGTTATCAAGAGGGAAATAGACCGTATGTTGTCACGTCGCATTTACTTTGTGGCGTGTATTGTACTTCCGTTGTTTTCGCTTTTTTTTATGGGAACAATTTTTGGTGACGGACAAATGGAGAATCTTCCCATTGGTGTCGTGGATGGTGATAATACGGTTACTTCCCGGCAAATCATTCGTATGGTTAAGGTAGATCCGACTTTTCGTGTCACTCAATATTATGCCAATGAGACAGAGGCGCGTACTGATGTGCAAAAGAAAAATATTTATGGATATCTGAGTATCCCTGTTGGCTTTGAAGCTAAGGTAATGGATGGCAAGGAAGTGGCTCTGACCTATTATTATCATTATGCATTGTTGAGTGTGGGTAGCGAAATACATGGTGCTTTCCAAAGCTTATTAAAGAATATATCGGTTAGCCCTATTGTAACTCATGCAGTGGCGTTGGGAGTAGGCGAAGGAGAAATCAAATCTTTCTTATTGCCTGTTACTACTCAAAATCATCCGTTATTCAATCCTGATATGGACTATTCTGTATATCTGACTCATCCTTTTTTTCTTCGTGTTTCTGCAAGTACTATTGTTACTAGTCACTACTTATGCCATTGGTAGCGAAGGGAAATTCGGTACCTCTTTTGAGTGGCTGCAGACTGCCGGCGGGAATATGTTGATAGCCATTATAGGGGAAGCTTTTGCCGTATACGATTATCTTTATAGCAATGAGTATCTTTGCTAATTATATTTACTTTGGCATATTCGATATACCGATGGATTGCGGATTCTGGCCACTGAATCTTACTTCAGCATTGTTCGTACTTTCTACACAGGCATTGGCTGTATTTCTTTTTTCCCTATTTCCGGCATTGAGTATCATTATCAGCGTTGTGTCAATGGTGGGTTCGTTGGGAGCTACTCTTTCAGGAGTCACATTTCCCGTACCGCACATGTATGCACCGGTGTATTATGCTTCTTATCTGTTTCCTGTTCGTCATTTTATTGAAATAGGACAGACTTTACTCTATGGTAATTACGGATATGCTTATATGTGGACTAATGTAGTGGCGTTGTTACTCTTTTTGCTGTTGCCGTTGCTGTTGTTGCCACATTTAAAACGTTCTTTAATTAGTAGAAAATATGACAATATTGAATAATATACTTGCTGTTTCCGTGCGGGAATTCCGTGTGATGTGTACCCGTTATTCTATCTTAATGGTATTAAGCGGTGGTATTTTTTTATATGGTTTGCTATACAATTATATGTATGCTCCCAATGTGGTACGTAATGCGCCGGTGGCTGTAGTCGATATGAGTCAGACACCTTTGAGCCGTCATTACTCGCGCTTGCTGGATGCCACTCCGCAGGCCCAAGTACTGACAAATAATGCTGATTTGCAAGCTGCCAAAAAGTTGATGAAGCAGAGGGAGGTAGTGGGAATTGTTTATATACCCGAAGATTTTGATGGTCGGGTGGGGCGTGGTGAAGAGGCTGTTTATGTAATGTATAGCACTACCACGGCTTTTCTTTATTATGCTTCCATGCAAGAAGCATCGGCCGGGGCAATGTTGGCGGTAAATGATGAGGTTCGCCCCAATCAGGTTGTTTTTCTCCCTCAGAAAGATATACAACCGATTATCCGGACAAGTTCAATTGATGTAGTGGGTATGGCACTGTATAATTACACCGATGGATATGGCACTTATTTGATTCCGGCTGTACTGATGGTCGTGATATTTCAGACTTTGGTAATGGCTATCAGTATGCTGAGCGGTAAAGAACGTGAAGAATCCGTATCTCGTATGTCTCTTCACGGAAGAGAAGAGACAACTGCTTTTTCGTTTTTTTTTACTTCGCTTGGCGGTGGAGATAATAATGAGAACCACAGGGTAGACTTGTCGTTTTCACGTATGGCATCCATTGTTTTGGGAAAGACTTCAGTGTATGTATTGTTTTATGCCCTTTTTTTCAGTCTTTCTGTTGGGGTTACTGCCTTTGTTGTTTCAATTACCTCATTTGGCGCACCCTATACTTATTATTCAGTTGATGATACCTTATATTATAGCAACCAGTTTCTTTGCATTGGCATGTTCGGTGTTTTTCAGTGACAGTGATGCGCCTTTGTTAATGATAGCCTTTTTTTCTGTCGGGTTGATATTTCTTTCAGGGGTTTCTTATCCGCTGGAATTAATGCCGTGGTATTGGCAATGGACACATTATTTGATTCCTGCTGCACCGGGTACTTTGGCTTTCGTGAAAATAAACTCGATGGGAGCCGATATGTCAGGGATTAGTCAACAGTACATCATTTTATGGATGCAATGTGTGGGGTATTTTTATATTGGCATGTTTAGCTTATCGCTACAACATGAAAAAAAGCACTTACTATTACATAGTATATTTTCGTTAAGGTTGTCTCAATATAATAAAAAGCCTTCTGTTTTTGTCTTTCTTAGAAAAAGTTAAAGGTTTCATTTTGTCACATATATAGGTGTTTCTTTGTAATACGAATGATAAATAGGGAAAAAAAAGAAAAATATTTTGCTATTTAATTTTGGTTTATCCATTAAAATCACTAATTTTGAGCATTGCATACAAAAATAAAACATATATTGCAGATAAAAAACAGAATAATTTATAACCTTAATATAACAACTATGAGTTACTTACGATTTGACAAGACTCTTATGACGAACCTCGGGGAATCACTTACCGAAAGAAATCCTTCGCACAAACCGTTCAGGGAGCCTACCATTGTACAACCATTGTTGATTGCAATACGAGAAAATATCATGGATTGCTTGTCATTCCGGTACCGGAGATTGATGATGAGAATCATGTATTGTTATCGTCATTGGATGAAACGGTAGTACAGCATGGCGCTGAATTTAATTTGGGGCTTCATAAGTATCAGGGCAATAACTACAGCCCTCGCGGACACAAGTATATTCGCGAATTTGAGTGTGAGAAAGTACCAACAACCTGGTATCGTGTGGGTGGTGTGGTGCTGAAGAAAGAAAAACTGTTTGTACATCACGAAAATAGAATTCTGATTCGCTACACCTTAGTCGAAGCTCATTCTGCCACTACTCTCCGTCTTCGTCCTTTTTTGGCTTTCCGTAGTGTCCGCCAATATACACATGAATGAAAATGCGCAGGCAAGTCGTGATTATCAGGAAGTGGATAATGGTATAAAGACATGTATGTATGCGGGATATCCCGAACTCTTTATGCAGCTTAACATAAAAAGAATGAGTTTCATTTCCAGCCTGACTGGTATCGTGGTATAGAGTATCCGAAAGAACAAGAAAGAGGTTACGACTTTAATGAGGATCTCTATGTTCCGGGGTATTTTGAAGTAGATATCAAGAAGGGTGAAAGCGTTGTATTTTCGGGAGGTGTTTCGGAAGCAAGTACACGAACGTTGAAGAAGACCTTTGAAGAGGAGGTGGAAGAACGTACTCCGCGTGATAATTTCCAGCACTGTCTGATAAATGCAGCTCATCAATTCCTCAACAAACAAAACGAGGAGTCTTATATTCTGGCAGGATATCCGTGGTTTAAATGCCGTGCGCGCGATATGTTTATTTCCCTGCCGGGACTGACATTGGCGATTGATGAAGTGGCTAAGTTTGAAATGGTGATGGAAACGGCCCGCAAGGCAATTCATGACTTTATTAATGATGAACCGAATAACCTGAAGATATATGAGATGGAACATCCTGACGTATTACTTTGGGCGGTGTGGTGTATCCAGCAATATGCCAAAATGGTTTCACGCGACAAATGTCGTGAGAAGTATGGTCAGTTGTTGGAAGAAATAATGGAATATCTGCGTAGGGAAAACCATCCTAACCTTTTCCTCCATTCCAATGGATTGCTTTATGCTAACGGAACGGAGAAAGCCATTACCTGGATGAATTCTACCGTTAACGGACATCCGGTAATTCCGCGTACAGGATATATTGTGGAGATAAATGCATTATGGTATAATGCGCTTTGTTTTGTCGGTGAACTAGTAGGTGAAACAGGAAACAATAATTTGGCTGAAACGTTACAAACTTTAGCCGAGCAGACCGGTAAATCATTTATAGATACGTTCTTGAATGAATATGGCTATCTTCTTGATTATGTGGATGGTAAATATGATGGATTGGAGTGTGCGTCCTAATATGATATTTACCGTAGCCTTTGATTACTCTCCGTTGGATGCCCGTCAAAAGAAGGGAGTATTGGATGTGGTGACCAAAGAATTATTGACACCGAAAGGACTTCGTTCGCTCAGTCCGAAGAGTGGTGGTTATAACCCCAACTATGTAGGTCCGCAGATGCAGCGTGATTATGCTTATCATCAGGGAACTGCATGGCCGTGGTTGGCAGGATTCTATTTCGAGGCTTATCTCCGTATTTATAAGATGAGTGCTTTGGGATTCATAGAACGTCAATTGATAGGTTATGAAGATGAAATGGTTTCTCATTGCATTGGCTCCATCCCCGAATTGTTTGACGGTAATCCGCCTTTCAAAGGACGTGGAGCTGTGTCGTTTGCTATGAATGTGGCAGAAATCTTACGAGTGTTATATTTATTAAGTAAATACAATTATTAAAAGGAGGAGCCTGTATGAAAGTATTAATGTTTGGATGGGAATTTCCTCCCAAAATATATGGTGGTCTTGCCGTAGCTTCTTATGGTATAACGAAAGGATTGAGCTTGCAGGGTGATGTGGAAACTACTTTTTGTATGCCGAAACCTTGTGGCGAGGAAGAGCAGTTCTTAAATATCATAGGAATGAACCAAGTGCCTATTGTATGGCGCGATGTGAATTATGATTATCTCAAAGAGCGTTTGCCGTCTTATATGACACCGGAACAGTATTACGCTTTCCGTGACCATATTTACGCTGATTTTTCTTATATGCACGTCAATGACTTGGGCTGTATGGAATTTGGTGGTGGTTATCCGTCGAATCTGCATGAAGAAATCAATAACTTCTCTGTTATTGCCGGTGTAGTGGCACGCCAACAAGAATTTGATATTATCCATGCTCATGACTGGCTGACTTATCCTGCCGGTGTACATGCCAAAATGGTCAGTGGAAAGCCTTTGTGTATTCATGTGCATGCCACTGATTTCGACCGTTCTCGTGGCAAAGTGAACCCTACGGTTTATGCCATGGAGAAAAATGGTATGGATCATGCGGATTGTATCATGTGTGTATCCGAGTTGACTCGTCAGACTGTTATACATCAGTATCATCAAGACCCGCGTAAATGTTTTGCCATGCACAATGCGGTTTATCCATTGTCACAAGAATATCAGGATATTCCACGCCCGGATCATTCAAAAGAAAAAGTTGTTACTTTTCTCGGACGTATCACTATGCAGAAGGGGCCTGAGTATTTTGTAGAAGCAGCGGCGTTAGTACTTAAACGTACTCGTAATATTCGTTTTGTGATGGCAGGTTCGGGCGATATGCTTAATGCGATGATAAATATGGTGGCGGAACGTGGTATAGCAGACCGTTTCCATTTTCCGGGATTTCAGCGCGGACGTCAGGTTTATGAAACCTATAAACAAAGTGACGTGTTTGTGATGCCTTCGGTTTCCGAACCGTTCGGTATTGCTCCTCTTGAAGCCTATGCAGTGTGGTACTCCTTCTATTATATCCAAGCAGTCCGGTTGTGGCGAAATCCTAACCAATGTGATAAAAACAGACTATTGGGATATACATGCGATGGCAGATGCCATCTATGCACTCTGTACTTATCCGTCTCTCTTTAATTACTTGCAAGAAGAAGGATAAAAAGGAAGTGGATGGCATTACATGGGAAAAAGTCGGATTGCGTATCCGTGCTCTTTATGAGGAAGTATTAAAAAACTATGGTAAATAATAAAAATCACACTAGATATGAAAACAATCTGTCTTTACTTTGAGATACATCAAAATCATCCATTTGAAAACGTTATCGTTTCTTCGAGATAGGCACCGACCACTATTATTATGATGACTATGCCAACGAACAAGGCATCAACGAAGTAGTTGAGCGTTCGTATGTTCCTGCGCTGAATACGTTGATTGAAATGGCAAGAGCCAATGGAGGCGCATTCAAGGTAGCACTCTCTATTTCGGGAGTAGCATTGGAACAATTGGAAATTCATGCTCCGATAGTTATCGAACTGTTGCATCAGTTGAACGATACAGGTTGCTGTGAATTCCTCTGCGAGCCTTATTCACATGGTCTTTCTTCATTGGCAAATGAAGACTGCTTCCGTGAAGAAGTGGAACGCATGCGCGTAAAGGTTAAGCAAATTTTCAACCAAACGCCGAAGGTATTCCGTAACTCTAGTTTGATTTACTCAAATGAAATCGGTTCAATTATAGCCGATATGGGCTTCAAGGGAATGTTGACTGAAGGTGCTAAGCATATTTTGGGCTGGAAGAGTCCGCACTATCTGTATCATTGCGCCATGAATCCGAACTTGAAGTTATTGCTTCGCGATTTCAAATTGTCTGATGACATCAGCCTACGTTTCTCTAATTCCGAATGGAATGAATATCCGTTGTTTGCCGACAAATATATAGATTGGATTGCAGCATTACCCGAAGAAGAACAAGTTATCAATATATTTATGGAACTTTCCGCATTTGGTATGGCACAGTCATTGTCATCCAATATTTTGGAATTCCTGAAAGCATTGCCAATATGTGCAAAAGAAAGAGGGGTTACTTTCTCTACTCCGACCGATATCATTACCAAACTGAAATCTGTGGATCAGGTGGATGTTCCTTATCCTATGTCATGGATAGACGAGGAACGCGATATCAGTCCGTGGTTAGGCAATGTGATGCAGCGTGAGGCTTTCAATAAACTTTATAGTGTGGCAGAACGTGTTCATTTGTGCGATGATCGCCGTATTAAGCAGGATTGGGATTATTTGCAGGCAAGTAATAATTTCCGCTTCATGACCACTAAGAATACCGGTATTTGGTTGAATCGTGGTATTTATGATTCTCCGTATGATGCTTTCACCAACTATATGAACATTTTGGGTGATTTTATCAGCCGTGTAAACTCATTATATCCGGTTGATATGGATAATGAAGAGCTAAATTCGTTGCTTACCACCATCAAGAATCAAGGTGAAGAATTGGTAGCATTGAATAAGGAGGTTGAAAGATTGCAAGCTAAATTGGCAAAAGCCGAAGCAAAGATAGCTGCTGAAGCGGAAAAAACACCATCCAAAAAGGCCGTTGCCAAGAAGCCGGCCGCTAAGAAGGCACCTGCCAAAAAAGCGGCTCCGAAGAAAGAAGAATAGGTATTGGCTTATTGATTATGATAATGAGGGTGTGTCAAGACTAAAGTGATAGACCATTTCAGTTCTTGACACACCTTCTTTTTATTTGGCTTGTGTTTCCCTTTTGTATATCTTTGCCGCACTGTTATTAAAGTAATGCCACATGAACAAACAAATATCTAAATCGCAAATCATACGTTTCCGCCGATGGTGCAGGAAAGGGTATGCCATATTTTGCAGTTTGGGGAAGACTGTGGCAATCGGCAATCTGAGAAAAGGAATCGTTGAGGCTTCTTTGAAAAAGCAGCCCGGTGTATGTCTATTGTCCGTGCTATGCCGTCCGGACCGAGTGGATGAGGAAGACGACAAAGCCCCCGATAGGGAGGTGGCGGACAGGATACTTTCATTGATTATTCTTGAGATAATAACTGTAAACCGGTTGCGTTGTGCGATTGGTGGAGAGTTATTGTCTTTTATATCTATATGGCCGGAAGAACGTGAAATGCGTTCTCTCCGGCTTTTTTTATGTCATTAACAGAAGTAGAAACGATGCTGAACAAACTTAAAAACAAAGTATTAAGCGGTGAAAAGATAACCGTTGAAGAGGCAGAATGGCTAGCCGGGGAAGCTGATAAGGAAGAGCTTTATGAGGCTGCTTCCGTGATAACCCGGGAGATGGCTTCAGGTCATTTTGATATGTGTTCCATCATTAATGCCAAGTCCGGACGTTGTCCCGAGAATTGTAAATGGTGTGCGCAGTCGGCACACTACCGGACTGAGACGGAAGTTTATGGCTTGGTGGATAAAGCGGAATGTAAGCGGCAGGCACTATACAATGAAGTTCAGGGGATAGCCCGCTTCTCATTGGTCACTAGCGGACGAAAACCCGGCAAGCAAGATATGCAACAATTATGTGAAACATTTGAATATATTGCTTCATGTTCCGATATTAAACTGTGTGCGTCACTGGGATTGCTTACCGAGGAAGAGCTACGCAGATTGCACGAAGTGGGAGTTACCCGTTATCACTGCAATCTGGAGACTGCCCCTTCTTTCTTTCCATCGCTCTGCTCCACCCATACCCAGCAAGAAAAGATAGAAACCCTGTGTGCCGCGCGCCGGGTGGGGATGGATGTGTGCAGCGGAGGTATTATCGGTATGGGTGAAACGATGCGGCAACGCATCGAACTTGCTTTCCTCTTGCGGCAGTTGGAAGTGCAGTCTATTCCTATCAATCTGCTTCAACCCATTGCGGGCACTCCTTTGGAACACGCGCCCCGTTTAGCGGAAGAAGAAATTCTGACCACGATAGCCCTGTTCCGCTTTATTAATCCCACGGCCTATCTTCGTTTTGCAGGGGGGCGTTCGCAACTAAGCCCGGAGGCGATAGGGCAGGCATTGCACATTGGAATCAATTCGGCGATAGTCGGCGATTTATTAACCACCCTGGGGTCTAAAGTATCGGACGACAGGAAATTGATAGAAGCAGCCGGTTATACTTTATAATAAAAACGATATGGACAATTTTGATAAAGAGCATTTGTGGCATCCTTACACATCGACCGTCAATCCGCTTCCCACTTACCGGGTGAAACGGGCGGAAGGAGTGTACATAGAGCTGGAGGACGGCAGGAAGCTGATAGAAGGAATGTCCTCATGGTGGTGCATGGTGCATGGATACAATCATCCCGTACTGAACCGTGCCGCACGGGAACAGATAGACCGGATGAGTCATGTGATGTTCGGTGGGTTGACACACGAACCGGCCATCGAGCTGGGTAAACTATTATTGAAGATTGCGCCACCGCGCATGCAGAAGATTTTTTATGCCGACTCCGGCTCGGTGGCCGTGGAAGTGGCGCTGAAGATGGCTGTGCAGTATTGGTATGCGCAAGGCAAGAAGAGCAAGAATAATTTTGTTACGATACGTTCCGGTTATCATGGGGACACATGGAACGCCATGTCGGTGTGTGACCCCGTGACCGGAATGCATGGCATTTTTGGTTCGGCATTGCCTGTCCGCTATTTTGCACCGTCTCCTCGTTCTCGTTTCGGAGGAGAATGGAAAGAAGAAGATATGTTGCCTCTCCGACAGCTATTGGAAGAACATCACGAAGAACTGGCGGCATTGATTCTGGAACCGGTGGTGCAGGGAGCCGGAGGCATGCGTTTCTATCATCCCGAATACCTGCGGCAGGCAGAGAAATTGTGTAAGGAATATCATCTGTTGCTGATATTTGATGAAATAGCGACCGGCTTCGGAAGGACCGGGAAACTTTTTGCATGGGAACATGCCGGCGTGCAGCCCGACATTATGTGTATAGGTAAAGGCTCTTACCGGAGGCTATATGACATTTTCGGCCGTGCTTACCGATAACGAAGTGGCTGATGTCATATCGAACGGCTATCCGGGTGCGTTCATGCACGGTCCCACGTTCATGGGAAACCCCTTGGCATGTGCCATTGCTCGGGCCTCGACAGAGCTGTTGCTTTCCTGCGGATGGGAACAAAAAGTGAAGGCGATAGAAGAACAGCTGAAACGGGAGCTGGCACCGGCCGGAGAATTGCCGCAAGTGGCGGATGTGCGTGTATTGGGAGCCATCGGGGTTATTGAAGTGAAGGAGCCCGTGGACATGGCTTACATGCAGAAGCGCTTTGTGGAAGAAGGAGTGTGGGTACGTCCTTTTGGAAAATTGGTGTACATCATGCCGCCTTTTATCATCCAACCTGAAGAGCTGAGCAGACTGACTCATGCGCTGGTGAAGATAGTAGGAGAGCTGTAAGGGCTCTATGAAAAAAAGAAATGACACAAGTTTAGAAAAATATGAGTTTATTTGAAGAATTGGAACAAGAGCTTGACTGCTTGAAGAGTAAAAACAATCTGCGCAGACTGCCCGCCACTCATCATCGTGGCAGGGAGGTGGAGGCAGATGGCAACGTCATGTTGAACCTCTCTTCCAACGATTACTTGGGGTTGGCAACAGATGCCGACCTGCGTGCCGGCTTTTTGCAGACCCTTACTCCCGACAATTTCCTCCCTTCGGCTTCCTCTTCCCGTTTGCTGACCGGTAATTTTGATATATACACCCGCCTGGAGGAACGGCTGGCCGAGCTTTTCGGGAGAGAAAGTGCGTTGGTCTTTAGCAGCGGCTATCACATGAACGCGGGCATCCTGCCTGCTGTGAGCAATGTCCGTACGCTGATTCTTGCCGATAAGCTGGTGCATGCCAGCCTTATTGACGGCATTCGCCTTTCGAGTGCAAAGTGCATCCGTTACCGGCATAATAATTATGAACAACTGGAACAATTGTTGTCTGCGCATCATGCCGAATATGAAAAGGTGATTGTAGTGACAGAAAGCATTTTCAGCATGGATGGTGACGAGGCGGACCTCAATCGGTTGGTGAGGCTGAAACGACAGTATGACCGTGTCTTGCTTTATGTGGACGAAGCGCATGCTGTCGGGGTGAGAGGAGAACACGGGCTGGGTTGTGCCGAAGAGCAGGGATGCATCGGCGAGATTGACTTTCTGTGCGGAACGTTCGGCAAGGCGTTGGCCTCGGTCGGCGGATATGTGGTCTGCTCCAGAACGGTGCATGATTATCTGGTCAACAAGATGCGTACACTTATCTTTACGACTGCCCTGCCGCCTGTCAATCTGATGTGGACGTACTTTATCATTGAACGCCTGGCACAGTTCCGCGACAGGAGGCAACACTTGCAGCGCCTCTCTTTTCAGCTGAAAGAAGGATTGCTCGCCGCCGGATATGAATGTCCTTCCACCAGCCATATTATTCCGCTGACCATAGGAGAAAGCGGGGCAACTGTCTGGAAGGCCGAGGAGTTGCAGCGCAAGGGCTTTTACGCCCTTCCCGTCCGTCCGCCTACGGTGCCCGAAGGCACTTCGCGCATTCGCTTTTCGCTGACGGCGGCACTTACCGAAGACGAGATAAGCAAACTGATAACAACGATAGGAAAACGATGAAATGAAACAATATTTTATAGAACAACGCCATTTGCCTTCATTGACACTCTTTTTTGCCGGATGGGGAATGGACGAACGGCCTTTTTTGCACTATCACCCCGCGGACAGGGACTTGCTTGTCTGCTACGATTACCGTTCACTTGACTTCGATTTCTCATTGCCGGAGGGGTACGAAGACATCCGTGTGGTAGGTTGGTCGATGGGAGTGTGGGCCGCTTCCCAAGTTTTGGGCCGTTCTTGTCTTCCCATTACAGAAAGTGTGGCGGTGAACGGGACAATGACCCCTGTCGATGACTCCAGAGGCATCCCCAACGCTATTTATGAAGGAACATTGAAAGGGCTGAATGACGTTACGCTGCGAAAGTTCTTTCGCCGGATGTGCGGTTCCGCCGTACTTTTGGAAGACTTCCTTACTAGAAGTCCCGGACGTTCTACGGATGAAGTGAAAGAAGAGCTTCTTCTGATAGCAAAGCAGGCAGAATGCCTTGCACCTGCCCGTTTCTGCTGGAGTAAGGCCGTGATAGGTAAGGGCGATTTGATTTTTGTTCCGGCTTGCCAAAGGAAAGCGTGGAGCGAACTCCGTGTGCCGGTAGAGGAAGAAGACATGGCTCATTATTCCGATGTGTTTTTACAAGATATCGTGTGTCGATAATGCAGCCTTCCGATAAACAAAACAGTAAAAGAATATGATAAATAAACAATTGATAACGCGCCGGTTCTCACGTGCCATAGAAAGTTATAACCGTGAGGCCACGGCGCAGAAACAGATAGCCGGTCGCCTGAACGATATGTTGGCACATTACCTGCCGGCACGTCCGCGGCATGTGCTTGAGATAGCAGCAGCGGAACCGGGTTCCTGACCCGTCCGTTGCTCCGCACCTTTCATCCTGAAAAGCTGATATTGAATGATATATGCCACGAGATGAGCACTTGCTTTGCCGACTTGCTGTCGGACAGGCAGGTGACTTTTTATCCCCGGAGATGCGGAGCAGCTGTCTTTTCCTTCGGGGCAAGACCTGATAGTTTCCTGTTCCGCCCTTCAGTGGTTCGTCTCGCCCGAACTGTTTTTCAAGCGTTGCAATGCCTTGCTGTCCGGCCACGGATATTTCGCGTTCAGCACGTTCGGCAAAGAGAACCTGAAAGAGATAGCCGCCGTCACAGGAAGCGGATTGCATTATTATTCTTTGGAGGAGCTGAAAAAGTCCTTGTCCATGCATTATAATATAGTCACTGCCGGCGAGGAGCGCATCCGCCTGACATTCGCTACTCCGCTCGATGTGCTTTATCATCTCAAGCATACGGGGGTGACAGCTGTCTGCCGGCAGGCATGGACCAAAGGTGATTTGCAGGAGTTTTGTGATAAGTATGCGAAGCTGTTCAGTTGTGGTAACGCCGTCACGCTGACTTATCATCCCCTTTACATCATCGCCCGAAAGAAACCTTGATATAGTAAACAGATAAAATAATGAAAAAAAGAATGTATATTTTGTCAGCGGCATAGACACCAACATCGGTAAGAGCTATGCCACCGCCTACCTTGCACGAGTGTGGCGAGAGAAGGGAATAAACGTGATAACACAGAAATTCATACAAACGGGCAATCCCGCCGGCTATTCCGAAGACATCGAGCTTCATCGCCGTCTGATGGGGTTGGAATACCTGCCCGAAGATGAACAGGGGTGGACGAAGCCTGAGATATTCTCTTATCCTGCCTCGCCCGACTTGGCATCGCGCATCGACAACCGTGCCGTGGATTTCGATAAGATAAATCACGCTACAAGTGTGCTGAGTGAACGTTTTGATGCCGTGCTGGTGGAAGGGGCGGGAGGGCTTATGGTTCCGCTTACGCCGGACTGTCTTACCATTGATTATATTCAACACTCCGGCTACCCGTTGGTGTTTGTCACCTCAGGTCGCCTGGGGAGTGTGAACCACACTCTGCTCAGCTTTGAGGCCATAGAGCGCAGAGGCATCAGTCTCCATACGGTGATGTATAATCTTTATCCCGAAGGGGAGGACAAGATAATAAAGGACGATACGGAGCACTATATAAGGCATTATATGGAGAAGCATTTTCCCGAAGCGGAGTTTGTTAAAGTGCCTTGCCTGTAAACGGAATACTGCCATAATGGAAGCTTCAGGGTTCGGTTTAAAACCGTGGGCTTTCCGAAACGGCCGGGTTCTTGTGGGAAGATAATCTCCTTTCACATATAACGGGACCCGGAAGCCTTCTATTTATGGACTTTCTGCGTGAAGGGACTGTCCCCCTCAAAAAAAAAACAGTAGAGCTATCATTTATCTTTGAGGACAGCCTCTTTTGTATTTACTCATTTCTACTAAAACATCTTACTTTTAGAAATTTAATCCGAATACAAAATAAGTACCTTCTGTTCTGGGATTCCACGTCAACTTAGCGAAAACCGGCACAGAGAAAGACCGGGTTATCTTTACATCTTTGCCGGCTTGCAGACTGATGTCACTTACGGCAAAGCCATTTGAACCATTGCAATGAAGTTCTTCGGATGCATTATAGAAATCATTGGCCCACGGAGTGGCGCCTATCTCGGCTGTCCAGTCCAAACCTCCCAATTTGAAAGGAGCAGTGACGGAAACATAAGAGGCATAAGCTCTGCTACCTTCATTGTTTACACCATCATATCCGGCAAAATTTGTATACCAATTGACAGCCAGAAAACCGAAGTCATATCCGACTTGTGCTTCAAAAGTATGATTTGTATTGTCGGAACCATAGTGGAAGTATCCCGACCCACCGTCAAACCAATAGTCGGTGACGGAAATGCTGAATCCTCCGGTCGTATATCCTAGTGTGAGGTCAAGTTCTTTGGTGTCTTTCCCTTCAAACCCTACACTGCCCCATGCACTCAACGAAAATCCTTTGTAAGATACAGATAGAGTTGGTTGGATACTTACATTACCCAAATCTTGTCCGCGCCATATATACCCACTGACCAGGTCGGCACTGATGTCTGTTTCAATATTTTCTTGTGCAATGCTGACTGTGGGTATGGTTATTGACATGCCCAATAGCAACACTGCTTTTTTAAAGTTTTCTTTCACGACTCTTTACCTTTAAAGTTAATAATGGCAAGTATTGTATCCTGTATTGTTTTTTTGTTATCTTATTGATTATAACATCCATTTTCCGATTCTCTTCATGGCTTCTTCAAACTCCTCCTGTTCGTCAACGACAGCGAGACGAATGTATCATACGTTTCGGAAATAAGGAACTGTTTTTCTAATATAGGTCCGATTGACGGCAAAATTACATTTATTTTTGATTTTAAGCAAAAGGTGTGTCTTTCTGATTTTATTTATACCGTTTGACTTTCTATTTTATGGCTCGTTTGATAGAATATGACAAATTGGGATGGTATTCCTTGTGTGATGTTTTAATTTGTAATTAATCATGTGGTTAAATAAATAAATTATCATGCCGTTCGTTTTTTGCATTTGAATAAGAGAAGGAGAAATATTCTAAATTTCTTTTTTCGCATGAAAAATTATCCTTTTTCGAACGAAGTGATTTAATCTTTTTGTACTTTTGCCGAAAATTTATAATATAAAGAAAAAAATCACATGGAGTCAGTCTTTATTACGACGCGTAAACAACGAATCATCAGAGAAATGAGAGATTATATGATGATAGCTCTCGGTATGCTGATGTATAGTATCGGGTGGACCGTCTTTTTTTGTTGCCTAACGACATCACGACAGGTGGTGTGCCGGGTATTGCTTCTATTGTATATTGGGCAACCGGTGTGAATGTACAGTATACTTATTTTGCCATAAATGGTGCATTGTTGGTAGCCTCCCTGATTATTTTGGGATGGAAGTTCAGTGTAAAAACTGTTTTTGCCGTATTTACCATGACGACCATTCTTCCTATTATTCAAGGAGCAACAGCAGGGCTGCATTTATTGCATGACCAGCCTTTTATGGCGTGTGTTATCGGTGCTTCTTTCTGTGGCGGTGGTATTGAGTGGCATTTTCGGCTAACGGAAGCTCCGGAGGAACGGATATTGTTGCCGCTATTATTAATAAATATCGTGATATTACCTTAGGACGCGTGATATTGATGACGGATATGGTGATAATCTCTTCCAGTTATTTTGTATTGCATGATTGGGAAAAGGTGGTATATGGTTTTGCAACCTTATATATATGCAGCTTCGTGCTTGACCAGGTGGTGAACAGTGCTCGTCAGTCTGTGCAGTTCTTTATCATTTCAAAGAAACATGAAGAAATAGGTCACCGCATCAATAAAGATTTGCACCGTGGAGTGACTTTCATTGATGGTGTAGGTTGTTATACAGGCGCAGGTGTTAAAATGATGTTTGTGCTGGCAAAAAAACGTGAGTCTACTACTATTTTCCGTTTGATTAAAGATATTGATCCGAATGCTTTCGTTTCACAGAGTGCCGTTATCGGTGTGTTTGGCGAAGGATTTGATAGAATTAAAGTAAAATAACCAAGGAGATAGAGCATAAAAAACAAGGGAAAGGTATCCGTATGATTACGGATGCCTTTTTTTGTTTCCTTGCGGAAGATTAAGTAATTTCCTACGGTCAGCTAAGGTCTTTTAAGCGGAAGATTACTACGTCCCACTACAGTAGGACATACGTCCCATTGCAGTAGGACGTACGTTCCATTGCCGCAGGACGTACGTTCCACTACAGCAGGACGTAATAGCCCGACGTATAAAAAGACTTAGCCTGAAGGATGAAAAGGCTTAGTCCGACCGATGAGATAACTTAGGGGGGCGATATCTGTATTTCTTTTAATAAACCCATAAGAGAATATAATGCGTTGAACTATCATTATGATATTTTGTTGGCGTGTATATTGCATTATGATGGTAAAAATAAAACTATAAATTTATATCAGAATATATTTTGATATCAAAATGTTAGTTTATACCTTTGCTGTATGATAAAGAAATAACATATTAAAACAACCTGATCATGGAAACAAAACTTACAGAAGAAACCCGTGTGGAAAGTGACTTAATCGGTGCCCGTGAAATTCCGGCCGCTGCCTTGTATGGCGTGCAAACGCTTAGAGGTATTGAAAATTTTCCTATCAGTAAATTCCACCTTAATGAATATCCGTTGTTTATCAACGGCCTTGCCATTACTAAGATGGCTGCTGCAATGGCTAACTATGAGTTGGGCCTGCTTACTGAAGAACAAAAAAGATGCCATTGTGCAGGCTTGCCAGGAAATCTTGAACGGTGAACATCACGAACAGTTTCCTGTGGACATGATTCAAGGTGGTGCGGGCACGACAACCAATATGAATGCCAATGAAGTAATAGCCAATCGTGCATTGGAAATTATGGGACACAAGCGTGGAGAATATCAATATTGTTCTCCTAATGACCATGTGAACTGCTCGCAATCAACGAATGATGCTTATCCCACTGCAATCCATATTGGTATGTATTATGAAAATCTTCGTTTCCTTCCCTATTTGGAATCTGTTATCGGAGCATTCCGCAAGAAAAGGAGAAGAATTTGCTCATGTCATTAAGATGGGACGTACACAGCTGGAAGATGCCGTTCCTATGACTTTAGGTCAGACATTCAATGGTTTTGCCAGTATATTGAGAGATGAAATTCTGCACCTTAACCAAGCTGCCGAGGATTTTCTGACTGTCAATATGGGAGCTACTGCCATTGGTACAGGTATTTGTGCCGAACCGGGTTATGCAGAGAAATGTGTGGAGGCATTGAGCCGGATCACAGGATTCCATTTCAAACTGTCTGCCGATTTGGTTGGAGCGACATCGGACACATCATGCTTGGTGGGTTATGCATCAGCTTTGAAAAGAGTGGCCGTGAAAAATGAATAAGATTTGTAATGACCTGCGTTTGCTTGCCAGTGGTCCGCGTTGCGGATTGGGAGAAATCAATCTGCCGGCCATGCAACCGGGCTCATCCATTATGCCGGGTAAGGTGAATCCGGTTATTCCCGAAGTAATGAACCAGATTTGCTATAAAGTAATTGGTAACGAATTGTGTGTAACCATGTCAGGCGAAGCTGCTCAGATGGAACTGAATGCGATGGAACCTGTTATGGCCCAATGCTGTTTCGAGTCTGTCGACTTGATGATAAACGGTATGGAGACATTGCGTACACGTTGCATCGAAGGTATCACAGCCAATGAAGAGCATTGCAAGATGAATGTGCATCACAGTATCGGGGTAGTAACAGCTTTGAATCCTGTTATCGGTTATAAGAACTCAACTAAGATTGCCAAAGAAGCGATGGCAACAGGCAAGAGTGTTTATGACCTGGTGTTGGAACATGGAATTTTAAATAAGGAGGAATTGGATACTATTCTGAGTCCTGAAAATATGTTGCATCCGGTGAAATTGGATATACAGCCAAGACGTTAATTAAGCATTGTTATTTTGAAGTATCATGTTGTTTTAAAAAGGAAAAGCGAAGCACCGCCATTCACGGGAGCTTCGCTTTTTTATTTATGCCGTCTGCTTTAAAACTTCCGATAGGTGAGTCGGGCATAGTCTGATTTCAGAATCATTTTGCTGCCGGTTGCTTTTTCCACTTCGAAATGTGTGACGGAAGAATTCAGCCCAAACCTGTTCAAATCCTCTTCTGTAACGGTAGCCTCCATATTATCCTGATATTTAAACTCACCCATCATTACTCCGTCAGCAGAGGAAAAGTGTCCTATCAATGTCAGGGGAGTGGTACCCTTATCCATCAGTTCTACTAAATGGAGCTGGATACTGCAATAGATACGTTCGCATTCTTTGATGCTTCCGTCATTGTATTCTATTGTCATTAATTGCCATCTGCCGTCCAATTTTCCGTTGATGGGCTTCTTGTCACAACTGCATAATACACCGAGCAGTAAGCATACACATAATATGATTTGTTTCATAGTCCTTATTTTATTAAGCCTGTTTTGCGGATGACAAGCATGCCGCCCGAATTGTTTCCTAGTAAATTACCTCTGTCCATAGCTCCTGAAATGCTGAAGCTCCATCCATTCCATTTTACGGGTGAATAGGTGACTTCCAGCAGTGAGCTGAATTGCTTCTTCACATCATCAAACGGATTGTCGTACGTTCCCCAGTTTCTGGAGTAGGTGAGCAGTAGCCGATACGCCCATACCTTGCCGGGAGTGCCGCTAATGCCCAGATGATGTGCATTTATACGGTTGTTGGCAAACATTATTCTACCGTCTTTATTGTAGACAGGACCGGTAAACAACGGATTTCCCATAGCCATACCCCAGTGCTGCCATGCCTGATAAATAAATATAGTGGTTATAATAATTATCTTTTGCACTGACTTGTTCAAATTCTCCCCGGAAACCTTCGTAGAAGATAGGTCCTGTCTGGTCTTTGCTGCCCATACATTCATATACAAGGGCATCAATGAATTGATTTTCCGGCAGGGTGACTTCTACTCCCAGTAGTCCGTCTTTCCAGGGACCGTAACCAAAAAACATTTGTGATTCGTCCTCAAAGAAATGTTCATAGTACGCTTTGATTCTCCAATCCTGTACATAGCCGGTAAGTCCGATATTCCAACTGCCCACGTGGTTACCATACTTGTTTATCTGCTCACCTTCCATGGCATTGTCACTTCCGCTCATCGGAATCAATACGCGGATAAAGTCCATAAAATCTGACGGCATTTTCATAATGGGTTCTTTCTGTCCTTCTACATATTGTTTTCCACCGAACTGGGCCGCCATTTGCAGACCTGCCTCAAACTCCAGTGGGAAGGATTCTTTTTTCCCTACTTTCATAAAGAAAGATTTGCTATGATAAAGCACATCCTTGGTGTATAGATTTCCGGAGCGGGCAAAGTCTTCTTGCCAGTTGTTGTCTGTGAAAGTTCCGTAGGCAAGATGACCTTTGATGTGCAGCCAATGATTCGTTCCGGGAACAGATATGTATTGAGGTATTTCGATACGTACCTGCGGTACGGGGCGGGCACTGTTCGATTCTACCAGTCCTCCGGTACTCAATTTCGGGTTTCTTAATTCCGGTGTACGTTCTTTGCTTCCGATACTGAGATTCAGCCATCGGTAACTCAGGTCGGCATAGGCTTGCTGAACAACGAAAGAAGAAGTATAGTTATAGGCAGTGGCTAAATCCAGTCCGGCTTTCCATGTAAAATGTCTACCTAATGCCTGTGAATGGAAAATTCCGGCGCGCAGATATCCGTTTTCTGTTTTTACAGAGGATAAACCCTGCCGATTGGCTGTAAACCAAAATGGACTGTAATCGCCATGTCCGGCAACAATACCTGTTTCTACTGCATAATGAGTGGATGGAGTCGTGGTTTGTGCAGTAAGGGTATATAAGGGAACAGATGATAACAAGCCCTGTAATAAAAATAGTTGTAGTTTCTTCATTTAGTTTTTAATTATGTTGTTTTTTTCCCTATTAAACATCTTGTTTTAAAACCCTGATTTCTTTTTGGTTTGACTGAATCGTTGGTCCGATCGGATTGGACGATGAGGCTTTGTGCCACTGTCTGACTCAATATGACAAAACTGTCTGATAGTTGCATAAAAAGGGTCAATTACTATTTTGTTTCAAAAGTATATAAAAAACTATTTGGTAGAACAAAGCCGACTTAATTTTAAGCTTTATCATTTTTCATCCAACTTTTTTGTAATTTTGCACAAAATCCGTAAAGAGAAGACACATGACAACAAATATAGAAATAGCCCGTAAAATAGCCGAAGTTAATTGCCCGTTGAGTAGGGAGAGTGTACATGCATTGGCTGAGATTGTGGTGTGTAAGAAGTACCGTAAAGGGGAAATTGTGTTGAAGGCAGGAGAAGTGTGCAAGGCTATGTTGTTTATTGAAAAAGGATTGCTCAGACAGTTTTACTATAAATATGATAAAGATCTGACCGAACATATCGGCTATGAAAACGGAATGATTATTTGTATTGAAAGTTATTTTAAGCAAGAACCTACACGTCTGATGGTAGAGACTTTGGAACCTTCTGTGGTGTGGGAGCTTCCCAAGGCTCAGATAGAGGAACTTGCTTCTAAATATGATGATATCGAACAGCTTTATCGCAAATTCATAGAGCATTCATTGATAGAATCGCAGATTAAAGCTGATGCACTTCGATTTGAGCCGGCTCATGAACGGTATAATAAATTGCTTCGTCTGCATCCTGAGATTTTAAAAAAGAGCTCCGTTGGTATACATTGCTTCTTTGTTGCAAATGACGCCCGAAACACTGAGTCGTGTCCGTTCGTCATTGCTTTAACTGCTTAGAATTGGTATAATAGTCCTACACGCGTTTCGAAGGTTTTGTATTGTACATCTTTGTGATACGTGTAGTGTGTATGTCGGTAGAAATAAGAGATTTCCATGTTTGCTTTAAAGTGGCGGCTTAAGTTCAGTTCGATAAGTGGATTGACTACAGCCAGCATTACGTTTCCTTTTGTCTCCCTGTCCGTTCAGATAGAGCGGATTGGTATTTTCGAGGTCTTTGTGCTCGTATCCTTTCCAGGTGAAGATTTGGTAGAGATGCAGGTTGAGTGCAAACTGTCCGTAGCGTCCGAAGTCAAGAAGGGTTTTGTTTTTTACGCTATAACCGCTACCCATATTGTAATTACGGTCGATAACATTATAATAGTCGGTCAGGCTGCCACCCAGCAGGATAGCACTCAGAAATACACTTTGTTCCAAATTGACGAGACTGTTCATGCGTGGGAATTTATAGATGATGCCGGGGGCCCCACACTGGCAGCTTCCGATATTTTATACGGAATGCGCCCCGAACCGTCAATCACTTCTTCTGAATCAAAATAGTTGAAGTGCTGGAAGATACCGAACATCATTTCCATGCCGGTAGTGGTTTTCAACGGAACTCCCCATAATTTTCCTAAAAGATTAATTTTGCTGATAAGCGGTTGGTTGGGAGAAAGCCCCAGTGTGGCTGTAGCAGTGAAATAATCATAAGGAGCATCATTTATTTTATCGAAAGGGTTGCCGTAGACTGCTCGAAATTCCAAATAGGGATTGTGCTCTCCGCGAAAAAGGTAATTGTTATCTGCCAGGTAGCGGTCACCGGCACTGATAGAGAATTGGATAGGGATGCGGTCGTAATCATGATATTTGTAATGAGAGCGTTTCACTTTCCACATGTCACCGGTTATCATGCGGTTGATGCCACGCATGGGACAGATCAGAGTTCCCAAGAATTCACGGGTAAATCGCCCGAACCCACGCTTAGAGTCATCCAACACCAATGAAGACAGGCGGTGTGTCATTTCGCCAAGTGCAATACCCCCAATGGTGGTTGCTATCAGGTCATTGATGGCGGGTGGTTCTACTTCGGCTGCAACTTCCCACATCAGACTTCCGGCAAAAGCGTACGGTGCCGATTCCCAAAAGTTCAATCCGTTGCTGCGGGCAGCGTTGAAGTAGAGATTACCGTGATAAGGGTGTGCAAACAGATTGGTAGAGAACTGGTCATTGTCCCACACAAAGCCGTGTTTGATATTACGACGGATACTGTTGATACTGATTTTGGCAAAGTCTTCGTTCATTACATAACGGTCGAATGCCCATACTCCGACATTCATTCCGAAAGTTTCGGCAGCAGCACGCCACGGATACTTTTTCTGCATGTGAGGGTCGGTGAAAGTATAAATGGAGTCGGGGTGGTGAAGTACTTGTGCCGCCCCGATGCCATTGCTTAAAGCCAAAAAAGACAGACTAATGCAATTTGTTGGATTTTCATTTCGTTAGGATTTAGGATGTAAGCCGGATGTCTCCCGGACATTTATAGCACTCTGTTAGAATAGAACGACGCCTATTTCAATGATAGGCTTCTTCTCATAGAACTTATTCTTGTCGTAATATCGTGTCATACCGTATCCGCCCGAAGCAAATATGCTGAACTTGGGTCTTATCTTGTACTCTAAGTTGACACGTGCCTGCAAAGAATACATACGTTCGGGAGTTTCGGCATCTTCGTTTTCAAAGTTTTCTATGTGGAAGTAACCAAGGTCACCACTGATTTCCAAATTTCCGGCGATGGGGTAGTGAAGTCCGGCACGGTAGAATACACATCCCGAGAACTTATCGTTCAGGTCAAGGTAGTGTGTACCGATACCAAGCAGGGTATAAGTGGTGCGGTTCTTGAAGCGGACGGCGGCATTCATTTTACTGGTGTTACCACCGAACAACATCAGCTGGATGCGGGTTTTGGGGTTGATGTTCACTAATCCGATTTTATGTGCGGTAGTATCTTTGCTGTGATTGATAATGCCAATCTGTACACCTTTCACATGACCGCCGCAAAGATTGAGCAGGCCGATTTGGGTACCACTTACTTCACCGGCATAGTTGCCGGGAGCAAATTGTATCCCGCTCAGTTTGCCCTGACATACATTGGTAATACCCGATACTTGCAATGCATTCTTTGTTTCAACAGCAATATTCACGGCTCCGCAGAGTTGCAGTCCTTTTATTTTTGCAGCGGCAATATTGCTGATGGCAGAAAGTTGCATACCATTGACATTGATACCCACATTGCCTATTGCTGCTATTTGTGCTCCTTTTTGCTGTTCCTCCGCTGATATTCAGTATACTCGAAATCTGTGCTCCGTCCGTTTTCTCGGCCGATACGTTCATCAAACCGCCAATGGCTATACCGCTTTGCGACTTTCCGGCAATGTTGGCAAGTCCGGCTATTTGTAAACCTTGTGCCTGATCATCGGCAAGATTCATTAATCCACCGATGGTTACACCGCGTGAAGTATTTCCGGCTATATTCCCCAATCCTGAAATCTGTATGCCGTTTGCACGGTTTCCTGCCACGTTCATCAAACCGCTGAGCATGACTCCATTGGCATTTGCACCTGCTACATTGGCAATACCGCCGAGCTGTATACCCGATGCATGACGACCGGTGATGCTTGCCAGGCCGGAGACTTGAAATCCTGTCATGTCACTTTGCACCACACTGGATATGGCATTGATGCCCACACCTTGCAGGCGATAGATATTAGTGAGCAAACCTAAATTCAGATAGGTCGTTTTTATACTGTCTTTTTTGGCGGAAATATTAAGGGAAATGTTAGGCCCTTTTTTAAGTTTGTTCTTTTTTTTGAGCAATGGCAGGAGTTGTGAGCCCTGCGCAACATCCTAATAAGATAATTGCTGCGATACGTTTTTTTATTTTCATATTGTTTGGTTATTTGCGCACAAATTTAATCAAAAAAAACGAATGCGTCTATTGATATAATGTGTAAATGTACCAAATATTATCGTCCCATGGATTGTGAGGAGAGCTCCTTACGGCCATGGGACGATGAAATGTATGTTCTGTCTTTATTTCACTTCTTGATAAAGAAAACGTTTAATGCTCTTCTTGGGCGTTTTTTCAAACTCTTCAGGGTAAATCTTTACGCGGGTGATTTGAGAATAGGCGGGAAGTTCGGCATTGAGTGCTATCCGGTTCTCTTCCATGGCTTGTGTAATGGCATCATTATTCATTCCATGCGCAAAAGCATCATCAAAATCAGGATATATTAAAGCTGCCAGTTTACCATCTGTTTGCTGAATAATAATACTTTCGGCTACGAACGGCATATTGTTGAGCTTATCTTCTATTTCTTCGGGGTAAATATTCTGACCTGAGGCACCGAGTAGCATGTTCTTGCTGCGTCCTTTGATGGTGATATTACCCTCTGCGTCCATAATACCTAAGTCACCGGTGTGCAACCAGCCCTCCTTGTCTATGACTTCGGCGGTGGCTTCGGGGTTTTTTTATAATATCCCAGCATTACGTTCGGTCCCTTGCAGATAATTTCTCCTACAATATTTTCAGGGTCAGGACTTACTATTTTCACTTCCATACGTGGAGCAGCTTTGCCGCAAGAACCGGTTTTAAAGCGTTTCCAATCTTCATAACAGATAATCGGAGCACACTCAGTCATGCCATATCCCACGGTATAGGGGAAATCTATACTCTTCAGGAACTGCTCTATTTCTTGATTGAAAGCTGCTCCGCCTACAATGATTTGATAGAAATTGCCGCCAAATGCCTGTATCATCTGTTCGCGTACGGTAGCCTTAATCTTATCATTGATAATAGGAACTTTCAACAGTATTTTCATGGCCGGGCTTTCCAGTTTGGGGAGCACGTTCTTCTTAATAATCTTTTCAATAATCAAAGGAACAGCCACCACGAGGTTGGGTCTTGATATCAGCAAATGCCTGAAAGATAATTTTCGGGCTGGGCATGCGGGTGAGGAAATAGATATGGCAACCGACACAGAATTCATACAGGAACTCGAATGCCAATCCATACATATGCGCCATTGGAAGCATAGATACCAGTTTGTCACCGGGCTTCATGGTCAGTACATCAAAAGCAAACTGGGTGTTCGACCAGAGGGCGCGATAGGGGGAATCATGACTCCCTTTAGAATAGCTGGTAGTTCCGGAAGTATAATTGATGACTGCCAACTTCTTCGGGTTTATCGCGACGGTAACTTACGTGTTCGCGTCTGAAATTGCGAGGAAACTTCTTTCCGAACAGTTCATTCAGATGATCGCGGGCATAGTCGAGCCGTTCGCTGCGAGATACCAATAGAGTAAAATCATTCATCAGCAATACGCCTTCAAGCAGAGGCATTGCATTTTCATTCAGATTCTCCCATACCATATCGCCTACTAATAAGAGGCGTGCTTCGGAATGATTGACGATGTTATGAATATTGTCGGCCTTGAATTCGTGAAGGATAGGAACGATGACGGCTCCGTATGTGATGGTGGCCAGGAAAGTAACGCCCCAATGCGAACTGTTGCGACCGCAGACGGCTATTTTATCACCTTTCTTGATGCCGCTCAGTTCAAAAATAATATGTAGTTTCTCTATTTTGCGGGCAACATCTTTATATTGCAATGTGGCTCCTTTATAGTCGGTAAGGGCATCTAAATCCCAGTTTTTCTTTATGCTGTCTTCCAGGAAGGCAATAAAACTCTGCTCCATAATGTTATTCTTTTCGTTGGTTTATATTTGCACATTATTTAATCAAATGTGCAAATATAAGCTTTTATTATAAGGATACAAACTAAAAGGGAAGCAATTTTAGTAAAACAGAGGAAAGGAAAAAGAGGGTGTGTCAAAACTAAACCGGGCTATCCAATTGTCAGCTGTAGGGGCAGGGTTTACCTGCTCAAAGACACAAAGCAAACTGTTTTCGGGCGAGCGGGCCTCGCCCCTACGAACTAAACGACAGCATTATCCACGTTCTGACACACCCCTTTATACAAAGAGATTTTGTTATTCTTTGCTACTGAAATACTTCATGAACTGTGTACGTTCGAAAGGATTACTTTCACCGGTAGACAAAGCATTCATTTCACTTTTTTGAATTCGCTGATGGTGTTATATCCTTGTTTTTTCATCCATTCACTTAATTCTTCGGTCATGGATTCTATGAAATTTTCGCCTTTCTGATAGATAACACTACATACTTCTACAGCCGAAGCACCTGCCAGAATTGCTTTTACCATCGCTTTGCCATCGTGTACACCACCCGAAATGGCATAATCAATTTGTGGTACTTGTGCTGAAGCAATAGCTGTCCAGCGCAAACCGTTTGCCAGGTCCGAAGGATGGCTGAACACTTCCCCCGAAGAATAACTCTTAGTTTCGATATTGATGTCGGGCTGGTAGAAACGATTGAATAACACTACTGCTGCAGCTCCATTGGCATAAAGTTGGTTGATTAGCGCAATGGGGTTGGTAAGGTTAGTTCCCAGTTTGATGATGACAGGAATGGATACATGCTTTTTTACGCTACTCAGGATATCGATGTGTCGTTGCTCGAACGCCCCGTATTGATATTCCTTTTCGGTTTGCAGCGAGAGAATATTCAATTCCAGAGCATCGGCACCGGCATCTTGCATGGTACGTGCGAAGTCTGTCCATTCCGAGCTGCTGAAACAGTTGATACTGGCAATGATGGGAATGGTACAGAGGCGTTTGGTCTCTTGAATCAGGTCAATATATTCTTTGATGGCATGCGAACGAACATAGGTACTCAGGTAATCTCCTGCTTCGGGAGAATCATAAGTAGCCATGTGATGAGCCTGCATCATGATTTGTTCTTCAAAAACAGATTTCAACACGATGGCTCCGGCACCGGCCAATTCTAACTTTTTGTTTTTTTCAGCACTGTTAGTCAGACTGGAACTGCTGATAATAATAGGATTGCGTAGTGACAACCCGGCAAAAGTGGTTTTTAATTGAGTCATATAAATAGTAGTTTTAATAGTTTCGTTCTCCAAAGATTTTGCTTCCTACCCTGACCATCGTGCTTCCTTCCCGGATAGCGATGGGATAGTCGTGCGACATACCCATTGATATTTCCTTGAAACTCTCTGTATCAGTAAAATAGGTTCGCTTTATTTCTTTGAAGAATGTATTTAAGGAACAAAATTCTTTCTTAATTTGTTCTGTGTCATCGATATTGGTTGCCATACCCATGACGCCGCTGATTTGGATATGATGCAGTTCTTTCCATCTCCTTTTTGGAGCATTTCCCTACATTCATCAAAGCTGAAACCGAACTTGGTCTCTTCTTCGGCGATATGGATTTGTAGCAGGCATGGAATGACACGGCTGCACTTTTGGGCTTGCTTATTGACTTCAACCAACAATTTATACGAGTCTATGGCATGTATCATAGCTACATAAGGGGCCATGTACTTGACTTTGTTTGTTTGCAGGTGGCCGATGAAATGCCATTCAATGTCTTTGGGCAGCGTTTCATATTTCTGAGTCATTTCCTGCACGTGGCTCTCACCGAAGATACGCTGGCCGGCAGTGTATGCTTCTTCAATCGCCTCGTTGGGATGGAAACTTGGATACGGCTACCAGGCGGACACCGGATGGGAGGTCGGCCAGAACTTCTTTTAAATTTGCTTGAATGCTCATATATAATCTATAATTTGGTCTGTCTGAATAATCTTTATTCGGTTTTTCCTGCGTCGGGAAACTCCGGTTTGACGTTTGGCTCTCCGTCATAAGGATAAACATCCATGAGGGCTGTTTCGGCAACGGATGCGATAACGTAATCGGCCATGGTTCCTTTCATGCCTTCGTCCAGCTTCTTCACTGCGTCACGCAAATCAGCAGCCTGAACAAGTACCTGTGTAGACGTTTTCTTTTCGGCTCCGCTTTTCTCGTCCAGCGTGATGAAGAACAGCTTACATTTAAACCAGCGGTCGGCAGCATCTTCTTCGCAGAGGAACAGTTCGCTGTAGTTGGCTCGTTTGATGTCCGACACAGTAAACTCACCGCTGATATACGGAGTTATTTCTTCGATGATGCGTGCCTCTGCTTCAGTAAAGCTCAGCGCGTCAACCAAATAGGGTTCCGTTACTTTCTTGTTCATGCCGTTTTCCATGACTTTTTCGTAACGTATCTTACATTCAAACCAAGTATGCATCATAAAAGTTTAATGTTTTATTAAAAATTAAAATAGGACACAAAGATACTATTTTATTTAGTCTTCGTCCTCCATTTGCTTTAATTTCTTCATACTTTCGGTTGTCAATTCCGAAATAATTTCAGAGGAGAGGCGGGTAGTGAGGATAGGGTTCATGTTAAATTGTTCGCTTAACTCTCTTTGTATCTTATTTAACCGGCTGAAACCGTCAAGGCTTTGTTCCTGAAATGCTTTTTTTCACTGATATTCATTTTCTGAGGTGTGTACATAGCGGATATGATATTCTCAGCTCTCCGCCGAAACTCTTTTTTTGAATATTCTTTCTGCCAGTTTGCGATGTTCTTCGGGATTGAATTCCAACGTGTCGGTGGGGAGCGGGCGTATGGAATCTGGAAGGAAGTGGGATGCTGTAGCTTCTGTTTCTGTTGTCGGTTGTTTCCAATGTCTGACGGTTGATGTGTTTTACCTCCTCTATAAATTGTAATGTTTCCTTGTCGGCCGGTTCTTCCCGTAATCCATAGTAAGCAAGCAGAATGACGGTAACGGCAGCAATTCCCTTTATAACCTGTACCGACCGGTCAATGTAACGGGAAGCGCCAAAGGCTTTCTTCATTTCCTCTACATTGGTATATCGTTTGGTGGGTTCGGCGTGGGTGGCTTTAAAAATGACGTGCCGGATACCGGGGCTCAGATGGGAGTAACTGTAAAGGTACTCCATGACCTTGCCAAGCGAATAAATATCACACGTGAGTGTAGGAACGGTGTTTTCTTTAAAGAGTTCCGGTGCTGCATATTTTTCTTTAAAGATAAAAAAAGAAGGAGTATATGATACGTATATATTGGCTGGATTTGCCAAAAGCACATCATGCGTCCCTTTAGTAATAAAAAATATTCTCGGGGCGGAGATCAAGATGGCAGATATTCCGAGAGTGAAGATAAGCAACGGCATCCATCAGTTGATTCATGATTTGCTTGAACTCAGTCACTGTATTAATTTGTAACACACCATCTAACAATGCTCTGTTGAGGGGGACGGCCGGTGTGTATTCAAAAGTGATGTACCACCCTTGCTCATCCTTTTGCAGACTAATATAATTTAATAAGTTGGGGTGAGCCCAACCCATTCCTTGCCTAGCTTCCGCGGCAAAGGCTTCCTGATAGGCAGCAATGTCGGCAAACTTTTTACAAGGTCGTTTTATAAATATCTTTTTCCCTTCATTATTGGTGCCGATACTAATCGGCTCTGTTACTTTCATTTTTTATTCTATTTGTTTACAACTGTTTAATTGCATGAATTCGTGTATCACTTGCTCGTGGTCACCCATCAAAACAATGTGGTGGTTGCCTAATGGATTACGTGTGAAATAATCAACAGGTTTTCCCAGACGGATGCGTATTTGTGTGCGGCAGGCATTGATGTAGTTGGTATTCTCCGTTAATTGTCCGCGTGATACAAAATATTCATCCAAACATTCTCCTCCGCATTTCAGTACAGTGATTTCCCCTTCATGCAGGATTCCCTGAATGGCCACGCCTGTTTCACTCTCAAAATGGTTGCGGATAATAAACCTGTCGGTCATTTTGGTAGCGATAGTACAGTGTGCCACAACCAGTTCGTTTTGTTCTTCATTGATAAATGACGGGTTTGCCATAAAACCGGTTTGATTGGTCAGCACTTTGGCGATGAGCATGGTAAAGATGGATTGCAAATCACCTTCACAACCGGCAGGAATCCCTTCGTCGTTCAATAAAAGAGAGTGCCAGACAGCCGGTGGTTCCCAATTTCTCTATCAATGAAAAACAGGAGAGAGTGACTGCATCGAGATGCTTCTTCTCACAAATGATTCTGACGGCTTTGTAAAGCCTCATTGCTTTTAGAAAATCTTCGGGAGTTGCTTCACGGCAGGCTACTGCTTGTTTGACCAATACAGATGCCTTATAGCCGATATCATCATCGGTAATTTGATAATATAAACAATATATTTCTTCCATCGGGATATCGATATACTCAATCCCCCAACGTCGTTTTGCCAATAAATAATCTACATTGCTGGCAACAAGCCATGATGAAGGGTATCCGATAACGCCGATTCTTTTTCCTTTTTATTTCACGTTTGGCAGCAAAAGCCTGATGATGGGATAATATCTGCTTAACCATGTGCATCGGGCTACCGTGAATAATACGTGCTTTCATTCCTTTGTTACGCATCCAAGTCGCTATTTCGAGCGAAGCTGCCAATGAGTTTTGCAGTCCGTCTGTAAGCAGCGTAATGGGGTAAGGAAGCAGGTCCAAAGTGTTGGGTAACTGTTTTTTCCACCCCTCCAGAGGCTATAAAAGCCATTTTGTATGCGTCTTCCGGAATCGTTTCTACCTCTTTATAATGTATCAGATGGAGGGTGAAATATTTTTCGATTTCCACAAATAAATCTTTATGGCAATCATATACAGATTCAATTTTGTTCAAGGAGGACTGGAAGGTTATCAGGTATAGATTCATTTGATATTTTGCTTTTTGTTTTATAGGAACAAACATACGTGTTTTTTTTTAATAACCCTAAAAAAGCGCTTAAAGATAACATCTCTTTAATTAATTTGCTGTATAAAAACCTTCTTAGCAATATGTTAAATAATTAAATCCTTAAACCATTTTTCTTTTCACTTGTAGTATGGTAAATAATAAATAGATTAGACTATGGCAAAAGTAATTGAAAGAAATGTTCCCATTGCAGAAGAGAATGTGACATTGTCGGGCCAACCGGCCACAAATATGTTTGAAGACTGGAGTGAAGAGATGACGGATAAAGCAGAAAATCCTTATGATGAAAAGAGTGACGTACCTCATGACAAGGAAGAAAGAAAAAAATGTCTGAAAGAAATGGATAAAATAGTAAAAGACGATATCGCACAGACTGAATAAGGTACAGAACCGGTTCTTCATTTTCTTTGGGAGAACAAATGTTTTTCCCAAAGAAAATGTCTGATGGTCTGATTTCATTAAGAAAGCAGATAAATATGTCTCCTTTTAAACCTTCAGAAAAATTCCCCGCTTATACATAAAACCATATAATGACATAAACTGCACCGATATTCCACAGCGTCATCAGGAACGAATAATAGCTTCCCATATATTGTTCCAATCCATAAAACAAAGACTCGCCGATACATCTGAAGTTGACTACATTAGCCAGCATATAGGCAACAATAGAGTTCATGCCGTACACTTTCAGCCATGTGATGCCCGAACGGTGTCCTTTGTAATCAATCCAATAATAGAAAAGTCCCATGAGCATTGGAAAACAGTAGCCGCTACTGACCAATACCATTGAGCTTGTCCAAATAGTTTTGATAACCGGCATTTGGAAATTCCACAACCAACCTGCAATGACCATAGTGATCCCTGTACCGAAGTAGAGTTTCAATTTTTTCTTTTCTTCTATTTTATCTTTGGCAATATAGCCGGCAAATAATCCGGTAAGGACAGTCACACCGAAATTGAGACTGCTCAATATCCATGTATAGTGATACCAATCGGCAATGACCACTTTTCCGTCTATCACTTGTGCCGTGTCACGAAACCGTCCCAGCACCGTGTTGTCTATCCATTCGGCCAGATTGCCTTGCGGGGTGTAATTCCCGCCTCCATATCCGTCTACCGTAATGAACTGCATGGCTGTCCAATATACCAGCAGTAATACCACCGCAGTGATAATTTGTGTTCTGCGGCTTGTGAAAAGGAAAAGCAATGCCGTAATAAGATAACCGGTAGCAATGGCTTGTAAAGTATTCGAATCGAAAAAGATAAATCGTGTTAGGGTCAAGTGCCAGCAGATTGCCTTGGCACATCATACCGAATATCCACAGCAGCAATATACGTTTTGCCAACCGTCGCAATAAAGGTCGCTTGTCGGATATGGATTTATAGCGCGACAAAGAAAACGGCATCGAAATGCCCGACATAAAGAGGAAAAGCGGCATAATCAAATCCCATGGAGAAAACCCTTCCCAAGAGGCATGACTGAATACCCACATAGACTCATTGAGCCACTCCATATTGGCTGTCCGTGCCAATGAGTGCATGAGAGGGCCTAATGCAACAAGAAAAAAAGAGGTCGAATCCGCGGAGCGCATCTAATGATTCCAAACGTTTGGAAGAAGAATGTGTATTTTTCATACGTGTCTTTTTGAGTTTTTAGATTGATTTGTGCAAAGATATTCTTTTCTTTGTAATTAATGTGGCGGAGTTGAAAAAAATACGGCTATTTATTTAAATCATAAAAACATCTCTTTAAAATATTAACCAACCTTTTGTTTGCGTGGTTGGAAGCTAAACTCTATCTTTGCATTCAGATTAAATAATTTTATAACATTATGCCAACAATATCCGTCAGAGGAAACGAGATGCCCGCATCGCCAATTCGCAAATTGGCACCGCTGGCCGATGCTGCAAAACAGAGAGGAATTCATGTGTATCACCTGAATATCGGTCAACCCGACCTGCCTACTCCGCGAGCGGCCCTTGATGCGATTCGTAATATAGACCGTACCGTTTTGGAATACAGTCCCAGTCAGGGATACCGCAGCTATCGTGAGAAACTGGTGGGGTATTACAAGAAATACGATATCAATCTTGACTGCCGATGATATCATCATCACTACGGGAGGATCGGAAGCCGTGCTGTTTGCCTTTATGAGTTGCCTTAATCCGGGAGATGAAATTATAGCCGAACCTGCCTATGCCAATTATATGGCGTTTGCCATTTCTGCTGGTGCTGTAATTCGCACAGTGACTACCACCATTGAGGAAGGGTTCTCCACTACCCAAAGTGGAGAAGTTCGAGGAGTTGATAAACGAGCGTACCAAGCTATTCTGATATGTAATCCGAATAATCCTACCGGCTATTTGTATACCCGCCGTGAGATGAATCAGATTCGTGATATGGTGAAGAAGTATGATCTTTACCTGTTCTCTGATGAAGTGTACCGCGAGTTTATCTATACCGGTTCTCCTTATATCTCTGCCTGTCACTTGGAAGGTATCGAGAGAATGTCGTGCTGATAGACTCTGTGTCCAAGCGTTATTCCGAGTGTGGTATCCGCATCGGGGCGCTCATAACCAAGAATCCTGAAGTGAGAAATGCCGTCATGAAATTCTGCCAGGCGCGTCTGAGTCCTCCTTTGATCGGTCAGATTGCTGCTGAAGCTTCATTGGATGAGCCCGAAGAGTACACACGCGAGACGTATGACGAATACGTGGAGCGCCGTAAGTGCCTGATTGACGGACTAAACCGCATCCCCGGTGTTTATTCGCCCATTCCCATGGGAGCTTTCTACACTGTAGCCAAGCTACCGGTAGACGATAGTGAAAAGTTTTGTGCATGGTGTTTGTCCGGAGTTCAATTATGAAGGCGAGACAGTCATGATGGCTCCGGCTGCCGGATTCTATACTACTCCGGGTGCAGGCCGTAATGAAGGTGCGTATTGCCTACGTGCTGAAGAAAGAAGATTTGGTTCGTGCACTTTTTGTCTTGCGAAAGGCATTAGAGGCTTATCCCGGAAGGGTAGAAGACTGATATGGACTGGAAGCTCTTTATTGCCAGACGCATCTATCGCAGCAATGAGGGTGGAAAAGAGGTGTCCAAGCCTGCCGTCCGCATTGCTATGCTGGGCATAGCCATCGGGCTGGCCGTCATGATTGTGTCGGTAGCGGTGGTGATCGGTTTCAAACATGAAGTGCGCGATAAAGTGATAGGTTTGGGTTCTGATATTATGATTACTAACTTTGATGCCCGGAAATCTTTCGAGACCATTCCTATTGTAGTCAATGACAGCTTGCTGAATGTGCTTTATGCTACAAAAGGGGTAAAGCATGTACAGCGTTATTCTACCAAGCCCGGTATGATTATGACCGACGACAGCTTTCAGGGGATGGTGCTGAAGGGAGTTGCCGGTGACTACGATTGGGACTTTTGAAACAGCATTTGCTGGAGGGTGAAATTCCGGTCTTCTCCGACACAGCTTCCACCAATAAGGTATTGGTGTCCCGCACCATTGCCGACAAGCTTCACTTGAAGATGGACGATAAACTATATACCTATTATATAGAAGGAGAGAACGTGCGCGCACGTCGTCTTTCCGTTGCCGGAATTTACCAGACCAATTTTTCCGCATACGATGATTTGTTCTGATAACCGACTTATATACGGTGAACCGTTTGAACAACTGGAAACCGGAGCAAGTGAGCGGACTGGAGTTGGAAGTGGCCGATTTAGGTTCAATGAACAGCGTAAAAGAGGAGATTCGTGAACGGGTGGATACACAAGTGGATGAATATGGCGGAACCTATTACACTCAGACGGTGGAGGAAGTCAATCCTCAGATATTTGCATGGCTGGATTTGCTGGATATGAATGTGTGGGTTATACTGATACTGATGACCGGAGTAGCAGGTTTCACGATGATTTCGGGCTTACTCATTATTATATTAGAGCGTACTAATATGATAGGCATCCTGAAGGCATTGGGAGCAGACAACCTTGCTATCCGTAAGGTATTTCTCAGTTTTTCTGTTTTTCTAATCGGAAAAGGAATGTTATGGGGGAATATCATAGGAGTATCGTTTTGCCTGTTGCAATCCCAATTCCATATTTTCAAGCTAGACCCTGCCACTTATTATGTAAATCGAGTTCCTATTGAATTTAATATTTGGATTTATTTGTTGCTGAATGTTTGTACCTTGTTGGTATCGGTGCTGATGCTTATCGGACCGTCTTATTTGATAACACGCATTCATCCGGCACGGTCTATACGGTTTGAGTAATCGTAAAATTGATTTTTATCTCTCACTGCTCTCACCCTTATTCCTAAACAACGATGCACAGGCGTTTTAGGGTGTGAGAGATGGGGGTGAGAAATGCTCAAAGGGTGAGAGCACATTTCTCAGCTTTGGCTTAAAACGTATTGAATTTGGTTTGTTTGGTGGAAGTGCGTTAGAATCCATAATTGTTCCGGAAGGAGTTGAATACATAAGTTTCTATGCTTTTGGATATTGCAAAGGATTGAGGATAATATATCTTCCATCTACAATTAAATCAATTTGGGTAATCCTATAATTTATGTTCCTAAAGGTTCAAAAGAGCTCTATGAGAATGCAAATTATTGGAAAAATTATGAAATACGAGAAGAATAGACAATGAAATTGATTAATGGGTTATGTCAGGCTGTATCTTGATATAACTTTAATATTCATTTTAAAAGGAGTTGAAATGTATACAATTAGTTATAAAACAAAGCCACCCTATTCGAAGTGGTATTTCTCAATAAAAGAAAAACCGTAATAAATCAGGGCACGAACAAGACATTGCATTACGAGAGATTGATACAGACTACATTATGTTACATATCTGAGGCTGTATATAAGTATGTAGATAATTTGTTGCAGGAGTTATATGATAGACATTAGCATAAGATAATGTTTAAAAAAAAAATAATAACAGTGTCCTAGGCTTGAGGGCCTGCTTGTAAGATAAGTGGTTTTCGGTTCTTCGACACTGTTCAAGTTGTTAATTGTTAATCGCATCTCGTTCCATCTCCTTGTTTCATCTTTCTTACAAATGGAATATGAATAAACGACTTTATTGTTGTTATCCGGATAAAAGTGTTGTGTGGGTACACTTTTATCCACTAATACCATACGATGTACATTTCGATAGAAAGTAAACTTACTCTACATATCCTCCATGCTCAGTCCCCGATATTCCACAGAATACCCATTTAGCTCTTTTTGAATGGAAGCCCCTTTCAGCATCAATGCATCCATCTTGATATTCTGTCTGTTCCGCTTGATTTCTGCAACAACTGCCTTCTTTTCAATTTCATCTAAAGCGATCAGGTCGATTTCATCCTCTCCCTTTCTATTCCAATAACCTCCCAAAGCGGTAAATTCGCCTTTCTCGCGAAATCTGCACTTAAAATATTCTTCCAGAGCATGACCACTGAAGGTAGGATAGTCCCTTATGATGATTTCCTGTAGTTTCTCTAATGCACCCGCCTCGATATAGCGAATATATTTATAGAAAAAACGGAACCAGAAGCGGAGAAAATTGTCTTCTATTTCGTATCGTACATTGCGGCTTTCTGCTTTGCTGAACATGGGAATGCGTTTCTTTATGATATTGAAATCGTTTTCCAAACGGGTTAGATATCCTCCAATTTCACGTTGTAAATAGCTTTCTATGGCTGTCCGAGCTGTGAAGCCGTTGGCTATGCATGATAAGATAGAGAAATAGATGGTGTACTCTTTGCCAAATTCTTCGATTAATATATTCTTGCCTTCTGAAAGGAAAGGAGAATTTTCCTGACACATCAACTTTATCATTTTATGATGTGTCAAAGCTTTGTTATCAACGAATAATTCTACATATTTTGCTACTCCACCGGTGAAGGCATAGAATGCTAATAAATCCTCGGAAGTGTATCCGGGGTTATTCTCTGATAATATTTGTTTGAGTGTGATGGTACTAAAAGGCTTCAGGAAAATCTGTTGGGTGGCTCTGCCGAATAACGGTTCATGATTGCCTTCAAAAATTCGATGCATTAATGAATAGATGGAACCGCATAGGAATAAACAAATGTGACTGTCGTCTTTATTTCTATCCCAAAGATGCTGCATATCGCTGTAAACAGATGGATTGATTGTATAAAATTCCTGAAATTCATCAATGACTAAATTGAATTTCATTGTTTTAGAATAGTCCATTAGCAGTTGGAATATAGTTTTTTGAAGTCTTGAATTTCACCATAAATGGGTAACCGGAGTACTGAAGTTATTTCATCTATAAAGTCACGGCACAATAATGGCTCGGCTTTACGGGCAACGAAGAAATATAGGGTAGGAGTATCTTGAGTGGCATGAAATAGAAGTTTCGTTTTCCCAATTCGTCTGCGCCCCATCAGGGTTACCATTTGAGCATTCTCGTCTGCAGCTTCTTGTATATTAGCCAGCAACTTAATTTCTTTTTCTCGGTTATAGAACTTCATATTATCAATGTTTTAACTATTATCGAAATGTACAGTTCCGAAATGTCCATTTCGGAACTGTACATTTCGATAGTTGCAAACATACTAAAATAAAAAAAAAGAGTTCGGCAACGTTTGGGGATAGAAATCGGAGTAATCCTGTTAAATTTCGCAATGAATGTTCTTCCGTTTCTTTTGCAGGCAGTGATTATGTGGAGGAGGAACTACCGTTTGCATCACATTTCCTGCCGGATAAAATTAATCCGGGCTTTGGCACTATTAAGTCCAAAGCCCGGAACTGTTTGATTGAATTCAGGAGGGGATACCCTCGAATTAGAATTCAAATTTTTCTAATTTCATCTTGCCCAATTCTTGCAATTTAGGAACCAAGGTTATAAAATGTGCAGCTTTTTCGTGTGCATCCAGTGACTCAGCATCTTTCCATGTTTCGCAAATCATAAGGACATCTTTCCGTGTCGCGCTCTCAAAGATATCATAAGCGATGCAACCCTTGTCGTTTAAAGATTGCGCTACCAATTCCTTTGCTGTTTCTAAGACAGCATTGCGGTTACTCTCGTTTACTTGGATAAAAACATTTAATCTGATCATAATTCGTATTATTATAATTAATAATGTATAGTTGGTTTCATTCTCTTTTTATTTTCTCATAAACTCATTTTTCCGTCTGAATTTACGTTGTAATTTGAATACCCCATTCCATGCAGGTTGCAGAAAATCGAATAAGGGGAGTAGTGCACAGAACTTCCGTTCGCCAAAAACTTTGGCGGTTTTTCTGAAAACAATCAGTTGCATCATGAAGCGTGCTGACCATAGCAAAACGGCAATGCCCAAGGTAGTCCATTGGTGGAGAAGAATACTGGTGGTTATAGTGGCGATGATGGCTGTATAGAACAAGAATCTGCTGCAAGTCTCAAATCCCATGAGATAACGGGCGGTTCCATGAAATAACCGGCTGGTAGCCGCATAGCTTATTTTCTCTTCACACCATATTCTTTTATATTTAGGCATGGCGATTCGCATCAGACTTTCAGGGCTGGCTTCAACTCGTGTATTGTGTGCACGGGCTGTTTCATTGATGAACAAATCATCTTCTCCACGTTGCAGATTCAGGTGGGAGGCAAATCCCTTCTGCCTGTAGTACAGCGTTTTCCGATAAGCCAGGTTCCGTCCTGTACCCATATAGGGATGTCCGGATACAGCCATACCTAAATAACGCATAGAATTCAGCAACGTGTCGAAAGTGATTTTCTTATTCAGCCATCCCGGTACTTTTTCGTAGTTGCTGTAGCCTAAAACGATTTCGGTGGCAGGTGTGAAATTGCGTGCCATCTGTTTCAGCCATTGATTACTTTGCGGACGGCAATTGGGTTCGGTAAATACCAGCCATTCATGACGGCTGGCTTTAATTCCCATTGTATTCCCAATTTCTTGTGGCTGATGTAGCGTGCACTGTCGGGGATAAAGTATGATAGAGATTAGGATATTTGTCTTCCAGTAATTTCAACGTATTGTCACAATCATCCGCCGGGCGGTCGTAAATCACAATCACTTCGAATTCCGGATAGTCCTGCTCTAAAATAAATGGGAGGTTTTCTTGTAATTCGTGGGCTGCGTCTTTTGCCACAATGATGACAGACAGTGGAGGATTTTGGGTATTTATATCAGTGGCATATGCTGTTTCTCTGCTGTGAGTGTATAGTTTGTTATATAATCCCAAATGGTAAATAGGCCTGTGTGATGAAAACAGGATTCCTGAAGCAGCCGGTAAGATTGTATCTATGGTGAATGGTTCCATGTGTGATTTGTATTAAAACCATGCAAAAATACAGCAAATAATTGGATTTTGAGAGGCATAATATTCTTTTTTCTTTTATCCATTTCCTTCTTTTTAATTATAATTTAATGTTAAAAGACTAATCAGATGAACATTTCTCAAGAATTATTGCTATATTTGGGATTACTTAACTATAACAAGTCCTGACCAACGGGCAATTATTATGAGAATACAATTTGAGATTAAAGAAAGTTTGATCAATATACTTGATCAGCTTATGCATTCCGACTTTTGGGCTACGGAAATCAAGGAAGATGAGTCGGGAAAGAAGATTATCAAGATTAAAGACTTGGCTTATAACTTAGAAGCCGTGGCCGAGGTGAGGGGATAATGAAATATTTATCCGTACAGCTTTGTCTAAGTATACTTACCGTATATGCCAAGTAGGGGATGAATGCTGGTGCGAGTATGTGGGGGCCTATCGCGGTTTTTTGGAACAGAAGCTTTTTGCCCATGATTACTCCTAAGGAGAATTTATTGGAGTGTGAGGTCTTGGAAAGTTCATTGTTAGGAGGTAAGCCCAAGACATTACGGGAATATGCAGAGGATAATTTGAAGTTGAAAAAATTTCGTGAGCAGAATTTTGGAACTAATGGCTTTTCTAAAGCCGATCATCCGCGGCGGGTATATGATGAATTTATTAAAGAAGATTTCATCCCTGAGGATAAATAAACAGGAAAAGAGTTTTTGTGTCTTCATAATTCACTGAATAAGGCTGTCTCGGAATAAAATAGGAGACAGCCTTTTCTTTAATTGTATGTTCATCTTTTATAGGATGTCACTCCGATGTTATACCAATTCTTCCGATGTATATGCTTTGAGGTAATGTGCGGCAATTATAAGCCGAAGCCATAATTTCACCATAAGCACCTGCCGAGCGAAGAGCAAACAAATCACCGCGGTGAACTTTATTCAAGTCGATAGCTTTGCCGAATACGTCGGAAGATTCGCAGATGGGGCCTACCACATCGTAAGTTTCCATAGGTTCTTCCGAAGTGATATTTTCAATCTTATGATATGCTTGGTAGAGTGCAGGGCGAATCAGGTCTGTCATGCCTGCATCAAGAATGGCAAATTGTTTGTTTGTTCCTTGCTTTACATAAATCACTTTACTGATAAGGCTTCCACATTGTCCTACAACGGCACGTCCCAGTTCAAAATGCAAAGTTTGTTGCGGACGAAGTTTCAGATGTTTGTGATAAGTGGAGAAGTACTCGGCAAAGTTGGGAATCGGCTGACGGTTCGGGTGAGAGTAATCAATGCCTAAGCCACCGCCCACATTAATATGCTCTACAATGATTTGACGTGCATATAACTTTTCCTGTAACTCATTCACACGGTTGCATAGCGCTACGAAGTCGCCCATATCTACTATCTGAGAACCGATGTGGAAATGTAAGCCTACAAATTTTACATGAGGCAATGTTTCGGCCATATCGATCACTTTGTCCATATCTTCCATGCTGATACCGAATTTATTCTCTGCTAGTCCGGTGGTGATATTGGCATGGGTATGCGCACCTACATTCGGATTGATACGGAAAGCTACACGGGCTACTTTGCCTTTGGCGGCAGCTAGTTCGTTAATGATTTCCAGTTCGGGTACGGACTCTACGTTGAAGCAGAAAATATCATAATCCAGACCCAGATTAATTTCCCAATCAGTTTTACCGACACCGGCATATACGATTTTGTTTGTAGGGAACCCTGCTTTGACGGCTGCACGGATTTCACCGCCACTCACACAGTCTGCTCCTAAACCATTTTCACGGATAATAGTCAGAATCTTGTGGTTAGCATTGGCCTTCACGGCGTAATGCACGCAGAAATTATTGTATTTGCCTGCTTCTTTGTTGATGCATGACAAGGTTTCTCGCAGCACATTGACATCGTAATAGTAGAAGGGAGTCTCCAACTCTCTGAACTTGTTTACGGGGAATGTTCCTTTCATATTGTATTTTGTTATTATGAGCAAGGGCGAATTAAATTCGCCCGAAAACACCAACTTTGTCAAAGTAGGGGTGTATTCGGGCGGATTCAATCCGCCCCTACAGTAGAAATTATTTATTGTTGAATAAATGATCGCTTAATGACTGTAATGCTTTCTTCTTGTCTTCTTCACGAATCAGGAAAGAAATATTGTAGTTGCTACCGCCGAATGAAATCATACGTACCGGTATGTCGCGCATGGCGTCCAACGCTTTGGCTTCAAAGCCTACGTTTTCCCATTCCAGGTCACCGACTACACAGATGATACACATATCGTGTCTACAGTTACAGTTCCATATTTCTTCAGGTCATCCAAGATTTCGTTCAGATGTTTGGTGTTATCGATGGATACGGAAACACCTACTTCCGAAGTACAGATCATATCGATAGAAGTCTGATAGCTTTCGAAGATTTCGAATACTTTGCGCAAGAAGCCGTAAGCTAGTAACATACGGCTTGACTTAATCTTGATGGCGGTGATGTTGTCTTTTGCAGCAACAGCTTTAATCTTACCTTTTTCCGTATCGTTTGAAATCAGTGTTCCCGGAGCTGTCGGTTCCATCGTGTTGAGCAGACGTACCGGAATGTTTGCATATTTGGCAGGCTGTACGCAAGTAGGATGCAGAATCTTGGCACCGAAATAAGCCAACTCAGCAGCTTCCTCAAAATGCAATTGACGAACCGGGGTTGTTTTGTCTACGATGCGCGGATCATTATCGTGCATACCGTCAATATCTGTCCATATCTGGATTTCGGAAGCGTTTACAGCGGCACCGATCAGTGATGCGGTATAGTCGCTTCCTCCACGTTGCAGATTATCTATCTCGCCGTAGGCGTTACGGCAGATAAAACCTTGGGTAATATAAATTTCGGCTCCCGGATGCATTTCCAGTTGGGCAGCCAGTTTTTCTTTGATGTATACCGGGTCAGGCTCCGGAGTTCTTGTCCGTGCGCATGAATTCCAATGCCGGAAGTAAGATGGCGTTGACCCCTTGTTCCTGCAAATAGTTGGTAACCATGTTGGTAGAGATTAACTCGCCTTGTGCCAAAATTACTTTTTCTTCGAACAGGGTGAAGATATCTTTTGTATACGAACGAATATAATCGAACTGTGCTTTTATAAATTCCTGTGTTTTCTGCTTATACTCGTCAGTAGAATAAAGTTCATCAACATGCTGTTTATATTTAGCTTCCAGCTTATTAATGATTTCATTCGCACCTTCGGGATTCTTCTTATACAGATAATCCGAAATTTCAACCAACGTGTTTGTCGTTCCCGACATTGCCGAGAGGACAACGATCTTCTGTTCACCGTCAGTAATTAATTTGGCTACTTCTTTCATTCTTTGTGCAGAACCTACCGAAGTACCTCCAAACTTTAAAACTTTCATTTTTCGTTTCGTATTTTAATTGTTCCTATAATTGATAATTAGCGTGCAAATATACGAATAAGACTGCAAAGAATCAGTATTTTAGCGATAATATTTATCATTTATCCACTTATTCTGCCGTTTCTTGGGGTGTAATCTGTCGTTTTTCTCCTTTTTCGGTCTCATTTTGACTTCTTTCCATCCGGCTGTATTCGTTTGAGTTACTTCTTTGATATGATGATTCTCAAAGCGGTAGACAACTCCCGGATATTCCGACAGGAGATGCAGATTATGGGTGGTCATCATGATGGCGGAGCCTGTAGCACAAATGGATTTCAGAAGTTCTACAATTTTGCGCCCTGTTTCGGTGTCCAGGTTACCCGTCGGCTCATCGGCAAGAATGATGTCAGGCCGATTCAGGATGGCACGGGCGATAACGATACGTTGTTGCTCACCTCCTGATAACTCATTGGGCATTTTATAACCTTTGCCCGTCATTCCCACTTGGTCCAGTACTTCATCAATGCGTGCTTTGATGGTTGCTTTGTTTGTCCATCCGGTGGCGCGCAACACAAAACTGAGATTGGCGTGTACGGTGCGGTCTGTCAGTAACTGGAAATCCTGGAAAACGATTCCCAATCGGCGGCGTAGTTGGGGGATATGCTTGCGCTTGATATTGCTCATATTGTAACCTAATACTTCTGCGTCGCCCGATTGAATGTCCAACTCACCGTAAATTGTTTTCAGCAATGAGGTTTTCCGGAACCTACTTTTCCGATGAGGTAAACAAATTCACCCTTGTTCAGTTCCAGGTTTACATCTTCCAATACGCCTAACTCTTGTTGATTGATGTATACGTTTTTATATCGAATAAGCGGTTCATCCATAAGGCATTAATGTTTTTTCCAGTTGGCGCTGTGACGTTCTTTTTTAGTTCGCGTGCCAGATCTTCGATGCGGTATCCTTTTGATGTCAGGAGAACGATAAGGTGATACAGCAGATCGGAACCTTCGTATATTCAAGCGTTCATTGGTTCCGTTACAAGCTTCGATAACCGTTTCCACGGCTTCCTCGCCTACTTTCTGTGCCATTTTGTTTACGCCCGATTGGAAGAGGCTAGTTGTGTAAGATCCTTGCAGGCATTTCTTCATGTCGCTTGTCAATAAAGTCTTGTAATTCTTTTTACGAACATGATGTCCTGCTTGTTTTTTCTTCTCCCCAGCAAGTATCCGTACCTGTATGGCAAACAGGACCTGCAGGACTGACCTTTATTAATAAAGTGTCATTGTCGCAGTCGGCTTTGATAGAGATTACATTGCAAGAAGTTCCCGCTCTCTTCTCCTTTAGTCCAAAGGCGGTTCTTGGTGCGGCTGAAGAAAGTTACTTTTCCTGTTTCTACGGTTTTCTTATATGCCTCTTCATTCATGAAGCCCAGCATTAAGACTTTTTGTGTGTAGTCGTCTTGTATAATGGCAGGAATTAACCCGTTCATTTTCTTAAAATCCAATTCCATTTGTTTTTATATTTTAATTCTAATTTTATAATCTGACATTGATTCCTTGTTGGCAAAGATACTGTTTTAATTCGGGTATTTTGATTTCTCCGAAGTGAAAAACGCTGGCTGCAAGTGCCGCATCAGCTTTTCCTTCGATAAAAGTATCCTTGAAATGTTCCATTTTTCCTGCGCCTCCCGATGCAATAACAGGAATAGTGAGTGAGTCGGAGAGGGTGGCAAGTGCTTTGTTGGCGTAGCCTGTCTTTACTCCGTCGTGGTTCATGCTGGTAAAAAGAATTTCTCCTGCTCCCCGGTTGTTTACTTCCCGGGCCCACTCGGACAGATATTTGTCTGTCTCTACTCGTCCCCCGTTCAGATAACATTTCCACCCTTGGTCTGTCTGTTTGGCGTCAATAGCTACTACACAAACTTGCGAACCGAAATGTTTGGCTATCTCGTCTATCAGATTGGGATTGCGGATGGCGGATGAGTTGATGGAGACTTTATCGGCTCCGGCGCTCAACAAAGGCGGTCTACATCGCTGAGTTCGTTGATACCTCCGCCCACAGTAAACGGAATGCTGATATTGGCTGCCACTCTTTTTCACCAAGTCCGTAAAAGTCTTGCGACCCTCGTGGCTGGCAGTGATATCCAAAAAAGACCAGTTCATCAGCCCCTTGTTCACTATAAGCGCGGCCTAATTCAACAGGGTCACCGGCCTGACGCAGGTTTACGAAGTTGGTTCCCTTGACGGTCTGTCCGTCCTTGATGTCGAGGCAAGGAATAATTCTTTTTTGCTAACATAATTTGTCTTTACATAAAACGGTTCAACTCTTTCAAGGTAATTTTGCCTTCGTAAAGAGCTTTGCCGAACACTACTGCAGGTACTTTGGCTATCTCTAATTGAATGATGTCCTCGATGCAACTAACTCCGCCACTGGCTATCAGGTGCATATCAGGAAATTCAGCAAGGATTTGTTTGTATAACTCTATCGAGGGACCTTCCAGCATACCGTCACGACTGATAGTCGGTCGGTACATAGTACTTTGAATACTCCTTCCTTTGTATAATCTTTCAGGAAAGGCATCAGCTCTTGTCGGCTTTCTTCTTTCCATCCGTTGATGGATATTTTATTGTCTTTCACGTCGGCACCAAGAATTATTTTTTTCGTTGCCGTATTGAGTCAACCATTTTTTGAATAGTTCCGGTTTTTTCACGGCAACACTGCCCAGGGTCACCATTTGGGCACCGTTATCAAATGCAATGATTAAATCTTCATCGGTTTTGATACCTCCGCCGAAGTCAATGACAAGCGATGTGCGGCTGGCGATTTGGTCGAGTACGCGATAATTGACTACGTGGTGCGAAGCGGCTCCGTCCAAATCAACTACATGCAAGCGGTGAATGCCATGTGCTTCAAACTCTTTGGCTACTTCCACAGGATTTTCGTTATATACTTCTGTGTGTTATAATCTCCTTGAGAAAGACGGACGCATTTGCCATCAATAATATCGATGGCAGGAATTAATTCTATCATAACTTTTTTCTTTAGTATATAATATAATGTATCATAGTTCTAAAAAGTTCCGCAATATCCGTTCTCCCACTGTTCCGCTCTTTTCGGGGTGGAACTGCGTGGCATAAAAATTATCTTTATGCAATGCCGAACTATAGGGGAGGATATATGTAGTTTGTGCTGCTGTAAACTCATTTAGCGGGACATAAAAACTGTGTACGAAATAGACAAACTCTTCTTTGGTGAATCCCTTGAATAAATCGCTTTTCACATTTGTCAGTGTATTCCATCCCATGTGAGGAACCTTGTCTGTATGTCGTTCCGGGTGGAAAAGCTTGACGTCGGTATCAAAAATACCTAAGCATTCTGCATTACCTTCTTCTGAATGGCGGCACATGAGTTGCATTCCCAAACAAATGCCCAATACGGGTTGTTTCAAATTTTTGATTACTTCATCCAGTTTATGCTGCCGGAGGTAATTCATGGTTGTGGCAGCTTCTCCAACACCGGGGAAGGGGGGAAGATTATTTTATCTGCGCTCATCAGCGTTTCCTTATCGGAAGTAATGATAGCTTCTACCCCCAAACGCTTTAGTGCGTAGTCCACAGAGTAGATATTTCCTGCATTATATTTTACGACAGCAATTTTCATCGGTAAAAGATCATCGTTTTATTTTTATAAACCATTCCTTTTAATTCAATATGTTTCTGCATAATATGAGAAAGGATGGTTTTTATCTATGATATGTGCGCAAAAATAGCGAATTATTGCAAATTAGCTAAATTTTATAACAAGAAGTTTGTTGAAAAGATTAAAATAATAGCAATATCGTAAATCGGACGAGGTATCAGTCGGGGAGTTCTTTGATTTTTTTTGTGCATTTTCTACCGAAAAGCTTGCAGATTAAAAATTAATGCGTACCTTTGCACCCGCAATCGAGAGAGATGGTGAAATAAAGAAAGACAAATCTTTGAAATATTGGTGCGCTAGTTCAGTTGGTTAGAATACATGCCTGTCACGCATGGGGTCACGAGTTCGAGCCTCGTGCGCACCGCTTATAAAAAGCTCTAGGATTCTTTGAGTCCTAGAGCTTTTTATTTGTTGTATGCTCGGCACGAACATATTCTAACGGGTGCAAGTCTTCAATGTGCCCTGATAACGAGAAGCATACAGCCAACTGCAAGAGTAAGCTGTTTTTTTACTGTCAGCCAAGGCTTTTTAAACGGAAGATTATTACAGTCCACTATAATAGATTGTACAGTCTGCTGCAATGGACTGTACAATCTACGGCAACGGACTATACAGTCCATTGCGGAAGACTGTAGTAATTTGACTGATGGACGGGTATAATCGAAAGGATGAACACGCTTAGTCCGGCTAATGAAAAGGCTTAGGGAGTGTCAAAACTAACCGAGCTATCCCATCGTGGGCTGTAGGGGCAGGGTTTGCCTGTCCGAAGGCACAAAGTAAACTGTTTTCGGGCGAGCGAACCTCACTCCTGCGAATTGAACGATAGCATTATCCACGTTTTAGGCAACCCTCATTTTAAATGAGAAAAAGTTGCTGTTTTCTTTTTTATATGCTGTTTTTTGTGTATATTGAGAGCAAATCAAAACATATATATGGAAATAGAAACAGTGGGAGAAAATGCCGGCAAAGTCTGGCGCAACCTGAATGAAAACAGAGGTGAAATATCTATTCAGGAACTTAGTCGGAAAATGAACCTCAGCGCCATTGATGTCGCTATTGCAATAGGTTGGTTGTGTAGAGAGAACAATATTAATATTCAGAGGAAAGGTCATTTACTCTATGTAAGTCATTTAGGATTCTGATTAATCTCTCAATAATAAACCTGTTGGAAAGAAAATAACTTGAAAGGCTGCCTGTAATGAGGTAGCCTTTTCAATGAAATAAAGAGGTAAAAGAACCTGGCTTATTGAAGCCAATGTTTGTTTTTCCACCAATAAATAATGAATCGGATTCCTGTACCGATTAGTGCGAGGGAAAGTCCTGTATAGAATACGGCAATGAAAGATTCGGGCAACAGATGAAACAGGCGTGACAATATGCCGATTGTAATCATAAACGCCATCACTATCCATCCTTGGACATCAAAGAAAGAAAAAAGGACAATTCTTTTTTTTCTTTTGACTGATGCGATGTGTGTGCTTTCTGTATAGTTTCCGAAAAATGAAGCCAAAGAACAGGAGAAAAACCAGAGTAGCTTCGCATGCTTTAAACAGCCAATAATGCGAATCGTTTATCCAGCATTCCACGCCGATTCGCAATATATTGATGCCGGCTGTCAACCAAATTATGCCGGCAGTAATGAGCAATGTATTTTTACTGACTCCGTACTTCATCCTTATTGCTTTTCTTTTTTGATGCACGTATGCCAATGCTGCACCCAAAGCAGTTCTGTATTGGGCATATTCCGGTATCAGGAAATGGCATTGGTACATGTCTTCCATGATGGGAAAAACTTCTTTGCATTGTGGCAGCTTTGCCAGGTTGCCTATTAAAACGAAGTCTTTGATGGAACTGTTCAATGCTGCGAGTATCACGGATTGCCCAATGGATTGCAGTACCATGTGAATAATTCCTGCCGCTACATCTTCTAAAGATGAATTACTGTCTGCTTTTTCCGAAAGTAGATGCAGTAGCATTCAATGGAAGTCCCGGCAGGGCAGCATTGCAGATATCCTTTATCTGTAAATCTATGTTTTCCACTATTCCTTTTTTGTGCCATTTCTACCACTTGGTGGATGTCGTGTGTCTTTAGCAATAATCTGGATAGTCCCTGAATGGTTCCTCCACCGATACCGATGCCGCCGATATGTTGAATCTTTCCGTCCTCCACTTTGACGAAAGAAGTTCCTGTGCCCATACTTACAACAATCAGATTTTTCAGCTGCGAACCATAATGTGCACCTAATCCATTGGCTAGAAACTCATCGGTATGTTCGGTAGGCAATCCGTAAAGCGGTTGGTTGACATAAGCACTTCCCACTCCTGTGAGCATTACTTTTTCTATTCCGCTCAAACTAATGTTGTTGTCATATATATATTTCCCGAAAGCTCCAAATAGAGAGGTGATGGGGTCTGTCGCTTTGACAATCATCGGATGTTTGATTCCTTCTCCGTCCACACCGATAATTTTGGTAGTACTCCCACCCACGTCTATACCTATAACCATTCCCATAGCTATGTGTTTTTTTTAGTTTTTTGAAAATAGAGTGCAAATATAGATATATTCATTATAACAAAAAGATCCTTTTTCATAGAAAATAGAGATAACCGGGTTTTATTACCAATTGTCTGTACGGAAAGGGGCTGTCGGCAAACCGGATAGTCCGTATAAATTCCCATCGGGATTGTCAGCCCAATTGTATCTGACAGCTACCGGATGGGGAACATCGGGTGATTCTACTATTATTTCTTTTTTCTGGATAGTTACTGTAGCCGGATAGAATATATGGTCTGCACCTGCAATGATAAAACCTTTGATGGTGTCTGGTTTCATAAAGCCTTTTCCCGGATTATCAAAACCGATGCGTATTGTGTTTCCTTCTATACGATAGCTTTTGAAAAGAGGTGATTGTGGCATCCTTTTCTTTTTATATGTTTGTTTCAGGGCAAGTTGGGACAAGCGCAGTCCTACTTCCTGCTTGTTTTTGGGATGGATATTATTGGCTTCGCCCAAGTCGGTGGTCACGGCCATGCCGGTGTTATTTAGATAAAGGGCTTTTGATTGTGCTTCTCTTAATGCAGCCCATTCCGAGTCGGGTTGTATCTCCTCCTTCTTCAGAAAATTAGCCAGTTGTACGAAGTAGAAAGGCATGTCAGGCTGTTTCCATTTATCACGCCAATCAGATATCAATGACATAAACAGGTCGGCATATTCATCAGCCCGGCCTACATTGGCTTCTCCCTGATACCAAATGACTCCCCGGATAGGAATTTTGGTAATGGGGTGTACCATTGCATTGAAGAGGGTAGTGGGGTAGTATTGAGGATTGGTCTTGGGCGAAGGAGGAAGAGGTTCTATACCAGCCAATGAAAAGCCGGATAAATACTTCCAATTTCCAGCTAATGCGACAGGATCTTTACCCTTGACTGTCATTGTCATATTTTCCGGTTTCCCGATGAGTCCCCCTTCTCCGGCATAGTTTGTCACACGTACGGTGAGAACAGCTTTTCCCCGTTTTACTAACTTTTTGGGGACAGTGTACCGGCGCACGGCGTCACGGTTGCTTCCTCGTCCAATTTCCACGCCGTTATAATAGACTATGTCTTCATCGCTTATCTTGCCTAAATTGATTGTTATCGGTTTTCTGTACCAAGTGCGAGGAATATCTACAGTCTTTCTGAACCACATTACACCATCAAAATCTTTTATTCCATTACTTTCCCAACTTCCCGGTAGATTCATTTCTTTCCAATTCTCGTCTGAATAATCAGGTTCAGCCCATACTTGATGGTCATCACACCATCCCATATCATGTTCATACAAAGCTTGATACCATGCTTCTCTCTTCTTGGCATACTCTGCATCAATCTTTTCGGGTTGGAATCCCAAAGATTCCAGCATATCCATTTCGTGCTCAAACTCTTGTAAGTGCTTCAATCCGTTATAACTAGTCCATGCTTCAGCAGGAGTTCCTCCCCATGAACAGTCTATAACACCAATTGGAGTTTTTAACTTCTGTTGTAACTGGCGGGCAAAGAAGTATCCCACAGCTGAAAAGCTATTTACACTTTGAGGAGTGCATTCCTGCCATTCTCCTTGTGTGGGACTTAAGTCCTCCTTCGGTGTCAGTGATGTCTCTTTTTTACTTTAAATAACAGTATGTCAGGATAAGTCGCTTCTCTTATTTCATTTTCATAGTTCAATACTTTTTCCCCAGTCGCCGACCGGCATTTCCATATTGGATTGTCCCGAACAGAGCCAAAGTTCACCTATCATGATGTTGTGTAGGGTGAGTTCTTCTCCATCACAAAAACTAATTTCGTAGGGTCCGCCGGCAGAGGGGGTAGAGATTTCTGTTTTCCAATTCCCTTGCTTGTCTGTTTGGGCCATATAGATATGCTTGTCCCAGCCGGTTATCACCATAACCTCTTTTTCGGTTCGTCGAGTGCCCGCGAAGGATTATATCTGACTTTTTGTTGTAGTACCATGTTATCTGTAAATAGAGCGGGTAATGTCACTTTTGCCTCTGTTGTACAAAATGTTGCAAACATCCCAAGTGTTATCATTAGTTTTTTCATGTATTTTCAATTATTGTTGCGTTATTTCTATAATTAATACATCAGTGATTATAGTCTGTGTTAATGAGTTCTCTGTCTTTAAATATTGTTTTTACCAGCCTATATGCCATTTCTGTCAATAGAATGCCCAATGCAGCTCCTACTATCACATCTATTATCCAATGGCGATTATTGAGAATACGTGTCATGCCGGTAACAATAGCAGAAGCGTATGCAACTAAACTTACCCATATTCTTTTAAATCCATATTCTTTGTAAAGTAGAGTGGCTGTCATGAATGCAGTAGCTGTGTGTCCTGAAGGAAAAGAGAAAAAGTTGGACTCGTCAGGACGTAAAACTCCGCATGCTAATTTCAGAGAATTTACTACCAGTTGGGTGAAGATAATGGAGAGCACGATAAAAATAAGAAGTCGTTTCCATTCGAATCTTCCTTTTACCCCACCTAGTTTTAATCCAATCAGGAGAATACCCGGTAACAATTGCAGGTAATTATCATAGCTTTGATGAAAGAGAGGAGCATGTGTATTGCGTAATTCGCGCACATAAAGGTTGATATTCTCAATGGCGGGATGAAGGAAGCCGTTTGCCCCCATAGCTGTGCAGCTATGATAATCAGAATAATCATATAAAAAGGATATGAATATGACCGGTCTGTATCTTTTCATATTTTTTTCTATCTTTTAGGTAATACTTGTCCTGTCAGAATATGCCTGAAAATATGTAATTCTTCCTCCTTGCCCAGTCTTTTTTGATACGTTAGAGGGTTTTATTTATCCAGTAACTTTAGATAGTGTCCGTATCCTTCTGCTGCCATTTTTTCCTTAGGAATGAATTTTAGGGATGCACTATTGATGCAATAACGCAAGCCGCCTTTATCGGCAGGTCCATCCGGAAAAACATGCCCTAGATGCGCATTACCGGTTTTGCTCCTTACTTCGGTGCGAATCATCTCGTGAGTAGTGTCTGTCAGTTCTTTAACTAATGTATTGTCGATAGGTTTGGTAAAAGCTAGGCCATCCGCAGCCGGAATCAAATTTGTCGGTAGACACAAATAAGGGCTCACCGGTAGTAATATCGACATAAATCCCCTCTCGTGTTTCGTCCCAATATTCATTGTGAAATGGGGGTTCGGTTGCATTATTTTGGGTGACAGCGTATTGTTCAGGTGACAATTTGTTGCGCAGGGTGGCATCGCTTGGCTTCTTATAGGAAGGGATGGCATTGGCACGTCGTGCCAATTCAAAAAGTTTAGGATTAAGGTGACAATATCCATCAGGATTCTTATCCAAATAGTTCTGATGATATTCTTCAGCATTATAGAAATTCTTCAAAGGTTCTACTTCAAGGGCGAGCGGACGTGAATACTCTTTGGCCAATTCGCAGACGGCATTTTGGATGATGGTTAAATCAGCTTTATCGGTGTAATAGATACCGGTACGGTATTGAGTGCCTTGGTCGTGTCCCTGCCTATTGATGCTGGTAGGGTCAATTGTTTGAAAATAAAGATTGAGTAACAGTTCAAGACTGACCTCTCGCGGATTATACACGACCTTCACAGTTTCGGCAAATCCTGTTTTATCCGTACAAACTTCTTTGTAAGTCGGGCTTGCAGTGTTACCATTGGCATAACCTACTTCGGTGTGTTTTACTCCTCTGATTTGTTTTAGGAAATGTTCGGTTCCCCAAAAACAACCTCCTGCCGGGTATATTTCACTCGTTTTTTCCATTTTAGTTTTTGGTATTTGGCTTATAAAAAGCATGAAAACAAAAATAACATATTTCATACAATGGCTATAACAATCGGATGCATTTTATTGTTGTAGTCTATTGAGTTTCTAATGCAAAGTTAGAACTAAATTCACAGAACATTGTTATTTTTAAGACTAAATGTTTTTACTATTATGAAAAAGATATTGATCGGCGCACTGTTATTGACAGGATGTGCATTGCCGGTAATGGCTTGTACCGGTATTTCGGCGACTGCAAAGGATGGTGGTTATGTACAGGCGCGCACTATAGAGAGTGGGGGGATAGCTATCTGCCTAGTCAGTATGTGGTAATTCCATGCGGACATGAAATGATATCCTATACTCCCAAAAGGAATGAATGGGGCAAAGTTTCGTGCACGATATGGTGTTGTGGGACTTTCCATTGTATTGAAGGATTTTGTTGTTGAGGGTTTAAATGAAGCAGGACTTTCAGCAGGATTGTTTTATTTTCCCCATTACGGAAATTATCCTGTTTATGACGCAAAGCAGAATACACGGACAGTGGCCGATTTACAGTTGGTAGCGTGGATGCTTTCTCAATTTTCGACAATAGAGGAAATAAAGGCTGCAATGCAGGATATACGTGTAGTGTCTGTAGATACTACCGGAGCGAGTTCCACAGTACATTGGCGAATAGGCGATGCAAACGGTCGGCAGGTTGTGTTGGAATTTGTAGATGGTGTTCCTTGTTTTTATGAGAATGAAATTGGCGTATTGACCAATTCGCCCGGTTTCCCTTGGCAGATGACCAATTTAAACAATTATGTGAATCTTTATCCGGGTGGGGCAGAGGCACATCAATTAGGTGGTGTAACTATCTTTCCATTTGGTGCAGGTAGTGGGTTTCAAGGAATCCCCGGAGATGTAACTCCTCCTTCGCGTTTTGTTCGTGCTGCATTTTATAAAGCAACTGCTCCACAGTGTGCTACTGCCTATGATGCTGTATTGCAAAGTTTTCACATTTTGAATAATTTTGATATCCCTATCGGTATAGAACATGCAGCTGGGCATGCGCCTATGATTCCTAGTGCTACTCAATGGACTTCTGCCATTGATCTGACAAATCGTAAAGTCTATTATCGTACAGCATATAATAGTAATATTCGTTGTATTGATATGAAACAGATTGATTTCAGTAAGGTAAAATATCAGGCTTTTCCTTTAGACAAGGAGTTAGTACAGCCGATAGAAGAGATAATTGTAAAATGAGAAGCGAAGAATAAAAGCTATCTTTTTAGAAAAAAAGTTTGGGAAATGTTTGCAAATTCAAAAATAAGCCTTACCTTTGCACTCGCAATTCGGAAGAATAGCAATAACAAAGGATTGATTCGCTAGCTCAGCAGGTAGAGCACAACACTTTTAATGTTGGGGTCCTGGGTTCGAGCCCCAGGCGGATCACCAAAGAATCAGAGAGTTACACAAAAGTAACTCTCTTTTTTTATACCTGAATTGCATTGGTTTACATGGTTCAGTTAAACTGGCTCAGTTTGAAAACTTGGGGGAATTAGTTAAAAACACTATCTTTGTGGCATGAAACAGAACCTTCAACCCCCTGCCACTCCACTGGAGATGTTGAGCTTGTTCTTTCGG